>Ga0335078_10018051_pt1 | contig 10490 bp, 7 predicted proteins | sample Lox_Sample_32_FD_206711 | JGI IMG/M metagenome (GOLD analysis project Ga0335078, IMG submission 206711) | Soil microbial communities from Loxahatchee National Wildlife Refuge, Florida, United States - Lox_Sample_3.2 | ecosystem: Environmental > Terrestrial > Soil > Wetlands | place: USA: Florida...
GCATCGGCAGCACCGCGTGGGCAGTCGCGCTCGGCCTGCTGCTCGGCGGTGCAATGGGCAACCTGACCGACCGGCTGCTGCGTTACCCGGGCCCGCTGCAGGGCTGGGTAGTGGACTGGATCAAGCTACCGGACTGGCCGACATTCAACGTCGCGGACTCGGCGATTACCTGCGGGGCGGTACTGATCGCGCTGCTCGCCACGCGGGGCATCGGCGCCTTGGACGCCCCGCACGCTCCCCCCGTGACCGGCCCAGGCCCGGCTGACCGCGACGCCGGTCACGACCACGGCCACGACCACGATGAAGCCAGGGCCGGAGAGGGCGGGCCGCCTCAGCCGCCGCTGCGGGCGTAAAATCAGCCCGCAGGCGAGAAGGGACCGGGCTACCTCAATGCTTGCCATCAGTCCAGTCTCCGTCCTGAGCGGCATCAACACCGCCGCGGTCGAGGCCGGGCTCGCGCTGACCGGGGCGGCCATCGCGGTTCTGCCGTTGCTGATACTCGGCTTGCTGCGGCGCAAGATCCTGGTGGGCTTCCGCGGCCGCCGCACGGTCGGCAAGGTCACCGGGGTTGAGCGGACCGGGGCACGGGCCTGGCAGGCACGCATCGCCTTCCACGCCGCGGACGGCGGCGAGGTCAGCGTCCAATGCACCGTGCCGCAGCGTACGCGGGCCGGCGACAGCATCGGCATTCGCTATGACCCGGTCAGGCCGCAGGAGGCAACGATCCGCTCGGCCGCAAGCATAAGCCTGCGCTTGCTGCTGCCGCTCGGGACGCTGGCGGTGGCCGGCCTCGTCGGGCTGTTCGGCTCCCTGTACACATCAGGAACGGGCAGATTCGACACTTTTTTTGATTACTATGTCATTGTCGTGCTGGCCTTGGTAGCGCTCTTCTGCTTCTTCTCGACCTACCTCCGCTACGTGCAGATATCGTGGTGGCGCCAAAGAGCCGTCTCTGCCGGAACCGTGGACGGATTCGAAACGTCGGAGAAGCCTGGCGAGGCCGGAATCTACGCTTGCATAACATTCACCGCCGGCGACGGGCGCAAGATCGCTTTCCGGGAGCGGCTGCCCAAGCTCCCCCGGGCCGGCTCGAAGGTCACCGTCTACTACGACCCCGAGATACCTGTGCAGACGGCCACGATTATCCGCAGGTCCCGCGCGATCGGCGGGATCTTGACGCCGACCGCGATCGGCGTGGCCCTGTCCTACATCGCGGTCGTGCTCATCCTGGGCCTGCCCGCGGGCTCGTGACAGGGTCAGGGCTCGCGGACGACCTCGGCGGGGTCCTTGTCGGCGCGCAGCCCCTTGTACGCAGCGGCGCGCATGACGCCGGCGCTGGTCCAGCCGGCGAAGGCCACCTCCACGACCAGGAGCGGCTCCGCCCAGATGGCGGCCCGGGCGTGCTCGGCCGGCACCGTCGCCGCGAACGGTGACGTGCCCCGGCGCAGCGGCGCCAGCCGCTCGCCCAGCATCGCCAGCGCCTGCCGGGTGAACCCGGTGCCGACGTGCCCGGCATAGGCCAGCCCGCCCGGGCCGTGCACGCCGACCAGCAGCGAGCCTATCTGGCCGGCCCGGGCGCCCTCGCCGGGCTTCCAGCCTCCGACCACGGCTTCCTGGCGGTAGACGTTCTTGATCTTGCGCCAGGCGGGCGACCGTTTCCCGGGTTCGTAACGCGACGAAAGCCGCTTGGCCACCACGCCTTCCAGCCCGTGTTGCTTCGCCACAGTCAGCAGCTCCGCGCCGGTCACCTCGGTGAACGAGGGTGGTGTCTGCCAGCGCGGGCCGCCGAGGCCCAGCCCGTCAAGCAGCTCGCGGCGCTGTGCGTACGGCAGGTCGAGCAGCGGCCGGCCATCCAGGCAGAGCAGGTCGAAAACCAGGTAGCTGACCGGTACCGCGGCGGCGAGCCGGCTGATCTGGGCGGGCGAGGAGATGTTGATCCGCTGCTGCAACGCCTCGAAGCTCGGCCACTCGCTGCCGCCGAACGCAACGATCTCCCCGTCCAGGACGGCACGCGTCGTTCCCAGGGCGGTCCCCAGTTCCCGCAGCTCCGGATAGCTGCGGGTGACCTCGCGGCCGGACCGGGACCACAGCCGCACGTCGCCGTGCTCGACGAAGGCGATGGCGCGCACGCCATCCCACTTCATCTCGTACGCCCACCCGCCAGCCGCGGCCGGCAGGCCGCCTGCCGTCGCCAGCATCGGCCGCACCTGGCCGGGCAGGAGCCCCCGCGCCGTTACGCTCACCCACCATGAATACCCGCAAGGCTCGGTCACTAGCCGAGCGGGTCCAGGCGCGCCGCAAGCGCAGGCCGCGAGCGCAGGCCGCATGCGCAGGCCGCAAGCCCGGCCCGGCGCGCCGATCGCCGCGCCGGCCTGGCGGTGTGTCGATCACCCCGTCGGCCAGGCCCTGCTCGTCGGCATCAACGTAGGCCGTTAGGGACCTGACCTGCGCTATCTCACGCCGTGTGGAGCCGGGCCGGCTGTGGCTGGGCAGGCCGAGCGGCGCCCCGCGCCCCCGTAGGATACGAGTCATGGTCGCTGCTGTCGTGTTCGACGTCGGGGAAACGCTGATCGACGAGACCAGAGGGTATGGCACATGGGCTGATTGGCTGAACGTGCCTCGCCATACGTTCTCGGCGGTATTTGGGGCCGTCATCGCCCTGGGAAAGGATTACCGTGATGTCTTTCAGTATTTCCGGCCAGGATTTGACCTGGAGACCGAGCGCCTGCGCCGGGCCGAAGCCGGGAAACCTGAGTCGTTCGGGGAAAGTGATCTGTATCAGGATGTACGGCCGTGCATGGAAGCCCTGCACGACATGGGATTGTGGGTAGGGATAGCGGGCAATCAGACCAGGCGGGCCGGGAAGACTCTCCATGAGCTGAACCTCCCAGCAGATATGATTGCCACGTCCGATGACTGGGGGGCAGAGAAGCCGGGCGGGTCTTTCTTCCGGGCGGTGATCGCTTCGGCACCGTGCGAGGCGGGCGCAATCGCGTATGTCGGGGATCGCCTTGACAATGACTTGAAGCCAGCCAAGCTCGCGGGCATGCGGACCGTTTTATCCGCCGCGGGCCGTGGGGTCATATCTGGAAGGATCACCCGGATATGGAGACGGCCGCGGATTGGCGTGTGACTTCTCTCACCGAGATACCGGCCTTGCTGGCGCAAGTCAGCCGGCCATTGCGTTGACCGTGGTAGTGGTATTCCAATCGTACAATCTCTCGTCCAGTTGCCGCACGCACGGCAGCGATTCCCATTGCGTGAGTGCTTGCCGCACCGTCCGCAGCCGCTCCATTCCGGTCGCATACCAGTAGCGTGAGAGGTTATCGAGCGCGGCCCCTGAGTAAGCGCATGCCTGTTGTGGGTCTCCTTCGGATACTGCGACGGCGGCCAGGTCAGCCAGGGTCACGGCTCGTTGCTTGGCTTCTGCGCCGACCGACCGTTCGAGCACTTGCAGGAGGGTTGCCCGCGCGGCCCCGGCCTGCCCGTCTATGAGCGGAGTGTTTCCCTTGAATCCTGCGAGGCGGTCTGCTGAGAACCAGTCCAGCCATGCGGGAGTGGCGCGCTTCTCGCCCGTGGCGAGAATGTCTTCGGCGTGGCTGATCAGGCGAAGGGCTTTTCGGGTGTCACCCAATCTTGTCTCGACCTCGGCTTCTACCGCATCCAGCCACGCCAGCATTTCTGGTAACGCGGTGCCACGGCGCGCGAACGCCCGCGCGGCACGCATCTTATCCCGGCCTTCCTCCGCCCTGTCCTTTGCGCCAGAGAAAGCAGGTATGAACGCCATGTGAGCCAGGACCGCAGATCCTAGCAAGGGGTCGCGGGCATCATGTGCTGCCTGCAAAGCGATCACAAAGCTTTCCTGCGCCGCTTCGGGTTGCCGCAAGTCAAAGAACTCAAGCCGACGCACCGTGGAGGCAGATAGCCGTCATCTACCGGGGCAAGATCCTTTCTGGAGAGCTGCGGCCAGGTGACCGGTTGCCATCCATACGCACGATCTCCCAGGAATATGAGGTAGCCACCACCACGGCGCAGAAGGTCATCGAGGCTCTCCGAGATGAGGGCCTGGTAGTCACCTCACCGATGGGGACGTACGTCGCCGAGTGCTAGGCCATACGTACGGCCCTGACGGCTGCCGTCCAGTATGCGAGGCCGGCGGGCCGTGTGGACGGCTAGCCGGCGAAAGAGGCGGCGCTGGAAGAGGGTGCGGGCGCCGGCCCGGTGCGCCGGCCGGCCTGCGCGGTCAGCCGCAGCGCCCGCTGCAGCAGCCGCGGGTCGCCCAGCCGCCGCCGCAACTCGCGTTCCAGGCCCGCGATCGGGTAGAGGTTCTGCGGGGCGCGGGCGTCCTTGTACTCGGCTGAGGCGAACCGGGCCAGGCAGACCTGGCTCAGCTCCGCCAGCCCGATCACCTCAGCCGTCGGCAGGTCGGCGGAGCACTCGATCCGCACGATGCCCGCCCACGGCGGCCCCGCGGCCGCGGCCGGGGAGGGCGGGGAGGGCGTCCCGGGCACGCCCGGCAGGCGCAGGTACCAGGTGTGCCGGTCCCAGCTCGTGCCGATCAGGAAAACCGGCGTGCGCTGGCCGGGCGAAAGCGCGGCCACCAGCGCGTTCAGTTCCGGCGGCAGGTAGGTGGTGCGGTGGGACTTGATGTAACCGAGCGCGCGCGGCAGGTGCTGGCGTCCTCGCAGCGGGCCGTCGATCACCAGCAGGTCACCGCCGGGCGGCACGCCGTGCCCGGCCATCGTCTCCCGCGCCGCTATCGCGGTCTGCACCTCGACATCGCCCAGCCGCCGCTGCAGCGCCTGGGACAGCGTCACCGACAGCGGCCTGGCGGGGCTGGCCGTGGTGCGGCACGCGGTGTACTGCCCGGCCCACGTCATGATGTCGGCAGCCCGCGGGGCCACCGTGAACAGGCCGCGCCGCATCTCCACCCGCACCAGGTGGGCCCGCCGGCCGCAGCAGCACACCACCCCGGCGGCGTACGACGCGCACAGGGCGGCGCTCGCCTCGGGGGGCGGCTGGCCGGCCGGCGCGTCCTGCTCGATCCAGACCCGCGCCTCGATGCGGCGTACTCCGTCGACGAACAGCAGCGCCGGCGGGACGGCCCGGCCAGAGCCCGGGCCGATAGGCCGCCAGCGGCCTGCAGGCAGCTCCACGCTGACTTCCACGCTCGCGGTGGACTCGCCGAGAAATTCCTCGGGCTCCAGGCTCGCCCCGTACCCCGGGTCCCACCCGTCGACGCTGAACCGCATGACCGGCCCGGTGCCGCTGCCCGGAACCGGGCCGCGGCAGGGGCGGGCCTCCCCGGTCACCCAGGTCACGCCGGGCCCGCCGGGTCCGGCAGCCCCTTGCGCACGACGCTGGAGGTCCGCGCGTCCCTGGCGACCGCGAACCGGACCGGCACCCGCTCGGCGAGTGCTGCCACGTGGGTGACCACGCCGACCATCCGCTGGCCCTGCGCCAGGGTCTCCAGCGTGGTGGCGACCACTTCCAGGGTCTCCGGATCCAGCGTGCCGAAGCCCTCGTCCAGGAAGATCGAGTCCAGCCGGGCGGTGCCGGCCGCGGCCAGGGTGGACATCTGCGAGGACAGCGCCAGCGCCAGCGCCAGGGACGCCTGGAAGGTCTCCCCGCCGGACAGGGTGCGCACCGACCGGCGGGAGTCGGCATCGGCGTGATCGACGACATAGAACTCCCCGCCGTCATGGGTTAGGTCGAACTGCCCGTCCGAGAGGCTGGCCAGGTTCGAGGATGCCTCGGCGACCAGGGTGTCGACTGCCGCGGTCACCAGCCAGCGCGGGAACCGGTCCGAGCGCAGCAGGTCACCGAGCATCCGGGCGACCCGCTGGTCCTCCCGGGCGGCATCCCGGCGGGCGGTCAGGTCGGCCGCCTGCGCGCGGCGGTCCGCAATCCTCCTGGTCTGCGCGCGGGCCCGCTCCAGGGCCGCGGCGACCGCCGCGGGCGCTCCCCCCGCGACCGCCTCCGGGGCCAGCTCCACCCCGCAGGCAGCCAGTTCGGCGCTGATCCGGCCGGCCAGCTCCCGCACCCTCTCGCGCGCCGCCGCGACCCGTCCGGCACCGGACGATATGTCCCGGTCCCGCGCCGCGGCTTCGTTCGCGGCCCAGGCATGCAGCGCGGTCCACCCGGCCAGCAGCCCTTCCGCGTCGACAGCCGGGGCGCCGAGCCGGACCAGGGGGTCGCGGGCGGCGGACAGGCGGGCGCGGGCGGCGGACTCGGCGCGTTCGGCGTCAGCCAGCCCGAGCTCGCAGGCGCTGCGGGCCGACCGGGCACCCAGCAGCCGCTGCTCGGCGCCTGACGCCGTTGCCTCGAGCCTTTCGATCAGCGCCAGCTGCCCTGTCACCTGGTCCTCGTCGGGGGCGCCGCGCAGCAGCCCGCCGAGCTTGGCAAGGCGGTCGGTCAGCTCGTCCAGGCGCGTCCGGGCCTCCTGTTCGGCCTTGCCAGCTCTCGTCGCGTCCGCCCGTAGCTCGCGGAGGTCCGCCTCCGCCTGGCCGAACTGGTCCTGTGCCTTCTCCCGCAGGCCCTCGGCGGCCCGCGCCGCCTCGCGCGCCTCCGCCAGCTCGGCAGCTCGCGCCTGCGCCTGCCCGGCGGCCCAGGTAGCCAGGGTGTCCCAAGCGACCGCCAGACCAGCCGGGACCGCCTCGTCCACCGGCGGCGCGCCGATCGGGACCAGACGGTCGCGGGACACGCGCAGCGCGGCCCGGGCGGCGCTCGTCTCGACCTCTGCCGCATCCAGCTCGGCCTGCGCGCGGCGGGCCATGGCGCGGGCGTCCTGCGCCGCCCCGGCCGCCGCGCGCGCGGCCTCGTCGAGCCGGCGGCGCGACCGCAGCGCCGCATCGACCTCCGCCAGCGCTGCCGCGGCGGCGGGCCCGCGCTCCTGGGACCCGTATTCCTGGGACTGGTGCTCCGCGGACTCGAGCTCCAGGAAGCCGTTTAGTGCCGCCAGGCCTGCCCCGGACAGCGGGCCGGCCCCCGCGGCGGCGAGCGAGGCCACCCGCCGCCCGCGCTGGTCGGTCAGGGAATCCAGCTCCGCGGCCGCGCGCTCCTGCCCCGAGGCCGCCTTCCTGGCCGCGCTCCGGGCCGACGTGACCGCCTCGCCCGCCGCATCGATGCGAGCCTGCGCATCCTCGATCGCCGGGGCACGCAGCGGGGCGGGCAGCGCGCCGACCGTTTGCTCGCACACCGGGCACGGCTGCCCTGCCGCCAGGTGCGGCCGCAGGCCGGCCACGATGTGCGCGCGACGGGCCTCGTCGATACCGCGCTGACATTCCTGGTGCAGTGCCTCGGCCGAGGCCAGGGCGGCGTCCGCCGACTTCCGCCCGACGCTGGCCTGCACCAGCATGGCGCGGGCCGCGGTCCGGCTGGCGATGAGTTCCCCCAGTTCACCGAGATCCCGGCGGGCCTGCTCCAGCGGCCCGGGCGCGACCGCCTGGTCCAGGGCCTCCCGGGCGCCGGCGTCGGCCAGCTCGGCGGCCTGCAGGGCCGCCGACGCCTCGCGCAACGCGTCGGCGGCGCACCGCCCGCGCTCGTCGAGCCTGCTCACCTCGTCCGGGACGGCGACCGAGGTCAGGGCGGCGTGGTCGGCGCCCAGCTCGAGCACGCGCTGCCCGGCAGCCGCGGCGGCCCCGGCGGCGGCGTCCCGCTGGGCGCGCAGCGTCTCCAGCGCGGCCGCCGCGTCGTTCACCGCGTTCTGCGCCTCGTCGGACAGGCCGGCCAGGCGGCCCACCTCCTGCCGCGCCGCTGGCAGCCGGGCGGTGCCCTGGTTCCGCTCGTTCCAGCGCTCACGGGCAAGCTCCAGCGGCGCCCGCCGCGGGCCGTCCGCCAAGGCGGCGCGCGCCGCGCGGTCGGCCTCCAGCGCCAGGTCCTCGGCCGCATGCGCCCGCTGCCGGGCGGCGCGGGCGGCGGCGAGCCCAGCGTCGAGCGGGGCGATGTCTTCCGGGACCGCCGTCGCCGCCAGCGCCGTCCGGTCCTGCTCCAGCCGCCGCGTGTCGGCTTCGGCGGCCGAGAGTTCCTGGGCCGCGCGGTGGATCTGCGGCTGGGCCGCCGCGACCCGTTCGCTGAGCCCGGCCAGGGCTGCCTGCGCCGCGCGAGCTGCCTGCTGCGCCTCCGGGGTGGCGTCGCCGAAGGTCATCAGCGTCTCGTCCAGGGTCTCGGCGCGCTGTCCCGCGTCGCCGGCGCGCTGGTTCGCCCGCATCATCATCTGCCGGTAGTGCTCGGCGCCCAGCAGGCGCAGCAGGATCTCCTGCCGCTCGCTCGCCTTGGCGTGCAGGAAATCGGCGAACTGGCCCTGCGGGAGCACGACGCACTGGCAGAAGTCCTCGTAGGACAGCCCGAGCAACTGCTCCACCGTCTCCGTGACCCCGGCAAGGTCCCTGGCCAAGACCTCGGTCGGCTCGCCCGGCGCGGCCCGGCCGCGCGGGCTGGCGAGCCGCTCCAGGCTCGCGGCCTTCTGGCTCACCTGACTGCCGACCCGGCGCAGCTCACGGGCCACGACGTAACGCTGGCCGGAGACGTCGAAGACGAGCCTGACGGTACCCCGGCCGGTGGTGGGCGCGAGAGCGAGCGACACCATCCCCTTGCGCCCCCAGCGCGGCACCGACCCGTACAGCGCGAACGTCATCGCGTCGATGACGGTCGACTTGCCCGAGCCGGTCGGGCCGACGAGCGCGAAGAAATCCGCGTCGGTGAAATCAATGCTGGCCGGCTCGCGGAAGCAGGCGAAGCCATTCATGTCCAGCGTGACCGGTCGCATGCGGCGCGTCCCTCCTCAGGTGACCTCGTCGTGCAGCTGCGCGAACAGGGCCGCCACCCGCGGGTCCCGCACCTGCTCCGCGGCGCAGAAGTCGGCGAACAGCTGATCCGGCGTCCGCGCCGCGCTGGCCACGCCGCGACGGCCCGGATGCGACGGCGCGGCGAAGTCGGGGTCGATGCGCACCTCGAGGGCGTTCGGCAGGACGCCCGCGGTGTCGTCACGCAGGCCGGCCCGGGCCGGCTCGCGCAGCCACACCCGCAGGTAATCATCGCCGAACGAGGCCGCGCGCGCCTCCAGCTCAGGCAGGGTTCCGCGGACCGTCCGCAGTCGGCGGCCGGAGACGACCGGGATGTCGGTGACCCGGGCGGGGACGGACGGGCTTGCCTCGGCCAGGCACACCACGCTGGTATTGTCCTGCTCGCCGAAGTCCACCGCGAGCGGCGAGCCGCTGTAGTGGACCGGGCAGTGCGCGGGCAGCGACTGCCGCCGGTGCAGATGCCCCAGCGCGACGTAGTGCGAACCGACCGGGAAGATGCTCGCCGGCACGCTGTACTCGAAGATTGACTGCGCCGAACGCTCGCCGCCGCCGAACGTGCCGCCGATGCAGGTCAGGTGCGCCAGCACCAGGTTGACGGTGTCTTGGCCGAAGCCGGCGGTCAGCGCGCCCACGATCTGGCGGATCATCTCGTCGTAGGCCCGCACGTTCTCCGAGGGAGTCTGCGTGACGATCTCCGCGGCGCGCACGGCATAGCGCGGGGTCAGGAACGGCAGGACGGCCACCTGGACGTCCTCGCCGGAGCGGGCCCGGAACCGGACGACGCCGCCCTCGTCCGGCGGCCGCGTCTGCCCGACCAGGGTGATGCCGACCTCCCCCATCAGCGGCCGGTATGCCTCGAACGTCCCGCCGTGGTCATGGTTGCCGGCGATGACGATGACCTCGGCGCCGCAGCGGCGCAGCCGCAGCAGCGTCTGGATCACGAGCTTCTGCGCCGCAGATGACGGAGCAGCGGACTCATAGACGTCCCCGGCGAGCAGCACGGCATCGACCTGATTCTGCTCGGCGATCGTCACGATCTCGCCCAGGACCGCGCGCTGCTCGTCGAGCCGGTCGCGGCCCTTCAGGAGCTTTCCCACGTGCCAGTCCGCGGTGTGCATGAACCTCATGGCGTTCCGTTCCTCTAACTGGGCATGGGCGACTCAAAACGGCGGGACGTCATCGTCGGGCGCGGGGAGCCTGGAGAAGACCGAGGCGGGCTGGGGTGCGCTCGGCCGCGGCGGCGCCGCGCACTCCGCCGGCCGGGTCGCCCAGGCCGGGAACGGGAACTCCACGGCAAGCGGCACCGGGATCTCCGGCTGTGACACGAACATCGCGCCGGGCTTGGCCAGCGTCGCGCGGGCCCGCTGTGAGGCCGGCAGGAAACCGTACTCCGGGCGTCCCGCCTCGGCGGCGTCGAGACGGCCGACCACCCGGATGGCCGAGTTGGACACGATACGGCGCTCCACCTCACTGGCAGTCTGCTGCGCCCCGATCAGGATGATTCCCAGGGAACGGCCCCGCTCGGCGATGTCGAGCAGCACCTCCTTGATCGGCGAGGCGCCCTCGCGGGGCGCGTACTTGTTCAGCTCGTCAATCATGGTGAACACCAGCCCGCCCGGGCCGGCTTCCTCCTTGCGCGCGGTCTCCGCCGCCAGCACGACGCCGACGACGAAACGCTGGGCCCGC
>Ga0335078_10018054_pt1 | contig 10489 bp, 12 predicted proteins | sample Lox_Sample_32_FD_206711 | JGI IMG/M metagenome (GOLD analysis project Ga0335078, IMG submission 206711) | Soil microbial communities from Loxahatchee National Wildlife Refuge, Florida, United States - Lox_Sample_3.2 | ecosystem: Environmental > Terrestrial > Soil > Wetlands | place: USA...
GGCGGAGGGCTTACAACAGGTGCCTGCCGCAGCCCTGCTCTTTCGGAGTACCGGGCCGCAGGTCGCCGTCGTGGGCGCCGACGGCCGCGTGCACCTGAAGAGCGTGACGATCGCCCGGGACGACGGCAGCACGGTTATGCTCGCCTCGGGCGTCTCACCTGGCGAGCGGGTGGTGCTCAACTTGAGCAGCGAGGTTACCGAAGGCCAGAAGGTGGTGGCGAGCGAAGACGGCGGTTGAGCCGTGCCCCTTCTCGCCGAAAGTTTCCAATGAGGTTCTGTGCATCGGGACTGCTCAAAAGAGCAGGGCGCAGTCCTTCAGGGGACGGCCCTCACTTCCTCCCGGCCTTCGTCCGGAGGCGGTCGGCTTCAGCGAGCTTCCTTCTGACATCGCTGTCGTCCAGATGGATGACTCGCCCACAAGGACACGTAAAGGTTTCATGGATGTGGCTCTTTACCCATCCGACGCTCTTTTGGACCGTCTTTCCGCAGCGGCAGGGAAGATCGACCTTGACCTCGTCAACCGGTCCTTTCATCTTGTCCCCCAGACAGGGTAGTAGGCACCCCCCTTTTGTCCTCGGTATGCTAAACAGGTAATGACGAGCGCCGCCCGATCCATCCCCAATCGTCGTATCGATAAGCGCAGGGTCCCGCTTTCTTCCGGAGTTTTTGCGGTGCTGCAGCTCTTTCTCATTCAAATCCGGACTCCATCTAGCAGCAAAGCACCGTCACCCGCTCGTACGTGATGAGGCCGATCTCCCCCAGCTCTTCGAGAGCGGAGAGAAGCTCGTCGATCTTCTGTTCCTTGTCGACTATCTCAACAAGCACCGGGAGGTCTTCCGAAAAGAGCACGTCAGCGGTATGAAGGCGGGTCGAATGGCCGAAACCCTCTGTGCCTCGTACCACCATGGCCCCGGCGAGGTGCAGCCGTCGCGCTTCGGCGACAATCGCGTGGTAGAGCGGCCGATCGCCATGGCGCTTGTCCTCGCCTAGGTAGAGCCGCAGACGCACCGCCTCCTGTTTGACGTCCATCGAATCTGTCCGGCACATCCTATTGTATCTCATCATAGAAGCTCCTCCGCGGGTCATCACCACGTCAGTTGTCCCCGTCGACGGCACGCAGGCGTCTCAAGGCCGCGACGATCACCGGCTGCGGCTTGCGGCCACACCCAAACGGGCAGTAGCTCCGGCAAGCTGCCGCTGTCTGCTTTGGCTCCTGCAAGTCCCTTGTTGGTACTATAATGGTAGGCCCCTTCAAAATCAGGAAATCTTTGAACCTGACGCGGGAGAACCCGGCCTCACGAACCGCGGCCACCCCACGATAGTAGTCCGCCTGTATCGGGGGTGAGCGCGAAGGAGAGGGCGCCGAAGAGGGAGCATTTCCCTCCCGTCGCCCTCTCCGAATAAGATATCCCTGTTACTCGAAGGAGAAGTCGAGGTAGAACTGGCCTTGAGTCCCATTCACCTGAAAGGTGAACGGAAGGTTGACCACAGGCACCTTCGTGATAAAGCTCATCTCCACCTTCTCACCGACGATGACCGTGGGGAGGGCAGCGCTCAGCTTGTATCCCAGCTTCTCGATCTGCACCCTTGCCTGTCCGGAGATGATATTCGTGAGCTCCCCGATGCAGTCGACCACCTCGGGGCCGACGCCCTGCGCTTCTTCCCCTATCATCGATTTATATACCTGGAGGGTGCTCTCTTTCGTGAAGGAGATGCTGAACATGCCCTTCTTATCCCCGGCAAATCCCATGACTCCCGTCACCTCTCCGGAAGTCAGCTTGTCACTCTTGAGGCCGGGTTTACCCATGGAGATCTGAATCCCCAGCATCGTGGTAAACACGTTCTGCACTGCCACTAGGTACGGGTTAACAAATGCCGCATCCAAAATAGAACCTCCTGCCCCGCGTTATTTGCCAGCCTTTGCCTTTGCCTTCTCTATAGCCTTCTGGAGGTTGTCCGGCGTAAAGGGCTTGACGATGTAGTTGTCCACACCTGCTTTGATGGCTTCGAGGACGCTGTCTTTCTGGGCCTCTGCCGTGACCATGACGAACGGGACCTTTCGGATGTTCTCGTCCTCTTTGCACGCCTTCAGGAACTCGATCCCGGTCATCTCCGGCATGATCCAGTCGCTCACGATCAACTCGTAAGCCGGGTCGGCTCTCAGGATTTCAATCGCCTGCTTTCCATTCTCCGCCTCGGTCACGTTGGTGATGTCGATCTGTCTGAGCACGTTCTTGACGATCTTGCGCATGGTGGCGAAATCGTCGACTACAAGAGTCTTCATGTGCCTTGCCTCCCTGATGAATTTGTGCGGCCTTCGACGAAACCGCGGGCTTCTTCCCCCTACGTTCCTACATTCCTACATCATGGTTCGAGCGGACGGGCAACCTTCGATCGGGGCAATGCCCCGGTAGCTCTCATTCGCGCTCACATCCGGACGTGGCCTGCCATCAAGAGTCTTGCGCGCCTTTTGTTTCTCGCGGCGATCGCCAGATGTTTGATGATCCGACCTCTGATTCTGCTTATCGGCGAGCTTTGGGGGAAACTTAAACGGGTGCGGAGGGAGCCAAAGGGGGACCTGTCCGCTCCCTCCTTCCCTATTCCCGGGACAATACATGCATTCTTCCAGTCCAGCCGGGAGTATGGCATACAGACGCCCGCTGTTGCCGTCTGCACGGACAGGCCACGAATTGCGAAGCTCTTGCCGGTCAAAAGGTGAATACACTCAAACGGTTCTTTTGACGCCTGGAAAGGCCCATCGGCAGTCACTGCACTGCGTATTTTGGGATGTTGTTGAGATCTTGCTTTTCCATCGCCCCTTGCGGATCAGACCCCGACATTGACGAAAGTTGTGTGGATTGCTACAATCGGGACATGCGCGCGCACGACAAAGGGAGGCTCCTTTTCGTCGACAACCTGAGGATAGGCCTCATCGCGCTCGTGGTGGCCCATCACGTTGGCCAGGCATACGGACCCACAGGGGGCTGGTGGTACTTCTCGGGCCTCGAGCGGGCCCCTATTCTCGGCGCCTTCTTCACCGTGAACCGTTCCTTCTTCATGAGCCTTTTCTTCATGATCTCCGGCTATTTTATCCCCCAATCTTTCGATAGGAAGAAAAAGGGCTTCCTGAGGGACCGTTTCGTCCGCCTAGGCATTCCCCTCCTCGCCTTCTTCTGGGTCATCATCCCTATCATGATGTACGTCTACCATATCCACTTCAGGCCTTACGGCCCCATTCCGTTTTTCTCCTACTACGCCCGTTTCTACTTCGGCCTCGGCCCCCGCCCGCCCCTTTGGGGGGGTCCCGGCTGGCCGGATGCTAATTTCGGCCACCTCTGGTTCGTAGAGCATCTCCTTATCTTTGCCGTCTTCTACTGGCTGTGGCGCCTTCTGCCCTTCTCCCGCAGGAAAACGACCACGGCTCCTGCGAGGCCTCCGGGATCCGCACAGATCGCTGCTTTCGCCGTGGCGCTCGCGGCCGTCACCTTTGTCGTGCGCCTCTGGTACCCCATCGACCGATGGATCGCCTTCCTCCACTTCATCCAGGTCGCCTTTGCGGACGTACCCCGCGATCTTGCATTTTTCGTGATCGGCATCGTCGCCTACCGGCGCAACTGGTTCTCCTCCATACCGAAGAAGACCGGTATGTCATGGCTCGCCGTCGGCTGCGCTGCATCCGCCACGTGCTGCTTGCTCTGCCTTACCGGCCATGTCTTCTTCAAGGCGGGAGGGCCCGGTTTAGGCGCCTTCGTCTTTGACCTGTGGGAAGCCTTCCTTTGCTGCGGCTTGTGCATCGGGCTCACGGTGCTCTTCAGGGAGAGGCTCAACTTCCAGGGGAGGCTCGCCCGGGACCTGGCGGCGAGCACCTATGCCGTCTATCTCCTCCACGTACCCGTTCTCGTGCCCCTGCAGTATGCCTTCGGCAATGCGTCCTTAGGCCCCCTTACGAAGTTCTTTCTCGTTACCCTCATCACGATCCCCGCGACGTTCGCCATCAGCAGCGCCCTGCGGCGGGCCCCATTAGCGCGGGCTGTTCTGTAGGAGAAGCTTGGGGTCGACGTTACGGGCTTGACACGACACTAGGTTTCTTGTCGTCCGTATCGGGTTTCAGATTGACGTCGACGCGCTCGGGGCTCAACCGGTAGGCGGCTCCTGAGGCCAGGTCGATCCCATAGCAGATGAGTCCACCGGGCAACAGCACCTCTCCGGCGTTCGCCTTCGACAGGGAGGAATGGACAGGGAAAATCATGGGCTCGTAGCCGTCTCTCTCGATGACGATGAGCTCGTCCTTTGATCGCTTTAGCTTGATAGTGCACGGCGTCGTGCACGAGGTGCCGTCGCTCGTTCTCACCACTGCCCCGGCAGGACTCGATATGCAGACAACGTCCTGCTTCGTCCCGTGAGCGAGCGTCCCGCACGCAGCCAGGGTGGAGAGGACAAAAAGAAGGGGCAGCCCAGCGGTGAACCGGCGTGGCAACTGGAGACCGTCAGGGATCAATATGGCTTCACCTCTCGTCGAAAGGGCCGGAACGCCCTATTTCTTCGGGACAAGCCGGCTCGTCTCCCACCTGATGCGACCCGTGTGCGCCACGTCCCGCAGGAGGACCTTCAACATCTCAACCTCGACGGGACCCAATTCTATGCCCTTCTCGGCCAGCCGCTCAGGTTTCCTCGGTAACTCTGCACTTCCGACACGCCGTATTCTCATGTGCCCTCCGTGAATGAGTGATGTCAAGGGATGATCACTGAAGGAGAGATCCCGCGCCGTTCCGCGGAGCCGACCGGACCGGGGACCCTCTTCATGGATTCGAGCCTTTCCAAAAGCCGGTGCGCCCTTATGGCCTGGTCAATCGATATCTCGTATGAACTTCCGCACGAAGGGCAGTAGTTCGGGTAATTGAGCCTCATTCTGGAGAGCTCCACGGGAAAATTGCCTTCACACCGAGGGCACCGAAGCATAGTGGTAAATGCGTCCATTTGCGCCTCCTTTGCGAGCGTTCTGCTAAAGACGGAACGGAACGCTACACTGTCGAGCGGCTCTACGAGCCTCGCAGTACGGGAAGATAGAGGTCAATCTGTATCTCGCCTGCTCCGAGCCGGGCCCTGAGCGCACCCCTGTGTCTCCTGATGGTCCTCTGCAGGGCCCGCAGACCCTCCTTCAGGCCCCTTGCTGCATGGACGCCCTTCATGGAAACGGAAAGGCGTGCGCAGCCTTTCCTTTCCTCCGTTTCATCCGTCTTGGTCCCGACGAGGCCTCCGAGGATGGTCACCGCAGCCCCCGGGGCCAGCGCGCCGCCGAGGGTCGCGAAAGCCTCGTTCATCCCGTCATCGACTGCGAGCTGCACCGTCCTGTCGGACACGGTGGCCTCCACGTTTCGGGCGCCCGCCTTCGTGAGCGCCGTGGTGAGGCTTTCCACGATCCGGTCGATGCCGAGGAATACGGTCTTTGCTCGTGCCCGCGCCAGGAGCGAACCGGCGGGCTTCGCATTCTTTTTCGCCTTCTTCATCACCCATCTCCTTTCACGAAAAGCTCTTTTCATCTCCTGGGAGTTGAAAGGATGCATGACGCCGTTCACTGAATCATTTCACCTAACGAGCTGGCATAAATCCTGAGGACTCCGCTTATCTTGACGCCGTGGATCATCCCCATCCTGTGCCAGTTGTAAACGGTCTGCGGGGAGACGCCAAAAAGGGATGCGACTTCCGAGGGTTTCAGAAGGGATCGGCCCGGCAACTGACTGGTGTACACCATACATAGCCTCCATCGAGTTTTGCCCGGAACGGGTTGGTACATACCCTTTTGCAAACGGAGTGCCGCCGGCGCAAACAAGGCGGGGTATCCTCAAAATGGCAGGCACCACGAAGAAAAACCACCATCGGCCGGAGGCCCTCCCAAACGGCTCCGGGAACGTGTCCTGTCCTCCGCTACAGGACACGTATCCTGCATGAGAAGACTCTTTTGCTTATGCAACCTCAGAGCGGGCCTTTATCTTACCCGTCCCTCCATAGGCCGATCTCCTATTTATTTTGGTCCCCTCCCGGCGATAACACTTATCGGGCGAAGTTACTTACCGGCCTATGTTACTTACCGGAACGAAAACGAGCCGTCTTCACTGCCCGAACACCGCCGAAGGCAATTACCTGCCCCGGCACATGAAACAGGCCGCCGGAAGAAATTTTTCGTGACCTTATGCGTCTCATCGATGGAGTGGTAATGGGTGCCACGGATTCAGAGATGACCGACCGGAGATACCGCGATCTCTTTGAAATGGCCGGGGAGGCAGTCCTGCTCTTTGTGGAAGGGAGAGCTGTCTTTTACAACCCCGCGGCTCGCGCCCTCTTCGGGATGACGGAAAACGAGCCCTCAGGCTTGCCCATCGGCTCCTTTGTCCACCCTGAGGACCGCGACGCGGTGCTCGGCCAGTATCGTCGTCACCTCAGGGGCGAAGATACTCCCCGTTCCATCCTTTTCCGCATCGTCCGCAGGGACCGCGCTCTCCGGTGGGTCGAGGCCCGGGCCGACGTGATAGACTGGGAAGGCAGAAGAGCGACGCTCGTCTTCCTCACGGACACCACCGAGCGCAAAGAAACCGAGCTGGCCATCGCTGAAGGGGCCGAGAAATTCAGGATTCTCTTCGAGAACTCACCCGACGCGATCGTGCTCATCGATGAAGAGAGATGCGTGGACTGCAATGCAGCCGCCCTCGCCTTGCTGGGGTGCCGGGGAAAGAACGATCTCATCGGCCGTTCTCTATGGGACTTCTCGTCAGAAAGGCAGCCGGACGGACGTCTCTCGCACGACGTGGGACGGAAGGCAAACGAGATTACGGTGCGGCGAGGAAGCAACCGCTTCGAGTGGTTGCTCCGCTCCCCTGACAACAGGGAAATATGGACCGAGGTCTCCCAGACGGCCGTTCCCATAGGGGGAAGGCAGATCCTCCACACCGTGCTGCAGGACATCACGAACCGCAAGAAGGCGGAAATGTCCCTGCGTGAGTCGGAAGAGCGCTACCGCAAGATCTACGAGAACTCCCGGGAGGGCATTTTCCAGTGGACCCGGGAGGGTCGCTTTCTCAGCGTCAACCCCTCCTACGCGCGCATGCACGGATATGAGTCTCCCGACCAGATGATGGGGGCGGAAGATTTCGCCGGGAAGCTCTGCATAGACCCCCAGGAAGAAAAAAAATTCAGGGAACAGCTCTGGCGCGATGGGGAGGTGCGCAATTTCGAGTCGAAACGGCGCCGCAGGGACGGCAGCACCTTCTGGGCTTCCACGAACGCTCATGCGGTGAGGGGACAGAAGGGAGAGGTCATCTACCACCAGGGGATAACGCAGGATATCACCGACTTAAGGAAAACTCAGGAGGCGCTTCGCGAATCGGAAGAGCAGTTCAGGAGCCTGGCCGACAATGCCGGTCTGGGCATCTACCTCATTCAGGACGGCGTCTTCAAGTACGTGAACATGAAATTCGCCGACATATATGGCTACATGGTCGACGAGATCGTCGACAAGATGGGTCCCCTGGATCTGGTAATTGCCGATGATGCCGGCATCGTGGCCGAGAACGTCGCCAGGAGGTTCTCGGGCGAGGCCGATTTCATCAATTACGAGATGAGGGTGCCTGCGCGAAACGGCGATGTCATCACCGTCGAGATCCATGGCGGTCGCACCGTACGCCGTGGGAAGCCCGCGGTCCTCGGAACGGTTCAAGATATCACCGACCGCAAGCGGAGCGAAGAGGCCCTCAGGGAAGCCGAGGCAAAATACCGGTCCATGTTCGAAGACGCGTTAATGGGCATCTTTCGCACCACTCCGGCGGGTCGCATTGTGGCAGCCAATCCCGCCATCAGCCGCATGCTCGGTTACAGCTCGCCGGAGGACCTCATGGATTCCGTCGCGGACATCGCTGTCCAAGTATATGCCCGTCCCGAAGACAGGCGGAAATTCAATGGAATTCTCTCGTCAGGCCGTTTGGTGGAAGGGCTCGATACGGAGTTCCGCAAGAAAGACGGGAGCGTGCTCTCCGTGCGCATGAACGTTCGGGCAATCAAGGATGCCCGAGGGAATATCGTCATTTACGAGGGCTCTGCCGAGGATGTCACGGCGGCCAAGAGAGCTGAGGAGGCCCTGCGCGCGAGCGAGCAACGGTTCCGCTCCCTCGTGGAGACCACGAGCGACTGGATATGGGAGGTCGACCGGAACGGTGTGTACGCCTACGTCAGCCCTAAGATAAAGGACATCCTCGGCTACGAGCCGCAGGAAGTCGTGGGAAAAACGCCCTTTGACCTCATGGACCCCTCTGAGGCGAAACGCGTGGGAGCTATCTTCAGCGACATCGTTCGGGCCGGTGAGTCATTTTCCAGTCTGGAGAACACCAATACCCACAAAGACGGACGAAAGGTGGTCCTCGAGACCAGCGGCGTTCCGATCTTCGACGGCAGCGGAAGCCTTTCGGGCTACAGGGGTATCGACCGTGACATCACGAAGCGCAAGCAGGCGGAAAAGACCCTTCTCTGGAAAACGACCTTTCTCGAGGCTCTGGTTGACTCAACGTTCGACGGGATACTGATCCTCGATGAGCACGAGGGGAAGGTGACGCACAACCAACGGGTCGCCGAAATGTGGAACATGCCGCCGGATGTCGCGGAGAGCAAAGACCCCGAACAGCACATCGCCTTTCTCCTGGCATCCATCAAGAATCCCGAAGATTTCTACAACAAGGTCGAACAGACATACAGGAACCCGAACGACACCATTCGCAGCGAATTCGAGCTCAAGAACGGCATGGTCGTGGAAGCGTTCTCATACCCGGTGCTGGACGGCAAGGGTGCCGACCGATACGGCCGCATATGGATGTTCCGTGACATCACTGAAATAAGGCGCTACTGGGACATGCTGGAAAGCCTTTCCACCACGGACGGGCTCACGGGAGTATCCAACAGACGGAGGCTCGACGACTTCCTTGAGCGCGAATGGCGCAGAAGCATGCGCGACGGTTCGGAGCTCTCCCTTCTCCTCATGGACATCGACTATTTCAAAGAGTTCAACGACCGGTACGGACACCTGGCGGGCGACGAATGTCTGAGACGGGTGGCACAGGCTCTAGGCAGGACCGCAAGGAGAGCGGGCGATCTGGTCGCCCGGTACGGCGGGGACGAGTTTGCATGTGTTCTTGTCGGCACGGGGGAGAAGGGGGCCGAGGAGGTAGCGCGCAGGTGCCTGGACGAAGTGGCCGGACTCAATATTCCCCATGAGGACTCTTCGGTCGCCGACCATGTGACAATGACCATCGGAGCGGCGACTACTTTGCCGACCAAAGGAGAAGACTACTCAGACCTTATCAGCCAAGCGGATCGCAGCCTGTATGCTGCAAAACAAAAAGGGCGCAACAAAGTGGAATCAGTTCCCGACGATTACAGCAACGAGGTGAAACGCAATGGGAAACGATCGCGAAGAGCTGCTAGCACGCGTACGTAGTGCCGGCACCTTGCCCATGCTGAAAAACATGATGGTCGAGGTGTTCAGGGTCATCGCCAACCCTGACTCATCGTTGAGTCAGCTTTATGAAGTCGTGAAATACGACGCGGCGGTCTCGTCAAAAATCATCAGCATCGCCAATTCTCCATACTATAACAGGGGGACACAGGTAACGAGCCTGGAGAGGGCAATGGTCATGGTGGGCTTCAAGGAGATCAAAAGAATCATCATGTGCCTCGTCTTCATGAAGCAGATCATGTCGCCATGGAGGCTCACTCAAGACGATATGGCGTCCATGTGGGAGCATTCGCTTATTGTTGCCCATGCGGCAAAGATCCTGGGCTCGGGCATAGGCCCGGAGGAATCGGAGAAGGCCTTCGCAATCTCCATCGTTCATGATATAGGGAAGGTCATTCTCTACACCTACGACGAGCGATACAGGGGCATTGCGAAGCAGGCGTCTGAAGGCGCCGGGGACATCTGCGACCTCGAGCGCGTGGAATACGGCATCGACCATCAGGAGATAGGCCACCATCTGTCAAAGAAACTGGGCTTCCCCGAAGAGTTCTCTCAGGCCATCCTCACCCACCACAGCCCGCCTGACGGGAAAGCTCCCGTTACTGACATCCTCAGGGAGGCCGACGCCTATGCATGCGGCCGGGAGAGCTTCCTCCCCGAGAGAGAAAGAACAGCGCTCGAGCGCGAGAAAGAGGCCATACAGGCAGAAACGGAGCGAATCAAGCTCCTCATCGGGGTGTAGGGCTCTGTGAGGCCGAAGGCCCGAGGGAAATGAGGAAGCACCGCTCGGGGTAGACATGCAGGTCCGGCCGGTCCGCATGGAGGAATCGCGATATTTGGCGCCCTCTTCGCCGGACAGCCTCGGATATACGGCAAGTATTATCCTCGGCAAGCCCGCCTCAGATTGCATCCCGATCGTTTTTCCAACGCGGGGAAAACGATCTTTGATCCCTCCATGCGGACCGTCCATTCGCCCCCGGAATTGAACCAATG
>Ga0335078_10018055_pt1 | contig 10489 bp, 8 predicted proteins | sample Lox_Sample_32_FD_206711 | JGI IMG/M metagenome (GOLD analysis project Ga0335078, IMG submission 206711) | Soil microbial communities from Loxahatchee National Wildlife Refuge, Florida, United States - Lox_Sample_3.2 | ecosystem: Environmental > Terrestrial > Soil > Wetlands | place: USA: Florida...
CCGCGGCTGACCGTCGCGGCATCCGGTGCGATCATGGGTTCCGCGGACGTATCCGCGAGGCGGTTCGTTTTGTGCCCGTTCTCGCGTGTCTTTTGTGCGACGCGCCCGCTTGCACCGAACCCAGCAGCTGTCACAGGAATCTGGGTCCCGATTTGGGCAGCGACGACACGAATCGACGAGGCTGAGGACCCAGGATCGAGCGGTTTCGAAGATGCGTAAGTGCTTGTAATCAGACGCCAGGGTTTGCTCAGACTAGTATGGCCAGCGGCCGACGATGACGAAAAGCGCCAGAAGAAAGATCGAGATATCGAGGGCCGCGGGCACCTTGCGGCGCGTGTGATAGATCGCGGCTCCGGCCATGAGAAGCGCCAGCACCGCAGCGCACGATCGGGCAATCACGTATTCGGGAACCATGCCGCCGGGAGTATACATGTCGGGCATGAGGACGCCGAACGCCAGCAGCACTTCAACCAAGCCGATGATCCGGGCGCGGATGGGCGTCATGGCGATGCGAAAGTGAGTTCGACTCTCCAGCGCCTGCATCGGCGGCGTAAATGCGAAGAGCTTGAAGGTTCCCGAGGCGAGGAAGACAGCCGCCAGAGCCATCTGTCCAATCCAGATAAAGCCGTTCATTTCTCCCGGCCCCCCAATCATTTCGTGACTGCCAACGTAAGCGGTGCAATTCCGATTGCGGCACGGAATCAAGACAGGACCAAGCCACAGCGCCAGGTTGGGCTTTCACGGGTCCCGCGGCGGCCCCGGCTTGAGTCCGAATGCGGGGCCAGATTAGCCCCGCCTTGCTAAAGATCTTATAAAGAAACTGTGAATTCGTCACTACCGCGGCGCAATCTACGTCCGAACGCACATTGATGACTGGCGGTCGGTTCTCGCCCATGATCGCATTAATCGAGACTTATGCCGCCATAGCGCGTACCCGCGCGTTCATCCCAGTAAATCAGCGCCATCCCGATTGTCCAGAAAGGAGCCGCCAGGGCACCGGCAAGGAGCGCTGCGATGGCTTCCACTATCCACGCAGCGAGGCCGTCCGTGCGGGGCAGGAGGATGAATTGGGTGAGGACGATTGCGCAGGAGAGAACCATGAAAGCGGTATACAAAGCCGATACCCGATTGCGGTCACCCGTGGTCAGGTGTGCACTGCGCTTCATTGCCGCCCGGCGGCTGAGGCGTTCCACTACGCATGAATGGATGGCCACCGCGTAGCGCGCATCAATACGCACGCTGGAGACAATGATTCCCAGCAGCCATCCACCGGCGACAACGAAGCCGATTGCACCCGCAACCGCCGGCGAATTGAAGCCAAGCGCCGCGGCTATCGCAAGCACTCCTGCCCCGGCAATGGCGAAGAGGACGCCCGCAACAAGCATCCGCATCAGCACAGAGAAGACGATCCCTGCGACAGACCAGATGGGTATTTGGATGCGCTCTTGCGGAGGCGAAGTTTGGGTAAAGCTCTTCATCTCTGCGACGGATCGGACAACCATCGCCGATGAAACCATCGACCCCAGCAGCATGAGCGTGGTAGCGACGAGCATTCCGATGAATGTCGCCAGCCAGCTTGGAATCGGTTGCTGCCGAGTGCCGCCGTCCGTGCGGTAGAGCCAAAAGAACAGCGGATAAACTGCAGCAAGCAGTGGACCGACGATCGAGATGGCGATGAAAAAACCCGCGCGCTTCCGGTAAATGCGAAAGGTTGTACGGATCAAGTTGAGGATGGACTGACGTTGCAGAGCATCCGCCATTGGGCCGTGCCTCCCTGTTCCACTGAATCAGGACATTATGCACCCTGCCGCCGGCAAAATCACGGGGCCGAATCTTCCCCGGCTCTTACCCGCGAGCATTTTGGCCGCGAAATTCGCAGTTTTGCCCTGGCAGCGATTCCGGCAGCCGGGCAAATTATGCGCGCAAAGAAGTCTCAGAAGGAGAACTGAATCCAGAAGCGATTTTTCGGTCCATTCATTTCCTGCACATCGAGCGCATTCGAGAAATGTGGCCCCCGGTGGCCGGTTACCGAACCGCTAAGAGATGGCGCTAATGCGGCCAGCGGCCAACGATGACGAAAAGGGCCAGGAAGAATGTGGTAACGGCAGGAGCGGCTGACTCCCTGCGGCGGAAATGGTAGATCATGGCGAAGACCATAAGCAGCGCTAGGCACCCGGCGGCCAGGCGAACCGACAGGAAGTCGGCGGCCAGCGCATCGGGAACCCACGCCGGAGGCAGAATGACGCCGATGGCGCCGGCGACCTCGAGCAACCCGACAATGCGGCCCTGCGCCGAGGTCATCCGAATGGCTGCGGTTTTGCGCCGCTGCTCCAATGTCTTGACCAGCGTTTTATAGGCAAACAGCTTGCTCACTCCGGTAACAAAAAAAACCGCGGCCAGCACGATCTGCCCGATCCAAATCAATGTATTCATCGCTCCAGGCCCCCTTTGTTCTTTGACTCTGCGCGCTATCGAAGCCTGCGGTCAAATTACGGCAGCAAGCGATTGAACCCCAGATGCAAGCCGCCTGTCAAGATTGAATGCGGTGCAGATTGCATGGGCGTTCCCTGGTTGCCAGTACATCGTTATGCGTCCTTAATCCTCAAACGGAGGTGCGTGCACTTCTGCGTGTTTATGAAATAGCAGTCAATATTTCAACGGTATGTGACTCGAATCACCCGGCGCCTCAGGTAGCCGCTGCTAGGCTGAAATAGGGCCTGTCATCACATTCTCCGGGCAGAGCGACGGGAGAATGTGATGACAGGCCCCAGCACGCAACTTCCCCTTGCGCGAGGTGCGCCATGCCCGAAATCACGACCTTTGAGACTGCGGTTCAGGGCCCGTTGAGCCCGGAATTGCTTGCCAAGATGGACGCCTACTGGCGGGCGGCAAATTATCTCTCCGTGGGCCAGATTTATCTTAAAGACAATCCTCTGCTGGAGCGGCCGCTCGTGCTCGACGATGTGAAGCCGCGGCTGCTGGGCCACTGGGGCACGACGCCCGGCCTGAACTTTTTGTATGTGCACTGGAACCGGCTCATCAAAGAGCGCGGGCTGAACATGATCTACATCATCGGCCCGGGGCACGGCGGGCCGGGACTGGTCGCGAACACTTACCTCGAAGGCTCGTATTCCGAGATTTATCCCTACATCGGGCAGGATCGCGACGGCATCAAGCGGCTGTTCCGACAGTTCAGCTGGCCTTACGGGATTCCCAGCCACGTAGCGCCGGAGACGCCGGGCTCGATCCACGAGGGTGGCGAGCTGGGCTACTCGCTGGTGCACGCGTATGGCGCGGCCTTCGACAATCCCGATCTGATCGTGGCCTGCGTGGTGGGTGATGGCGAGGCCGAGACCGGACCGCTCGCGACAAGCTGGCACTCGAACAAGTTTTTGAATCCTGCCACCGACGGCGCGGTGCTTCCCATCCTGCATCTGAATGGCTACAAGATCGCCAATCCCACGGTGCTGGCGCGCATTCCGCATGCGGAGCTCGAAGACCTGATGCGCGGCTACGGTTACGAGCCATTCACGCTCGAAGGCGACGATCCGGCGGTGATGCATCAGAAGGCCGCGGCTCTCTTCGATCAAATCTTGGATCGCATTGCGGCCATCCAGACGGGCGCGCGCGCAGAGGGGGCAGCGGGCCGGGCGGCGGAGCGGCCGGCGTGGCCCATGCTGATTCTGCGCACGCCCAAGGGCTGGACGGGACCGAAGTTTGTGGACGGCAAGCCGGTGGAAGGCACCTGGCGCGCGCACCAGGTGCCGCTGAGCGAGTTGCGCGAGAAACCCGAACATCTGCGGCAACTGGAAGACTGGATGCGCAGCTACAAGCCCGAAGAGCTGTTCGACGACAAGGGCCGGCTGCGCGCCGATCTCGCGGAGATTGCGCCCAAGGGCCGCCTGCGCATGGGCAAGAACGAGCACGCGAATGGCGGCTTGCTGCTGCGGCCGCTGATTGTGCCGAACTTCCGCGACTTCGCGGTGAAGATCGAAGGGCGCGGCCAGCGCGACGTGGAATCGACGCGGGTTCTGGGACACATGTTGCACGGCGTGATGCAAGCTAACCTCGAACAGAAGAACTTCCGCGTCTTCGGCCCCGACGAAACGGCGTCGAATCGTCTCGGCGACGTGATTTGCGGAACCGGCAAACGGTGGATGGCGGCGACGCTGCCCGTGGACGAAGATCTGTCGCCCACCGGCCGCGTGATGGAAGTGCTCAGCGAGCATCTCTGCCAGGGATGGCTCGAAGGCTACCTGCTCACCGGACGTCACGGGTTCTTCAACTGCTACGAGGCGTTCATCCACATCATCGACTCCATGGTGAACCAGCATGCCAAGTGGCTGAAGACGACGCGCGAGATTCCCTGGCGCAAGCCGATTGCGTCACTGAATTATCTGCTCAGCTCCTTGGTGTGGCGGCAGGATCACAACGGTTTTTCGCACCAGGATCCGGGCTTCATCGATCACCTGGTGAACAAGAAGGCCGACGTCGTGCGCATTTATCTGCCGCCCGACGCCAACACCCTGCTTTCGGTCGCGGATCACTGCCTGCGCAGCCGGCACTATATCAATTTAATTGTGGCCGGCAAGCAGCCTGCGCCGCAATGGCTCACGATCGACGAGGCCATCGCGCACTGCACCACGGGACTGGGCGAGTGGGAGTGGGCCTCGAACGACGCGGGCGACCCTGAAGTGGTGATGGCCTGCTGCGGCGACGTGCCGACGATGGAGGCTCTGGCCGCGGTCACAATTTTGCGCGAGCGAGTTCCCGACCTGCGCATTCGGGTTGTGAATACTGTGGACCTGATGGCGCTGCAACCGCAGTCGGAGCATCCGCACGGCCTGCCTGACGAAGAGTATGACCGCATCTTTCCGCCGAAGGTGCCGACAGTATTTGCTTTCCACGGATATCCCTGGGGTATTCACAGGCTCACTTACCGCCGGCACAACCACGATAACCTGCACGTGCGCGGATACAAGGAAGAGGGCACCACCACGACACCGTTCGACATGTGCGTGCTGAATAACATTGACCGCTTCCAGCTCACGCTGGACGCGATCCGGCGCGTGCCCAGGCTGGCGCCGCAGGTCGGTGCGGCACAGCAGTGGTATTCCGAGCAGATTCAGCGGCACAAGTTGTACGTCGCGGAAAATGGCGACGATTTGCCCGAAATCAAGAATTGGCGATGGCGGGAGAGATAGCCAGCAGCGTGCAGCCGGTAGCTTGCAGCTTCGGCTACCGGCTACGAGCTACCGGCTACGGGCTCAATCTTCATCTGAAAGGTTTCCATAGAATGTCTTCCTTGCCGGTCTTAGTTTTGAATAGCGGTTCTTCATCGATCAAATTCTCCATGTATGAAGCCGGCAACGGCCAACGGACGAGGCTCTTCGAGGGCGCGGTCGACGGCATCGGCACCGACCTGGGCAAGTTCTGGATCAAGGACGCCGGCGGTAACCGGCTGGTGGATCAAACGCCGGCGGTGCCCAGCCGCTCGGTGGCTTTTAAATTGGTGGCCGACGCCCTGCACTCCGGCAATTTCCCCGCCCCGGCGGCGATCGGCCATCGCACGGTGTGCGGCGGGCCGACCGTGCGCGACAACCAGCTCATCACGCCGCAGCTGATCGACGAAATCGAGAGCTACGCGGATCTGGCGCCACTGCACACGCCCATCGCGGTTTACATCATGCGCGCGGCGCTCGAGCTCTTTCCCGGCATCGCGAACTTCGCCGTCCTCGACACCTACTTTCACCGCACCATGCCCGAAGTGGCCACGCGCCTGCCCATACCCTCGGAGTACGCGGACATGGGCGTGCGCCGCTATGGCTATCATGGCATCTCCTACGAATCGATCGTCTACCAGCTCGAGCCCAACGTGCCGGAGAAGCTGGTTGTGGCGCACCTCGGCAACGGCGCGTCGATTTCGGCCATCCGCAATGGAGTATGCCTTGACACCTCCATGGCGCTCACTCCCACCGGCGGCATCATCAGCGGTTCGCGCACCGGCGACATCGATCCCGGCGTGCTCATCTTCATTCTCAAGCAGATTGCCAAAGCCACGCCGAACACCGTAGAGGCTGCGGAAAAACTGGAAACCGTGGTCAGCAAGAAGTCGGGCCTGGCGGGCGTGAGCGAACTTTCGAACGACATGCGCGATCTGCGCGAAGCCATCAAGGACGGCAATGAAAAGGCGCGCCTGGCGGTCGACAAGTTCTGCTGGACCATTGCGCGCTGGATCGGAAGCTATGTCGCGGAACTCGACGGGCTGGACATGCTGGTGTTTACCGGCGGCATCGGCGAGAACGACATGGCTTCGCGAGCGGAAATCTGCGCGGGACTGGGCGCGCTGGGCATCGTGCTCGACGCTGAGCGCAACAACGTGCGCGGCGCGGCCGTGATCTCCGCAGAAAACTCGCCGGTGACGGTGCGCGTGATTCCGCCGCTCGAAGACCTGATCATCGTGAACCACGTAGTGCGGCTGATGGGGGCATAAACCCGGTAATCCTTGCCAGAGAAGTGTCTTTGCACCGTCCCTACGGGACTCCGGAGTGCATTTGTGGCAACCGCATACCCCACGCTAAAGCGCGGGGCTAACCAACACTGCGCCTACGGCGCGGATACCAGGACATTGCTTATGTAGAGGTCAATCGCCCCTGAAGAACAGTGTCGTTTTGAACTGCCCACCAGGCTCCAATTCTCGGGAAGCGGCGTTGTTCTACACTAGTGGGTTCATTGCGGAGTCATCTCTCATGCCTGCAACTGCCGTCCCTGCGCACACTCATCGCCTTCCCTCGCTCGCATTGCGGCGGTTTGCATGGGGCGTGCTGGTGTATTTCATCGCGGTCATTTTGTGGGGCGGGCTGGTGCGCGCGACGGGCTCGGGCGCCGGTTGCGGCAACCACTGGCCGCTCTGCAACGGCACCGTCATCCAGCACTCGGCGCGCACCGGCACCCTGATCGAGTACACGCATCGCATCACCAGCGGGATTTCGTTCTTCTCGGTGGTCGCGCTGCTGGCGTGGACCTTCGCCGCGACCGAGCGTACCCACCTGGCACGTGCCGCGGCCGTCGCAGCGGTCGCTTTCACCGTGATTGAAGCCGCTTTGGGCGCCTTCCTGGTGAAGCTGGGCCTGACCGCGCAGAGCCGCTCGCCGCTGCGCGCGCCCTATCTTGCGCTGCATCTCACTAATACATTGCTGCTGCTCGCGGCGCTCACGCTCACCGCGCATTTCCTGAGCCGCCGTGCCGGCTACCTGCGCGGCAAAGTTCGCATGACGGCGCCGTTTGTGGGAATCGCATCCGCGGTCGCGGTGCTGGTGGTCGGCGTCACCGGTTCGCTGGCAGCGCTGGGAGACACCCTGTTCCCGCCGAGCTCTCTCGGCGCCGCGCTCAAACAGGATTTTTCTCAAGGGAGCGCATGGCTGGTGCGCTGGCGCTGGACGCATCCCACCGTGGCTTTTCTGGCCAGTATTTTTCTCATCTGGCTCCTGGTGCGGGCCGCACGACGCCGTTCGCACTGGGACAACCGTGGGCTTTCCGCGCTGGTTCTCTTCTTGCTCGCGCTGCAATATGTGCTGGGCATTCTCGACGTGGCGTATCTTGCGCCGGTCTGGCTGCAGATCCTACATCTGCTCGGCGCCGACGTGCTCTGGTCGGCAATCGTGGTTCTGGCGGCGCGGCTGACGATCGAGCCGGCGGAAGCGAGCTAGCGAGTTGGCAAGTCAGCGAAAAGGCCCCTTACGGGGCCTTTTCTATTTGCTTAGTCTGCTGCCCCGAGTGCTTCTGACAAACCGATCAGTCCTCGAGCGCGGGATGGTAGTGGCTCTCCCAGCCCAGGTAACGCGCGGCTTCGTGCACGGCCTTGGATACGTCGCTGAAGTTAGCGGCCACGTGGTGCTCGAAGCCTTCGCGGCAGATGTAGCGGAGCAGTTTCTGCAGCTCGGGAATCTCGGCCACGCCCGCGCCGCCAAAGGTTTCGAGGGGATCGTCCGTGAAACGGCCCGGTCCGGTGTAGCCGCGCACGACGCCGCGACGGTCGTCGGTGGAAAAGCGCGCGTAGCTCATCGCGCCCGACTTCACGCGGCCCACGCAGGTGCCGAAGGTGTTCTCCTTGCCCACCGTGCCGGCAATGATCTCCTGGTAATCCATGCGCACATCCTTGAAGAAGTGCTTGGGCAGGTTGGAGCAGTGGAAGCAGACGCACTTGTTGGGGTCGGCGCCGTAATTATTGTTCCAGTCGAGAAGCGCCGAAGGCGTGCCCGAGGCCAGCGCCAGCATGTACATGCTCAGTGTGCCGGGCACATCGACTTCGCAAGCCGAGGGAATCAGTTCGTTCGACATCATGCTCATGACGGTGCAGGGCACAACGCCGAAAAACTCTTCCATCGAGGTCCAGCACTGCACGGCGCTGATGGTCACGTGAGTTTGTTTCATCCAGCCGTCGATCACCGCTCCCAGCTTGGCCATTTTGAGCAGCGCGGCATCGGGAATGCTCGAAGTCGTCACGTATTTCTTGATGGCGGCGAGCTTGGCTTGGGCGGCATCGTCGGTGTCTTTCATCTTGTTGATGCGGCCAAAGATTTCCGAGAGATCAATCGTTTCGATCGTGATGCCGCTCGTCTCGAAAATTCGCTCCGAGTAGCGCACGGTGTTGAAGGCCGTGGGCCGCGCGCCAATGGCGCCGATGCGCAGGTTTTTCAGACCCTTCAAAATTCGGCAGACCTGAGAGAACCACTCGAGGTCGGCCTTGAATTCGGGCGAGGCGAGTGTTTCCGTGTGCAGCGTGGTGAGCGAGTACGGGATTCCGTACTGCATCATGTTGTTGCAGCAGCTCATTTTTCCGCAGAAGCTGTCGCGGCGCATAGCGATGGTCATGTTGTCGGCGCGGTCGGGCGTGGCCTGCACCAGCACCGGCACCTTGAGCCCGGAGAGGCGGATGGCGTCGACGATGCCGCGCTCCTCGCCAAAGTTGGGCAGGGTGACGATGATGCCGTCGATCTCTTCGGCGTGTTTTTTGAAGAGCTCGGCGCACTTCTGCGCCTCGGCGTAAGTCTCCACGGCGCCGTAGTGCGACTCTTCAGGGCTGAGCACGATGGGCCGCGCCCCTGCGGCCTCGAGAACCGAAATGATTTCTTCGCGGCCGGTTTTGGCGAGGTGGTCGGGAAAGAAACCGCGATTGCCTACGATGATTCCGAATGTCATTTTGCGTTGCGCTGCCATGTTCTTGCTCCTTGATTCGTTGGTCGTGCGAAAATTTCAACGCCGCCGCGGCGCTTCGCCTACTTGCTGCGGCCGGGACGAAACTTGACGAGGTAGAAGACGCCCAGTGCAGCGAGCATTCCGCCCCACCACACCGGGGTATGCAATGCGGTGAGCTCGACGCCCGCAGCGTAGTTGCCGGTGATCCACTCCACGATGCCGTAGCCCACGATCATGGCGCCATAGACGGTGAGCAGCACGCCGATGAAAAACCAGATCGGAATTCCCGAACCATGCATGATGTTATCCCTTCTGAAACGAAGCGCGCATCGTATCCGCGCCCGGACGAAATCTCCTCCCTACCAGAACATGATGTTGAGCGCGGCAAAGATCACGACCGCGGCGGTTGCCCAGGTCCACTCCTGCTTGTACCACGGCGCCGGCTCCTCGGACGGCAGTTTGGTGGCGCCGTAGACCAGACCATCCAGTTCCGCCACGGGCCGCGGCCTGGTCAATGCGCTCACCACGAGGATAACGATGGTGGTGAACAGGAATGCCCATAGCGCCCGAAATACGTTTTCCGCCATGGGCTGGGCGTCGGGCGAGAGCGCGACCGTGGCCAGCGCCGATGGATTGAACTTGACCCAAAGAAACAAGCTCGCCGAAAAGAGGATGCCGGTCAACAGGCCCAGGAAGCCGGCCCACCGCGTGGCACGCTTCCAGAACATGCCGAACAAAATCGTCGCCAGCAGGGGCGCGACAAAGATCGAGAACAGCGCCTGCACGTAATCCATAATGCCGTGAAATCGTTGCACAACATACGCGGCAATGATGGAGACAATCACGCCGATGATGATGGAGAGCCGTCCCACGAGAACATAGTGGCTGTCGGCGCCGGATTTGTGAATCAGCGGCTTGTAGATGTCGTAGGTCCAAACGGTGGAGAAGGCGCTGACATTGCCGGCCATGCCGCTCATGAAGCCGGCGATGAGCGCGGTGATGCCAAGGCCGAGCAGGCCGGGCCCCATGTAACGCACCATCATCAGCGGCAGGGCTTCGTTGTACTGGTGCAGATCGGCGTTCGGATCCCCGCTCAGGACCTTGTGCCGATCGGCGGCGGATAGACTGGTCTTGGCCATAGCCGCCGAGCACGCCTGCGCGTTCTCGAGCCGGCCATGCGACGCGGTGCAGGCGGCAACCACGTCGGCGCCGACGAGCTGGCGGCGCGAGCCGTCGGGATTCTGCAGGAGCACCAGGCCGAGCAGTCCGGGCAGAATGACGATGAAGGGCA
>Ga0335078_10018056_pt1 | contig 10488 bp, 10 predicted proteins | sample Lox_Sample_32_FD_206711 | JGI IMG/M metagenome (GOLD analysis project Ga0335078, IMG submission 206711) | Soil microbial communities from Loxahatchee National Wildlife Refuge, Florida, United States - Lox_Sample_3.2 | ecosystem: Environmental > Terrestrial > Soil > Wetlands | place: USA...
TTGGGCCACAAAAGGAGACCGTTATGATAGGAAGAATTGTTCGCGTTCTATTCCTCGCTTTCGCCGCCGTGCTGGTATCTGCGATGATCGCCAGCAGCGGCAGCCATCCGGCCGCAGCAAGGGTCCGGTCATTTCACATGGAGCCGGGCCATGACCGTTGCAAGCCCGTCGGCGGCAGCGTCATCACGAATTTCGGCGCGGTCGACGCCAACACCACGCTAGGCCCGGCCACCGGTGACTTGGCGGGTGCGGTTGCCGCCGGCTTACTCGCTCCGCCTGCTTCTGGCCCCAATGGCACCGTGGTTTTTCACATTCAGCACCACTGGGTCACCGATGCCGGCGACAACATTCTCTTCGACCCGGCCATCGCCACCACACAACCCATTTCGCAAACATTGTTCGCGGTCATCACGTATAAGACGAAAATCACCGGTGGAACCGGAAGATTTGATGGTGCGACTGGCGAGCTCGACTTTATCGGCGAAGCCGATCTTGTGCACGGCACCGCGTTTCGCTATTCCGGAGAAGTCTGCTCCGCGAACTAGCTTTGGGTTTGTAGCCCGGCGCGCCGCGTCTTCGCCTTCACGAAGAGTACGCGTCCCGCCAACCTGCACCCGGCCACACCCCAACCATGCGGCTCAGAGGGCCGATCCCAAGTCGGCCCTCGCAGGTTTTATATTTAGGAATCGGCTTGGCCGTTAGGGGCGCAGCAGTTTCTCGAATTCGGATTCGGTAAGTGTGGGGACGCCTAATTCCTTCGCCTTGTCGTATTTCGATCCTAGATCCGTGCCCACCACCACGCAGTCCATTTGGGGCGTCCAAAGCGAGCATCGATATCTCTTCCGCGATTTGGCGAGGCGCTCCTCTCCTGTGAATTCACGCTGACTAGCTCTGAAGACGGCCCTCGCGCCATCGGCCCAAGCGTTGCACTTTGTGGGTTGAGACCCTAGAATCCACCTAAATGCGCGTAAGAGAAGCGAAGGATTTTCTTGTTCGAGAGACGGCCGAACAGGCCGAGCTCGAAGGCTTGCCCCTATCCGAACTCGAAAAGCGCATGATGTGTTTCACCGAGGGTCCAAGCGCTCCGGAGGATCGCACGCAGCTAAACGATGATTTTGAAGCGGAATACGATACCGAGCAATTCGAGGCCAAGATTTCTCAACTGATGAGGCATGCGCGCCAAAGACTCAAGAAGGAAGACCCGGCGAAAGCCGCCTATTGGGACAATGCGGTTCGCTGCCTCGAAAAAGGCGATCATTACATTCTCGTCTTAAATGGCGGCTCTGGCTCCTGGATGATGGGCCGGTGGGGGCGTGGCGAATGGAGAATAGCACTGATGATTTTTCTCGTGGCTGCCAGCGCTGTACTCTTCGTCCGCATTCTCCCTCGTTTTTTGCCCGCACCTCATCTTTCTGCGATTCGAATGGCACAGGTTTTGTTTTTGGCCCTGCTCATCGCAACAATCTTCTTCCCGAGACTTTTCAATCTTCCAGGGAAGCTCGTCGGTCGATGCCTTGCGTGGATTGCCGGCATCGACGAAAAACAACCGAAAGATGGGACGTAGCTGCAGTTGACGAAAATCGTGTTTGCCGGGCACTACAATTCCAGAAGCTTCTCGAACTCATCCTCAGTCAAAATCTTCACGCCCAACTGTTTTGCCTTCTCATACTTCGATCCTGGATCCGTGCCCACCACCACATAGTCCGTCCTTTTGCTCACCGAGCCGGAGACTTTGCCGCCGTGCTGCTGCACCAGTTCGGCGGCTTCTTCGCGCGAACGATTCGCCAGTCCGCCGGTAAACACAAACGACTTCCCCGCCAGGTTCTGGCTCTTTAGCTCCCGCTTCGTGGCCGTCGGATGCACGCCCACCTTGTGAAGCTTCTTCACCAACTGCCGGTTCGCTACCTCCGAGAAAAATTCCGCAATTGCCGCCGCCACTTTCGGCCCCACTTCCGGCACCGCTACCAATTGCTCTTCGCTCGCTTCCGCCAAATCTTCCAGCGAAGAAAAGTGTTCCGCCAGCAACTGCCCGGTGCGCTCCCCGACGAACCGCATCCCCAGCGCGTAAATCAATCGCGACAAACTCGCCTTCTTGCTGTTTTCAATCTGGGCCAGCAGATTCTGCGCGGACTTTTGCGCCATCCGCTCCAGATTGGCTACTTCGTCTTCCTTTAGCGTGTACAGATCCGCGACATCCTTCACGATGCCTTTGTCCACCAACTGATCCACAATTTTGTCGCCGAGCCCGTTAATGTCCATCGCATGGCGGCTCGCGTAGTGCAGCAGCGACTCCTTGCGTTTCGCCGGGCACGCGGCGTTCACGCAGCGATACGCAACTTCGTCCTCCGATTTATGAATCAGGCTGTCGCACTCCGGGCAGCGTTTCGGCATGCGAAACGGCCGCCGGTCCTTCCCTTCCTTCACCACTTTCAGTACATGCGGAATCACTTCGCCCGCGCGCTCGATCAAGACCGTGTCGCCGATGTGCAAGCCCAACCGCTCGACTTCGTCCATATTGTGCAGCGTGGAACGGCTGACCGTGACGCCTCCCACTTGCACCGGCTCGAGAAACGCCACGGGAGTGAGCGCTCCGGTGCGCCCCACTTGGACGCGAATATCGTTTACCACCGTGGTTTCCTGCCGCGCCGGATACTTGTACGCGATAGCCCACCGCGGGGCCTTGGATGTATAGCCCAGTTCGTTCTGAATCCCGACCGAATTCGCCTTAATCACCACACCGTCGATTTCATACGGCAGCTTTTCGCGTTTGCCGTCCCACTCTTCGCAATAGGCAATCACCGCTTCAATGCCATTGCACAACTTCCAGTCGTCCGAAGCGCGGAACCGCAATTGCTTCAATACCGTCAAGCTCTCGGAATGCTTCGGGAAAGGAACCTTGCCATCGACATAAAGAAAATACGCAAAGAAATCCAGCTTCCGCGCCGCGGTAATGGCCGGGTCAAGCACGCGCACCGCACCCGCCGCCGAGTTCCGCGCGTTTACAAAAATCTTTCCGCCGATCTGCTCCTGCTGGCGGTTCAGCGCTTCGAACGCTTTCCGCGTCATCAGCACTTCTCCGCGCACTTCAAAATCGGGCGACAGCTTGGCCTTCCTCAACGCGCTCAAATCGACCCGCAGGGGAATCGACCGAATCGTCTTCACGTTCGGTGTTACGTCTTCGCCCGTCGTGCCGTCTCCGCGCGTAACGCCGCGCACCAGTTTCCCAGCCTCGAATTGCAGCGAAATACTCAGCCCGTCGAACTTGTGTTCCGCAATGTATTCGATCTTTTCCGAGCCGCTGCCTTCGCGAATCCGCCGATCAAAATCCCGCAGGGCATCGAACGAAAACGCATTGTCCAGGCTCAGCATCGGGCGCGCATGGCGAACCGTCTGAAAGCCGTCGCGCGGCTTGCCGCCTACGCGCACCGTCGGCGAATCCGACGTCAGCAACTCGGGATGCTCTCCTTCGAGCTGCTGCAACTTTTTCATCAGCCCGTCATACGCTGCGTCCGAAATTTCCGGCTCATCGAGTACGTAATATTGGTACTCGTGATGCCGCAGCTTTTCGCGCAGCTGTTCGACCTCTTTTTTCACGTTCGCCGGAGCGGCCTTAGGCATGCAACCCTCGCTACGATAGTGCGCTGGAAACCGTGCGATATTATATAGAATGGATCTTTTGCGAGACGCATCAAAGCAAATGGCCTTCGAATGAACGCTGAACTGCAGAACGCCTTGATGATTCACAACCCCAACGCCGGCAACGGCGGCAAGGGGCGGCGGCGCCTGCTTGATGAAGCCCGCCACATTTTTGCCTCGCGCGGCATTGACGCCGACCTTGCCGAGACCACCGGCCCCGGCCACGCCATCGAAATTGCCGCCCGCGCCGCGGAAGAAAATCGCAGTTTGGTGATTGCTTGCGGTGGTGATGGCACGCTCAATGAAGTCGTCAACGGATTGGCGACCCACCAGAATGGTCATCGCGTCCCGCTGGCCCTGCTCCCTGGCGGCACGGCCAATATTTTGGCCAAGGAGCTGAACCTGCCCTGGAATATTCCGCAGGCCGCGCAGAAGCTGGTGCATGGCGAAGTGAAAGAGATTGCGCTGGGGCTCGCGACACCGTTACAGCACCCGGAAAAGAAAAAGTACTTTCTCAGTGTCGCGGGGGCCGGTCCCGACGGCATGATCGTTTACTCGATTGACCTGGACCTCAAAGCGCGCGTCGGCATCCTCGCGTATTGGTGGCAGGGCGCGAGCCAGGTTTTCAAATACAAATTTCCGCGCTTTCGCGTAGTCAGCGGAGAGCGCAAGCTCGATGCATCGCTGGTCGTAGTGGGCCGTACAAAAAACTACGGCGGCCCCTTCAAAATCACGACGGAAGCCGATCTTTTCCAGGACCGCTTCGAGATTCTCACCCTGGCGACACGCAGCGGCCTACGCTATTTAAGCTATTTGCCGTCTTTGCTGATGGACAAGCTTCGCGGCACTGAAGGTGTCGATTTTTTTAAGACACAATCTCTAGTTTGTGAGCCGCTCGACAGTAACCCGATCTACGCACAGGTCGACGGCGAACCGCTGGCGCGCCTGCCCGTCGAGTTCCGAATCGTGCCGCGCGCGCTGAAGCTGCTGGTCCCCGGCAATGGCCACGCCGCCGTGAAAGTAGCCAGCACGCCGTCCTGACGTGGACCTCCTCACGCATGGCTTGGCTTCCTTCGCCGTGGCGCGCGGATTTTTTCCGCGTGCCGGCAAACTCGTCCTCGTGGGCACCGTTTTGGCCGGCTGTCTCGGCAACCTCGATGAGCTATCTACATATTTCGGAGCGCCGGCTGCGCTCGCCTGGCAGGGCACTTACCTCCAGTCCCTAGTCGCCGCGCTCGGCATCGCGCTAGTCGTTTTCGTCGTGGCTGTAGGAACTTCGTTGGGAGGTTTTTCTTCCGGACGTTCGAACAATCAGCCAATCGAGAATCCGCGGGCGCGAATCTCGGCGCTGATAGTTGCGCCGCTTTTCGCCGCGTTTTTGCACGTGGCGATGAGCGTCTGCCAATCCAATGGCGTGATGCTATTTTGGCCCTTCAACGCCAAACGCTTCGCGATGGACTGGCTCCCTTCTCTCGATCCCTGGATCCTCACAATTCTCATCCTTGCCATCGCTGTTCCGGAACTGCTGTATCTCGTGAGTTCTGAAATCGGCGCGAAATCCAAGAAGCCTCGCGGCCGCACGGGCGCGCTCATCGGCCTGGCGCTCGTTGCTGTCTATATCGGCGCGCGCGCTACGCTGCATTCGAATGCAGTTGCCCTGATGGAGTCCCGCACGTTTCACGGCGAACCGGCGCGCCGCGCTCTGGCCTTCCCCGAAGCGCTTTCGCTCATCACCTGGCACGGCATCGCCGAAACCGAAAGCGCGCTCGATCAAATCGATGTGAATCTCGCAGCCACCGCTTCCTTTGACCCCGACACCAGTGTCCGCCTCTTCAAGCCGGAACCGTCGGCAACTTTGGACGCCGCGCGCAATACTCGCGTCGCAAAACGATTTCTCGCCGCGACGCAAATGCCGCGCGCCAATGTGGAGAAGACCGACGTCGGTTTTGTCGTGATCCTGCGTGATCTGCGCTACGCAGCCCTCGGCGATACGCGCCACGAAATCGTCGCCCTCATCGAGCTCGATCCCGCCAACCATGTAACTTCCGCGGAAGTAATGTGGGCGCGCGAACTGCGGAGGCTGTTCTGAATCGCTGCGCTCACGGTTCCTCGTACTTTGGTGGGTGGTGCCGCAAAATGATCCGCGAAGCGCCGTAGCTCGCCGCGACAAAAATCACGGCCAGCAAGGCGACCATCGGCCAATGCTGCTTGAGGTAAGGCAGGGCGTTTTCTCCATAGCGCACTGATAGAAATCCCACCAGAAAATAACGGGAAAGCCGCGCGAGCGTAATCGCTGAAGTGAACGCCGCGATCGGTACTTCGAACGCTCCCGCCGCAAAGACAAAAATCTTGAACGGTGTTGGCGGCGGCAGCAGCGCTGCCAGCAACACACCGCCGAATCCGTTGCGCTCCACCCAATGCCGGATCGCGTGCGCGCGATGCCCCGCCCGCCGGTGAAAATAAGCTTCCCCACCGGCCCGCGCGATGTAATACAGCAGGACGCATCCCAGCACTGACCCGGTCGCCGCCATCACCGCGTACAGCGGCATCCGCGCGTGATTGCGCATCGACAGCTCCACGAGCAACAAATCATTAATAATGGGAAAAGATAGGACCGACGAATCGAGGAACGAAATCAAAAACAATCCCGGCGCGCCTAATCCGCTGGCAAATGCGATGATCTTTTTTTTCCAGCTGTTCAGGCTCAGAAAAAACGCGACGAGCGCCATGGCTTGGGGTTATCCCCTCACTGCGCAAACGCCGCCCGATCAAAATGGTTCATAAAAATCTGCATCAACGCCGTGCGATGCAAATTCGGCAAGCGTGGGATCTCTCCAATCACCCGCACATGCCCAAACCGCTCAATCGTTTCGCGATTTTCGCGGTTCTGGTCACCAATCAGCACCACGCCATGCACCGGCAACTCTGCCGCGTGCAGGGCAGCGAGTGTAAGTAGTGTGTGATTGATCGTCCCCGCCGCGCTGCGGGCCGCCAAAATCACCGGCAGCTTGAACTTCACCATCAGGTCCAGCATGAACTGCTTCTGATTGATCGGCACCAACACGCCGCCCAGCCCTTCCACCACCAACCAATCATTCATCAAGCTCGTTGGCAGATTAATTCGCCCGAGGTCGATTTCCACGCCTGCCCAACGTGCCGCCAGGTCCGGCGAAACCGGCGGCACAAACTTGTAGACCTCATCCAGCGTGCGGTCCGTTCCAATTCCCGCCAACCGCATCACCGTGACACGATCTGACCCTTCCAACGTCCCCGTTTGGATCGGCTTCCAGTACACCGCATCCAGAGCCGCGCATAGCAACGCAGACAGCGTGGTCTTCCCCACGCCCGCATCCGTCCCGGTAATAAAGAAATGATTTCTCACGGGCGCCCCGGCGTTGCCCTGTTCTGTGGGTGCCGCACCCTACGCTTCTCAGGGTGCGGTTTTTCTCCCTGCGTTTCGAACATCCAGCCCACGGGCAGCGCACTTCGGAGTGCGGCGGCTGGACGCCGCTCTTCTTCGCGCCACACACTCCGAATCCCCGCGCAACAACCAACTTCCCCAGCCCGCTCGAAAAACGCAGTCTTCTTCATTGCGGCTGCGTCGTGTGCCGCAACCAGACAAAACTCTGTGCTCATGGACCCCCGTCGGTGTACCGGGATGCTTGCAACGCCAGTAATCCCGGAATGTTACCATCCTTTGCAACTCTTTCCTCCCTGGCCGACCGCACGTGTAGCCTGCTGCTAAAGTCTCCGAAATGACGATGGAAAAAAGTCGGCAAGGTGAACTGCCGTTTCCGGCTTCAACTGGATGGTGGGCCGCAGCCCGAACGCGCAGTGCTACACGAAGCTGAGGGTGTTTTCGCGGGGCTCTACGCACGCCAGTTGGCCTGCTGTTTACTGCGCGGACGTCCGCGACCACCTAACGAACCTGCTCCCGCTTCGCACTTCCTCACTCTGGGAAACGGAACAACAACGCGCCCTTTCCCGAAAAAACCGCAATACTATTCCCCGCATAATCCGCAACCGCCAGTTGGTTGTTCGAGATCAGCGCCATCCCGTACGGCGCTTTCAGCGGACTAGCCGCGAACTGCGCGGCCACCGGCTTGGCCGAATTCATCTCTACTCGATAGATCGCCCGCCGTCCCGGATCAGCCACATACAATCGGCGCCCATCCGGATCGTAAGACAGCGCCGTCGGCGCGCTGAGTCCCGTCAGCAACACGCTCGTTGTTCGCGTCGCCAACGCGTATCCGTAAATTCTCCCGCTCGCCACATCCGCCACATAAATCATTTGGTGCGCTTCGTCGAACGCCAGTGGCCCCAGCTTTGTCGCGTCCGCAATACGGGCCACGAACGTACTCTTGGTTCCTTGCAAGTCCACCCGAAAAATCTCTCGCGAATCGGACGTAGCTACAAACGCCGAATGTGTTTTCGCGCTGAAGTCAATTCCCGAACAAAGATTCGGCAACTCCCACGTCTTCAGCGCTCGTCCGTCGAGCGAATAGCTCATCACCACGCCGTGGCCCGCCTGCATTCCGGCAATCAGCAACGCCTCTTGTCCGCTCCAGGATGCGTACGCCATGTCCGCGGGAGTCAGCTCCGGGCTCACCGCAAACGTGCCCGACTCCTGCAGCTTGTTCGTGCCCACTTGCAATGCATGCAAGGTACCCGCAGCATCCAGCACAAACAGTTCGGAGCCGGACGCATTGCTGTCCACCATGACGGGGTGTTCCAGCGCAACCTCGTTCTGCCCGGCGCCCGCCTGCCAGCCCAGCAACAACAGCAACGCCAGCAAACGCACCGCGCTCGTAACGCCCCGTCGCCAGCGTGAATCCTCGTGCGCTCTCATGCCGTCTTCCCAAACAACCCTTTGCTCCACGCCACCACCGCCGAACCCCCGCTCACCAGCATCGCCAGAATGAACGCCGGGAAAAGTTGTCGCGGATCGATGTCCAGTCCGAACACAATGAGTTTCGAGTTTCCGTACGACACCATCAGAATCCCGATGAACTCCGCGATCAGCGCAAACACCACCGCGCCCAGAATCGCGTGCAGCGCGCGTTCATTCTCGTTGCCTAGCCGGCCGGTCAGCAAATACCTCGCTGCCAGTCCCAGCGCTACGCCTCCGAAAAGCGCCAACGCAATGCCCAGCAAACCGGGGCCGAAACGCAGCGTCGCCAGAATCTTTGCCTTGCGGTCCGCGCCTCCCGGAACGGTGTGGTAGGTCACCGTAATCGCAAACGTATCGTGCGGCACATCCGACTTGATGATCAGCGCGCCCTGCAGCAGCGCCGGGATGGAGTTCGGCAAAATGGTCAGCGGCAGGTTCGTCGTCGTTCCCGGCTCGATCGTAACGGCTGCTTTATCGCTGACCGGCGAACTCACGCGCGACCAGCATTTCAGGCAGCTTGGCGTTACCGCCACGTCCGTCACCGCCACCGGCAACGTATCGGCGCCATTGGCCACCGCCACATCGAACGGTGTCGCGCCGGATACGCTCACGTACACCGGATCAACGCGCTTCTCCGCGGCCAGCAAGTCAGTCTTCGCCGCGTTGTACACCGGCATCAGGATGTCGCCGGCCACGGTGCTTCCGCCGTTTTTTACGTGGAACGACACGCGCACCGGCGCGTCGCGAAACGATCCCGTCGGATTTCCTGTCACCTGAAATTTAGAGGCGGCCGCCTTCGCGTCTTTCGCATTGGCCAGGTACGCCGTGAACGTGAAAGCGTTAAAGCGCAGTTGCTGGATGCTGTCGACGTCTACATACAAGCGAAACGACTGATCTTCCGTCTGCCCCACCAGAAAACGCGGCGGCGCAAAATCCGTCCGCACTTCCGTTCCCAAAGCGAGCGTCGAAAAACCGACCACCCCTTCTTGCCGTACGTTTACGGAATCCATCGTCAGTTGTGGCCCGCTCTGCGCGCCGGCCGTACCAGCCAGGCCGCACACACCAATAATCACTGCCAGGAACTGGCCGAGCAGCCTGGCCCAAAACACTCCGCCTGCTGTGGGCCTGAATCGCGTGATCGCGCGTGCACAAAGGGACATAGCTGCAAAAATGTTGGACGAGGACCTGTAGTCTCGCTACTGCCGGTGGCCACAATTGTGCATTCCCGCTCCAAGTCCTACAAGCCATTTCTTCCTTCCGCGTAGCCGCATTGCGGCGTTTCTCTGCGCTGGTTTTCACGCCTCTCCGCACAACTGTTGCTGCCCGATCCATTCCTTCAAGCGCCAAAGCAGCCGTTTGACCCGCCCTGCCGCAAAATGTTATAAAACCACGTTTTGTGTTGGCCCGTGTCTCGGCCTGACAGGGGAGCCCCGCATCACCAGGGGCGGATAGTCCGGCGCGGCGCGGGTTCCCTCCGGTCCTTCCACCGGAGTAACGCAAAAGTTTGTCCCGCCCCGCGGTGGGAGCCTTTTAAAGACTCCGGTCCAGCCCTTTCCCGTCGCCGAGCAGCGTTCGGTCGAGATGGTGTGCCGGAATTGAGTGTATAGCGCCAGCGTTTTGGCCCGATTCCACGTGGTTCGAGGGAGGATTTTGATGCGCACCTGGCTTGCAACCGCCCGGTCATTCGGATGGAGATTCGCAACATGGAGCTTCGCGGCAGTTCTGCTGCTGTTCACCGCAGCGGCCGCGCGCGCTCAGGAAGCCGGCGGCGAAGCGAACCTCAAACTGCCCGACCTTTCCAGCGTCCGCTTCCTCGGGATGGACGGCCACAAGCTGCTCCTCTTCGGCATTGTCTTTTGTGTGCTCGGCCTGGTCTTCGGAATGGTCATCTTCACTCGCCTGAAGAATCTTCCCGTCCACCAGTCCATGCGCGAGATCTCCGAGCTGATCTACGAAACCTG
>Ga0335078_10018057_pt1 | contig 10488 bp, 10 predicted proteins | sample Lox_Sample_32_FD_206711 | JGI IMG/M metagenome (GOLD analysis project Ga0335078, IMG submission 206711) | Soil microbial communities from Loxahatchee National Wildlife Refuge, Florida, United States - Lox_Sample_3.2 | ecosystem: Environmental > Terrestrial > Soil > Wetlands | place: USA...
CGTCGATTTCGAGTTGTTCGCTGGCGGGAATTTTGCCGATGGAATCCACAGCTGACTCGTAGCGTCTATCCATCGCAAGCAGTTCAACTTCGTTGTTTAGGATGGAGCTGAAGTAGCTTGGGTAAACGTTGACGCCGAGCGCGTATTCTTGCAGGTGAATCGCAGCCAAGTCTTCTTTTTTGAGCAAGCCGCGTTTGATGAGTTCGTTGAATTTTTTGTGGAAGGCTTTAGGTGAATTCGCCAAAAAGTATCCTCTGCCGCCTTTGGCTCCTGGCAGCTTGGCGATGACTAAGCGGTCGATGTCCTCGGGAGTTTTGAATGTAGCAGGCAAAAGCAGCCCCGCCTGCCGTAGCCAATCTTCTTGGGACTTGCGGTTGGCTTCCCAATGGAGCAGCTGTCGGTTTCCGAACATCGGTACGTTGAGGTTTTCAGTTAATTCTTCAGTACTCAGGTATGCTGTGAAGGATCCATGTGGAATCAGGATGACATTTAGGCTTCGGAGTTTCGTCTGAAGTTGTTCTTTTAGCAGATCGGTGAAGTCTTTTACTATGAGTATTTCGTCGGCAAGCGGGTATTTCTTGTACATTATGGCGTCTTTTTCTTTGCATATGCAAACTGTGCGGAAGCCTTCTTCTTTGGCGCCTTTGAAAATGTTAAGCGAACTATGCGAGCCCAATGTCCCGATGGCGAGTTTTTTCGGGTCGTATTTCTGCAGGATTTTGCATATATCAGCGCTGGTTTTCACGTGACCACTTCCTCAAGCCTGCCTTCCTTGACAGCCCGCTTAATTTCCATCGCTACCCGTCTGCCAGGTCCCACTTCCATGCCGTACTTGTACTTCATGTATGGCGAAGTTGGTTCGACGCATGGACAGCCAGGAACGCGGGGGCTGACATCGAAAACGAAGAACTCCAAATCCTTTGTCACGGCGCCCTGCAAAGCAAATAACCCAACCATGCCTGGTGGATATTCTTTCTTGCAGGTTTCCACGAATTTTTCTGCGGCTTCAAAAACTTTCTCAATTTGACTTTCCCGCATGGTTGCGCCCATATGCCCAATTTCGATGTTCTGAGTTGGAATGTTTAACTCTAGCTGTTCCAACGCTGGCAAGTCAAGGACGCCGTCAAGGTCGGTTTGAATGCGTCTGTCAAAGCCTAAAAGGTCGATCTCATCGGTTAATGGTGACCAAAACAAATTAGCGTTAAACTTTGCCCCTATAATGTATTCTTCTATTACTGCGTGTTCCAGCGCTTCACGTGTTATTATTCCCTGCATCATGCGTTTTTGCGATGTTTTCACGTATTCTTCAGGGGATGAAGCGAAGAAAAAGGCTCTTTCAATAGCGCGTTTTTTTTCGGGAACTTTTACGATTACTAAGCGGTCGATTTCATCTGGTGAATTGAAGGTTTTCGGTGTCGCTATTCCTGCCGTCTGCAGCAGGTAAAGCTGGTTTCGCGGAGTGTTACGCTCTTCAGTACGAAGCATCGAGCGGTTACCCATGAGGGGAACGGCAAACTGATTCTCAATGGCTTCGTAACCGGCATAGACTGAGAAAGAGCGGTTTGGAACAAAGACAGTGTTCAAATCTGTGAGCGCTTTCACTGTTGCAGTATTTGTTATTTCTGAGAACTTGTCAAGCATGATGACGTGGTCGAAGATGTTTCGATAATATTTCGTGTAGGTTTTGTCTCTGTCTTTCTGGCAGACGACTACTGTTTCATAACCTTCCTGTTTTGCGCCTGAAGCAATTTCGAGCGCAGAATGTGAACCTAAAACGCCTATACGAATGTTTTTGTAATCATATTTTTTTGTTACTTTTTCAATGTTGTCGCTTAGCATTTTTTACTCCTTCGTGTAATCCCTGTATTCGGCTATTACCTGGGCAAGCAAAGGCGCGTTAAAGAGTTTTTGTCCTGTCATCTCGTTTGCCGCTGCCATGTACATTTCACTGATAATCGTCTTAAGTTTAGGCGGCAACTTCGGCGGTTGCGACTTGCACAGAGATTGCCAATCAGGTATTCCTTTGGCTTCTGCCTCCTTCTTAGCTTGCTCCAAATCCGCAAACCAACTTGTCTTCTTGTAGAATTGTCTTGCAATCTCTTTGCTAACATGAACGCCCTCGTAAGTGAAACGGCACTCGTCAAGTGTTCCTACAACGTCTACAATCATGAGCTCACGTTTGTCGTTGAAAGCTAACTCGATTTTTCCATCTTCATTTCGTAACCCGGCTTTCGAAGCCAGTTCATTTATCGATTCATCCACAGCAAGAAGAACCGCCTTAATCTTCTCAAGTTCCTGGTCGGTTAACCCAGCCATTTTTTGGGCTTCCTGCCAGGTCACGTACCGGTCTGTTTCCTCCAGTTTCGTGCTAACATCAAAGATGGGTTTCGTAAATTGCTCGCCTGGCTTGGGGTAATGGTTTAACCCAAGGTCTGAGGGTTTGATTTTTCCCTGTTCAAGCCTCTTGAAAACTGAAGAGCCTTCAGGTAGACCGTTTCGGTAGATGATTTCCAGCGGAATCAGGCAGTTTTTCAGATTGGAAGTGTATATGCTGTAGTCGTGAATGAGTTTTCCGTTGACGACACTGGTTTTGGGCTCGTATACGTTGACTAGGCTAACTTCCATGATGCTTGAGGGTTGTTTTACTTCTTTTAATTTGACGGGTTTGCCGTTTGTACCTATTAAGCCGTGGTAGTGGGATTTCACACCTTTACGCTCTAACTGCTCAAAGCAGTAAGCTCCCATAAGACAGAGAGCTGCTCCTTTGCCGCCTATATGATCGGGCATTTCTCCCCAGTCAAAGACGCTGTAGCGATCCGAAAAGTGGAATCTGCCAACGCCCATGGCGTCGTCGCTTGGTTTCTTGATTACTTCAAGGTCCTTTACGCTTCCCATTCCTTGTTCCTCAAGTTATCTTGATTCTAATACGTATTCGTTTATTGCTTACACATTTAACCTTAGCGTTAACCAACAAAACGAAAAGCCAAGAAAATGGATACAACCTCAAAGTGATGATGAAAAAGACAACTACTTGAGTTTCTTTACCGATTCGTTGGCTTTCTCAAGTTCTTTCTTTTTTGAAGTTTGGTAAGTCTTTACGTTTTCAGCTATGGCAGCGTCTTCTAAAGCGAGAATTTTCGCTGCAGCGATAGCTGCACCTTCCGCTTCAATTGTAACGACGGAACCTATACCGCTTGGAACCCTTAGCGAGGAAAAGATGTCCGCTCCGCTGAACGTTTCAGAGTATGGTGGGCACGCGATGACTGGTTTGGATGAGTTGCCGTCGATGAAGCCGCTTAGAGCGTTGGAGCGACCCGCAACGGTAATGTAAACTACTTTTTCTGCTTCGAATTCCCTGATTAACTCCAACACTTTTTCAGGTGTTTTGTGTGCAGAGGCAACTCGAAACTCGTAGGTGACGCCCAGCATCTTGAGGTACTTGGCTATTCCACGGGAAAAATCCAGATCCCGCTCTGACCCCATGACAATAACTGCTTTTCCGGCCATAACCATAAACCTGCTGTAATTAACTGGAAACTAGCTAATTAACATAGCTCGGCGGAAGTTGTTGCACAGAAGCAACCACATCTCTTTATTACTTCTGGCGGACTGTTTTTTTCTTGTTGGTTTTATGACTGAAAGCGTACAGACGCCTAAAGAGTTAGAGCTAATTAAACAGTTGATCGGAGAATGGAGTGTAGGGATCGCTCTGCGGACAGCTGACGGCAAAGTTGCCAGTGGCTGTGGGGAAATGACTGCTGTGGCAATTTCTCCATTTGGTGTAAACTCCGAAATTGATACCCACATAGAAGGCTACGAAGACTACTACGAGAATGATTTATGGAGTTTTGACCAAGTAACCCAGAGAGTTCACCTTTTTGGCATCACATCGGAAGGCGAAGCACACGACCACGTGGGCAACTGGAAAGACGATAAAACCCTTGAACTCAAATGGAGAGGTACCTTTGAAGATCAAGAAATTGAAGAATACATAACTGCTAAATGGGTCACAAAGGATCAGATTGAACTCAAAGAAATCAGCTACTCGTTGGGTCAAGAAAGATTCACTATCAACTACGTTTTTAAAAGAAAAGAGATCAACAAAGCGCCTTGAACAGGAACTTTGTCAATCGCTCCGCCGCAGCTTGTACGGGAGCAGTTAAACCTTCACCGAACTCCATGTTTTTCGGCTCAATCAAGAGTAAGGCTATCTTCGCGCCAGTAGCTTGCTTAACATACTCGCAAAAAACTTGCAGAGGCAACAGATGGGTGGTGACTGCGGGGGAACCTGCGATTTTTTCAGCATTGACGAGGCGGGCTTCGCCAGGTTTGCATCCCAAATAGGCGGCATCAATCAATAACACATGCGAAGGATGAAACTCCTCTATATCGGAGAAGTAGCTCTCGGGAACTGTTTCTGCCTCGAGAAGAAGAACAGCTGGAGGAAGCTTGCCCTTGAGATTTTCAACGATTTTTAACCCGACGTAATCGTCCGTTCTGATAGGGTTGCCGATCCCAGCCACCGCAACTTTTTGTGCATCAACCAACCAGGATTTAAGATCCTTTTCAATCGAACGACCCATTGAAGCACCTTTACAAAAAAAGAAATTACGTAAAGCTTGAAAAACGTTGCCGCTCGCTCAGTTAACTTTCTTCGCCAATTTGGGCGGTTTTCGGTGGCTGTCCCACGCATGATGCAAAGCAAGCGTTGGGTGGTGCAAGAGCATTCTGGGTCCTGAGTAACGCATGACCGTTTTGACTTTTTCTTTCATATCTGGTTGGTAGCAGTGGATGAGGCATTTGCCGCACGTGCTTTTTTTGTCTTGAAATGGGCACTTATCAAGCCGCAGAAAAGCATATTCTTTGAACTGCATGCATTCGGGGCAGAGCACGCCATGGGTTTCATGGTGGTTTTTGCAGTAAATATCAACCATGTAGCCTATGGTTTTCTTTTCACGCTTCATTCTTTTGTGCTCTGGGTTAGGCGGTTGCCGCTGCATTTTAAATCAAGTTAAAGAAGGCACCAGCAACGCACATAAGCGTTTACCCTAACATGTTCGGGACATCAGAAGAATCCACTAGCAAGTGAATAATATAGAAAGAACTTGGCAAAAGAAGATAAAAAGTTGCCGTCAAGAAAAGAGGTATAACTTAGCGGCTGACAGAGTCAATTAGCTGTTTGTCGGCGTTGTAGAGTTCTACGGTGAGCGGCATTTGCCCTACCGCAGCGTGTGTTGCGCATCCGAAGCATGGGTCGTAAGCTCTGAAAGCCATTTCAACCTTGTTCAGTATGCCTTGGTCAACTTTGCCTTCGTGGATTAAACCTTTTGCTGCGTCGCGTATACTCATGCAGATCGCTGGGTAATTATTTGTAGTCGCGACAATGAGGTTTACATCTTTGACGAGCGCGTCTTTGTCTAAGACGTAATGGTGAATTAGCGTGCCTCTTGCTGCCTCCACGATACCCACTCCTTCGCCTGGTTCTCCTGGTTTGTTGCGGACGTTTGTGCTAGTGATTTCGGGGTCTTTCACGAGTTCCATTGTTCGCTCAGTCGCATAGAGCAATTCAATTAAGCGCGCCCAGTGGAAAGCTAATGTGCTGTGGACAGGTTTGCCACCTAGTGTTTTATACATTACCTCGTATTCTGCCTGAGCCAGTGGTGTTGCCATGCCGTCTGAAGCGTTTAATCGTCCCAGTGGACCAACGCGATAGACTCCGCTGTCTTTTCCAGAAACTTCTCCTTTCCACCCGACTGCTTTGAGGTATGGAAATTTGCTGTAGGTCCATTCTTCAACGTGTTCGGCGATGTGTTTGAGGTAATCTTGGGATTCGAATTTGAGGAATTCTTTTCCTGATGGGTCGACTACGCGAATTTTGCCGTCGTAAAAGTTGACTTTGTTTTTGTCATCAACCGTGCCCATGTAGTAGGTTGGCATAGTGTAAGCTTGACTCTTGATTAACTCAACGTATTGGGTGTTGCCAAGCACAATGTCATGGAAGATTTTGAGCGTAAACTGAGCAAAGTCAACACAGGAAGCTGCGTTTCGATTTGTTGCCTGTTTTCTTCGCTAAGAGGTTTGCTGATTCCGCCTGGCAGACCGCACACCGGGTGAGTTGCTTTTCCACCGATGATTTCAGTGATTTTTTGACCGAACGCTCTGTGTTTTATGACTTCCTTCGCGATTGGCATTCCGACTTTTTCGATGACGCCGAGGATGTTACGTTTTTCCGGCGGTGCATCTGGTCCAACTATAAAGTCCGGACCCCCGAGATAATAGAAGTGGAGGGTATGGTCGTAGATGTAGTACGCACTATACATCAGTTCCCGAAGTTTCTTTGCTGCAGACGTCGGTTCAACGTGGAATGCGACGTCTAATGCTTTAACTGCTGCAAAGTGGTGTGCAACTGGACAAACACCGCAAATTCTTGTGGTTAACTGCGGCATGAGCTCAGCTTTTCTGCCTATGCAGAATTTCTCGAAACCTCTCAGTTCTGGAACTTTGAGGTATGCGTTTTCAACTTCGCCATTGTCGTTAAGGAATATGGATACGTTTCCATGTCCTTCAAGACGCGTTATAGGGTCTATAACTAATTCTTTCATTTCTTAATCACCTTTCTTCTCAAGATTGACGCTGGCAAACTGTACATATAAAATGTGCCAACGGTATCTTTCACTTGGCTTAACAACTCTTCTATCTCTTTTTCGGTGTATTTAGTTTTCCCTGGTTCGCCTTCATACCCGAGAATAGAAGCTAAAGCAGAAATCATTGCTGCACCTTGCTCTGGCACGTTTGGAGCTGGTCCGCCGCAGCCTGTACAAGGCATATCAACGTTCAAGCATTGTGCACCGCAGCCGCTTCTAGTCGCAAGTCCCATACAGATGATGCCTTGTTCAAGCAAGCATTTTTCTGGCTCGGGGGTTTTCTCGTAGACGCGATAGAGTTTATCGATTTTCTTGTTTTCTCGTTTTCTTGGGCATTCGTCGCATACTGCTTTGAGCGGGGCAAGAACGGAACCCTTTGGAGGGAGCTTGCCGCTAGCGATGGCGTCAACCGCACCCGCGATTAGCTTAACGGGAGGTGGACAACCAGGCAGGTAATAGTCAACATCGACTGTTTGCGCCAAAGTTTTTACCGTGTCATAGAACTCTGGGATTCTAAGAGTGCCTTCTTTGACTTGGGTTTGAGTTTTGGGCATGGCGTGTTCCGGGTTCACGTTTGACTTGTCTTTCACGTAAACTTGCTCGAAAATTTCTTTCTTGTCATTCAAGTTTGCTAATCCAGGCACGCTTCCCTGGTGAGCGCATGACCCGAAAGCAACGAGAGTTTTGGATTTTTGTCTTAAAAGTTTAGCCATGTGTTCTTGTTCTGAGTTGCGTATTGAGCCGTTAAAGAATGTTATGTCGATGTATTTATCAGCCATGGCTTCAACATCTTTGTACTTGATGTCTAAGGCAACCGGCCAAAAAACAACGTCAGCGATTTGCACTACATCAAGGATTTTCTCGTTTATGTCTAAGACCGCGATTTCGCAGCCTCCGCAACTTGCAGCCCAGTAGAAGGCTATTTTTAACTTGTTCTTACTCATTTTTTGTTTCCTCGGTTACTTGCTTTATTATTTTCGATGCGTTTACTCGGAGTTCGCTGAAGGCTAATTCATCAGGAGGCAAGCCCATTGCCAACCCGAGTAGTTGTGGGTAATGGAGTATGGGAATCCCATAGGTTTCATTAAATGTTTTCTCTATTCGCAGCTCGTTCGTATCATACATTATATGGCAAAATGGACAAATCGTGATTAAAGCTTGTGCTTCGACCATCTTAACATGGTTCAGTTTGTCCCTTGCAAGTTGCAACGCAATTTTGTCGCTGACTCCGACACTGGGCGCTCCACAGCACTCTGTTTCGTCGATGTAGTCAAGGCATGTAGCTCCCGTCGCTTCAATCAGCATTTTCAGGGTTTGCGGATCTTCGGGATCGTCGAAGCCTATGAATTCTTTGGGTCTTAGAATGTGACATCCGTTATGTTCCGCAACTTTAAGCATCGTAAGAGGTTTGGTGACTGAGGCTTTGATTTTTTCTACGCCTACATCTTCCTTCAGAAGCTGCAAAAGATGCTTTACCTCGACGGTTCCTTTGAATTCCAACCCAACTTCTTTGAGATGGCAGTTAATCTGTTCTTTCAAAGCTTTGTCTTCTTTGAGGATTTTATTAGTTTTCTTTAAGGACCCAGCGCAGCCCGGACAAAGAGTAAGTATGTTTAAGCCTTGCTGCTCCGCGATCGCCAAGTTCTTTGCTGCAAGAACAAGCATTGTTTCATGGCTAACAGGGTCAAAAGGTAAGCCGCAACAGTTGAACTCTGGCATCTCAACCAATTCAACGCCGAGTTTAGCTAGGACTTTGCGCGCCGAAATTTCATAGGCGGAAACCCGGTAGGGGATAGCACAGCCGAGGAAAATGAGGAATTTATTGCCCAGCAGCTTGTCCTCCCGATGGTTTCTGATTGACATCGATGAATCTTACGCCTTTAAGCGCTTTCTTGACTTTTTCTGCATCGCCTTTCGGTAAGGGTGGAAGTCCCTGGGTTTCACGTTTTTTAATTCTTAATTCGGGAATTTTGTAAGCGTAGCCTGATTCAAGCAGGCTTGCGGTTTGATCCTTGAAAACTTGTGGCACACAGCCATTTTCTACGGCTAAATTGCGGAAAACCCGAATCACGCTTGCGACTTCGACGTCTTGGGGGCATCGGTCTGTGCATGTGAAGCAGGCTGCGCATAGCCATAGTGTGTCGCTTTTGAGCACGCGATCTTTTAGCCCCATTTGGGCCATGTGGATTAGAGTTCTTGGGCGGTAACTGTCGCTATATCGCGCGACGGGGCAGTCGGAGGTGCAGGTTCCACATTGGAAGCATTTAAGGATTTTTTCGCTTCCATGCATTTTTAGAAGTTGATATTTGAATTTGGGGTCAAGTTCTGATGCTTTTATAGGCTCCTTGCCCGATGAAGTAGGTACTGTCTCAGTCATTTACAACTCACTTTGACTGCTCCCATAGCACTCCGGGTGCTTATTTTAATGTGAATGCCTAAGTCAAATACATAAATGTTCAGTGAATACAAAGCAGAAACTTCCATGGACACGACTTTGTTGAAGAAAAACCAAAAACTATTGTTTTGATATAAGTGCAAAAACTCAATTGGTTTATTCGTCAAAAGAGCTGGCTGGCTTAAACGTGACGATAGCTTTTCAAATTCATGACTATGTAGGAAATAAAACAAATAGGAAAAAAAGGGTTCTATCTTACCTTGCGGTCGACTAGTTTGCCGTTTTTATCGAACAGCTTTATATCAAGTGGCATTTTCCCAACTGCGTGGGTCGCACAACTCAGACAGGGGTCAAACGCTCGGATCACAGCTTCAACACGGTTCAGCATACCTTCTTGCAGCGCCTTTGCGTTGACGTATTTTTTGGCAACCTGCGTTATTGCTTTGTTGTAAGCGATGTTGTTGTGTTCAGTTGCGATAATCATGTTGTTCCATGTGATCATTCCTTGCGGGTCAACTTTATAGTGGTGGATAAGCGTGCCTCTTGGAGCTTCAGCGACGCCGACGCCTTCATAGTGGTTCACCATTGCCTTAGATGTCACGTGTTCAGATAGAATTTCTGGATCTTCCAGCAACTCCCGCGCCTTTTCAACGCAGTAAAGTAACTCAACAAGTCGCGCATAATGGTAATGGAAAGTGCTTTGGACTACTCCGTTCTTGCCAAGTTTTTTAAATTGTTTCAATTCGATGTCTGCAAGGGGCGTATCGCAATGTGATGCGACGTTAAGTCTTGCTAATGGACCAACTCTGTAGAAACCTTTTGGGTAACCAACTGCTTTGAAGTATGGAAACTTCATAAACGAGTAGGGTTCAACTGCTTCACCGATAAAGTCACTGTATGTTGTCGGATCGATGCATCGGCCAACGACGTTGCCGTCATTATCCATTATGGTTAAGGTGCCATCGTAATGTTCAAGTCCTCCGTCAGAGGTTACCAAACCCATGTAGTAACTTGGGAAGTTTCCGAAGTTCTCCACTTCATCGTCAAAGTTAACCAGCCAATTCTTATACAACGTTAAAGTTTTCTGTGCAATGTCTAAAGCTTCGGGCAAATAAGCTTTCAAATAATCCGCTTTGTATTTGCTTAGCGGCCATTTTGCACCGCCCGGGAGAATCCATTCACTTGAGTGTATTCTTTTGCCAGCGACTTTATCTATTATTTCTTGACCAAATTTGCGAAGCTTAATACCTTGAAGTGCCAATTTAGGATCTTTTTCCATTAAGCCGAAAACGTTTCTTGTCGCTGGGTCAGAATCGAAGCCGAGAATCAGATCGGGCGCTGAGAGGTGATAGAAATTCAACGCGTGAGATTGGATCATTTGACCCATGTGCATTAGGCGACGTAACTTTATTGCGGTTGGCGGTGGGCTAACTCCGACGATGGCATCAC
>Ga0335078_10018058_pt1 | contig 10487 bp, 11 predicted proteins | sample Lox_Sample_32_FD_206711 | JGI IMG/M metagenome (GOLD analysis project Ga0335078, IMG submission 206711) | Soil microbial communities from Loxahatchee National Wildlife Refuge, Florida, United States - Lox_Sample_3.2 | ecosystem: Environmental > Terrestrial > Soil > Wetlands | place: USA...
GTGAACGTCCATGTCGCGGCAGGCCTCAAGTCTGCCTGTTACCGCGTCGCGCACCACCTTAGCGCTCGCGTTCAGCATCTCGGCGATGCGATCGCGGTCGCGCTCCATCCCCCAATCATCGCCAGGCGGAATGCTCGCGAACTCGGGCGCGTCTTCTTGGACGAACACCAGCCGCACATAAGAGACGTGTGTGAACATCTGCGCAACGGATGGGCTGCCGTCCGTCGCTCTTGCCTCTAACCCTCCTTCAGGGACCGCACGGAGCAGGTTCACCATGATGGTATTGTTCCGGTCCCAGGAGTCCAGAAGAGCTTCAAGCAGCGGAAGATCTTTATCTGTCAAAGGAATCATCGAACGCGATCAGCCGGCCGCTCAATATCAACCCAAACCACAGAATCAGTGACAGCGTTGCCGCCAGCTTGGCTTTGGGTGTGATGCCCTCGTCAAGCTTTTCCGGCTGCGCATAAACGCTCGAGTGGAAAATCAGCGCATGCACTCCAACCAGCGCGAAAAGAGTCATCTTGATCCAAAACGAAGGGCTTTCGTAAAGACGGATCGGTTCCGCCCATGTCAGCAGAAACCCGGTCACCACCACAACCACAAAGCCGACGCGCTTCCAAGGCTGTGCCATCGCCCAGATATCACTGACCGGGCGTGTGGTCATCGCCAATCCTAAAAGCCGGAGGTCGACCAACAACAGCATTCCGCCGAACCACGCAATCGACAACAGATGAAGACCGCCAATGACAGGGTAGGGAAGACCACCCTCGCGGATCGCCACGCTCAGCGCCGATCCCTGAATCCAATCGAGTATCGATGAGATCGTCATGGCAGCCTAAATAAACGCGATCATGCGGCCGCTGGCAACCACCGTCGTCCAGAGCACCAGCGAGGCAACCGCCGCGAGCTTCGCCACAACCCCCGGCGTCGCTGCTCCCACGGCCTGCCGATGCAGCGTGTAATGAAACAGAATCGCCAAAGTGAGGCAGACCATTTTGAACTCAAATGCAGGATTGTTGTGATACCCGACGGCATCCGTCGAAAACATCAGAAACCCGGTGATTAACATGATGGCGATGCCGGCACTTGTCCACCACATCAGATCGCGAGCCAGTTCTGCCGGCGTAAAGCGCGACCTGCCCCAGCCCAATATCCGAAAGTCGACAATCGCAATCGTGCCAATCGAGATCGCAAAGCCGGCAAAGTGGAAACTCTGTACGGTCGGAAATACCCATTCAGCCGCGTTCATCGCGTGCGACCAGGGACTGTTCACCAGCCAGCGCAAGAATTCAGTGAGCACAGATCATCGTACCTCGGATTCGCGAATCGTCTTGAACAGAGCTTTGAAGCAGTTCGCCGCCTCCAGCGCTTCGGTCTTGCTGGTGTCCTCGCCATAATAGGCTCTGATGAAATCGCCCATATCGCACCAACTGGTCTGGAGAACGCCTTGCATGCGCGGTGCGATGGTCTCATTAGCGTTGGCGCGAACGGAGCGGATCAACTCCAGTTGCGCCAGCGCCACGCTCGACTTTCGCCACGGCGATGCAACCACGTTGAAACCTTCGATTGCGAACAGCGCGGGGGTGGGGACCGCTTGATCGTAGTGCCAGTCTGAGATCATGATGTCTTTCGGAACCGCGTAGATTGCCGCCTGCGTGTTGTTGATACTGGCCTCCCATTGGCCAAGACCGGCAACGTTTCCATTCAGGAACCGATCGCCCCACATCCACATCGTTCGGCCGGATTTGGCCAGATGGTCATGAAGAGTGCGAACCTCCTGCGCAAACAATTCGGCCTTATCCTTACCCTTGCAGCGCGGACACGCGTCATCACCGAGAATAAATACCTCATCCATGCCCACATGAAAAGCATCGGCCTGGCACACGGAAACCAGCTCATCCATCAAATCGAACACGACGTCATGCACCGCCGGATGCAGAGGGCAATAGCTTCGGCAATAAATACCCTGGTTCTGCGGATACTTGCCGGGAGTTTCATCAAACTCCGGGTGCGTGCGCAAGAGCGCCAGTGTGTTCTTCTCCCAAGATTGATGACCCAGAAGGTTGATCTGCGGAATGATCCGAACGCCGGCGTCCTTGGCTGCCGCCACCAGCTGCGCGACATCCTGGCTGGACAATGGATCGGCATCGACAACCTCCGGATGTTTCGCGAACTGATAGCGGTAGTCGAACTCCAGCACCAGCACATTCACGCCCTCTTTGGGCAACGCTTCGCGAATAAAACGAACCGCCAGCGGCAGGTCTTTAGTGCTCGGAACCATCAGATGAATTCCCCGAACCGGGAGCGTTGAAGCAGTCGCGCCATACGAATTGGCGGCGACGCAACCAATAATAATTGCAAGTAGAAATACGATCTTCATAAATTAGAGTTGCAATCGGATTCGCAGCCTGAGCGCCACGGCCGCGAGCGCCAGAATGAAAGCGGTGAAAACGAAAGCGCGCAGCACTCCAACGCCTCCAGTGGAACCGGATGCGGAAATATGATTTACAAACGGAATGCAATAGCACATCCAGGGCAGCAGATAGGTGGTGAGAGTGTTCGCTCCCGCCGGGTGCACGAAGGCGGCCCAGCGAGTCCATCGCCTCACTTCCGCGATCCAATAAAGCAGAAGAAAAATCACCACGGCCGCTGCGGCCGAATACAGGCACCAAGTCGGCGTTCCGCGATTTTTCGAGATACCGAGAGGAGTTGATAGCCAGCCAGCGCCAAAAAGTACCACCGCGTAACTGGCAGCCCATGTCGCTTTCGATTGGAACGTCGCGGCCACCGTCTTGTCGAAGAAGATGAAGTAAGCCACCACGCCCGCCATCGTGATGGACGCCGAATCTCCCGCGCCCACCGGCCAAAACCAGTAGGGCACATGGTCCAGCCAATGCAGCAAGCCCATGTGCGCAAGGATATTCATCGCGTTCAAAGCGGCCAGGCCCGCAACCAACATCCAAAAACTCTTCTTCAAGAGCAGGTAAAGAACGCAAACGGAAAAGTATGCGCACCCGATGAGACCCAGGATCTCCGGATAAGAGAAATCCAGGCTCGCCGTGCCATTCTGCTCCGTTGTTCTTCTAAAGATGAACACCAGCCAAGCCAGCAGCAACAATCCCGACCATCTCAGAACTCGATAGAACGTGCCCAGCTTGCCCGATCGAGGATAGCGATTCCAAACCAACACCACTCCCACAAACACCAGCAGGTCCCACCAGCGCCGTCCGATGCCCGTTTTTTCCGGGTCGACGTTGCCGAGATTGGCCAACAAGAGTCCGATGACTACCAACCCGACCGACCGCAGCAGAACGTGCAACACAATCTTCCCGAACGACTCGCCTTTCGCTTGGCGCGCGCCGATCGCCAACGGGATCGACATGCCCACCAAAAACAAGAACGTGGGAAACACCATGTCGACATAGGTCATGCCGTTGACGCCGTCCGGCATGTGATGCGTCCACCAGGGGAGGCCTTTGACGCCGCCAACATCGTTCACAAAGACCATCACCAGCATGGTGAGTCCTCGAAAGATGTCTAACGATGCGATCCGGTTGATTCCGAACGCCGCTGGTGGGGTTACGCTCCTATCTTCGGCCACAGCCTGTTGGAGCTCAGATGTTTCCGCCATTTGTTGAGCGAGCCTTGCGCGTCTCGGCTATAGCCGGTATAGCACACGCGCGCCACGAATGCTCTGTACGCAGGGGCGCCAGACATAACGCATTGCGCCCGTGTCGTTTTTCGGGCATCGTATGCGGGCATAATGAAGGAGGGGCCGCTCATGACCATCATCTTGCCGCTGGAGCCGCAGAAAGAGGCGAAGCTCATAGCGTTGGCACGGGAAAAGGGGATCTCGGCCGACGCCCTTGTGCGCGAGGTCATCGACAGGATACTTACCGAGGCTCATGAAGCAGGTCTTAAGAAGGAACCGACTCGCTCGTTGCGCGGCCTTTTCGCGAAATACGGCCCGGCGCCGTCCGCCGAGCAGATCGACCAGAACCGGGCGGAGATGTTCGAGAATTTTCCGCGTTCCGACTTTTCATGATTGTCGCCATCGCCGATACTCACGCGACGATCTGGTATCTGTTTTCCGATCCGCGTTTAGGCCGCGCGGCCTCCGCCCTCATCGACGCCACGATCGCCAACGGCGACCCTATCGGCGTCTCGGCCATCAGCCTGGCTGAAATGGTCTACCTGATCGAAAAAGGCCGGATTCCAGCTAACGCACTGAACGACCTTCATGCCGCCATTTCCGATCCTCAGGCTGTACTGAAACACATTCCGCTTGACGAGAATATCGCTATGAAGATGGCCGAGGTCCCGCGCCAGGATGTTCCCGATCTTCCCGACCGCGTCATTGCCGCGACAGGTCTCCTCTACGCCGTTCCCGTTCTCAGCCGCGATAGCAACATACGCTCATCAGTCGTTCAGACGGTTTGGTAACCGCAGCAAGTCGGCCAGCGCGTTTGCGTACTCGACAGGGTATCCCGTTCAGCGCTTGCTTCTCCTGCTCCCCGTCTTCAGGTCTTGGGAAGCCTGTCAGGTAATTGGACCCAGTAACCGAAATGGCGCCCCGCAGCGGGTCGCGCGTTGGATATACTGACCCAAGCCATGAAAGCGTGCTGGTTTTTACTCCTTGCTTGTTCCGCCTTCGCTCAAAACGGCGCGGCTCTGTATCAGGCGCGCTGCGCGAAATGTCACGACTCACCCACGGAGCGAACGCCGGCAGCCTCCACTCTGCGCGCCATGAGTTCTGCCGCAATTCTAAAAGCGCTGGAGTCAGGCACCATGCGCATCCAAGCGCAAGGCCTGAGTTCACCGGAGCGCATCGCGCTGGCCACTTATCTTACTGGCGGGATCTTCAAAGGCGAAACTGCTTCGGCTCTGCCACAGTCGGCATACTGCGCCGCAACCGGAAATTCATCGGCCGCCGCCAACCAGGAACCCAGTTGGAACGGCTTCGGGGCCGGCCTCACGAACGCGCGATTTCAACAAGCCGAGTCCGCAGGCCTCAACGCCGACGATGTCCCCAAGCTTCGCCTGAAATGGGCCTTCAACCTCGGCGATGTGACCCTTGCGCGCGGCCAGCCGGTGGTAGTGGGCAACCGCTTGTTCGCCGGCAGCCAAGCCAACAAGCTCTATTCGCTCGACGCTAAATCCGGCTGTGTTTACTGGATTTTCGACGCCGCTGCGCCGATCCGTTCGGGGGTCGTCGCCGGCGCCGTGGGTAGCATCTCCGCGATATTCTTCGGCGATGCATCCGCCAATGCCTATGCTCTCGACTTTGCCACTGGCAAACAGCTCTGGAAGACCCATGTCGACGATCACTACGCCGCCGTGATCACACCGGCTCCGAATTTCTATAAAGGCATCGTCTATTTCGGAGTATCGTCGGTCGAAGAAGTCACCGGCGCCATGCCCACTGCAGAATGCTGCACGTTCCGCGGCAGTGTGGTGGCCCTCGATGCCGTCACCGGCAAGCAAATCTGGAAGACGTATACCATCGCGGACGCTCCTCAACAGACCACGAAAACCAAAAACGGAGTGCAGCGCTGGGGACCTTCGGGAGCCGGTGTGTGGTCCACACCCACCATCGATGAAAAGCGCGATGCGATCTACGTCGCTACCGGCGACAACTACTCCGACCCACCCACTCGAACCAGCGACGCCGTCCTAGCCTTCGATCGCGCTACCGGCAAGATGCTTTGGTCGCGCCAAATGACTTCGGGCGACGCCTTCACCGTGGATTGCGCTCAAGCGGTAAGAACCAATTGTCCCGATTCGAAAGGACCGGACCTGGATTTCGGTCAGCCGCCGATCCTGGTGTCGCTCCCAAATGGCAAACGGGCCCTGGTTCTCGGACAGAAATCTGGCGTGGCGCACGCGGTCGATCCCGACCAGCAGGGCGAAGTGATCTGGCAGAAGCGGCTCGGGCACGGCGGCGCGCTAGGTGGAATTCAGTGGGGTTCGGCCGCGGATTCCGATCAGATGTACGCCGCGCTTTCCGACATCGCCTTCCGCGTTAAGTCCAATCCCAACGCGCCCGGCGGATTTACCATGGAGCTCGATCCGGTGAAGGGCGGAGGCTTATTCGCACTGAAATTGCAAACCGGCGAGCAGGTTTGGAATGCGCCGGCCCCACCGGCTTGTGGTTCGCGACCCAAATGCAGCCCGGCCCAATCCGGGGCCGTCACCGCGATTCCTGGCTTCGTTTTTTCAGGATCGCTCGATGGCCACCTGCGAGCCTATCGAAGTGATACAGGCGAAATAGCTTGGGATTTCGACACCGCCCGCGAGTACGATGCCGTGAATGGCGGAAAGGCGCATGGCGGCTCGCTCGACGGCGGCGGTCCAGCCGTGGTCGGTGGCATGGTCTACGTCAACTCCGGTTACGGCAGCTTTGGAGGCATGCCCGGCAACGTCCTGCTGGCGTTTTCGGTGGACGGCAAGTAACAACCCAAGCCTCCTCCAAATCTCCAAACGCCACAGTCTCTTACAAGGAACAGCTCGGCCACCATCACAGCTCATGCCATACGCTAAAACCGGGTCTGGCTTCGTTTTTTCACGATTTCTCCACGGGGTCGACAGCCAAACAAACAATTTCAACCTCCGCGCACAAGACGTACGCCACACACACCGGGCCAGCTCGATCCCTCGCCCGCTTCGGACCGCTCGCCCCTTGCGGCCCACCCCAGTTGTGGCCTTTGTCGCGTATATGACATACAATAGTTCCCTAGCGTAATCCATTAATGAATCGCAAAACGATAAAGCACTGCCCTGACGCAGGCTTTCTGATGGCCACAACGATCGTGGCGAGTTGGTTGTTCCTGGCGCCCTTCGCCGCAGGCCAGTCTGCATCTCAGTCCGCATCTCATACCAATCCGAAATCCACGTCGGATCAAGTCTTCAAGAATGTTCAAGTGCTCAAGGGAATCCCTGTCGACGACTTCCTGGGAACCATGGGCATCATGTGCGCCGCCCTCGGTTTTGACTGCTCGGAGTGCCACTCGAACGCCGGTACCGAGAAGGTGGATTGGGCCGCCGACAATCCTCGAAAGCTGATCGCCCGGCGAATGGTCACCATGATGGCCGCCATCAATAAGGAAAACTTCAACGGGCGCCAGATGGTCACCTGCTGGACTTGCCATCGTAATCGCGATCGTCCACTGACCACGCCGACCATGGAGAACATGTACGGCCCGGCCGCGCTCGATATGGACGACGTCCTGGTGCAAGCGGAAGGTCAGCCGCCTGCCGAGAAGATCCTGGATAAGTACATCCAGGCGGTCGGCGGGGCGGAGCGCTTGGCCACCATGAAGTCGTACATGGCCACCGGATCCAGCGCGGGTTTCGGCGGCTTCGGAAAGGGCGGACAGGTGGAGATCGCCGGGAAATTCCCGGACCAGCGCGCCACCTCTGTCGTTTTTCCAAAAGAACCCGAACGTGGCAATAGCATCCGCGCTTTCGACGGCCACGAAGCCTGGCTCCGCACGCCGTTAACGGTCCTCAGTGAGTATCAATTGACCGGCGGCGAGTTGGATGGTGCAAAGCTGGATGCGCAGCTCGCCTTTCCCGGCCAAATCAAAAACGTTCTCACGGATTGGCATGTGAGCATTCCCACCACCATCAGCGATCTTCCCGCCCCGGACAGCCAGTCGGCGGAAGAAAACAAAGCGGCGGGAATCGGGAAGGACCGCTTGGTGAACGTGCTCCAGGGGCGTGGTCCAGACCGCATTTACGCCACCCTCTATTTCGATCAGCAGTCAGGCTTGCTTCTGCGCGAGGTGCGCTACGGCAACTCGCCCATCGGCCGCGTTCCTACGCAGATCGACTACACCGATTATCGCGACGTCGACGGAATCAAAATGCCGTTCCATATTCTCTTCGCCTGGTTGGGTGGCCGCGATGAATATCAGCTCAACCAAATTCAACTGAATGTCCCGGTGGATGCTCGGAAATTCGAGCGTCCGGCTCCCGTAAAACCCATTGCCTATGAACATCACTAAATACCTCACGGCGACCATCTTCTTATCTGCCTCGCTCTCCATCGCGCAGACGTATCACGCACCGCGCGCCGATGGCGGCCATCCCGATCTCAACGGCATCTGGCAGACCATGAACGAAGCCGACTACGATCTGGAAGCTCACCTCGCCAGACCCGCCATGGCCCTTCGTCAAGGTCCCTATGGCCCGGTGCCCTCAGCGCCGGTCTTGGCCTTGGGCGCGGTCGGCGCCGTGCCTCCCAGTCTCGGCGTTGTCGTGGGCGGCGAGATTCCATATAAACCGGAGATGATCGCCAAGAAGAACGAGAACTGGGAGCACTGGCTGGACCGCGATCCGGAGATCAAATGCTATTTGCCGGGAGTCCCGCGCGCCACCTACGTTGGTCAACCGTTCCAGATCTTTGAGAACGCGAAGCAAATCTTCATCGCCTATCAGTTCGCCGGCGCGGTGCGCAACGTTTATTTGAAGGATCCCGGTCCGGCTCCGGTTGACTCCTGGATGGGACAATCGGTCGGACACTGGGAGGGCGAGACGCTGGTGATCGACGTCACCGGCCTCAATGACCAAACTTGGTTCGATCGCGCCGGCAATTTCCATAGCGATGCCCTGCATGTTGTCGAGCGTTATACTCGTACTAGTCCGGACGTGATCTCTTACGAAGCAACAATTAACGATCCCAAGGTATTCACGCGTCCCTGGAAGATCCAGATGCCGTTGTACCGGCGCCAGGAGAAAAACATGCAGCTCCTGGATTTTAAATGCGTGGAATTTGTGGAAGAGTTGATGTATGGGCAGTATCGCAAGAACCCACTGCCCAAGTAAGTTCTCGAAATGGGAGGTAGCGTTATGCGGTCACTAATTCTGCTTTCGCTCTCGGTTATCGCCGGCGTTGCAGTAGCACAGACTCCGGCCACCAAATACACTCCGCCGCGCATGGCCGATGGTCATCCGGATCTGCAAGGCACTTACGACGCCGCCACTCTTACACCATTAGAACGCCGTCGCGGCACGCCGTTGGTGATGACCAAAGAGGAAGCCGCCAAGTTGGAAGCGCAAGCGGTAGCCGTGAAAGCGCAGGGCGACAAATCGCTGGATGGCGATCGGACTGCGCCTCCAAAAGGCGGAGACGGGTCTCCGGGTCCCGCGGGCAACGTCGGTGGCTACAACACCGGCTGGCTCGATGTGGGATCGGCTTACACCGTGGTGGACGGCCAAAAGCGCGCCTCCATCATCATCGATCCGCCGGATGGCCGCGTGCCCCCGATGGTTCCGGGTAGAAAGGCCGGAGCGGACGCATACAATTTCAGCATCGTCGGCTTCCTTCAAGCGGCAATTAACGCGCGGCCTCGTCCGACTTCCGACCAGACCGAGAGCAGCGATCCGGGCCTTGAGAGAACTCCGGGCGCCTACGACGATCCGGAAGCCCGACCGCTCGGCGAGCGCTGCCTGATCGGGTTCGGATCTACTTCCGGACCGCCCATGCTGCCGAATTATTTCTACAACAACAACCACCAGATCGTGCAGACCAAGGACAACGTGATGATTCTCACCGAAATGGTGCACGACGCGAGAATCGTGCGCATGAACGCACAACATCTGCCGAAGAATATCCGCTTGTGGTTGGGCGATTCGGTGGGTCACTGGGAGGGCGACACCCTGGTTGTAGACACAACGAATTTTACCGAGAAGACCGCGTTTCGCGGAGCCTCGCCGGATCTTCACGTCGTCGAGCGCTTCACGCGAGAAGACGCCCACACCTTGCTCTACCGCTTCACCATCGACGATCCCAAGACCTGGACCAAGCCTTGGACCGGCGAATACAGTTGGCCGGAATCTAAGGGACCTATTTATGAGTACGCCTGCCATGAAGGCAACTACGCCATGATGGATATCCTGAAGGGCGCGCGTATTCGCGAGAAAGAACAAGCCGCCAAGAACGGCTCGAAGTAAATTTGGAGAAAATTATGCGACAGAGAATCTGGACATTTCTGCTTCCGGTAGTAGCGTTGTGTGTCATGTCGTGGCCGGCGGCCGCGCATCATGCCTTCGGATCGGAGTTCGACGCTGAGCGCCCGGTGATCCTCAAGGGCAAGATCGTGAAGATCGAGTGGATCAATCCGCACACCTGGATCCACATCGAAGTGACCAAAGAAGACGGCACCAAGGAAGTATGGATGTGCGAAGGTGGCAGTCCCAACACCCTGCTCCGCCGCGGCGCCAACAAGAACACTTTCCCGGAAGGAACCGAAATCATCATCGACGGCTATCAAGCGCGCGATCACACGGAGCTGCGTGCCAACGCCCGCAACGTGACCTTCACCGACGGCCGGAAGTTGTTCCTGGGCTCAACCGGCACCGGCGCTCCGGACGCCAACGCGTTCGCGACGGACAAGGCGATCAAAGTAGGGAAGTAGCGCGCGAGACGTCCCACTTGGGGGAAGATGTGCACCTGAGCGATTTGGGACTACCCGATGTCATTGTAG
>Ga0335078_10018059_pt1 | contig 10487 bp, 7 predicted proteins | sample Lox_Sample_32_FD_206711 | JGI IMG/M metagenome (GOLD analysis project Ga0335078, IMG submission 206711) | Soil microbial communities from Loxahatchee National Wildlife Refuge, Florida, United States - Lox_Sample_3.2 | ecosystem: Environmental > Terrestrial > Soil > Wetlands | place: USA: Florida...
CACCGGGGCACGGGTGGGCATCGTCGCGTTCGGCGCGGGCAGCCGGTTCCTCCAGTACGACGAAGAGAAAGGCATCGCGGCTCTGAACCACGCGCTCGACCTGGGCATCAACTACATTGATACCGCCTACGCGTATGGCAACGGCGAGAGCGAGCGGCGGGTCGGGAAGGTCATGAAGACGCGGCGGCAGGAGGTTTTCCTGGCGACCAAGGTGGCCGATCGCGATGCCGATAAGGCGATGCGCACCATCGAAGGCAGCCTGGAACGGCTGGGGACCGATCACGTCGATCTGCTGCACGTCCACGGACTGACGGACGCGGACGACCTGGCGGCGGTGGAGTCCCCGCGAGGCGTGTTGAGGCTACTCTACAAGCTGCGTGACGACAAGGTGGCGCGGGCCATCGGCATCACCTCGCACACCGATCCGGCCGTGCTGGCGCGGGCCCTGGAGCGGCACGACTTCGACTGCACACAGATGGCGCTGAACGGGGCGCTGGCGGGCATGACGAGCGGCGGGCCGAGGTCGCTGGGCGATGGGAGCTTCCAATCGGTGGTGCTGCCGGTGACGCGGCGCAAGGCGATCGGCGTGATCGCGATGAAGGTTTTCGGCCAGGGGCAACTGGTGGGGCCGGCGGCTCCGGAGATGCTTCTGCGGTACGCGCTATCGCTGCCGGTGGCGACGGCGGTGGCGGGCATGCCGAAGGCCGAACTGATCGAGGTGAACGTGGAGGCAGCCAAAAACTTCAAGCCACTTTCCGCCACCGAGATGGAGGACTTCTCCGACCGCCTCTCGGTGGGGTTCAAAGCGCAACTGGACCGGTTCTTCGAGCATCACGCGGATGCCTGACGCCCTATGAGCAAACTCGCGAAGCCGCTGCGGTTCACCCACCTGTACCTGGAGAGCTGGAAGAACTTTACGCGCGTGGAGACCGAGCTGGCGAGGCGCGTGGTGATGGCGGGTCCGAACGCATCGGGCAAATCGAATCTGCTGGACGCGTTGCGGTTTCTGCACGATATTGCGGCCGAGGGCGGCGGATTCCAGCGCGCGGTGCGGCGTCGGGGCGGAGTTTCGCGGTTGCGGTGCCTGGCGGCGCGGCACCAACCGAACGTGTCGATCGCGGTGCGGATCGGCTCGGATGGCGAGGGGCGGGAGTGGGAGTACGGGCTGCAGTTCGGCCAGGAGGAAAACGGGCCGCCGGCCATCCTGCACGAGCGCGTGGCGCGCGGCGGCGAAGACGTTCTGGTGCGGCCGGACGAGCAGGATCTGGACGATCCTGAACGGCTGTCGAGGACGGCGCTCGAACAGGTCCACTCGAACCGGCAGTTCCGGGAGCTGGCGGAATTCTTCGACTCGGTGCGGTACGTGAACGCGGTTCCGCAACTGGTGCGGGAGCCGGAGCGCTCGGCGGGGAGGCGCGACGATCCGTTCTGCGGCGATCTGCTGGAGCGGATCGCGGGGACTCCGGAGAAAGCGCAGACGGCGCGGCTGAGGCGGATTCTGCAGGCGCTCGAGACGGCGGTGCCGCAGCTACTGGGGCTGGAGCTGAGGCGGGATGCGCGCGGGCTGCCGCACCTGCGGGCGCGGTACAGCCACTGGCGGCCGCTGGGCGCGTGGCAGACGGAGGACCAGTTCTCCGACGGCACGCTGCGCTTGCTGGCGCTTCTGTGGAGCGCGCTCGAGGGAGCGGGGCCGCTGCTTGCGGAAGAGCCGGAGCAATCGCTCGATCCCCAGGTGATTCGGCGGATCCTGCCGATGCTGAGGGGCGCGGGGCGGGCGCAGCGGCAGATCTTCGTGACCACCCATTCGAAAGAGTTGATCGAGGACGCGGAGATCGAAGCCGGGGGGCTGCTGCTGCTGGTGCCGGGCGAGGAAGAGACGCGGGTCGCCGGCGGCACGCCGCAGGATGCGTGCGCGCTGCTGGACGGGTGCTTCGCCATGGGGGCGGGCGAGGCGGCGTCGATCGATGAGAATCAGCTCGAGCTGTTTCCGTCGGAAGCGCCGGTGGGGTGAAATCCATGTACGGCGGCGGCGGACTCATGAGGCTCGCCGTGGAACACCCGGTGGTGAGCTTTCTCTGGCTGCTGCCCGCGCTGCTGGCGGGGGGCGTCGCGTCGGCCCGCGGTGGCAGGGGAGGTTGTGGTGGGTGCTGGGCCTGGCGAGCGGCCCGCTGGCGTGGTCCGTTTTCGTGCTCGCATTCGTCCTGAATCACCACAGGATCTGCTTCGCCTGTCAGAAGCGCATCGACAGGCGACTGACTACGTGCCCGCACTGCCATGCCGAGGTGTACTCGGTGCTGGGGTAGGGTGGCGTCCGCTCCCTGGCGGTCGCGGCTCAGACGGGTTGGACACGGATCGGTGCTGGGGCGCGGTGAGGCGTGCGCTACGCGGGCGGCATTCCGAAGCGGCGGAGGAGCAGGAACTCGGAGAGATTCTCCGAGGTCAGCAGGCCCACCAGGCGGTCGTCTTCCATCACCAGGACGCAGGAGCCGGCTTGGGAGAGCAGGGGAATGGTGGCCGCCAGGTCCTGGTCCGGGGAGACGCGCACGAAGTCGCGGTTCATGGCTCCGGCGACGTAGGATTCGGGGCCGCTCGATGCCATGGCGCGCAATAGGGCTGCGCGTCCCAGAAGGCCGATCACCTGGTCGGCGTGCATCACGGGAAAATCCTGCTGGCTGGTGGCGAGCAGCAGGTTGGCGGCGTCGCGGACGGTATCGGCGTGCGAGAGGGTCCGGAAGTCCGTCACCATCGCGGCGCGCACCGGCGTGCCTTTCGTCAGGATCTGGCCGACGGCCGCGGCACTCTCCTGGGCGGCGCCCAGGTAGACGAAGAAGGCGATGAACACAAGCAGGAAGTTGGCGGCGAGCAGCCCGTAGAGTCCCAGACCGATGGCCAGGAACTGGCCCGCGCGGGCAGCCAGGCGAGTGGCCTGCTCCGGAGGACGGCGCAGGGCCAGGGCCGAGCGCAGAATCCGCCCGCCGTCCATGGGGAACGCCGGGAGCAGATTAAAAGCCGCCAGCACGAGGTTGCCGCCGGCGATGCGCTCGAGCAGATTCGCGTCGGTCGGGCGGAGAAGACCCTGGACGGGCAGCAGGGCGCCGCGCCAGAGGAGCGCCAGGAAGAGCCCCGCGGCGATAGCAATGTTCACTAGAGGACCGGCCGCCGCGATCCAGAACTCTTCCCGCGGTTTCGGAGACTGCTCAAGCCGTGTCACGCCTCCTATGGGGAACATGACGATCTCCAATGCGCGAACGGAGAAGTGCCGTCCGACCAGCGCGTGGCCGACTTCGTGGAGGGCAACCGAGCCGAACAGAGCGGCGATGTAGATGGCATTCGCCGGCGCCGATTGGCCCTCGCCGATACCAGCGACCACCAGGAAGACCAGGAGCAGCGCGAAGGTGAAGTGCAGGCGGACCGTCACGCCGAACAGCCGGATGCTGGCGATGGAACCGGGGATAAAGGTGATGTTCTGTTTCCGTTCGGGCGGGTGTTCCATCTGGTCTCACCATAGCAGAGGGGAACGGTGGAGCGGCTGTCGCGCGGCGGGCGTGGTTGGCTGCGGGCGCATTCTTCGCCTTTTATTCGCACAATTATTTCCTTGATCGTCTCAGAACGTATTGAAAAAGCTACCTAGTGCGACTTACAATCGTGCAGGTGGCAATTACTGGTAGTTAGAGGAAGAAAGTGGAGTCGTCTCTCGGTGGTGTGAATTCGGGCCGGCAGCCACTCGGCGTGTACACGTCCCGCTGCGACGATAAGGGACGTTTGCGGTTGCCGAAGGAACTGGAAGAGTTCCTACGGACGTGGCCCGAGCCCGAGTACTTCATCACCAGCCTGGACGGCTGCATAGCTCGAATATACCCCATCCGGACGTGGATGGAGAACGAAAAAGTTCTGGCAGGCTACACGGAGAATCCCAAGGCCGGCCGGGAGATTGCATTTCTGGCGCACTATTGGGGCGGGGTTTCGATGATCGACGCCCAGGGCCGCGTGCTGGTGCCGCAGGAGTTGCGGAAGAAGCTCCAGATCGAGGACCAGAAGGTGAACCTTCGGTTCTACAAAGGCGCGGTCGAGGTTTACAGCGAGGCGGAGTCGGAGCGGCGGCTGGCAAGCGCGATGGAAGCGATGGCGGCCCATCTCGATGAGCTCGAGAAGAAGGGGCTGACCTAGCCGTGTATGCATCTGCCAGTCATGCTCGCCGAATCGCTGGAGTACCTGGCGGTGCGTCCGAACGGAACTTACGTGGACGCGACGGCGGGTTTGGGCGGGCACACCGGCGCGATCGCGGAGCGGCTCACGACGGGAACGGTGATCGCACTGGACCGGGATGCCGAGTCGCTGGAACGGGCGCGCGAGAACACGCGGGCGTGGGCGGAGCGGATCCGCTACCGGAAGGCGCAGTTCTCGGGGATCGGGCAGGCGCTCGAGGAATTGGGGATTGGGAAGATCGACGGCCTGTTGGCCGATTTGGGGGTCAGCCGTTACCAGTTGACCGAACCGGAACGCGGTTTTTCGCTGGCCTCAAGCGGCCCGCTCGATATGCGAATGGACAGGAGCCAGTCGCTGACGGCGGCCGAACTAGTCAACACGTTGAGCGAAAGAGATCTCGCCGATCTGATCTATCGGCTCGGCGAGGAAGGGAGGTCGCGCCAGATAGCCAGAGCAATCGTTCGAGCGAGGCACCTTCCCGACGACACCGTGCACTTGGCGCGGGTCATCGAAGGGGCCTCGCCCCGAACGGGCCGGCTGCATCCCGCGACCAAAACCTTCATGGCCCTGAGACGGGCTGTGAATCGGGAGACGGAAGAATTGAATGCGCTCCTGGACGCGGCGCCCGGCCTGATGGCCGCAGGCGGGCGGATGGTAGTGATCACGTTCATGTCGCTCGAAGACCGGCAGGTCAAGGAAGCGTTTCGCAACCTGGCCCGGCAAGGTCGCGCGCGGCTGCTGACCAAGCACGTGGTTACGCCGGGCAGGGACGAGACCGGACGGAACCCGGCTTCGCGGAGCGCGAAGTTGCGGGCGGTGGAGATGGAGTAAGGGAGAGACTCTGATGGCGACTCGTGCAATATCCTTCAAAAGGGCGGACCAGCCGGTGGCGGCTGGCGGCGAAACCTGGACGAGCGAGCCGGGCTCAAACAAGTTGCGGCCGCTGCCGTCCGAGGACGTCTACTTCTTCATCAAGAAGATCGACAACAGCCGCGTGGTGCGCGAGGCCGATCCGGCCGGACACCGGCGTGCGGTGCAGGCGGGGCTGAAAGGGTTCGCGGTGGCGGGGTTGCTGATCCTTCTTTTGATGCCGCGGGCGCTGGAGATGGTGGCGGGCTACCGGATCCACTCGCTCTCGGCCGATCACGAGAGGCTGGTGAACCAGAAGTCGGCCCTGGCGCTCGAGGAAGCGCAACTGGAGAGCCCGCAGCGGCTGCAGGTGCTGGCCGGGCAACTGCGCCTGGTCAATCCCGATCCGAAGCACGTAGTGATGCTGAATAGCGCGAAGCCTGACAGCGCGCTGGCGATGATGAATGTCGGCAGGTAGGGGGTCGGCGCATTCAGTTTTTCCGGAATTTGAGGCGCGCCGAGGACACCGTGCTGGCGTGGGGCCGTCGAGCCAAGGACGAGCGGGTTCGCGAGAGGGCGCATCCCGGCGCTCGGCTGTTCGTTCTCTGGGCAGGGGCCCTGTTGTGGGCTATCGTGGTGTTGTGCCGCCTGGTTCAACTCCAGGTCGTCTCGCATAAGACCTACAAGGAGCAGGCCGACCACCAGCAGAACCACATTCTGCGCGTGGACGCGCCGCGGGGCTCCGTCTTCGATCGCGACGGCCACGTTCTGGCCATGAGCGTTCCGGCCGACAGCGTGGCGCTCGATCCATTGCTCGTGCCGGACCGGGGGCTGGCGGCCTCGATCCTGGCGCGGGCGCTGGGCGTGGATCGCGAAGAGTTGCTGGCGCGGATGGATGCCGCGGTGGAGGAACACCGGCTCGCGCTGGAGCAGAAGCGCAAGCCCAAGGGCACAGGGTTTCTGTGGGTGAAGCGGAAGATCGCTCCGGGGGAAGCCGAGGCGCTGCGCAGCCTGAAGCTGGACTGGGTGGAGTTCCGCAAGGAGCCGCACCGCTACTATCCCGACGGGCCGCTGGCGAGCCACGTGGTGGGCACGGTGGACTTTCAAGAGCGGGGCAACCTGGGACTGGAGCAGAAGCTGGACCGGGATTTGAACGGGCGCGCGGGCAAGGTCAGCATGCTGACCGACGTTGTCGGGCGGCCCATCGAGTCCACGGTTTCCGCCGAGGCCGAGCCGGGCGAGAGCATTACGCTGAGCATCGACGAGAGCATTCAGTTCGTGGCCGAGCGCGAACTGCGCGCGGCGTGCGAGTTTTACCACGCTTCGAGCGGGAGCACGGTCGTCATGGACCCGCACACGGGCGAGATCCTGGCCATGGCCAGCTACCCGGTCTTCGATCCCAACCAGCCGCCTTCGCCCGAGGAGCCGTCCACGGCGCGGTTCGACCATCCCGTTTCGGTGGCTTTCGAGCCGGGCTCGGTGTTCAAGATCGTGACGGTTTCGGCGGCGCTGGAGACGACATCGCTCAAGCCGGAGACGCCGATCAACTGCGGAAATGGAACGATCCGGCTGGGCAGCCGGGTGATTCACGAGGCGCACCATGGGTACGGCACGCTGGCGGTGGCGGACGTTCTGGCGAAATCGAGCAATATCGGCGCAATCCAGATAGGATTAAAGGTCGGGGAAAAGAATCTCCTCGATTACGTTCATAAATTCGGATTCGGCAAAACCACTGGGATCCCGCTGCCGGCCGAGTCGTCTGGGATGATCAGGGATTTGAAGCACTGGGGCAAGACTTCGATCGCTTCGGTTTCCATGGGGCACGAAGTGAGCGCGACGGCGCTGCAACTGGCGCAGGCGTGTTCGGTCATCGCCAACGGCGGCGTGCTGGTGAGGCCGCGGCTGATCCTGAAGCGGCAGCGGCCCGGTGGGAAGGTGGAGAACGAAGCGGCGCCGGCGCCGGAGCGGGTTCTGAAACCGGAGACGGCCATCACCATGCGGCAGATGATGGAAGGCGTGGTGCTCAGAGGAACCGGCAAAGCGGCGCGACTGGCGGGCTACACATCGGGCGGCAAGACGGGATCGGCGCAGATTTTCGATTTGCAGACCAAGCATTACACCCACATGTACAACGGCTCGTTCGTGGGCTTCGCTCCGGTGACCAACCCCGCGGTGGTAATCGCTGTGACGCTCAATGGGGTGCACATGTTCGGCGGCGTGGTGGCGGCGCCGGTCTTCAAGAACGTGGCGACGGAGACGTTGCGGCTGCTGGCGGTGCCCAAGGACATCCCCGAGGTGGAACCGCCGCCGCTGGCGAATCCCGAAGAAGCCAACGATGTGGCCATCGCCGACATGAGCACGCCGCCGGAGGATCTGGAGCAACTGCCTCCGCCTCCGGTGGTGCGACCCGCGCCGGCGAAGGTGCCCGCTGCCGCGGTGGCGGTCGTGGCGTCCCCCTCCGCAGTGATGGTGACCGGGCCGGCTGCGCCGAGTTTCGAGGGCAAGACGGTGCGCGCGGTGATCGAGCAGTCGCTGGCCATGGGGGTTCCGGTGGAGGTGGTGGGGAGCGGCATCGCGCGGCAGCAGGCGCCGCCGGCTGGCAGCCCGCTGAATCCGGGCGAAAAGGTCAAGGTGCTGTTCCGATGACACTCGGCGAAATCCTCTCCGGCGTTAGCGTGGCGCAGGCGATTCCGGCCGAGGCTGCGGCGGCCCAGGTGAGCGGCGTGGCGTACGACTCGCGGAAGGTAGCGCCGGGTTTTCTGTTCTTCGCGTTTCCGGGCAAGCACGTAGACGGCGGGGCATTCGCGGCCCAGGCGTTCGAGCGCGGGGCGCTGGCGGTGGTGAGCGAATCGCCGCGGCCGGCGGGCGTCGGGGGCGAGTGGATTCAGGTGGAGCACGGCCGTCGTGCGCTGGCGACTGCGGCGCGCAACTTCTTCGGGAAGCCGGACGAGCGGATCGCCATCACCGGCATCACCGGCACGAACGGCAAGACCACGACCGCGTTTCTGCTGGATGCGATCCTGCGCGGGGCGGGCCACACGACGGCGCTGGCGGGCACCATCGAGTATCGCCTGGCGGGGAGGGTCACGACCGCGGTGAACACGACGCCGGAATCGCTGGAGCTGTTCCGGATGTTCTCGGAACTCATCGCCGCGGGCGGCAGGCACGCCACGATGGAGGTTTCCTCGCACGCGCTGGCGCTGGGGCGCGTGTACGGAATCCGGTTTCACACGGCGGTATTCACCAACCTGACCCGCGACCATCTGGACTTCCACCACACCATGGAGGAGTACTTCGCCGCCAAGTGCATACTGTTCGAGGGCGCGGGCGCGACCCCGCCGCTCTACTCGGTGATCAATCAGGATGACGCCTGCGGGCGCCGGATCGAGGCTGCTCGCGGCACCACGCGGCTGAGCTACGGAATTGGCGCGGGAGCCGACGCGCGGGCCGAGAACGTACGCTCAGGATTCGACGGCCTGCACTTCGAGATCGTTCTGGGGAGCGAGCGGTTCCCCATCGTGTCGCCGCTGCCGGGACGAATGAACGTCTATAACATCCTGGCGGCGTGGTGCGCGGGGCACACGCTGGGCCTTTCGCCGGAGCAACTGGCGAGCGGCATCGCGGCCTGCCGCGCCGTTCCGGGACGCTTCGAGCGCGTCGACGAGGGGCAACCTTTCCTCGTGGTGGTGGACTACGCGCACACGGACGATGCGCTGCGCAACGTGATCGCGGTGGCGCGAGGACTGGAGCCGAAGTGCGTCATTACGCTTTTCGGCTGCGGAGGCGACCGCGACCGCGCCAAGCGGCCGATGATGGGCGAGGCGGCCGCGGAGCTGAGCGACTTTGTGGTGCTGACCTCGGACAATCCGCGTTCGGAAGATCCGCTGGCGATCATCAACGACGCGCTGCAGGGGTTGTGGCGGCACGATACTCCGCACGTCGAGGAGCCGGACCGCGAGAAGGCGATCCGCATCGCGCTGGCGAAGGCTGAGCCGGGCGATATCGTGATTCTGGCGGGCAAGGGGCACGAGACGTACCAGATCATGAAGGACAGGACCCTCGCTTTCGACGACCGGGAAGTGGCGCGCAAGGTGCTGCGGGGTTTGGGGTACGGGGCGGAGAAGCAATGAAGCTGGAGCTTCAGGACATCGCGCGCGCCATTTCGGCCGCTCCGCCGGCGGCGAACGCCGCGGTTACGGATTACGCGATCGATTCGCGCGCGGCCGGGCCGGGAGCTTTGTTCTTTGCGTTGCGCGGGGCGAACCACGACGGGCACTCGTTCGTGGAGGCGGCGTTTGAGCGAGGCGCGCTGGCGGCGGTGGTGGAACGTCCGCTCGCTGACGCTCGCGGTTCGGTGCTGATGGTGGCGGATGTGCAGGCGGCGCTGGAGCGGCTGGCCGGATGGGCGCGGGAGCGGTGGGCGCGGCCGGTGGTCGGAATCACCGGGAGCGCCGGGAAGACCACCACGAAGGAAGTCATCGCGCGGCTGTTGGCCGTTGAAATGGCTGTCGGGAAGACCGAGGGCAACCTGAACAACCACATCGGCGTGCCGCTTTCCATTCTGCGGCTGCCGGATGCGGCGCAGGTGGCGGTGATCGAGATCGGCATGAACCACGCGGGCGAGATACGGCGCCTGGCGGCGATCGCGCGGCCGATGGTGGGCGTGGTCACCAACGCGGGTTTCGCGCATGCGGAGTTCTTCCGGTCGGCGGATGAGGTCGCGCTGGCGAAGCGCGAGCTGATCGAGGCGCTCCCGGCCGGCGGCACCGCCGTGTTGAACGCGGACGACGCTCGCGTGGCGCGTTTCGGCGACGGTTTCGCCGGGCGCGTGGTCACTTTCGGCTTCGGGGAAGGCGCGGATGTGCGCGCGGAGGCCGTCGAGTATGGCCCGGAGGGCACGCGGTTCCGCGTGGATGGAACGGATTTTGAGACGTCCCTGGTGGGCCGGCACGGCGTGATGAACATCCTGGCGGGGCTCGCGGTTGCGCGCGTCTTCTCGATTGCGCCGGAGCGCCTGACGGATGCCGTGCGCGCGCTCCAGGCCGTGCGGATGCGCGGCGAGCGATTCGTCCACGGCGGGGCGACGATTCTCAACGATTGCTACAACTCGAACCCGGAAGCGGTGCGCGCGATGCTGGACGTGCTCCGGGCCATGCCGGCGCGGCGGCGCATCGCCGTGCTGGGCGAGATGCTCGAACTCGGCGATTGGTCCGAGACTTCGCACCGCGGCGTTGGCTCTTACGCCGTGAGATGCGGTATTGAAGTGCTCGTCGGAATTCGCGGCGCGGCCCGGCAGATGATCGATGAAGCTGTAGGGTCAGGCTTGCCGGCCAGCGCCGCGGTCTTTTTCGACGACCCGGATTCGGCGGGCGAGTATCTGCGCGGACTGATCGAGCCGGGGGACGCGGTGTTGTTCAAAGGCTCGCGCGGGA
>Ga0335078_10018061_pt1 | contig 10487 bp, 8 predicted proteins | sample Lox_Sample_32_FD_206711 | JGI IMG/M metagenome (GOLD analysis project Ga0335078, IMG submission 206711) | Soil microbial communities from Loxahatchee National Wildlife Refuge, Florida, United States - Lox_Sample_3.2 | ecosystem: Environmental > Terrestrial > Soil > Wetlands | place: USA: Florida...
GCGCGTGCACGTAGTACCACTTCAGCTTTCCAGTGTCGACGTCGAGCGCCACGGTCGAATTCGCGTACGCGGTGTCTCCGGAGCCCGATTGACGGCTCGCGCGCATCCACGGCTTGGCCTGCGCGATCCCGAAATAGACCAAGTTCAAGTCCGAATCGTAGCTGCCGGTAATCCAGGTGTCGCCGCCGGCGCGGAACAGGTCGGACAACGATCCCCAGGTCTTACCCGGAGGGTCGCCGTACTGCTTAATCTCGGGACCCGGGTCGTCGTTTTTGGCGATGGTGTAGAACTTCCATTTCAGCTTGCCGGTCTCGGCGTCATAGGCGCTGATGAAGCACTTGTCTTCGCGATATTGATCGCATAAGCCGCCGCCGAGTCCTTGAATCACCAACCCCTTTGCGACCAGCGGACCGCTCGAGGTGCTGTAGCTGCCGCCGGTGCGGTCGCCGATGACCGTGTCCCAAACGTTCTTGCCTGTTTTCGCGTCCAGCGCATAAATGTGCGCGTCGCCGGTGGTGACATACACCTTGTCGTTATAGAGCGCGAAGCCGCGCTGAGAGCTCCCTGTAGCGTTTTGGCCGAGACGATTTTCCCAGATCAGCTCACCGGTCTTCGCGTCGATGGCTTGGACGACGTTGGTCGGGTTGGTGATGAACAGCGTTCCGTTGTGGATCAGCGGAGCGGCTTGATTGGTTCCGTCTGGCATGGACCAGACCCACTGGAGTTGGAGATCCTTCACGTTGCCGGCGTTGATCTGGTTGAGGGTGCTGTAGTCGTTGGCGTGATAATCGTGCCGCAGGATCAGCCAATCGTTAGGATCGGGGTTCTTCAGCATCGCGTCGGTCAGCGGTGTGTAGTTCTTCACCGTCCCCGCGACGGTGAGTCCACGAGGAGCCGCCGGAGCAGCGCCACGGCCGCCCGCGGCAGCGCCGCCGCGACCACCCTGCTTGCCTTGCCCTCGCCCGCCGCCGCCAGGGGCTGCAATCTGCGCGGCCAATTGGCCCGTGGCGATCGTGCGAATGCCAACATTTGTCGTCGCCGTCAGCGCTTGCGTTCCTGGCCGCGCGCCGTTGTACTGCAAGATGTATGCGGTGATATCGAGATATTGCGCTTCGCTCAAGCCGCCCGGATTGTTCGGCGGCATCGCGCCTTGCATGAAGCCGACTAGGTCCTGCGTGCTGCGATTTCCCCAGCCGCCCATGAACAGGCCGCCAGCCAACGGCGCGGCATTGCCGGTTCCGCTGAGGTCCGCCTGATGGCAGCTCGCGCAATTGGCGGTGTATTCGGTGCGGCCCGCATCGGCTTGCGCGGCGGTAAAGGGTCCCGCCGGCATTGCCCCCTGTTGACCAGCGAGCTTAACCACGCCGTACGCGGCAACAAACGCGAACGCAAGCGCAAAGTGTTTCTTCATGGTCCAATCTCCTCGAATCGCGGCGCCCTTAATGGATCAGCCAGCCCCACAAAGTTCCGTCCGTGGGTTTTTCGGTATAAATCTGGATGTAGAGTCCGCCCTTCTTAAGGTGCTCCACCTGAGTTGAATTTAAATCGACCGAGCCCGTAATCGTGCCCTTCATGGCCTTCGTAATCATCAGCGTACCGACGGCCGGCCCGCGGACTCCGGCCATCCCGCCGTCGCGGAGCTCGACCATGGTCGCGTTGGTCTTAAGACCTTCGAATGTTCCGTTAACGGTCAACTTGGCGCCAGAGAGAGTCGCGGTCGCCGAGCCGATGCCAGCCAGATCGGGAAGAGTTTTCGCAGTGGCAGGCAGCGCGGTGAGCCGCGCCTTGTAGGAATCCTGCGCCGAAAGCGCGAACGCCAAGCCGATCAACGCGGCCGCAGCCACGGCAACTTCTCTCCACCGCTGATTTACTCGCATAGCGAAAATACCCTCTCCGCGTTGAGCTGGTAAAGCTTCTTTTTATCGGCCTCGCTACAGGGCAGGCCGTCGGTCACTTGAACTTCTTCCGGCACGAATTGATACGGATAGTCCATCGCGTATAATACACGATCCACGCCCAAAACACATTGGGCATAGCTGATGGGCGGCTCCCAGGCCATGCCGCTGGTGGTGACGTGAAAATTCTCGCGCAGATAGTCGCTGGGCCGGCGTTTCAACGGTTTTACGCTGGCGTATCGTTGAGCCTTGACCATGCGGCCATGCATGAAATCGACGCGGAAAAGCCAGAACGGCAGCCCTTCGCCCAAATGGCCAACGACCATCTGCAAATTCGGAAACCTGTCGAACACGCCGGCGAAAATGATGCGGAGGATGTGCAAGCCCGTCTCGGCCGCGAAGCCATAGACTGCGCCATCCAGCCCTCGCTCCACGAATGGCTGCACCATGGAGCGAGGCAGCGCGGTTGGGTGAACATAGACGGGGACCTTTAGCGCCTCCGCAGCTTCAAAAATCGGCCAATACTTCTCGTCGTCAAGATACTCGCCGCGAGTATGGGAATTGACGATCGCGCCTTTGAGGCCGAGATTGCGCACGCCGCGTTCAAGCTCTTTCGCGGCTTCCGCCGGATTTTGCGGCGCGATGGCCGCGAGGGCGGCGAACCGGTCGGGATGCTTGCGAACCGTTTCCCCAACAATATCGTTGCTCGACCGCGCCAGCGCGACGGCTTCGTCGGCATCGAAGATCTGCACGCCCGGAGCCGTTAGCGAGAGGATCTGCATGGAGATTCCTGAATCGTCCATGTCGCGAAGGCGCTGGTCACCTAGATCGAGCAGCCGGTCCGCCACCGGCGAGTGTTTCGAATAGTGCCCCCACAGGCTGGCGAAGCCCGGATCGACAGGAGGCTCGTTCAAGAGCTGCCGGTAGCGTTTGAAGATTTCCGGGGTGAGGAATGCCTCCTCGGATGCGATGCGTTTATAGGGTGGATTGGACACGCGTCAAACAGCATAACTCGACTCACAGGTCCATAATAAGAGCATGAAGTGGCGCGTGCCGGTTCTGCTGTTGATGGCCGCCAGTCTGTTTGCCGCCAACGTGAGGCTGTATCTGAAGGACGGAACCTATCAATTGGTCCGTGAATACCAGGTCTTGCCCGATCGGATCAAGTACCTGAGCGCGGAGCGCGGCGAGTGGGAGGAGATCCCGCTCGATCTGGTCGACCTAAATCGCACTAAGCAAGAGGTCGCGGCACACGAGGATGAGCTGAAGCAGGAGGCGAAGGCGGACACCGAGGAAGAAACAGCCATTCGCGAAGAGAAGCAGCAAGCCTCCTACGTTCCCGATGAACCAGGCGCTTACTACGTCCACGGAGACAAACTAGAAGCGCTGAAAGACGCAGACATCAGCGTTTCAAACAGCAAGAAACGCACGCTACTGAAGCTGCTGTCCCCGATTCCCGCCGTCTCGGGAAAAAACACGGTAGAGCTTGCCAATGCCGCTTCCCAGTTCCGCGTCGACGGGGACCGGCCCGAGTTCTATTTCCGACTCCACGGTGTCAACGGTTTCGCAATTATCAAGCTGACGCCGAAGAAGGACGCGCGGCTGGTGGAGACCGTGACCATCGCCGCGGTGACCAACGAACGCACGGACCAGCGGGACGAAGTCGCGACGTTCACCAAGCAATCCGGCGAGGAGCTTTACAAAATCTGGCCCGAGAAGCCGATGCTGCCGGGCGAGTATGCCTTGATCGAGTATGGCGTCGAAGAGGACTACTTGGAAGTCTGGGATTTCGGCGTCGGCCCCGCGAAATAGTTCAGGTTTATTTCTGCTCGGCGGGCGTTGCCGTATCCGGTCCCTGCCCGACAATTTGCAGCATCACTTCCTGATCCTTAGCTCCGTCGTAGTGGATCTGCTTGGCGAAATGCGTGACGAACGATCCGGGGGCCATGGGCTTGGTGCCATCCGGATCGAATTTCGGCCCGGTGCCAACCCACCACGTTCCTGAAATGACCGTGGCGAAGCGGTCGTTGGGATGGAAGTGTGGACGGCTCATATGATGCGGCGTCCACTTGACCAGGATGATATACAAGCCTGGTTTGGACGGGTCGCCCAGCAACACAGCTTCTTGCGCGCCGCTGGGGCTTTCGGTCCATTTGATCTGGCCGGGCGCTTTGTAGGCCAGCGCCTTGGGATTGAGGTCCCCGGCTTGCATGGAGGCCAGAAAAACGAGTCCCGCGGCGGCGGGCGCGGCGAGCAGCCATCGTTTTGACATTCGGGAGATTGACATATTGTCCTCCTGCGGAAAGAAATCGCTGAAGAAATCAGCGGACCACGGCGATAATCATAACAGGTGAATCTGCGCTCTATCACCGAGGCGATCATTCCCCGTGCTGAAAAGGTCTCCCAAACGCCAGAGGAGATTTCCGCCTACGAGCGGCTCGGCTATCCCTACCGGTTTCAGCCGGTATTGAGAGTGTCCGAAGCCGCGATGCTCGCTCTGCGGGCACTGCTGCGCATTTTCCTGGTCTCAGCACTCTTCGGGACCTGGGGTGCCGGGGCGACGGTGGTCTGGAGCCACACGGGCAATCGTTTCCTGCGCGGCGCTGGGTTGACCGTCCTGACGGCGTGTTTGGTTGTGGCCGCAGTGTGGATGCTGGTGGTCACGGCCCGCGTCGGTCAGAAGCGCGCCCCATGAAGATAACCATTAATGTTTGGTAGGGTTTCAAGGGTCGGGGTAACCCGTCCGAAGCGGGGGCCGTCTCCGCGATTGGAGGAAAAATAATGATTCGACGAACGACTCAAGCTCTTGCAGTGGCGACTCTTGCGATGGCAGCCGCATTTGGCCAAGCTCCGCCGCCAACGCTCGCGCCGCCTCAGCTCGACCAACTGACGGCTCGAATTGCGTTGTATCCCGATCCGTTGATCGCGCAGGTTCTCGCGGCCGCGACTTATCCCGATCAGATCGGGCCTGCCGCGACGTGGGCGGATCAGCATCATTATTTAACGGGGCCGGCCTTAGCGAACGCAATCCAGGCCGACATGCTGCCCTGGGATCCGAGCGTGCAGGCATTGCTGCCATTTCCTTCCGTGCTGGAAATGATGGCCAGCGACATGAACTGGACCACACAGATCGGCAACGCGTTTCTGGCGCAGCAACCGGATGTGATGGACTCCGTGCAGAGGAATCGCAGAAAGGCGTACGACTTCGGTTACCTGAGGTCGAATGCGCAGGTCATGGTGGGCTATGGACCCTATATCACCATCGCGCCGATCAATCCCGGCTTCATCGTCGTTCCGTACTACGATCCGGCGGTTGTGTTCTTCGCTCCCCGTCCTGGATTCGCGATCGGCGCGGCGATCAGCTTTGGCTTTGGTGTAAACATCGGCGTCGCGTTCCGGCCGTGGGGTTGGGGACTCGGACGGTTCGATTGGGGCGCGCATAGAGTCTTCATCAACAACGCCGTTTGGGGCCGGACCTGGGTGAACCGCGGGACGTACGTTCATCCTTACGCGGGAATCCGGCGTCCTGCTCCCGGCGCCGTCAGGCCGGCGGAATCACACGAGCTGCATGAGCGCTCGCAAGGAGAACGCGAGGCTGCTCGCCAGGGCCGCGCCGCGCCGCGCGAAGAACATCGGGGACGAGAGAAGCGTTAGATGACGCCACCCGCGGCGCGCTGGTGCGCTAGGCGCCGCGGGACAGCGCCCGATCCAAAGAAAAAGCTCCCGCCCCGCGAATGAGAATCGCAATGGCGATTCCTATCGCGAGAATGTGAAACTCGATCCCCTCGCCCTTCTGATTTCCTGCCCAATTAATGAACATTCCGTAGGCGAGGTTTACCCGGAACACCGCCACGATCATCACGCAGAGGACGCCGAAGGCCGCGACGCGGCTCAGCAGCCCCACGATGAGCCCGAGACCTCCCAGCGATTCCGCGCAGATCGCGAGGAAAGCCAAAACCGGCGGAATGCCGCCGCTCACAAAACCCTGCATCATCGCGTGGAATCCAGGGCCGCCGAACCAGCCAACGGTCTTTTGCAGGCCGTGCGGAAAGATCACGATTCCCAGAGCCAGCCGAAGCAAAGTCAAATTCCATTCTCCGGACGTGGAGAGCAGCTTTCGAAACATCCTTCGATACTACGCGATCCGGCCACTCAAGCGGCGGTTCGCGAATCGATTAGCGCTTCGGCGCGTAGCCGACGGTTAGCGTGGCTATGACGCTGCGTCCCGGCAGGATATTAATCTGGTCATTGCCGTTCGGCACGTATGCCGCGGTCAGGGTGGCCGCGGTAGCCGGAGTGATGCCCACGATGTTGTGGCTGTCCGTGAGGTTGTTGATCGCCAGGCCGAGCTTGCTGCCGCGCAGCCAGGATTGATTCTTGATGGTGTAGTTCGCGTTGAAGTTCAGCAGCGTGAACGGTTGAATGCTGATTGCTTGGTCGACCGGATACGGAATGGAGATGCCGTTGATGTTGTAGTTGACCGTACCATTGTCGTTGTACTGGGGTCCGACGCGCTTATCGAGGAACCCGATATCCCAGTTCTTGTGCCGGTACATAAGAGCAACGGTCTCGATGTTCTTAGGCGTGTTCGCAACCCATAGGCCGCCGTTGGGGAAGCCCGGACCCTCGGCGTATTTGGCGGACCCGAGGGACCCGTTGAGATAGAGGGAGAATCCCCCACCGATGATGATGTTGCTCTCCGCTTCGATGCCCTTGGTGTTGGTGGGGCCGGTGGGGACAAAGATCGCTTCGGCGCTGACCGGATCGAGGTACGAGTCGTAGGCATTCTGGAAATGCACGTAGTAGAGGTCGGCGTCCAGGGTCCAGCGTTTGTGCTTGTAGACGGAACCGGCCTGGTAGGTTCGTGCCAGCGTGGGGATTGGAGGAGTGAGCACCTGCCCGTTGGGAACGTCGAAGACGCCGCTGGGCGGAATGATGCTGCCTTCCGACCACTGCGCGTAAGCAGACCAGTTCGCCTTGAGAAAGTACCGCGCCGCGACGTTCGGCAACCAATTGTTGTAGCCGATGGAATGGGCGATGAAGGCTCCGCCGCCAAGGCAGATCGGAGCCTTGGTCACCGGGTCCGTTGACGCCGTGCCGCCCAGGCAGCCTACGGTCTTGCCGTTGTCCTGGTATTGATTCAACGTCATGTTGTAATGCGCGTCTTTGACTCCGACGGTGACGACGAGTCTGCGGGTCGCGTGCCATTCGAATTCCGCGAAGGGTTGGAACGACTGCGTGATGAAGTGCTCGTGGAAATTGGGCAGGGGCGTATCCAGCCAGCTCAGAGGGTTGGATGGATACTGATAGCGATCCGTGTAGGCCCAGTCATACCACGCGCCGGTCCGGAAAACGCCCCACTGAGTATCCTTGCTCAGGGTTGCCGTATCGCCGGCGTGGCGGTACCCGTTGAGCTTGTTCACGCCGGTGGGCTTGTTAAGACTGAGGCTGACGGTCGAGCCGTTCTGATAATTCTGTTTGTTCCAATAGCGCGTGGTGTAGGCTTTCGTATCGAACTTCCACCCGTTTCCAAGATTGGAGTTGAAGTCGATGTATTCGAAGTCGGTTTGGACGTGGTAGAAGTTGAAGCCATACCAGAGCGGATTCAGGGACCCGTTTGGCGAGTACTCATTACCTTGAAGCAGAAAGTTGTCCCCAAATTGGGCGAGCTCCGCCGAGGTGGGATTGTTGTTCTTTGGAGTATTCGTCCAGATGTCGACGAGGCCGCCGTACGCGGTTACGGAAGTGCGGTCCGAGAACCGGTACTGATACTTTCCATATCCGGCAACCCGCTTCTGGTTGTTCAATGTTTGATACCCGTCCGACAGCAACTGCTGGATGTCCATCAGGAAGCTGCTCTTGTTGCCGGGTCCGAAAAAGCCGGAGTCGGCGTCGAGCTGCAGAAGCCGGGTATTCCACGAGCCGCCGGAGATGGTCGCCTGGATGTCGGGATCGGGGAACAACGGCGGCGACATCAGGTGGATGGATCCGCCGAAGTTGGTCGGCCCGATGTCCGACGCAAGGCCAGCGCTGCGATCGAAGTCGACCGAGTCGGTCCAGCCGCTTGGGAAGTTTGCCCAGGAGTGATGCGTCGGCGTGTTGGTGTCTTCGAAGGGGATTCCGTCGAAGGTCATGGTGTACTGTCCGTCCTGGAAACCGCGGAAGAAGGTCGAGCCCTGGCCGAGGCCGATGCCGTTGGGATTGAGGCTAAAGGTGCCCGGCGCGAGATTGACATACTCGGCGTAGTCCGCGAGCGGCGACATGAAGTTTTTGATGAAGTCCCTGCTGATTTCGGTCCTGGCGGAGGTTGCCTCCAGCGTGTTGCCTTGAGGAGCGGTCGCGGCTGCCGTTGAGACGCTTTCTACAACCGTGACCGTGGTCGCCAGGTTCTCTACGGTCATAACGATCGGGACATCTTGAGTCGCACCGGCAGACACCTGCGCACCGGGGCGCGTTGTCAGGGAGAAACCGGGCGCCGAGATAACAAGCGAATACCTACCGGCAGGAAGATCGGCAATAGAGAATTTGCCTTCGGCATCGGTGGCGACTGTCTTGGACGCGTCGCTCGATTCGCTTTTGGCCTGCACCGTGGCTCCGGCGATCGGCTTCGTAGCCTGATCGTACACCGTGCCTGAAATCGCTCCGCCCTGCTGTGCCAGCAGTTGGTTCAGGCCCGCGGTGCATAACAACAGGCCGATGGCGAATACCGTTCTTCGTTGAGCGCACAGATGCGACATTGCCCCTCCCAGGACGTGTGAATGAAGTCTAGGCTAGCGAGGTGATGTCACAACGCCATGAATACAGCGTTAAAGAACGAAGACAACAGGATCTTTTGAGGCCGCGCTATTTTGTTGTCCCGCGCCCGAAGAAGCGGATGCGCACGACGAAATGGCGGCCTTCGTCTCCGACAAACTGGAGGTATTGCGGCGAACCGAGAATGTTATAAACAGCCGTCGGATTTTTCGAATCGGTCAGATTGTCCACTCCTCCGCGCAATGCAAAGCGATAGCGGCGCAGCGTGACGATCCGCTCGAGAGCAAGGTTCAGATCGAAATTGAACGGATATCGATGCGAATCCACTCCGCCAGCCACGATGCCCGTTTGCTGCTCGACGGAGAAAGGGAAGCCGCTGCGGGCATCGGCCAAGATCGCGAGGGACCAGTTTTTTGTCCATTGCTTCCCCAATGCCGGCGGCAGCGGCAAGTAGGCAAAGCCGAGCAACCGGTTGGGCGAATCCCACGGGACCGGAACCATGCTCGCAAGAACCTGCAACGGCGTCGCGGCATTGATATCGAGGAGGGCATTCGAAAGCGTGCGTGAACGCGTGTACGACAGCATCCACTCGTGTTGCCCGGATAACGATTGATGTACGGCAAATTGAACCGAATCGTAATCGTCGCGGCGCAAATTTTCGAGTTGATAAATGCCAGCCGCTGAACCGCTGGGGATCGGGAGTAGCGAAGGCGCGGCATCCGGGTTCAAGATGTTTAGAAAATCGAAGCCGTCCGTGACGCGCCGCCGCAGATACTTTGCGCTCACATAGACACGAGAGGAAAGCTGATGATCGACACTTAAGCTCCAGTTGCTTGCTCTCGGAAGCGTGAGCTGTCCAGAGCCGGGCGAGAACGCGGTAACCGCGGGAGGACCGGCCGGGGCTCCGGCAGCGCCGTAGGAAGTGGTGAGCGCGGATTGATCGAGAATCTGGCCAAAGATGGAAAGCGGAACCGCGTCGAACGCCACGCTATAACCGCCCGCGACACGCGTCTTGCCGGAGGAGAATGGAGCCCACGAGAAGGACGCCCGTGGAGACCATCCGGCCGCGCCGACCCGTTGATCCCAATCCTGGCGAACGCCGGCGTCGATCTGAAATCGCTTCGCGATCCGCCACGTGTCGAGCAGCCATGCCGCGAACTCGCTATCGTGCACCCGAAACATTCCCGACCCGGCAAATGTTGTCTGAGAAAGAAGCTGTCCCGAAAGCCCCAGTAGCTCATAACCGGTGCGCTGAAAGTCACCGCTGTAATTCAACGCGTCCGCATCTACTCCGGCTTGGATCTGATGCGACCCCAAGAAATGAAACTGAGGCGCGTAGCCGTGTACCGTCGCTTGATCGCGAGAGGCGTTCTGCGCAGCGGTAATGAAATAGTTGCCGCTCCGCCCCTGCGGCGAGAACACGTAAAAGCTCTGCCCCTGCGGCGTCTGGCTTGATACGAAATCGTTGTGCGCGTAACCGAACTCGATCAACGACCGGCTTCCGATGTAGACCAAGTCTTTCACGCTCCCGAAATACTCACGCGTGCGCACAGTCTGCGTTGTTGAAACCGGATCGAGCGGACCCAAGCCGACGCGGCCTTCATTATCCACGTTGATCAGGAAGTCCGTGAAGAGAATGTTTCGGGGAGTGATATTCGCCTGAAGGTGCAGCAGATTGTTTCCCGCCAATCCGCTGCGGGTGTTTTGTCCGCTGGGAAGGCCCGTGACGAGGCCCCTGTTGTATTCGAAATCCAAAGTGTCGGAAAACCAGATGCGCCCGCGCACGATCGGCCCGGAGACGCCGAATCGTGGATACCAGCTTCCCAGCCGAACGCCCTG
>Ga0335078_10018062_pt1 | contig 10487 bp, 4 predicted proteins | sample Lox_Sample_32_FD_206711 | JGI IMG/M metagenome (GOLD analysis project Ga0335078, IMG submission 206711) | Soil microbial communities from Loxahatchee National Wildlife Refuge, Florida, United States - Lox_Sample_3.2 | ecosystem: Environmental > Terrestrial > Soil > Wetlands | place: USA: Florida...
CTGAGGGAACAACTTGTCGAGCTCCACGCGCGTGAACTCGCCGCCGAAGCGCAGCACGTGCGCGCCGTGAACCCAGCTCATGTTATCGACAAAGTTGTAGTTGTCCTGGATCTGATGCTGATCGGCAAAGGGGCTGGGGCCAAGCTGAAAGCCGGAACTATCCAGGGTGAATTTGTAGATCGACTGAGTCAGGTTGTTGGTAGGACGATCGATCCCCAAGTCGGCAGCCGTCACCGGATTGATGTTGTCGAGATTGTTGTTGATGCGGACCAGACCGAAGCGGAAGTCGTTCACCAGCGACGGTGAAAACAAGTGGGTCTCGTCGACACTGAAGAATCGCGCACTCAGGGGCAGGTCGAAGGGGAAGTCTAGGTCGCTGGAACTGATGCTGCTGGCCAGGGTCGAGCCGAGGGATTCCGGCAAGCCGCCGGCACCGAACGGAAGGAATGATTCAGCGTCGGAAAAGAAGAAGCGCGCCGAGAGTTTGTCATTACCGCCGCGGAACTCACGGTCCCAGTTGGCGGTGAACTGATCGTCGGTATATTTTCCCGGCTTGCTGATGATCAAAGGCGCCGTGCCTCCGAGGGGGCCGGGAATCGCGGGGATGAGAAATCCGCCGGGGAAATTTCCGAACTGGTCGCTCTTGAAGTTGAGCAACTTGTGGATGACGGGGTCGATCAACGGCACGTTGAACAGCTTCTCGATAGTGGCATCCGAGCGGTCTGTCCCTAACACCGGGAAGCCGGGATTGCTGATAAACGTGCCGGGAGATTCGCCGCTGCGTTGGCGCGTGCCCTGATAGTTGACGAAGAAAAACCCCAGTTTGGCGTCGGTCCCGACCGGCCCGCCAAGGCTGCCTCCGAAGATGTTCTGCTTAACGGACGGACGAGGCTCGCCGGCGCGGTTGAGGAAAAATTCGTTGGCATTCAGATCATCGTTGCGGAAGAACTCGTAGAGATCGCCATGAAAAGTCCTCGTGCCTGATTTCAGAATGGCGTTGACGTTGCCGCCGCCGTTGCGTCCCTGGCTCGCGTCGTAGAGAGAGGTCTGGACCTTGAATTCGCCGATGACGTCGGGGTTGGGCAGTGGGACGTTGGTCGTCTGGGCGACGTTGTAGTCGGTGGCGCTGATGCCTTCGATCAGGTAGTTGTTGTTGTCTTCGCGCTGGCCATTGACGAAAATCTTGTTGCTGCCCCGGCCGAGCTGAGCGGAGGAGTTCAATTCGCTGTAGACCCCGGTGGAGAGCGTCAGCAACTGCTGAAAGTTCTGGGTGGCGAGGGGCAGTTCACGAATGGTGTTGGATTCGATGGCCTGGCCGGTGGTGGCGGTGGTGGTCTCTACCGCCTGAACTTCGGCTTGCACTTCGACTTTCTGTTGCACCGCTTGAGGAGTCAGCTTGGCAATCATGCGCGTGGTTTCGGTTACACGCACCACGATGCCGGGGAATGTGCCTTGGGCGAAGCCCCCGCTCTGAACGGTCACGCTATAGGTACCGACCGGCAGAAGAGGAGCGGTGAAGGAACCGCTGGCGTCGGTTCTGGTGGTGCGCACCAGGGTTCCCGTGTCCTGGTCGGTGATGCGTACCTCGGCGTTAGCGACGACGGCGCCGGTAGGATCCTGCACGGTCCCGGTAAGGGCTCCGGTGGCACCGCCCTGACTCATGGCGCGGGACACCAGCATCACCGCTAGAAAACCGATCCAAAAGAACTTGTTTTGCAATGCCCGCATGGTTGCCCCCTTGTATCTATGAACACTTGCAGTTTATTGCTGAAGGAATCGCAGACAGGACCAACGACAGAAAAGATTTTGCCGCCACGCTCGGACCTGCAGGATGATCCCAAAGCCCCCCAATAAGCAGGGTTCTAAGCGGAAATGTGTGCTCCGAGACATGGCTCAAGTATGAAAACCGGGATGGGAAAGCTTACTGAAAAAAAGTAGAGATGGCAAGACGGGTACAGGACTGCGGCAGCGCCGGCCTCCCGCCGGGCGCCTCGGTGTCCGTCGCGCCGCATGGGCGGAATCCCCGCGTCTCGTCGTCAGAGGCCTTTGTAAGCACCTCCATCGACGAGGATGGTCTGTCCGGTGATGTAAGAGGCGCGCTCGGAGGCTAGCCAGACGATGGTGTCGGCGACTTCGCGCGGCTCGCCGACACGCTTCACCGCAGCGTCGGCGGCCCAGGCATCGAAAAACTCTTTTTCCTGCTTGCCCAGGGCGGCGGCGCGAGTATGGGCCAGTTGTTTGAGACGATCCGTTGCCGTGTATCCCGGCCCTACGTTATTCACCAGAATGCCATCTTTGCCGAACTCGTTGGCCAGGCTCTTCACCAGGCCGACGACGGCGGCGCGGACGGCATTGGAAAGCACGAGATCCGTGACCGGCTGTTTAGTGGTGATGGAGGTGATGGTGATGATGCGTCCCCAATGCTTGCGCTGCATGTGGGGGATGACTTCGCGGGCGAAGTAGACGGTGCTCAGGAAATTGGCGTCGACAGCGCTTCGCCATTCCTCAAGAGTGGCGGCGAGAAATCCCTTGGCAGGCGGGCCACCGGCGTTAGTGACGCAGATGTCGGCGCTGCCGAATTTGCTGACGGTTGCCTGGACGAAGTCGTGGACAGCAGTGGGATCCGTGACATCGAGCGGCGTAGAGAAAACGTCAGCGTCGAATTTCTTGCGGATGGAGTCGGCCGCCGCCTGAAGCGACGTGGCGTCGCGGGCGCACATTGCCACGCGGCATCCCTCGGCGGCGAAGGATTCGGCGGTGGCGCGGCCTATGCCACGGCTGGATGCAGCGACGATGGCAACGCGGTTTTGAAGAGCGGTGTTCATGGGTGGAAATTATAAATGGCTGCTTAATCATTGATTCGCCACCGTCGCTCTTTTGCACCGCCTGTAGGTCGGGACTGGAGGCTGTGGCCAACTACCAAACGGCCAACGCCTTCCCTCCGGCGTGACAGAATTTCTGCGTAGGGATAAGCTTTGGGGAAGATCGCGCACGGGCGTGGATGCCCGCGCCTGCATTTTCGGGGGGACTCATGAAGACCAATCAGCATCGCGCGGAGACCAAGGCAGTGCGCGGAGGAACTGACCTCAGCAAGAAGAATGGGCCGCTGGCTACGCCGATTTATCAGACATCCACCTTCGAGGTCACAGACAACGAGCAGCAGCTTCGCGCCACTCCCACCGATATGTTCTACACACGCTACGGGAATCCGACGCATACGGTGGCTGAGAAGGCCATTGCGGAACTGGAGGGGACGGAGGGAGCGCTGCTGTTTGCTTCCGGCATGAACGCCGTGACGACGACCATGCTTGGGCTGTTGAAAAGCGGGGATCATATCGTCGCGCAGCGGGACATTTATGGCGGTGTGGCCAAATTTCTGGGGCAGTGGTTGCCGAAGCTGGGGATCGAGACCACGTTTGTGGACACCACAGAATATGAGCAGCATGAGCAGGCGATCCGGCCCAACACGCGCCTGATACATCTGGAGTCGCCAACCAACCCGACCGTGCGGATCGTGGATTTGCGGCGCGTGGCGGCGATTGCCAGGCGGCACAATGTGCTGACGATGATCGACAGTACGTTTGCCACGCCCATCAATTGCCGGCCGGCGGAGTACGGAATTGATCTGGTGATGCATTCGGGAACGAAATACTTTGGCGGCCACTCGGACCTGATTGCCGGGGTGATTAGCGGGCGCGACGAACTGCTCAGCAAAATTCATGAGACGCGGACGACATTAGGCGGGTGCATGGATCCTCATGCGGCGTGGCTGCTGCTGCGCGGGATCAGGACGCTGGCCGTGCGAGTAGAGCGGCAAAATGAGAGCGCGTTGCGGGTGGCGCAATTTCTGCAGCAGCATCCTCAGGTGCGGCGAGTCCATTATCCCTTCCTTGAGGGCCACCCGCAGCGGGCGCTGGCCATGGAGCAGATGCGTGGCGGCGGAGGGATTGTGAGTTTTGAAGTCGAAGGCACGGGCGAGGATGCGCGCAGATTGAGCGAAGCATTGAATCTCTTTACTCTCGCTCCCAGCCTGGGAGGCGTCGATTCCCTGGTCTGCATTCCGGTGCTGACGTCCCATGCCATGATTCCCGCGGAACATCGCGCGAAAGCGGGAATTACCGAGCAGCTCATCCGGTTATCGGTGGGAATTGAGAACGTTGAGGATTTGATCGGCGACCTCGAGCAGGCGCTGGCGGCGGTGAAGTCCGCCCGTCAGCATGCGCAGGTGGGGTGAGCCTTCGCAAAAGAAAAAGAACTAAGTCCCTCAATGCTGCCCGGCCCGACACAACAGCTCTGGGGGACGATTTCCGTCGTCCCCGCAGAGGCCGATTCAGTTTTTCCGCCGGTCAAAAAATGAACTTCAGGGCCAACTGCAGGATGCGGGCTTCGTGAACTAAGTTGGGGCGAAAGACTCCGGACGCCAGATCGGCGGCGGCATCACCCGTGACCGTGTTCGTCCCGGAGCTGTTATTTCCAGCGCCTGAACCAGCATCGCCGAAAATGGGTCCCCACTCGGTGTGGTTGAACACGTTGAAGGCTTCGGCACGGAACTCGAAAGCCATGGACTCCTTAATGGCAAAATGCTTGAACAGCGCCATATCAAAATTGATCCGGTCAGGGTTGCGCAGACTGTTCCTGCCAGAGTCCCCGAAGGTCAACCCCACGGGCGCGGCAAAGGCGGCGGGGTTGTAGAACAACGGGCCGAAGTTTTCCAGGGGACCGGCCTGTCCGACGCCCGCTTTGGGGTTGCCGATGAGGTCGCCGTAAGAGGCCGACCCAAGGCCGTTACCCACTCCGGCGTTATCCGTGTTGAAGAATGCGCTGAAGGGGCTTCCAGTGCTGAAGGTCATAATGCCGGAATATTGCCATCCGCCCACCAATTTGTTGGTCATGCCCGGATTCTTGAAGAATGGAATATCCCAGACATAGCCAACATTCAGCACATGCCGCTGATCGAAGCTGGAGCTGGCGCGGTTGGCCGCTGGATCGTAGGTGTTCACAAAATTGCTGTCAAAGCGATCGGAGGAGTCGTCGATCGAGTGGCTATAAGTGTAGGCCGCACTCAAATCCAGACCGCCGGCGCTACGCCGCAATCCGAACTGCAACGCGTTGTAATTCGAGGAGGAAGCGTTGACCAGATAGGCGATGTCTCCGTAACCGGGGTAGGGACGAAAGAGATCGGGATTGGTGCCACAGGCCGCGATTCCCAAGGCTATCGCCGCTGCTCCTGTGACCGGAACGCCGCTGGGCGTCGTAGCATTGGTGGGCACGCCATCGACATTGAAGTTGTTGCCGCAGTCATTGGGGCCGATGGCCTCGTGGTTCTTGGCGTACGGATTCTGGGAAAGCGGGATGGGGTGCAACTGGTTGAGGTCGCTCATCCGGTTCAGGTGCGTGCCTTTACTGCCCACATAGGAAACCGTGGCGACCGTGCCGTGCGCCAGATCACGCTGCACGTCCAAGTGCCACTGTTGCACATAAGGCCAGACGGCCTTGGTTTGGATGGAGGTCACGCTTAAGGGGAATTGAGGGGGCACGGTTCCGGATCCAATGTTCTGGTAACCGACGATGTTGTTCTGCTGGGAAGCGAAGGCGAGAGGCGGCGAATTCTCTAGGGATTCGGTGTTGGCTTCGTTGCCATTGCCGTGCTCGTAGAAAATGCCGTAACCGGCGCGAATGGCTGTTTTGCCGTCTCCCTTGGGATCATAGGCGAAGCCAATGCGCGGCGCGGGATTAAACAAGTGGCCGCGCACGCAGCCGGCAGGTTCTCCACCCACTCCGCACTGCACGATGCCGTTGGGCAGGTTACTCACGGTCGGGGCGGCCCCACTGGGCGTAAGTCCTGTGACCGAGCCATCCGGGTTGACGACCGTCATACCGGCCTTGTAAACCGTAGGGTCGAAGTTGAATGCCTGGTGGTATCTCTCGCGATAGGTGCCAAACAGACTGACGCGCAGCCCCAAGTTCAGGGTCAAGCGATTGTTGACATGCCAATCGTCCTGGAAATACGGCTCCAGGAGCTTGTAGCGGTTGTAATATTTGACGGTTGCATTCTGCTGTCCGAAGGACGCGATGTATCCGAGCAGCAGATCCGAAAAGGGGTTGCCGCTGGTAGTGGCCGAGCTGCTGGGGTCGAAGGTGATGTACCCGGGGAAGGAACCCGCAGCCAGCTCGCCTCCCAGTTCATTCTTCTGCGCTGCCGCGAAGTATGCCCCAAACTGGAGGTTATGCTTGCCCACGATTCTGCTGACGTTGTCGCGGAAGGTGTAGGTCGGATTGGAGTTGTAGATCCCATTCGGAATGTAGCCGGCGTCTTCTCCAAACCCCCCGTTGTAAGCGCTGCCCTGGTCCACCAGGTTAATGCCGGGCATGATGCCGTGGTCCGCTCCCGGGAAGATGGCGCCAAAAGTCGTATTCGCGGGCCGTTTGTAGTCGCCGGTGTCCTGCAGAGCTATGTGGTCGGTGGTGTAACTGAATACGAACTCATTGAGTAACGTCGGAGAGAAAGTAGAGGACAAGCGGGCCACGAGAGAAACACCCGGCCCCTGGAAATTCGTCCCGATGGTGGGGAAGGTTCCGACGTTCGTCCATAGCGGCGTGGTCTCCGTCGTGACCCAGGAATCATGGATATAACGGAACGACAGACGCTGCTTGTCGGAAAGATTATGGTCCAGCCGGATCAGTTCCTCGCGCCAGTTGGTGGGCTGAGTAACGGTGGCCACGTAGGCATTGCCCTGGTTGGGCAAGGGAATCAGGGAAAGCAGGGCTTGCACGTTGGGATCGTTGGCATTGAATCCCGGGACCACTGACAGATTGGGAGTGTAGCCGGCAGCGTTGGTTGAGCCAGGCACGGAGGGGCAATCATCGTAGGCGTTGGCCGCATTACACAAATCGCTGAAGTTCCCGGTGCGCTCCGCCGCCGAAGGCACCAGCTGGTTGAAGCTGGTGGGAACACGGTCCCGTCGCCACTCCTCCGACCAGAAGAAAAAGGTCTTGTCCTTGTTCTTGTTATAAACCCCGGGGATATAGACCGGACCGCCAACGGTGTAGCCAAAGTCATTTTTCTTGTAGGGCGGAGCTACTCCGTTCTGAAAGTAGGCGGGTGAATTGAAAGCATCATTGCGCACAAATTCGTAGGCATCGCCGTGAAACTGGCTGGTGCCGGACTTGGTCTCTACTTCGATGGTGCCGGAACCGTTTCGGCCGTACTGGGCTCCGTAGTTGGAAGTGAGCACTTTGAACTCGCCGATGGCATCGATGCTGGGTGTAACGTTCAGCGTGTTGTTGCTGCCGTTATCCATATTGTCGCCGCCGTCCAGTTCCCAATTGTTATACTCGACGCGGCCGCCGTTAATGCTGAACGAATTGTTGGCGGCGACACCGACCTCACCCTCGTCCGACCCAGTCTGGTCGCTGACTCCCGGAACCAGCGTCACCAGTTGCTTGAAGTCGCGGCCATTCAGCTGCAGCTGCGTGATTTCCTTGCCCGACACGGTGCCGCTAAGGTCGGAGGATTGAGTCTCCACCTGCGCTACGTTCGTCCCTTCCACCGTGACTGCCGTATTCTCCGCGCCGACTTCCAGGGCCACATCGACGCGCGCTTTTTGCCCGATTTGCAAATTTATCCCTTTCGCTTCGTATCGACGAAATCCCTTGGCGAAAATGCTCAGGTCATAGGCGCCGATAGGCAGGGCCCCGAAAAGATAATCTCCGCTACCGTTGGTTACTCCGTCATGTTTGATCCCACGATCCAGACTGGTGACGACGACCTGGGCGCCGGTAACGGCCGCTCCCGTGGGATCGGTGACCGTGCCCGTGATGGAAGCCGTGTCCTGGGCGAGAACGGACATGGGGAGACAGCAGGCGCAGGCAACCAGGCTTAACCACAGCAGTTGGGTCTTCATATTCAGCTCCGTTGCAGGTCGAAGAACGAATGGCGTGCTTAGCTGGGCCTCACCCCTGAGACCCGACCGGGTTTTCGCATGAGCGCCCGGCCGTACTAGCCGAGGTGGAAATCCCTTTATTAAAACGAATGAATATTGAGCCAGTGCAAGGGTAGGAGTCAAGCACAAAACACCATATGGCTGTCTAGTTTACTTGGTCCGGGACTATGCCAGCCGCCGGGTGGACTCGCGCACAGCCAGTTCCGGGGCCAACTTGCGATGAACCGCCGACGCCTCCCGCTTTTCTACTACTGCGTTGATGCCTTCGAGAGCGATGCTCACCGCCAGAGTTCCCATGGCTTCCATGGGCTGACGCACGGTGGTCAGAGGAGGGGTGTAGAGGCTGGAAGCCGCGACATCATCGAAGCCCACCACCGAGCAATGCTCCGGAACTCGCAGTCCGGCTTTGGCCAGGGCCCGGATGGCGCCGAACGCGGTCATGTCATCGAAGGCGACCAACGCCGTAAAAGGGTTTTTCTGTTTCACCAGGTCCTCGGTCAACTTGTAACCGGCCTCAAAACTCGAGATGGGATTACTGGATTCGGGAAGGTCGAGGATCAGCCGGGGATCGAGTTCGAGGCCGATCGATTTGGCGAAATTGCGTATGCCCTTCCAGCGTGGGGCGCTATCGGCAAGAGCCTTAGGGCCGCGGATGAAAGCGATCCTGCGGTGCCCCAGGGAAACCAGGTGCTCTAGCGCGCTCTGCGCTCCCAGTTCGTTGTCGACGATGACGGAGCTGACGGAGTTGTTTTGCAGTTCGCGGCCGATCATCACCGTGGGGATGCTACTCTTTTCGAGGTCGGCCAGGACTTCGATGTTTACGAACAGCCAGTTGGCCAGAACGATAAGAGCTTCCACCCGGCGGTCGAGCAGCATCTCCAGATAGCGCTCGAAGCGGCTGCGCTCATTGTGCACATCGGTAAGAATAGGCAGGTAGGACGACTGGTAGAGAGAATTCTCGATTCCGCGCAACACCAGGGTGCAATAGGGGTCGGTCATGTCGAAGACCATGACCCCAACGGTGTGGCTGCGTTTGCTGCGCAGCGAGCGGGCGAAGAGGTTGGGACGGTAGCCAAGTTTCTTGGCGGCGCGCTCGATGCGCTTCTTGGTGGTCGGGGGGATGTAGCGGGCGAGCGGAGCATTATTGAGAACGATGGAGACGGTGGTGGAGGAAAAGCCGCTCTCCTTGGCCACGTCGCGGATGGTTACGGTTTCGGTTTTCATTCAGGGTCGAGCTACGAACCAACCTCGCACAAAGGAAAATCGAATCTACAGCCTCGGACTTGTCCGGTTGAAACCAGTCCCGCGCCTTGAATTCGGGCGTGGTGCTGGCGGACACTACAGCAGAGAGTGAAACTGGTGTCAAGCACAGGTTGGCGATGGATAGCGGTGTTGCTGGCGGTGGGGGTGGTGCTGCGCGTGAATATGCAGGCCCGGCAATCGGGGAAAGCGACGGTCTCCGGCGCATCGGCCGAACAGCCTGGCGATCGACAAGAGTTGTTTCAGAAGGGGGAAGCTGCTCTGCGCAGTGGCGATCTGCAGCAGGCGGAGCGGGCTTTCCGGGCGTTGTTGGCGATCGATCCGGGGATTGCGGGCGCATACGCCAATTTGGGGGTTATCGAGATGCGGCGCAAGCAGTGGCCCCAGGCACTGGAGGCCCTGCACAAAGCGGAACACCTTGCCCCTCAAGTAGCGGGAATCCGCCTCAACATCGGGTTGGTATATTACCGGCAGAATGAGTTTCAAAAGGCGATTTCGCCCTTCGAGTCGGTCGTACGGGATGTGCCGGACTCCTACCAGGCACGCTATCTGCTGGGCCTCTGCTACTTCTTCACCGGGCGTTATGGAGACAGCGCGGATACTTTGGAGCCGCTGTGGGCGCAGGCTTCCGGGCAACTCAATTACTTGTATGTTCTGGGGATTGCGGCCAATAGAGCGGGGCGGGCTGAGTTGGAGCAGCGCTCGTTAGGGCAGTTGGTGGAGAACGGCGGGGACTCGCCAGAGTTTCATCTGCTGATGGGGAAGGCCCACTTGAACCGGGAGGAATACGATGACGCCATTACCGAGCTGGCACAGGCAGCGAAGGCTTCTCCGAGCCTGCCTTTCGTGCACTTTAACCTGGGAATGGCGTACTTGAAGAAGCTGGAGTTCGAGAGGGCCAAGGCAGAATTTCTGAAGGATGTGGCTGTGGAACCGGATGTGGCCTACGATTACGATCAACTGGGGCTGGTGGACTATCTGCAGCAGCAGGACGAGGAAGCGGAAAAGGTGTTGCACAAGGCGCTGCAGCTCGATCCGCGCTTCAGCAGCCCGCACTTTCACTTGGCGCGGCTGTATCAGCGTGAGGAAAAGTATGCGCAGGCGCTGAGGGAAATTGATGCCGCCATGAAGCTGAGTCCGGAGAGCGATGCGGTTCATTATGTGCGGGGGCAGATTCTGCAAAAGTTAGGGCGCACACCGGAGGCCAAGGTGGAGATGCGCCAGTATACAGAGATGGCCAATGCGGCACGCGACAAATGGCATCATGAACTGGAGGCCTCGCCG
>Ga0335078_10018063_pt1 | contig 10486 bp, 8 predicted proteins | sample Lox_Sample_32_FD_206711 | JGI IMG/M metagenome (GOLD analysis project Ga0335078, IMG submission 206711) | Soil microbial communities from Loxahatchee National Wildlife Refuge, Florida, United States - Lox_Sample_3.2 | ecosystem: Environmental > Terrestrial > Soil > Wetlands | place: USA: Florida...
TGACGGCGTCGGCGCGGGAGTATTGAGCGGGAAGGATGCTCCGGGCCTGTTCAGTCGGCAAATCTTCATTGGGGACGGCGAGCAACAGGGGCCACTTACCTTTCGCGGGAACGCGAACGAATTGGGCCTCGTCTTCGCCGGACATGCGGGCGACAACGAGGCCTCCGAGCCAGCAAGCTGCGGCGTTGTCAGGATGGTGTTCGCGGCGAGAGGCTTCGCCCACGATGCGGCTATCGCTCCAGCGCAGATTGCCAAAATGCACCGCCAGAGCAATTCCGGCGAGGCGCGCGGCGGCGGACGATCCGCAGCCTTTGCCGATGGGAATTCGGTTTTCCATGCGCAGGGCGAGCGGGATCACCGATGTTCTTTCCGATTCCAGAACCTCGTGGTAGGTGGTCAGGATAAGGTGGTTCTCGCGACGGCCGCAGATTGCGCTATCGCGGCCGATGGCTGTAACGATAAAGTCATCAGCAGGTTGCGCATGAAGTTTGAGATGTAACTTGAAGGCGAGCGCGGCAGCGTCGAAGGCAGGGCCGAGGTTGGCCGAGGTCGCGGGGAGGACCAAATCCAAGAACTTCCGGCGGATTGATTTAGGCATATTTCAATGGGCTGATTGCTCGGCTTTTTCCAGCGCGCGAATCACCGCACCCGCGCTGGCGTCCAAGACAATGGGCGCGCGCTGCTGCGGGGCGAGCATTGCGGCATCTTTTTCGTACCGAGTTCCCGCGAACAGATCGCCGCGATGAAATTTCAGCGTGAAGTCAGCATCCTTCAGCAGACTTCCCGTGAGAATCAGAACCACCATTTCTCCCGGCCTGACGAACCCTTGTTTCACTAACTTCTTCAATCCAGCCAGCGTGACTGCGGATGCCGGCTCGCAGCCGACGCCATCCGCGCCGATTTCAGCTTTAGCCAGCGCGATTTCCACTTCGCTGACTTGTTCGACCGTGCCTTCCGTGGCCTGCAACACACGCGCCGCTTTTTTCCACGAAGCGGGATTGCCGATGCGAATAGCTGTAGCCATGGTCTCGGCGGGCACCGAGACGAGTTTCTTGCCTCCGGTTTCGCGCATGGTACGTACCATGGCGTTGGCGCCTTCGGCCTGAATGACAGAAAGCTTGGGCAGGTTTGCAATGAAACCAAGTTGTTTCATCTCCAGAAATGCTTTGCCGAGCGCTGAGGAATTTCCCATGTTTCCGCCGGGCACGATCACGTGATCGGGCGGCTGCCAGCTGAGACGTTCCATCAGCTCGATGGCGGCCGTTTTCTGGCCTTCCAGGCGATACGGATTCACCGAGTTGAGCAAATAAACCGGCTTTTGCCGCACCACTTCATTCAGCACTCGCATGCAGCCATCGAAATCGGTTTTTAGCTGGCAAGTGAGAGCGCCGTAGTCGAGCGATTGCGAGAGCTTGCTCCAGGAGATGTGGCCTTCGGGAATCAGTACGAGCGCGCGCATGCCACCCCGGGCAGCGTAGGCCGCCATGGACGCGGAGGTGTTACCAGTAGAAGCGCATGCCACCCAGCAAAAGCCTTCCTGGCGCGCGACGGAGGCGGCCACGGTCATTCCCGTATCCTTGAACGAGCCGGTGGGATTCATGCCTTGATGTTTGGCGAAAAGCTGCTTCATTCCAGCACTGCGCGCGCACCGCGGAAGTTCATACAGCGGAGTGTTGCCTTCGCGAAGAGTTACGACGCGATCAGAATCGGAAAGCGCGGGCAAAAGTTCGCGGAAACGCCAGACTCCGCTCTCGTCGTTCGGCGCGCACGACGTGCGACGTTGCAGCCAGATTTCTTTGAGCGCGAGAGCATCCGGCTTTGCGGCAAAACCAGGCTGCCAGCTGGGGTAAGCCACTTCCAGCAGATCTCGGCAATTGGCGCAGCGAAAGTCGCTCGCCGGATGCGCTGCAATCGTGCCGCACTCGATGCAGCGCAGCTGCGAGGCGTTCTGCTGAAGACTTGAAAACGGGATGGGCGCCATTCGGTTAAGAATACGGGAAGTGATCACCTGCCGCGAAGATATTGGTCCTTCTTGTTGATCCAGTCGGCACGGGGAGGGTGGAAAATGTCGAGATCGACGGTGTCCGCAAGCGCCTCCGCCTGGTGCGGCATGTGCGCCGGAATGGTCAGGACTTCTCCTGCATGGACGACGATTTCCCTGCCATCGATCAGGAACTTCAACGCGCCTTCCAAAATGTACGTAAGTTGCTCGTTGAGATGGCTGTGCATAGGGACAATGCAGCCTTTCTTAAGCAGGACGCGCGCCAACATGATCTTCTCGCCCCAAACCATCTGCCGTTGCAACAGGGGGTTCAGATCTTCAAGCTCCACGAGTTTCCAGGGAATATGTTTGAGTTGGGCCTTCACTCTGCCTGCTTTTTGAGACTGCTTGCGCCGCACAACCTTCTTCTTCGGGCGGCTCTGTTTGGTCGTTGCCATCTCAGTTCGTCTTTCTTAAAAGAATTGTTTCGGTGCCGTACTTGTTGAGAAATTCACGTTCCAAAAAACCAGTCTGTCAGTTTTCAGTTCTTGGTTCTCAGTTAAAGTCCGCGATAGAATCCGCCATCCACCAGAATCGTTTGGCCAGTGATATACGACGCCCGCTCGGAAGCCAGCCATACAATCGCATCCGCCAATTCTTTCGGCTCGCCGAGGCGGCGGACGGGGATCTCATTCGTCCACGTGCTTTCGATTTCTGCCTCACTCTTGCCCAGGGCTGCGGCGCGAGTTTTCGCCAACTCTTTCAGCCGATCGGTCGCAGTGTAGCCCGGGCCGACGTTGTTGACCAGAATGCCGTCTTTTCCGAATTCGTTGGAGAGGCTCTTGACCAGGCCGACAACGCCGGTCCGCACGGAATTGGAAAGCACGAGATCGCCAATGGGCTGCTTGACCGCGACCGAAGTGATCGCGATGATGCGTCCCCAATGCTGGCGCTGCATATGAGGAATCACTTCTTTGGCAAAGTAAACCGTGCTCAGCAGGTTCAATTCCACCGCTGTGTGCCACTCTTCCGGAGTCGTCGCGAGAAAGCTTTTGGCGGGAGGCCCGCCAGCATTGGTGACGCAAATATCCACTCCGCCAAACTTGGCCACGACTGCTTCCACAAACGCGTGAACGGCGCCCGCGTGGGTCACGTCGAGGGCCTCGGCGTACACCGTCGCGCCGGTTTGTTTCACGATTCCGTCGGAGGCTATTTTCAGCGACTGGGCATTGCGGGCACACATGGCGACGCGACAGCCTTCCGCCGCAAATGCCTCCACTGTGGCCCGGCCAATGCCGCGGCTGGAGGCGGCCACAATCGCAACACGGTCTTTTAGGCCCAGGTCCATAGAGTCAGGATTATAAAGGCCGACGAAGTGGAGAAGGCAATTTTCATACTTTGTATAATGTCAGGCCGCGATTGTGCTCTCTGAAATTCTGTTGGAAGGCAGGCTCCCATGAAGACGTGGCAGATTCTGGCGCTGATGACGACATGTGCAGGCATAGCTACGCTGGCGGCTTTTCGTTCGCCGTCGAGTCCCCCCGCTAGAGCTGGTGACGTCAACGAGGCAAGAGCGGCTTCTGCTGTGGATGATGGAAATAACTGGCTGCTGAACGGGCGCACGTTTGATGAACAACACTTCAGCCCGCTGAAGCAGATTACAGACAAGAACGTCGCGGGACTGGGATTGGCGTGGTATCTGGATATCGACAGCGGGATGGGAGTGGTGGCCGAACCGATCGTTGTCGATGGAGTGATTTACGTGAGCGCGCCGCTCTCCAAGGTTTACGCCGTCGATGCGGCCACGGGCAAACAGTTGTGGATGTTTGATCCGCAGGTCCGCCTCGATCAATCGGCAAACGGCTCCTATTCGGCGCGCGTAAACGGCGGAGTCGCCGTGTGGAACGGAAGGGTGTTTGTCGGCACCGGAGATTGCCGGCTGGTTGCGGCCGACGCGTCTTCCGGACAGAAAGTCTGGGAGGCTACGGTCTGCGACCCGATGCAAACCGGGATCACTGGCGCGCCGCACGTCGCGAAGGGTAAGGTCTTCATGGGTTACAACGGCTCTGACGACGGAGTTCGCGGATCGGTGGCCGCGTACGACACCGAAACCGGCAAAGAAGTCTGGCGATTTTGGACAGTTCCGGGAGATCCGTCCAAACCGTATGAAACCAAAGCTCTGGCGATGGCTGCGAAAACATGGCCGGAAAAAGATTCGTGGAAGATGGGCGGCGGCGATGCCTGGAATGCGATTACTTATGATCCCGTCACGAACTACATCATCTTCGGAACAGCCGGAGCTGGATCGGATTACGGAGAATCCAGAGGAATCAGAGCGGGCGGAGACAAGCTGTTTGCCGGATGCATTGTCGCGGTGGATGCCGATAGCGGTGAATATGCCTGGCATTTCCAGACCAGTTCTCCGGGCCTACAGACAGAAAATAATCACATCCTGATGGCAGACCTCATGATCGGCGGCGCGAAGCAGCACGTGGCGATGACTGCCCCGAAGAATGGTTTTTTCTATGTGCTCGATGCGAAGACGGGAAAGCTGCTTGCCGCCAATCCGCTGGTTAAATTGGCGTGGGCGGATTCCTACAATCTGGCAACTGGCCGGGCCGTCGAATTCCCCACCCCTCCTGGAGGTCTGAAACAGTGGACGGTGCACAACTGGTGGCCGATGAGCTACAGTTCGCTGACCGGCTTAGTGTATGTGCCAACGACCGACCGGCATCCGAAAACCGAGGCAGCGGTTGAATCTGGTGAATGGATGCGGGGCACAGAGGGAAGGCTGATCGCTTGGGACCCGATTGCACAAACGCCGAAGTGGTCAGTTCAGGAGCAAATCGCAACTAATGGCGGCGTTCTTTCGACCGCCGGCAATCTGGTTTTTCAAGGCCAGGGAACGGGAGAATTTGCAGCCTACGCAGCCGATAGCGGCAAGAAGGTCTGGTCGATCCAGACCGGCTCCGCGATTGAATCGATTCCCGTTACCTTCGCGGTAAATGGAGAGCAGTACATTCTGACACCTGTGGGCTGGGGGTCGGGCTCGCGTCTGTTTGCGCCTGCCTGGACAATGGCGACTCCGCAATCAAAGCGCGGACCCACTCGTTTGCTCGCGTTCAAAATCGGCGCGACCATGGCATTCCCCACTCCACCTGACATTGTGCCGCCTGTACCCAAACCTCCAGATCAGAACGCCAGCCGGGAAACGATCAGCCGTGGCAAGGAACTTTACACTACGTGGTACTGCGAGGGTTGCCATTCTCCCGGAATTGATGGCAGCGGTGCGTGGGTCGAGGGCGGCGCGGTTCCCGACTTACGTTATGCACCGGCCTCGGTGCATCGGCAGTGGCATGCGATCGTTTTGAACGGCACGCATTGGGAGCAAGGCATGCCAGGCTTTGCCGATCCGCCAAAATTCGCCTTCCCAAAGATGAAAATGACCGTGGATGAAGCGGATGCAATCCACGCCTACATCATCGATCAAGCCTGGAAAGCCTACAATGGACAACAGGAGAAAGCGCCTTCGGCCAGAGAGCACTATTAGAGGGACCGCAGGAGCAGTCTATGAAAAAGCCGTATCGTCATCCCGAGACCAAAGCCGTTCGCGGCGGGACGGACTTAAGTAAGAAAAACGGCCCCATGGCTACGCCGATCTATCAGACTTCGACGTTTGAGGTCACCGACAACGAGCAGCAATTACGCGCCACCCACACGGACATGTTTTATACGCGTTACGGCAACCCCACGCACACCGCTGTGCAGGAGGCTATCGCGGAACTGGAAGGCACGGAAGCCGCTCTGCTCTTTGCTTCCGGCATGTCGGCAATTACATCGACGTTCCTGGCGCTGCTGAAGAGCGGCGACCACGTGGTGGCGCAGCGGGACATTTACGGCGGCGTTACGAAATTTCTCAGTTATTGGCTGCCCAAGTTTGGGGTCGAGACCACGTTTGTCGATACTACGGATTACACTCAGCACGCGCAGGCGATTCGTCCCAATACGCGGCTGATTCATGTCGAGTCGCCGACCAACCCGACGTTGCGCGTGGTCGATCTGCGAAAAGTGGCGACTTTGGCGAAGCAGCATGGATTGCTCACCACGATCGACAGCACGTTTGGCACGCCGATCAATCAGCGTCCCGCAGAATATGGAATCGATCTGATCATGCACTCAGGCACAAAATACTTCGCCGGACATCACGATCTGATTTGCGGCGTCGTCGCCGGGCCAAAGGACTTGATTGAGACGATTCACGCCACACGCACTACCTTGGGCAACAACATGGACCCGCACGCAGCGTTCCTCATGCTGCGCGGCATCAAGACATTGGCGGTTCGCGTTGAGCGGCAGAATGAAAGCGCGCTGCGTGTGGCGCAGTTTCTCGCCCGGCATCCCAAGGTACGCGGCGTGAATTACCCGTTTCTTGAAGGTCATCCGCAGCGGGATCTGGCCATGGAGCAAATGCGCGGCGGTGGCGGTGTGCTCAGCTTTGAAGTGGATGGAACTGGTGAAGACGCGCGCCGCTTGTCCGAAGCTTTGCAGCTTTTCACTTTGGCGCCGAGCCTGGGCGGCGTGGAATCGCTGGTGAGCATTCCAGTATTGACTTCTCACGCGATGATCTCGGCCGAACACCGCCAGAAGATGGGAGTGACCGATCAATTAGTTCGGCTTTCGGTTGGACTCGAAAATGTGGACGATCTGATCGCCGATCTGGAGCAGGCATTAAAAGTCGTGAGTGGAACCCGCCAGCACGCGGAAGTGGGATGAGCGCTGTGGCGTAGTCGAAAATGGAGCAACGCGTCAGTATCGTGACCCTGGGAGTGGCGTCGCTTGACCGCAGCCGGCAGTTCTACGAGCGCCTCGGATGGCGGCGGGCGATGCGCAAAGCCGAGGGCATCGTGTTCTTTCAAGCCGGTTGCATGGCGCTGGCCTTATATCCGCGAAGAGAACTGGCGAAAGATGCGCAACTTTCTCCCGAGGGAACAGGTTTCTGCGGGCTGGCCCTTGCCTATAACGCCCGAAGCTGCCAGGAGGTCGACAAAGTCCTGGCAGAGGCGCAAGCGGCGGGGGCTTTACTGCTGAAACCCGCGCAGGAAGCCTTCTGGGGCGGCTATTCCGGATATTTCTCCGACCCGGACGGGTTCCCGTGGGAGGTGGCATGGAATCCTGGTTTCCCGATCGCGGCGGATGGAAGTATTCGCTTGCCTGACTGATTTTCGTCTGCCTGCTGTTTCCTGTAGACTTCTTTTCCGCACATTCACCAACGAGGCAATTCATGCAGAATCTTCGATCGGCCATTCTCGGCTTAGGGTTTGTAGGCAGAGCGCATCTGGAAGCCATTCGCCGCCTGGGCATTTCTGTACGGGGCATTCTGGGCAGTAATGTCGAGCGCACTGAGGAAGCCTGCCACGCGCTCAATCTTGATCACGCTTACGAATCGCTGAAGCAATTGGCAAAGGACAAGTCGGTCGATGTAGTGCACATCTGCACGCCCAATTACGTGCATTTCGACCAATGCAAGACGCTGCTCGAAGCCGGCAAGCACGTGATGTGCGAAAAGCCGCTCGCCATGGATTCAAGGGAAAGCGCGGCGCTGGTGAAAATCGCTGCGAAAAGCAACCGCGCGGCGGCTGTTTCGTACAACCTGCGTTATTACCCGCTCTGCCAGCAGGCACATGCCATGGTCGAAAGCGGCGCGATCGGCGAGCCGCGTTTGGTGCAGGGTGGATTTTTGCAGGATTGGCTCTTTTATCCGGTCGACTGGAACTGGCGTCTGGAACCTCAATTAGGCGGCGAACTGCGCGCCGTTTCGGACATCGGCACACACTGGCTCGATCTCACCACCTGGATTACCGGCCGCAAAGTCACGGAACTATGCGCGGACCTGGCGACAGTAATTCCCTACCGCAAACGTCCGCGTGGGCGAGTGGAAACCTTTCAACAGAAAAAAGACGGCGCGTTCGATGAAGTCAAAATCTTGACCGACGATTACGCCTCGGTGCTGCTTCATCTCGAGGGTTCTGTGCGGGGCGCAATGACCGTTTCGCAAGTCAGCGCGGGGCGGAAATGCAAACTCTGGTTTGAAATCGATGGTTCGAAAGCCTCTCTTGCGTGGAACGCAGAGAACCCCAATCTTCTCTGGATTGGCCATCGCAGCGAGCCGAATGGAAACATGATTAAAGACCCGGCTCTGCTGAGTCCGGCGGTGCGCGGGTACGCTGCCTACCCCGGCGGGCACGCGGAAGGGTATCCCGATACCTTCGTCCAGCTTTTCAAAGATTTCTACAGCTACATCGCGGCTGGAAATTTCGGCGCCCCACGAACCTTCCCTACCTTCGAGACCGGCCACGAAGAGATGGTGCTGTGCGACGCCATTGCTGAGAGCTCGAAGAAGCGCAGGTGGGTGACGGTCCGAGACTGAGTCCAGCCCTTTCGCGCACTCTAGTCAACGTAGCCTTGGCCGTCGCGAACGATGTGAATGTAGTGGTCCGTGAATTTGAAATGCATTCCCGGCATCTCGTATTTCGGCATGTGGCAAGAAACGCAATCTTTCGTGCTGACCGTGCAGACTTTACCAGGATGGCCCGTGTTCGCGGCTGATCCGGCGGCTTTGCTGTGACAACCGAGACATGTGTTGTCGTAGGCGGTTAGATCGCGATTCCTCGGCTCGTGCGGGTCGTGGCAATCCAGGCAAGTGATGCGAGCTTTTTCCCAGCACTGGCTTCGTTCCAGGCGGTAAGGCTGGAAACGCAAGTTCAGGATTCCAAATCTCTGGGTGAGCGCAACGTCCATGAATGCGCGGTGACACGCGCCGCAGAAATCCACCAGATCGACCGGGCCAAGCCGACCGGGATTGAATATCGCCGCCAATCCCTGGTCCAGGTGCCCAGCCTTCATTGCCGCCACGTGCTTCGCACCGGGACTGTGACAGGCTTCGCATGTTACTCCCGGAATCAGGTGCGCAGGATCGAACTGATTGTTCGCCGTGGACGCCGTGCTATGGCAGCCGAAACAGCGGTGGGTTTCGGGGGCATAGATCATGCGACGGCCGAGCGCCTCCTCCAGGTCGGCGGAAGGCGTGGTCGGCGCGCCGGGAGTAAAGTCGAGCGCATCTGGCGCCCGGTAATAGCTGAGCCGGCTTTCATAGAACACTCCATCCCGCACGAAAATGTAAGTTTGGCCAGATTCGCCCAGGCCGAAAGCCCAGCTCAGCGGCGCAGCAATGGAATGCGCGCCGTCGCTGACCGAATACGTGGAACCACTTTCCGAGCGAACAATCTCGTACGTGTATGAGGCAAGGTGAAAAGTCAAACGATCATGAGAGCGCAGCGCGAGAGAGTTGGCCGCGAGCGAAGAGGCGTTGGCCATGGGCGTCCGCTTTTGGCTCTGAAACTTTGAAGCATGGCACTGGCCGCAGACCTCCGAACCCACAAATTCGTTGCGTGCCGGTGTGCCCTTCGTCGGCCACCAGCCGGCGAGCTGCAAGCGGTCGTCTGTAGCCATTTGAACGGAGTCGGACGGGGAAGTTCCAGCCTGCGCAGGGAGAGCAAAAGCTACCCAAACTGCTGTCAGTAAAAATGCGACGCGGGCGTTCATGAGCCGAAAGTCACAGACTATCAAACGCCACGCCCTCGCCGCATTGCGCTTCTCTCGGTCTAGAAGATGAACTTTGCTCCTAGCTGTAGAATTCGCGGGCTATAAACCGTGCCGACTTGCAGGAAGTTTCCGCCCAGCACAAACGTTCCCGTACCAGAGGAGAATCCAGCGCTGCCGGCGGCGCCGCCCTGGTCGCCTCCGAGCGGACCGTATTCAACGTGATTGAAAATGTTAAACGCTTCGGCTCGGAACTCGAATGCCATACTCTCCTTGACGGGGAAATGCTTAAACAAGGCCATGTCGATGTTCCAGTGGCCGGGGTTGCGCAACGAATTCCTGCCGGAGTCGCCCAGCGTCAAGCCGATGGGATCAGCGTAAGCTCCAGGATTGGCGATGAAATGCCCGAATCCCGACAAGGGATTGAACGATGGCACGTTCTGAAATGGGTTCGTGATCACGTCGGCATAGGACTGTCCTGCCCCCGCGCTCGAGGCTACGCCATTGCCCAAGCCGGCGTTGTCGCCCAGAATTCCGTTGTAGACGCTGAAAGGAGTTCCTGTCTGCCACAGGCCTATACCGGAAAGCTCCCAGCCTCCTAGAAGCTTGTTAGTCAAGCTCGATCCCTTAAAAAACGGCAGATCGTAGACCGCGCTGGTAGTGAAGACGTGGCGCTGGTCAAAATTGGAGGCGGCACGGAAAGCCGCCGGATCGTAGGCATTGAGAATGCCGCCATCGCCAAACAACCCGCCATCGGATGCATCGTCAATCGAATGACTCCAGGTATAAGCAATGTTCAACTGCAAAGAGCCAACGGCGCGGCGCAACTCGGCCTGCAATGCCTGGTAGCTGGAAGAGGCGCCGTTGTCTAAACGCGTCACGTCACCGATGCCACGGAAAGGCCGG
>Ga0335078_10018064_pt1 | contig 10486 bp, 6 predicted proteins | sample Lox_Sample_32_FD_206711 | JGI IMG/M metagenome (GOLD analysis project Ga0335078, IMG submission 206711) | Soil microbial communities from Loxahatchee National Wildlife Refuge, Florida, United States - Lox_Sample_3.2 | ecosystem: Environmental > Terrestrial > Soil > Wetlands | place: USA: Florida...
CGATCCAATACCAATGCGTAGCCAGCATGCCATATTCGTAAGCGGAGGCGGACCATCCCAGCAGTTCCAACGTCCCCAGGTTGGCGGCCACGAAACTCAGCCCGGCCACCCACGAGCCGACGCCCTTCCCGGCAAAGAAGAAGTCGCTACTGGCACGGACCCGGCGTTTCAGAATCGCGCCGGTGCCTAAGACCACGGCAAAGTACAGACAAATGACAATGATGTCGGCGCGAGCCAGCACCAGAAGCCGGGATGCCTTGACGGGCGCGGCAGCAATTAAATCGGCGCGGCCGGCAGCGGCGAGGGCGGCCACGTGTGCGCAGCGACGCAGCATTTGTCTCAAGAGAAAGGCTATCACCGCATCGGCGGACGGCGGTAGGACCCCGGTTCCCTACGGGTGATCAAGGCTTCCCGGAGCTGTGTGACGGTTGGAATTGGAACCGGGCGGCCGGCTGTTAGTTTGGTGGCTCGTGGCTACCGGGCGCGCCTGGCAGGTGCTTTCGCGGATCACCAGGTGAGTCTCCACTTTGCCATCAGGCTTGGTTTTCGGCTGCCTGCGGAGATCGCTCAGCAGGGCGTGGAAGGCATTTTCGGCGAGTTCCTGGCGCGACAGTCGCACGGTGGTCAAGGGCGGTTCGGTGAACTCTGCGAGGCGAATGTCGTCAAAGCCCACGATGGAAATATCCCGTGGAACGCACAGGCCCGTGCGCCGAGCGGCACGCATCATGCCGATCGCGGTAAGGTCGTTGGAAGCCAGAATGGCGGTAGGCACGCAGTCAGATTCGATCATGCGCTCCATGGCGCGGAGTCCACCATCCACGGTGTGATCGCCCTCTCCCACCAGGCCTTCCTGTTCGTCGATTCCGTAGCGGTGCAGTGACCGCACGAAGGCCGACCTCCGGATGCGCGCGGACTTCAGCGCGGGAGGACCGCTGATGAAACCGATCCGGCGGTGCCCTATTGACAACAAATGGTCCATCGCTTCGTTTATCCCCATAGCGTAGTCGACGACCACGTTGCTAATTCGATCGCCGGGCGGCGCCACGTCCAAAAAAACCATAGGCACGTCGCGGCGGGCGAGTTGTTCGACCAAGTGCTTGTCCATCTCGGAGGTCATGATGGCGACGCCTTCTACCTTGCGCTCCAGCATGCGCCGGACACATAAGGCCATGCGCGCCGAATCGTAGTTGGTAGAGCTGACGAGGATTTCGTAGCCATTGTGAATGGCGAGGTCTTCGAAGCCCTTAATCAACTCCGGGAAGAATGGATTTGTAATGTCCGAAACTATCAGCCCGACGATGCGGCTCCGTCCGGACACCAACGAACGGGCTTGCGAGTTCGGATAGTACCGCAGTTCCTCGACAGCCTTTCGGACGCGCTTGGCGGTTTTGGCATTGACCATGGAAGGGTTGTTGATTGTCCGGGATACGGTGGCGGTTGAAACTCCGGCGCGGCGGGCGACCTCCTGGATCTTCATGGCTGGCTCGCTCCCTCAATCGAAAGCTATAGCGCGTCTGGGGACCTAAAGCAAGACATAATGCGAAGACACTAAAAAAGAGTCTCCGACCCCTTGACAAGAAGTTCGGAGTAGCGTAAGATCGCAAACGTTTGCATTCCAGGCCGCGATTGGCTGGAGCGTTGAGGTTAGATTCCGGCGTCGGCCATTGCAGGCCGTGCGCCAAGGGAAGGGCCAGGTCTATGCGCAAAGTTGCGACGATACGAGCAGTGTTTTTGGGTCTGCTCCTGGTAACCACCGTTTTTGCTCAAAGAGATCTCGGCACGATCACGGGTATCGTCAGCGACCCCAGCGGTGCGGCTATACCGGGTGCCAAGGTTACCATTACGGAAGTGGCGACCAACCTGAGCTACGTGGTCACCACGAACGCCAGCGGCGAATATGTCCGTCCCGCATTGAAAGCCAGCACCTACACCGTCACGGCCGAAGCACAAGGCTTCCGCCGCGTCAAGCAGGAGAACGTCGTGCTTGAAGCCGGCGGGCGCACTGGCGTCAACCTGACGCTGCCCGTCGGAGAGATTACCGAATCCGTTGAAGTCTCCGCCGAAGCGCCCCTATTGCAGACCGAAAGTAGCACGCAAGGCGCCGATTTGAACACCAACACCCTGGAAAACGTGCCTTTAGGCGGGCAGCGTGTGTTTGCTTTTCTCGCTCGCCTTTCACCCGGTGTTTTGGTGGCGGAGCCGGGTGCGCGGGACGCGCAGAACGGTGGATTTTCCGCCAACGGTGTGCGGTCCACTGGTGAGAATAACTTCCTGCTGAACGGTGTCGATAACAACGTCAATGACATCGACTTCATCAACCAAACTTCCTATGTGATTGGACCCTCGATCGACGCCATTGGCGAAATGCGGATGCTGACGAATGGCTATAACGCGGAATACGGCCGGGCGGCGGGCGGTGTGGTGGACGTGACCTTGAAATCGGGCACCAACGAACTGCACGGCGACCTTTTCGAATACCTGCAGAACACTGACTTGAATGCCAACCGCTGGGAGAACAATCTGGCCGGCGTCGGCCGGCCGCCTCTGCAGCAGAACCAATTCGGCGGCACGGCCGGCGGACCGATCATCAAGAACCGGCTGTTCATTTTCGGAGATTATCAAGGCACCAAGATCGCTACCGCGGGTGGTGTGGTTCAAAGCCTTGGCGATGGCGGGTTTTATACGATTCCCACGCAGGCAGAGATCGCAGGGAATTTCAACAACGTGGCCCCTATTTACGACCCGACCACGTCGCAATGCAACGCTGCCGGGGTGTGCACGCGCACGCCGTACGCCGGTAACCAGATCCCGGCATCTCAGATTGACCCGGCGGCCGCGAAGATCGCGGCGCTGTATCCATCACCCAATCAGAAGATCGTGCCAGGCAACTATCCAGGCAACGACCTCTATGTAGTTACTCCCGGCGGGCTGCGCACGGATCAGGGAGACGGACGCGTCGATTATCGCATTGACGATAAGGACAGCCTGTTCGGAAGTATCAGTTGGTCCGACACCAGCAAATATACCGTTCCGCCATTCCAGGGAGCGCTCGATGGGGGATGGTTCAACGGCGCCAGCGAAACGGACCTGGGCCGCAACGCGCAGATCGGCTATACCCGCATCTGGACTCCTTCGATTATTTCGGAAACCCGCCTCGCCTATAGCCGGCTGGTGACGGCACGCACGCAGGCCAACGCCAACACTGATGAGTTCAAGGCGTATGGCATGGGCGGCTACGACCCGACCACCACGCTGAACGGCGGACTTCCGCAGTTTGACATGGGGCAATACAGCCAGATCGGCGCCAACGACTGGCTGCCGACTAAGGAATACAGCAATGTCTGGGACTTCATTCAAAACGTATCGATCACCAGAGGCACGCATGCGTTTAAGTTGGGCGTGGAAGTGAAGCCCATCGGATTCCCCTTCTTCCAGGTACCTTATCCGCATGGCGAGATCAGCTTCAACCGCCAGCAAACCTGCGAGCCAAACCAAGGCACAAATTCGTATTGCTCCAATACTGGCGACTCCTTTGCCTCGTTCTTACTGGGAGCCATTCAATGGGGGCAAATCTCGACCACAAACTTTATTTCATCGACGCGCAAGTCCTATGACGGCTATTTCCAGGATGACTGGAAGGTCACACCGAAGCTGACCATCAATTACGGGTTGCGCTATGAGCTGTGGTCGCCTATTGGCGAGCAGTGGGGGCGCCAGTCCAATTTCGACTTCGACACACTTACATTGGAAATCCCGAAAGGGCCAAGCCAGAACGCGGCGTTGCCCCCGAATTTCAACGCGCCCTATACATTCCAGGGCGTCACCTATCCGGCGCTCTTCCCGGAAATCAAAGTATGCCGCGGCTGTGTCTCTCAATACCTGATTCCTTGGGATAAGCACGATTTTGGCCCGCGTCTGGGCTTTGCCTATAACTTTGCACCCAAAATGGTGGTGCGCGCCGCGTACGGCATTTTCTATGGAGGTGAGGAGCAGCAGGGAGGTAACCCCAATCGCGGCGAGTCGGCGCCATTTAATGAATCTCCGTATTTAGGCTATCCGAACGGCGTCAACAACTACTTGCCGAATCCGCTCTTTGCCAATGGAAACGCGATTGGCGGCCTCAGTGTCGGGTTCCCGACTACGGTGTTCTCCACCTACCCCGTCACATCGCTCCAGATGCGTGAAGTTTACCCCGACTTCTTGAATCCAATGGTGCAGAAGTGGAATGTTTCGATTCAGCGCGAATTAGGCTTCGACACGGCCTTTGAGCTGGGTTATCAGGGCAACCACTCATCGCACCAGCTCTTCCAGCCCAACCCTAATGCGTGCCCCAATGATCCGACGACCAATACGAACATCACCTGTACGTCGCTGCTTCCGTATCCGGATATCGGCAGTGTTTCGGGCACGGCGAGCTTCGGGAAGGGCAATTACGATGCCATGACTGCAAAACTGGAGAAACACTACTCCAACGGGTTGCAGTTCATCAGCTCTTTCACGTGGGGCCACGCGCTGGCGGACACCGGCACCACGCTGAGCGGCTCGAACTGGTTCCAGACCAAGAACAACCTTAACTACGGTGAGGATTATTCGAGCGCGGCGTGGGACATCCGGTTGAACTTTACCACCGGTTTTACCTACGATATCCCCTTTGGCCGCGGCAGGAGGTTCGGCTCGAACCTCAACAAAGCCGCAGATATTGCGCTGGGCGGCTGGCAGGTCAACGGCATTCTGACGTTGCACAGCGGCCAGCCCTACACGGTAGCCATGAACAGTGGCTCTTATTGCGTTGGTGTATGGGCGGGTTGCTTCCCCGATCTGGTTTCGGGAGCCAATCCGAACGCCGCGCCGGCTGGCGGCCGTACGCCGTCGCAATGGTTCAATACGGCGAACTTCGCGCCACCTGCGCCGCTGACAGAAGGCAATCTCGGTGACAACACGAACTATGGGCCCCCTCTAAAAACCTTGGACGCTTCCATATTCAAGAACTTCGACTTTACGGAGCGCTACAAGTTGCAATTCCGGGGAGAGTTCTTCAACATTTCCAATACGCCGCAGTTTAATTTCCCGGACAGCGGCTATGGCGACTCAACTTTCGGCCAGGTGACCAGCACATTGGCAGGCACCGAACGGCACATTCAGTTCTCTCTGAAGTTCCTGTTTTGATAAGTCCGGACTCGACGATCCGCCACGGGTCCCCACGCGATGGGACCTGTGGCGCTTTTTTTTCTTCCAGCGAAGCGGATGCGCGGTCGGCCTGTCTCGTTCCCGAGGAGGTAGGTGCAGCGGGCCGTCCTCCGGTGCATCCACGGGTCGTATTTAGGGTTACCAGTGTGCGCCCGAGCCGCCCAAGAGGCGGGCGGCGCAGACGGAGCCGTTCCCTCCGGCGCCGATCTTGAGAATTCTGGCGTTATCACTTGACATACCGTACCTAACAAAAACCCACGTTTCCATTCTTCTCTCGTTTACGCAGTCTAGATTAAAGAGTCGGAGGCCCTATTTCATCGATTTTTGCGGCCGCGGCCAGTTATGGTTGCCGCTTTCCTGATGGCCCGCTCAAACGTATTTCTGCCTGACGCTTCTCGTTGAAACAAGGTCGGCGCCTGAGAGGCCACCCCGCGATTATCCGGCGCGCACCAAGTAGACGGCTACTTCGGCTCGCAGGTTGGGCAATTTGCTGACGGTGCGGTGGCCGGAAAGGAAGAAGCGGCGCTCGACGGCCAGGCGTTCCTGGCGGACGAGCTGCTCGAAATCCTCGACGGTCAGGAAATGGATGTTCGGCGAATCGTACCAGTCATAGGGGAACAGGCGGGTTTTGGGCGCGCGTCCGCTAGCGGCCATAGAGAGGCGCACGCGCCAGTGGCCGAAGTTGGGGAAGGCCACGATGGCGCGGCGGCCCACACGCAACATCTCGCGCAGCACTTGCAGGGGGCGGCGGGTTTCCTGGAGGGTCTGGCTGAGGATCACGTAATCGAAGGCCTGATCGGGATAATCGGCCAAGCCCTGGTCGATATCGCCCTGATAGGCGGAGACGCCGCGGGCGATGGCGCGCTGCACCTTGGCGCTGGAGATTTCGACGCCGCGGGCATCCACGCCCTTATTTTCAGCCAGCCATCCAAGGAGCTCGCCTTCGCCGCAGCCGAGATCGAGCACTTTGGCGCCGGACTCCACAATCTCGCCGATGATAGCGTAGTCACTGCGGCCGAGTAACTCGCGCACGAACGGTTTACCGTGGGCTTGCAACGCGGCGCCCGTCATGCGGCCACCTTTTCGTAAGTGCTGGCGAGGAAGCCGCGGACCAGGCCGGTCTGCTCGCCGACATCCACCAGAAACGCGTCGTGGCCGTAGTTGGAGGGCAGCTCGCAATACGCCACATCCACGTTGCGGCTGCGCAGCGCGCGCACGATTTCCTGCGACTGGTAGCTGGGATAGAGCCAATCGGAGCTGAAGCTGATGACCAGGAAACGCGCGGAGGTGGCCTCGAAAGCGGCCGTCAGCGAGCCTTTGCCGTTTGACAGATCGAAGTAGTCCATCGCCTTAGTGATATAGAGATAGGAGTTAGCGTCGAAGCGGTTGACAAACTCGTTGCCGCGATAACGCAGGTAACTTTCCACTTCGAAATCGACGTCGAAGTCGTAACTGAAGCTGTTTTTGCCGCGCAGGCGGCGTCCGAACTTTTCGCGCATGGAGTCGTCGCTCATGTAAGTGATGTGACCGACCATGCGCGCCACGGCCAGGCCGCGGGCGGGCGGGTGGCTGGAGTAATAATCGCCGCCGCGCCAGTCGGGGTCGGCGATGATAGCCTGGCGGCCGACCTCATTGAAGGCGATCTGCTGCGCGCTGTGGCGGGCGGTGGCGGCGATGGGGATGACGGAGACCACGGAGTCGGGATAGGATACGGCCCATTCGAGCGCCTGCATGCCGCCCATGGAACCGCCCGAGAGGCTGAGCAGGCGCGGGATGCCGAGGTGGTCGATCAGCATTTTCTGCAGCCGGACCATGTCGCGGACGGTGATGACGGGGAATGACATGGCGTAGGGGCAGCCGGTGGCCGGATTGATGGAACCCGGGCCGGTGGTGCCGCGGCATCCGCCCAGGACATTGGAGCAGATGACGAAGTGTTGATTGGTGTCGAACGCTTTGCCGGGGCCGATCATGTTATCCCACCATCCGGGCTTGCCGGTTTCCGGGCTGACGCCGGCGGCGTGCGCGTCGCCGGAGAAGGCGTGCAGGATGAGGATGGCGTTGGTCTTCTGCGCGTTCAGGGAGCCATAGGTTTCGTAGGCTACGTCGACGGGCGCGAGGGTGGCGCCGCCATCGAGAGAGATGGAGTCAAAGCGGACGACGTGGGCCTCTACGATCATGGCAGGGAACTTTCATGATAGCAGGGCGGGCTATGGCTTCAGGGTGGGCAGAAGGGTGGCGATGCGGAAGCTGAGCCGCGAGTGGGCGCGACGCAGGGCCTGCTCGACCTCGGCCGGATGGCCGCCGCGCGCGAAGATGAAGCCGAGGTAGGCGGCTCCTTCGGGCAGGGGAACGAGGGCCTGGCCAGGCTTGGCGGTGATGATCACATCATCGATGCCAGGCACGGCGCGCGCCTCGGCGAGGCCGGCGGCGTCTTCATAAACGCCGCCTCGCGGGATGGGAATCATCATCACGCCTGAGGATGCATCGACCAGATCGAGCGCGGAGATATCCTCGCCGATGGCGTGGCGCAGCACCAGTTCCTCGAGCGGCATGCCGGCGCCGAAGCGCAGCGCGCGGGCGCACAGTCCGCCGATGGGACGGGCGGCCACTTCGAGCATCCAGGCGCCGCGTTCGTTAAAACGCAGTTCGGCGTGGAAAGGGCCGTGATATAGGCCCAGCGCGGTGACGGCGCGCTCGACCGCGTGGCGCATCTCGCACTGCATGTCGGCACTTTCGCGCGACGGCGTTACGTAGATGGTTTCTTCGAAAAAGGGGCCTTCCAGGGGATCGGGCTTGTCGCAGATCGCGAGAATGCGCGGTGCGCCGCGGGTGACGATGCCCTCGACGGCGAATTCGCGGCCCGGAATGTAAGCTTCCACTTGCAGGTATTGACTCTCCCCGTGGCCGAGCATCGCGCGGATGCGGTGGAACGCGGCCACGAATTCGGCGGGATGATCGGCGCGGATGACGCCGCGGCTGGCGGAGAGGCCCAGAGGCTTCAACACGCAGGGATAAGGCGCGCGGTCGACGGCGGATTCGGGCGGCTCATCGAGAGGCACGCGAAAGAACTCCGGCACGGGCAATCCGGCGGCTTGAAAGAGGCGGCGCGCCTGGAACTTATCGTGACAGGCACGCGCGGCAGCCGGCGGATGGAACGGGATGCCCAGCGACAGCGCAGCTTCGGCGGCCAGCACGGCGGGGCCATCGCCTACGGCGGCCACGGCATCGAAGACGCGGCCTTGCAGGATTTCGAGCGACGCGGACACGTCGGAGAAGCGCACGGGAATGGCACGATCGCCCCAGGGATCTTCGAGCACGTGGCAGCGGTCCGTAGCGAGAGAGAGATCCACGCCCAGGCGGCGCGCGGCTTCGGAGAACACACGGATCTGGTATCCGGTGGTGGCGGCGAAGAGGAGCAGGCGGGGCACGTCAATCCTCAGCGAGGTAGGATTCCATGGTGCGTGGATTGTAGGCCCAGTGGAATTCGAGCTCGTAAGCCAGGGAGCGCGCCAGACCGTCGAGATCGGGAAACAGGGTGGCGTGGGTGATGTTCATGCGGTAGAGCTCGCGCAAGCCGGTCTCGCGCACTTTGCAGGCCGGCAGGATCAGCTTGGCCATCATGTTTTCGGGGTCGGGATACTGGCGGACGATTTCCTCCAGCGGCCGGTCGAGCGCGCCCGGCAGGGCGAAGGTTCCGGACTGTGCGATCAGGCGGCGATTCATGATATGTGGCTCGCCAAGCCAGATGAACTCGAGGTTGCCCTTGAGGAAATAGCGCTCGAAGTTGCCCTTGATGCGCGGGTCCATGCGGCGGGTGGTGACGGACGGCTTGCGCGATTTAGCGGAACGGCGGATGCCGCCGGCGCTGATGTTGACGGGGTTAAGGGCCCACACGGCGGCGTCGCCGGTGGCGCGCTCGAGCGCGAAGAAGGCCGCCACGTAAGGCGACCAGGTGAAATCGAGCAGACGGGTAGGCGCGCCGTGATGTTGCATGAGGGCGAGCCATTGAAAGTCGTCATCGGGATCGGGGACCTGTGGGAGAAACAGGTTGGCTTTGCGCTTGAAGATGCGCAGAATGCGGCCCTCCTGTTGCGGCCAGGCGCGCGGGTCGATGTGGAAGCTGCGGAAGTAGCGGGAAACGGCGCTGGCCAGCGCCCAGGATTCCTTGCGGTGGCCGCGAAACGCCCAGTTGGAGTAGGGCTTGCCGGTGATGACGCGCAGGAACTCGTCCCAAGACTCCAGGCGGTATTCCTTATAGACGGCGGCAGTATAGACGGCGGCAGTCGCGTCGGGGGGTCGTACGCCGCGCGCGGTCATCGCCCGTAGATGAAGCGGCTGCGGCGGGGATCCGCAGCGCCGCTGAGCACAGGGCCGGAGATCTGGATCACGGTGGGCGCGGAGAGATTGGCCCAATCGCCTACGACGGTGACCCGGTGCCCCATGGCCACCAATCGCTCGATGGTGGACATGGGGATGCGGCGTTCGACGTTGAGCTTGCCGGGGAAGAAGGCGTGGAAATCGAACGAGGTGTACATGCTGGCGCTATCGAAACGCGGGGCCTCCACGGCTTCCTGCGGCGACATGTTGAACTCCACGATATTGAGGAACACCTGCAGCAGCGTCTGGTCCTGCAAGTCGCCGCCGGGCGTGGACATGGCCAGGAACGGCTGGCCGTCCTTGAGCACAATCATGGGGCTGAGGGTGACGCGGGGACGTTTACCGGGCGCGAGCTCGTTGGGATGGCCGGGAATCAGCACGAAGCTCTGCATGCGCTCGCTTAGGGCGAGGCCCGTATCGCCGGCGATGACCGAGGGTAGCCAGCCGCCGCTAGGGGTGGCGGAGAACATATCGTGCTCGCGATCCACAACGTTCACACAAGTGGTGTCGTTGGCGGCGATAGTCGTCTCCTTGGTCTTAGGGGTGGGCAGCGGACCGCCGAATGCGCCGGGACGGCTTTCGAGATTAGCGTGATTGGGATCGATCAGTTTGCGCCGCTCGGCCGCGTAGGATTTGGAGAGCAAGATCTTTTCGGGGATCTTGGAGAATCGCGGGTCGCCGTAGTAGCGGTCGCGATCCGCGAAGGCCAGGTCAATGGCTTCCACCAGGGTATGAATGTAGGCCGGGCTGTTGTGGCCCATGGCGCGCAGGTCGAAGCCCTCCAGCAGATTCAGTATCTCGATCATGACCGGACCTTGTGACCAGAAACCCGGCTTGTAGATCTCGTAGCCGCGGTAGGTGCCGATGCGGGGGGAGTCGAACTCGGCGTGGAATCCGGCCATATCGGAGTAGGAAATGAGGC
>Ga0335078_10018065_pt1 | contig 10486 bp, 11 predicted proteins | sample Lox_Sample_32_FD_206711 | JGI IMG/M metagenome (GOLD analysis project Ga0335078, IMG submission 206711) | Soil microbial communities from Loxahatchee National Wildlife Refuge, Florida, United States - Lox_Sample_3.2 | ecosystem: Environmental > Terrestrial > Soil > Wetlands | place: USA...
GCTATGGTGCTGCTGGCCGCGGCCCAGGCGGTGGACCTGCGCGGCGGGCCAGAGCGGTTGGGGCCAGGTAGCCGCCGCATCTACGACGCCGTGCGGAAGGTGGCGGCGTTTCTGGATCGCGACCGGCCGATGGAAGACGATATAGCTGCGCTGGCGCGGGAGATCCAGGCGGGCCGTCTCGTGGCGCGAGCTTGTTGACTCCTCAAAAGAGGATCCTTTCGAGTGCGAAAGCGACCGCCCTCGGTGCCAACCTGGATGAGACAGATCTCCTGGTCGTAATTAATGAGCAGGGCGAATAGGAATCCATGGATACCGACAACCGAACCTCGCGCGCCTGGGCCCCAGCCCTTTATATATCTTGACACGCATATGCTCTGTGGAGTATATTAAGAGCGTGGAATCTGTGTTCGAAATCATTGCGGAGCCGAACCGCCGCGCGATATTGAGCCTGCTGGTCTCCTCCCAACAGTCGGTGGGAGAGATCGAGCGTCAGCTTCGGATGCCGCAGCCGGCCGTGTCAAAGCACCTGCGCGTGCTGCGCGAGGCCGGTTTCGTGGAATCTTAGAGTTCGGAACGCTTCGATGTCATTCTTCAAAAGGTCATTCACCAGTTGTTCCAGTGGAATCCCCTTGTTGGCGGCCCTTTCAATCAGAAAAGCCTGCACCTCCTGCTCCAGGTACACCGGGATGTGGAACACGGCATCGGCACCCGCATAGTGTCTCCCTCGCCCGGCTCGACTGAAATCGTATTCCGTCTTCATATCGTCATCTAAATCGCCGTTCATACGGACTCGTCATAGACCGTCTTTTCGGCTGCATTCGCCTTCCGCGCGGAAACGATGCGCACGTTCCCGTTCGCGGCGTCCAACTCCGCCCAGGTATGCACGGCACCGAGCAACCCTCCGTTTGAGGCTAGACCAAGCGCGATCCAACGCTCCTCCGAGCCGGTGAGTTCGTCATCGAACATCGTTCGAATCTGAGGATCGCGGAAGCTGCTCAGGGCCAGCGTAAACGACAGACCATGCTTTCGCTCATTCGCTAGAGCTTTCGCCCCTGTCTCATTCGAAGCGGAGTTCGCGGCGGGCGCTCACACATCTAGTGTCAAACGAATCCCGGCCTGAGGTAAAGACGTTTTAGCCAGGGCCGTTGAACGAACCGGAACGCTGAACACCGGCGCGGCGCACGCGTGGGGTGGAGCGGAACCACACTCGTGAGAACACCTGCCCACTACCTGGATAGCAGACTTCCTTAGACATCGTCACTCGCCACTGTTTGCGGGTTTGCCGACTGAGCGTCCTCTGATCCAACGGCTTGCCCGCAGCCGGCAAAAGTAATCTCAGGTAGTCGCGTTCTGCTGAGATGCCCTACAGCACGGTTTTATCGATTTCGGCAGCGCATCTTGATCGCGCAGCCGTATATGGACTCATCATCTCCCGATTCGTGATGGAGTCTGGGGTGCAGGGCGCAGGACTACCGGTTTCGCGCTCGGCGGCAGTTCTCGTATACTGGTAGGGACGGCCGCACCATCCGGCAGGGTGCCTGTCAGGGGCGCGGAGCCAACCACGGAATTGAGAGTAAAGTCCAGGACTGAAACAAATGCGTCCGCCGGTCAGGTGCGCATCCGGGGAGCCTCAAGCGAGGTAGCTCGCGACATCAATCGGCGTATCGTGCTGAACCTGATCCGTACGCGGCACCCGATCTCGCGCGCGGATCTGGCCCGCGTGTCCGGCTTGCAGCGTAGCACAATTTCCCTGATTGTCGAGCAACTCATACGGGAACAATGGGTGGTGGAAGGCGCCAGCGGCAGGCTTCCCCGCGGCCGGCGGCCGACGTTTCTGCGCCTGAACGACGAACGCGTCATCGTGGGCGTGGATATACGGCCGACCCAGATCACGGTGGCTCTGGCCGACGCCAATGGGAGATTCATGACGCAGGAGGTTATGGCCACTCCCGCGGATCCGAAGCGCGCCATGCCGGAACTGATCGAGCGGATTCAGCGCGTGGCGCGATCGTGCCAGGGCAAAAAGATCGAGGGCATCGGGATCAGTCTGCCGGGCCGGGTGGACCGAAAATTGCAGCGGCTGGTGTTCGCGCCCAATCTGCACTGGTCCGGCCTGGACATTCGAACGCCCATAGCCAAAGCCACCGGTTACAAAGTGGAACTTGAGAATGCCGCGAATGCCTGTGTTCTGGCTGCGGTCTGGTTCGATCACATGGAGGACTGCCGGAACTTCGTAGTGGTCACCGTTTCCGAGGGCATCGGCACCGGCGTGTTTGTCAACGGGCAACTGGCGCGCGGCCTGAACGGAATGGCCGGGGAATTTGGACATGTGCCGCTCGACCCGGAGGGACCGCTGTGCGGCTGCGGCGGCCGTGGCTGTTGGGAAGTGTTCGCCTCCAATCGCGCGGCGCTGCGCTACTACTTCGAGGCCGCGCCCGACTCTGGTGAGTTGAGCTTTCCGGATCTGTTACGCCGCGCAGACCAGGGCGACTCGCGGGCCTTAAAGGCGCTGACGGGCATGGCCCATTACCTGGGCCGAGGGATGCGCATGATCGTGGCGGGGTTGGCGCCGGAACGCATCGTGGTAGTGGGCGACCTGACGCGCTCCTGGAGTCACTTCGGACCGGTGATCGAAGGCGAAATTCGGGCGCAGACGCTGCGCGGAGGACGTCCGCCGCGTTTGATTCCCGCGCGCGACGACGGTATGGCTAGGCTGCGCGGCACCATCGCGCTCGTCCTGCAGGAAGATTTCGGCATCAACCGCGAGATTCCCGCGTAGCGTCCGGTGCACCGGGTCCGCGCCGCCCCTGGCCGCGCTACGTGCACTAGTGCATCGTCCAGATAGTTCTTTATCATATGTAGAACTGCTGGTACACTGGGGCATGCCCCGTATCGCGCTTCCCGTTCAGCTCAGCCCTGCAGCCCGTAGCACGCTCGACAAGTTGGTTCATTCCGCCTCAACGCCTCAGGCATCGGCGCTTCGCAGCCGGATCGTATTGGCGGCGGCCGGCGGATCGAACAACCAGCAAATTGCCGCCGCGCTGCGGACGGCCTCCCAAGCATGATGCCGAAGTCCGTCACCGGTAGCCGCCCAGTTGCAGCCGCATCGCGTGCGCATCTTCACCTTCAGCCCGGACCCGGATTTTGAAGCCAAGTTGCTCGACATCGTGGGGTTGTACCTGAACCCGCCCGAGAATGCGCTGGTGCTGTGTGTGGACGAGAAACCGAGCATCCAGGCGCTGGATCGAACCCAACCCCTACTGCCCCTGCGGGGGAAAAAGGCCCGCGCCTGGAGCAACGAATACGTCCGTCACGGCACGCAGACCCTGCTGGCCGCCCTGGAGATCGCTACCGGGAAAGTAGTCGCACATGTCCGCGATCGGCGCACGACCGTGGACTTTCTGAGTTTTATGGACGACGTGGTGAAGGCCTATCGGCTGGGCGAACTGCACGTCGTGCTGGACAACCTGAACATCCACAAAAATGAAGCGGCCAAACAATGGCTGCTGCGCCATCCCAGGGTGCATTTCCACTACCCCCCCACACACGCCGCCTGGATGAATATGATCGAATGCTTTTTCAGCATCCTCACCAAGCAGGCATTGACGCAGAGCGTACAACGTTCCAAGAAAGACTTGAAGGATTTGCTGCTTCGATACTTGCACAGGTACCGCCAAAATCCGGCTCCCTTCACTTGGACCAAGGGCCCGGAACACTTCCAGCGCATTATCGAAGCAACCAAGGAGTACCAAGCCGCCCATCCCAAGACGCCCAAGCCAGGGAAGGGCAAGATTGATAATATAAAAAACTAACTGGACGATGTACTCGTTACCGTTATGCGGCGCGCAACGAGAATTCTGTTCCCGTTCCGCGGGATTTCAGGCCGGTGACCTTCAGCCCGCCGGTCTCGCCGGATTCTGGGGACCTTGCGGACCGGGCCTTTGGCCTTCAACTTGGACAGATCCTAGCTAGCGCGGCGACGCCAGCGAGCACATGGACGCGTTGCAGCCCAGCGCCTTGAGCGGACGGGACGTAGGTGTCCACCGTACTGAAGGTCCCGCCCGCCGCGATATTGGCGAAGCGCTCCAAGGCGCGCGTCACCGCGAACTGCCCGGGGGTGGCCCGGGGATGCGTTTGTCGAGTCCGTGCAAGATGCCGCCCAATTCGTTTGCTGCGCGTCGTGGCGGAAAGCTGGCGGCCGCCGGGAGTGGGCAGATAGAGCGCATCCTCCTTGCGCAACACCGCTGTGGAGCCGCCCGGGCCAGGAATTCCCGTTGTAAGACGAGCCGGAACCTTCGTCGGCCGGGACCCTCCAACCACATCCCCATCCTCGATCCGCTGGCGTTTCGGCGGCGCGAAACCCTGTAGCGGTTCCGCTCAGGGCATCCAGCCCGGGTTTCGAGGTACCCTTGGGCACTGAACTCATGCACCCGGAAACGGGCATAAAGAAGCGCCCGCGGCCTTCCGCGAGGCGACCTAACCATAACGCTAGGTGATCTAGCGTATTTGTTAGCATTGCAGGCCCTATTTTCGAGAGCGGACTCACCGAGCGGCAGTCGATAGCGTCTTTGCCCTTGTGTTTTCAATTACATAGGGCCAGAGCGGCGGAAGGCACCTTAGGCCGTTAGTTTGGCGAGCAGGTTGCTTTTAGGGTAAGTGTCTTAGCACTGCACAGAAAGAAAGGAGAGCACAACATGAAGATCAAAACGAACGCCAAGTCTGGCAACATCGTTTGGGGCACCTAGTCGATTGCAGGTGAGTTTTGACGCGGCGCATCGTCCGGGCGCCGCGGCGGTTCCGAGGCAGGCGGTTATTCAGAAAAGGAGAGCACAACATGAAGATCAAAACGAACGCCAAGTCCGGCAACATCGTTTGGGGCACCTAGGTCATCAAGAGTCATCCGGTGTCGCGGCGAGCAGTTTAGCTTAGTTTGCAAGGAGAAAAACCCTATGTTTAAGAAAGCTTTGTTGGCAGTGGTATTGGCACTCTCGTTCTTTTCGGCTATCGGCATGGAGGCCAGTATTCCACCGCCGTCGTGCGGCCCTTGCCCTTGGGTCAATTAAGAATGAAAGTCAGGGTGAACACCGAGTTCGGCAACGTTGTTTGGGGCACCTAGTCGATTGCATGTGAACTTTGCCGGGGCGCCTTGTTAAGGGCGCCCCGTCCGCCCCCAGGCAAATGCGCCACACCCTGATGAGCGCGCGCAGAACCAGCACGAGAATCCCACCAACCTACACCCACCCTTCACGCGATCTTCCCGTCAGTTTCATTTGCCGGCACAGCCTCGCAAACGTCCAGTCACTTGCCTTCGCGAAACGATCAAATGGTCGGCCTCGTGGAGGATGCGTGCCACTCGGTTCCGCACCCTGCACAGCCAGACGCGAGATCGGATGGTCGCCTTGCTGGCCGGCTTACCGTCCGGCGCGGAGATCGGCGTCGAATCCTGGGGCCTTTCGAGCTTACGCGCCGGCCAATTCGAGCAAGAATCGCTGGCACATCAGGTTACCAGTCAGACCGCGTGCATGAATCACGGCGCACTGCCGAATTGAGGAACGTCATAGGAAGATCGCGCGCTATGACAGCCAAAGACGATCACCTGTTCGAAATCTCGATGACGATGAAGTCAGGCGCGCGTCTATTCGCTGAAAGGAGCCACCGGCTGTGGTAGAGTGGCATCGAAGACCGGGAGGCGGCTAATGGGTCAAAATGCGGCACAAAGCGCGGCAATCGCCTGGCAGGAAAAGACCGCCGCACAGCGCACCGCCGTTCCTTGGCACATCTGGGCGTGTGCGCTGGCGGTAACTGCCGCCTCGTTCGGCGGCGTCTGGGACATTTCCTGGCATGAGAGCATCGGCCGCGACACTTTCTGGACGGCGCCTCACCTGTTCATTCAGTTTGGCGGCATCCTGGCTGGAGCGGCCTCCGCCTGGTTGATCTTCCATACCACGTGCGCGCGCTCGCCGGCCGGCCGCGCCGGGGCCGTGCGCATCTGGGGCTTTTACGGACCGCTGGGGGCGTTCCTCTGCTGCTGGGGCGGGATGGCCATGGTCAGCTCCGCACCGTTCGATAACTGGTGGCACGCCGCCTATGGACTCGACGTCAAGATCCTGAGCCCGCCGCACGTGGTGCTGATCCTCGGGTTGCTGGCGATTCGTTTTGGCGCTGTGGTATTGATCCTGGGGGAAATGCACCGCGCCGAAGGAGTCCTGCGGCGCAAGCTGCAGGCGCTGCTGCTCTATACGTTCACGTTCATGCTGGGCGTGGCCATAGGGGCCTTCCAGGAGTACACGTTCACCGACTACATGCACAGCGCGCGGTTCTACCTGGTGCTGTCGCTGTTTACGCCCATGTTCCTGGTGGCGGTGGCGCAGGTTTCGGAGTTTCGCTGGGCGAGCACGGCGATCGCCGCCATTTTTACCACGTTGAACTTGATGTTCCTGTGGATCCTGCCGCTGTTTCCCGCCCTGCCCAAGCTGGGCCCCGTGTACCAGCATGTGACGAGTTTCATCCCACCGCCGTTCCCACTGCTCATCATCGTCCCGGCTTTGGCGATCGACTGGCTGCGCCCCAGGCTGCAAGGCTGGAACCGCTGGAGCCGTTCCGCCGCATTCGGCGGCGTGTTTCTGGGAACGTTCGTGGCGGTCCAGTGGCCGTTCGCGAATTTTCTGCAGTCGCCAGCCGCTCGGAACTGGTTCTTCGGAGCGCAATATTTCCCCTTTTTCGTGCCGTCCACGGACGAATGGGTGCGACACGTCTTCACTCGAGTGGAAAGCAGTTCGCTGGCGTTCTGGCTAGTACTGGCGCTGACCCTGGTAGTCGCCACCAGCAGCTCCCGGGCTGGCCTGTCTCTGGGCGGCTGGATGCGCCGCGTGCGCCGATAAGCGGCGACCCAGTTCCCCAACTGCCGACCATAGGCTTGCAATCGGCGTTGCGCTGTGATACTGGTTTTTCTCGGAGGCATATCCATGACCGATATGGCTAACCGGCGTGTGGCCTTGTGGGCCCTGATTGCGGCTAATCTGATCCTATTTTCTTGTTCGGGCAGCAACGCACCCCAGCCCGGCACTCCCGCATTCTACTGGGGGGCTGCCAAGGAAACTTATGCCACAGGCGACTATCAGAAGACAGTCGAGAACCTGAGCAATATTCTGTCCAGCCAGAACGACTATGTCGCGCGCGCTCAGCCCTGGATGTTGGTATTGACCTCCGGCATGGTGCAAGGCTATATGGACCTGGCCGAATCGTTCGAGGCCGGCGGGAAAATCAATCGCGCACAGGCTACGAATTTCCACCGCCAGGAGAACACTTACCAGGGGGCCGCCAACACGTTGGCGCTGCAGTTTGCCGACACCTTCGCGAAATTCCAGAGCAAGGACGAATACGTCACTCTGGCTTTTGCATATCCTACTGGGAGCCCTACCGAAGTTGTGTTGCTGGACAAGGTCGCCGGCGGCGCCTGGCTGCCTGACGCGGAGATCGAAACCGCTCAGAAACGCGCCATCGAGCACGCCGTGTTGCTGGCCACTTGCCGGGCTGCGGGCGCGAAAAACGATCCGGCCAAAGCCCAGGATCTGCTCAAGACCGCCGAGGGCAAGGTCCCACGAGCCGCCTTTGTCGAGGCCATGGCGGCCGCGCTGTACGAAGAGTCCCAGCTTTACGCGCGCAACAGGCTGGATCAGCCGGACAAGCTGAAAATCTTCTGCACCCGCGCTGAGGAGGCTTTAAAGACGGTGCCCGCCTCCAAGGAGAGCCAGGATCTGGACAAGAAGATCCAAACGGCGTTAAAAAAGGTCAAGGTGTAAACGAGCCGGGTTCATCCGCCGTTGGGCGCCAAACGGAAACAAACCAGGTGGCCGCTCGCGGCCAGCATGTGGTGACTCATCTGCCCCGCCACGTAGGTGCGGTAGCTATCTTTATCCAGCACGAATACGTGCGCACGGTTGCCGCGCAGCGCTTCCACTAGTTCCTTGCGGGTGAACAGCCGGATAAGGAAACGGTCGCCGTACCACTGCATCTGGTTGTCTTCATCGAACCGGAACGGGCCGTCGTCGTAGAACGCGACGCGCTCGCCAGGGACCGTGGCGGCGGTCGCCGCCTTGGCGATGGGCCGGACCTCGGCGGCTTCCAAGTGGGTGCGCGGAAAAGCCGCCACGGCCGCCACTGCCAGAGCCATCACGGGCATAGCCACACGCAGGCCTACCCGCAGGTACCTCTCCGGCACGAACTTCCTGAGGCCCAGCGCGGCAAGTATGGCGAAGGCCGGGTACGCTGGGAGCATGTATCGCAACACCCGGCTGCGCGTGGCCGCGCACAGGACAAAGACCACCGCCACCCATGGGATCAGCAGCCACAGCCGGCGGTCGCGCCCGCGGACGACCACCGCCAGCCCGGCCAGCATCGCCGGCAGCCACGGCCAGTACGATTTTGCCAGCATCCAGGCATACTCGAAAGCACCTGTGTAGCGGCGCCAGGCGGGAGACAATCCTCCGTAAACTTCGTTCCGCAGCCAGATGGAATGCGCCTGTACAAACCACGCTCCGAACTCGTGAATCAGGTAGGCATACCACGCCGCCAGCGGCAAATAGGCCAGCACCAGAGCCGGCATCGCGTAGCGCCACGGCGGCCGGCGGCGGTTCGCGATCAGGTGCAGCACGAAGACGGCCGGCAGCGCCAGCCCCATCATGCTGCGCGTCATTTGGGCGAGGGCCGTGCATGCGCCCGCGGCTAGATACCAGCGCGGATCGTCATCAGTGCGGGACCATGCGCAGATCGCGCAGAGGACGAAGAAGGTGAACGGCACGTCGGTCATACCGCGCGCCGTGTACTTCAGAAAGTAGAGGCTGGTCGCCATGACAAACATGGCAAGCACGGCCGTCGCCGAGTCGCCCGTCAGTTTGCGCGCCAGCCAGTAGACCAGCAAGATGACGCCCAGCCCGCACATCGCGGAGGGAAGCCTGGCAAGTGCGTCCGAGAAGCCGAAGGCGGCGAACAGCGAAGCTTCCATCCATTCGAGCAGGGGCGGGTTCTCCAGCGCGGGCTCGCCATTGCTGTGCAACACCAGCCAGTCTCCGGTGCGCAGGATGTCTTTGGCCTGGTGGGCGTACTGAGCGTCGTCATAGCCGGTGAGATCTCCGGTGCGGAGGGGCGCGAGGACCAGAACGGCGGAAAGAATTGCGAGGATCGCGAAGTACCGGTGGGTGCCCAACAAGCCAAGTATATCGTGCGGCTTTACGTCAGCAATTCCTGCAAACTCTTGGCGTCCAGCACGCGCTCACTGAGGTCTTCGAGCTCCGGCGCCGAGAGCGCCGCCAGTTTTTCGGCGGCCCAATCCGGCAGGGCGCCGAAGCGTTTCTCAATCTGCCGGCGAAGGATAGTGAGTTCGCCTTCCTGACGCCCTTCTTGGCGCTCTGTCTTAAACATAGGTCCCAGGACCTCGTGATCCCGAATATCCAAATCAATGGGCATATTCCGTGTCTCCTGCTCCACCGCTTTCGATAAGTGCCTCAATCCAGCCAGGATCGTCAATTGGGCCACGGCGGTTTCTCTTTCCGCCGCCAGACCGGCGATCCGCTCCACAATCTTGCGGACCGCCTCTTTATCGTCCCGCAAATGCGCCAGGATGGCAATTACATTATCGCCGACTTCCTGGCTTTCGAGCAGCTTCTCTCCATCCAGCGTGCGAATATCGATCAGGCGGTATTGAAAAAACAGGTCCGGGCCACGCAGTTCGCTCTCCATACGCATTGGCGCTTCGCCCACATAGAGCAGAATCTGCCGCGGAAACTGTCCGAACAACCGCTCGATGCCGAGGCAGTATTCAATCATCCGAAGCGGCATCGCCGCGTCATTGCTGCTTTGCAGTTCCACGTTGACCAAACCGCCGTCGACCGTCTCGCCGAGAAGGTCCAACCGCAGGTTCTGCACCTTTGGCAGCTCCACATCCAACCACTTCGCGATTGCCGTGCCGGTCAACTCGTGTACCGTGAGCGTGGCGGATCGCTGCAACAGCAGCTTCAACGCGACATCGTATTCCTGCATTACGGAGAAGTGTGGAACAACCGCAGTCTTTCTCTCAGGCGCTCAGGGGAAACGGAGTGGGCAGGTGTCTTCTCCTGCCCACGTTTTGGGAAGGACAGTTACTTCGTTGGGTTGCTGGTAGTGCTGGTTGAGGTCTTCTTGGTATTGTGCTTCGATGCTTTCGAAGCCTTCTTGGCCTTCTTTGCCGGAGCCGTGCTCTTCTGTTCCGATGCCGGCTGGTTCTGAGTAGCCGGCGCGGGAGTCTGCGCAAAAGTCAGCGGCAGGCTGGCGGCGGCGAAAACGATCGCGAGTAAGCTTTTCTTCATGTTGGTCTCTCCTTGCGGGATTTGTTTCTCCCGTCAATTCCATCTTGCGGCAAGGGACGTTTGAATACGATAGACTCGGAAGGCTAACGTGGGCGCGAAAGTGGACGCCGGAATCGCCGCACCATAGCCCCAACCAGGGCGCT
>Ga0335078_10018067_pt1 | contig 10485 bp, 6 predicted proteins | sample Lox_Sample_32_FD_206711 | JGI IMG/M metagenome (GOLD analysis project Ga0335078, IMG submission 206711) | Soil microbial communities from Loxahatchee National Wildlife Refuge, Florida, United States - Lox_Sample_3.2 | ecosystem: Environmental > Terrestrial > Soil > Wetlands | place: USA: Florida...
ACGCTCGACGCGCGGCTCATCGCGCTGGATGGCGCCACCGGCGAGCCCTGCCTCGATTTCGGCAACCATGGACAAATCAGCCTGCGCGACGTCGCGCGCTACATTCCGGCGCAATATCACATGACTTCTCCCCCCGCGGTGATTGACGACGTGGTGGTGGTTGGCTCCGCCATTGACGACAACTCGCGCGTGGATATGCCCAGCGGCGTGGTGCGCGCCTTCGATGCCCGCACCGGCGCGCTGCGCTGGAAATGGGAGCCGCTCCCACCGAATGATGCCGGATCCCCAGAGCCGGTGGTGGGGAAAACGTGGCGCACCGGCGCCGGGAACGCCTGGTCAGTGATCGTGGTGGACCAGGAGCGCGACCTCGTGTTCGTGCCCACTGGCAGCGCCAGCCCCGACTATTATGGCGGCCTGCGCCGCGGCGACGACAGGTGGGCCAACTCCGTGGTAGCGCTGCGGGGCAAGACCGGAGAATTCGTGTGGGGATTCCAGCTCGTGCACCACGACCTGTGGGATTACGATTCCGCGTCCCCGCCGTTGCTTGCCACGCTTCCGCACGATGGCAAAAATGTTTCCGTGGTGATTCAGGGCAATAAGACGGGTTTCCTCTATGTCCTGGATCGCGACACCGGCGTTCCGGTGTTTCCCGTAGAAGAGCGGCCTGTGCCCCAGACCGATGTACCGGGAGAGGTGACTTCTCCCACGCAGCCTTTTCCGGTGGCGCCACCGGCGCTCGTGCCCCAAAGACTTTTGGCGGAGGATGCCTGGGGCATCACCCCCGAAGATCGAGAGTTCTGCCGGGAGCGCCTGCTGCCTCTCCGCAACGAAGGCCTGTTCACACCGCCGAGTTTGCAGGGCACGCTTTCCGTGCCCGGAAATGTCGGCGGCATGAACTGGAGCGGCTACGCCTTCGACCCGCAATACAACCTGCTGGTGGTCAATGCCGATAATCTGCCGTCCAAGATGGGCGTAGTTCCGGCCGAAAAATACCGGGACCAGGTGGACCACAACGCGGAAGGCCTGGAGTACACGCGGCAGGCCGGGGGTCCGTACGGGATGTTTCGCACCTTCCTGTTTGCCAAGGCCCATCACCTGCCCTGCGCACCGCCGCCCTGGGGCACCTTGACTGCAGTGGATCTAGTGGCCGGAACGATTCGCTGGCAGGTACCGCTCGGCTCCTTTGCGCCAGAGAATCCCGCGGTGCCGCCGGGAGTGCCCAGCCTGGGCGGTCCCATCGTGACCGCCGGAGGGTTGGTGTTCATCGCAGGAACAGTGATCGATCCCTCGTTCCGCGCGTTCGACGTCCAGACCGGAAAAGAATTGTGGAAGTTCCGGCTTCCCACCAGCGGCGGGGCCACTCCCATGACCTACCAGACACGAAAGGGCAACAAGCAGTATGTGGTGATCGCTGCCGGAGGACACCGCGGGGTCACCGAAGAGCCGCAGAGCGACGCGATCATTGCCTTCACGCTGCCCTAAGCGGCCGCGCCGCATCCCGCAGAGAGTGGGAACTTCTTCACCCGCTCCGCGGTCCCCGGCGAGGCAGGCACGGCATTGAACCGCGCTTGGGCCGCCCGGCAAGCAGAAGTGTGTGGACGCGGCTCGAACTCCCGCTCCCGGGAGTCACGGAGAAATCGTTCTTAAATTCCCGCCAATCACTCGCCTGGGGAATCGGAATTGAAGGTATCGGCGATGGCCTTCCAGCTTCCATCCGGCTGCTTGACGTAGACGGTCAGATATTTGCCTTTATCCGTCATGGGCTTCTTGGTCTTGGGATTGGTCATGGTCATCGTGTAGGTGCCCTGCGAATAGACCATGTCGCCGCTCCTGGCAGCCATGGCCCGCGTGGACTGGAACGTCAGCGAAAAATTGGGGTCGGCAAAATAGGGGGCCATCGCCGCCTTGACGGCCGCCTTGCCATTGAGGATTCCGGCACCGGGGTAAAGTCCCGAACCATCCTCAGTAAAGAAGCTGGCCCATTGGTCGGCATCCTTGCTGGCAGCCGCTTTGACCCAGGCCGCCTCCACATCCTTCACCGCTTGCACATCGGCGGCGCGCGTGTCTGGAGGCGGAGCGGGAGCGGGAGCATTCGAACAGCTGATCGCGAGCACAGCACAAGCCAGGCAACCCATCAACGAAACGGAACGAAGCATCTTCTGTCTCCTTTGGGACAATGCGTCCGCGCCAGTATAGTCGAAGTCGTCCGCAGACCAGCGGGCCGCGCCGCTTTCGCGGGTGTGGTCGTTCTCCGAGCGCTTCAACGACGCGCTGCAAGCGCCTCCCGTTTTGGGCGTGTAACGGCCGGAACTTCACCAAGACTGCTTCGACCTGCCCTATTGCGCGGGTACAGAAGTACTATTTTTTCCGTTGCTTCCCCAGCCCAAGATGGGCGAAGTCGGGCCGGGGTGGAGTGCCCTTCCCTTCCGCGCCGTCCGGACGCGTTTTACCTATGGCACCCTTCCTCTTCGGCGCAATCACGCCATCGTTTCGCTCAGTGCTTTCTCTGGCGCTGATGCCGCTCGGTTTGCTGCTGGCATGCGCGCTTGTGGCCGGGGTGGGCGCGATGATTCTGTTGTTTTCGCGCGCCACGGCGAGAGTCCAGACGCCGGAACCGATCGCCATCTCGCAGGAAGCCACGGCTGGCCGCGCACCGGAAACGCAACGAGCAAACCCCGCAACCAGTCCTCGTTCGGATACGGCGACTGCCGAGCGGCGCCGCGCGGATTCTGAGCCTTTCACAGAGCGCCTGGACGCGGCCACGGCCCCCGGTTCCTCCGGCGGAGCCGCGGCAACCCAATTCTCCAACGCAGATTCCCTCGCACTCATCGCGGCCAAAGACGTGGCCGCTGGGGCGGCACAATTTTCGGCGGCACGAACTGGTCCCCGGGCACACAAGAGCCAGCGGCCGGGTGCGCCTTCGCAGCCGGCCGGGCGATTCTCGCGCTCCCAGCAAGCCTTTCTTCGGATCCCCGTGGTGCTCTCCGGACGATGTGGTGCGGAATCGGAATTTCGAGAAGAAACGTGCACCCTGATTCTGCTCCCGCAGGGTGCGGTCCTGCCGTTGTCACGGCGCCTGCCCGCAGGCACGGCAACGATGCTCTGCCTCCCCGGCAAAGAGCCGGTTCCCTGCTCCGTATTTGCCGCGCAGACCGGGCCAGACGGAAGGAGCCTGGTGGAGGTGGAATTTGCGGAGCCGCAGAAGGACTTCTGGCCGGTGAGCTTTCCGGCATGGGATGGGCAATTGCCCGCCGATCTGGAGAGAAGGGGTTCGCTGACTCCGCGGCGGCCGGCGCACACGGCGGTATTGAATGAAGCCGGATCTTGAGGCCGTGAACATTTCTCCGCGGAGAGTGCGGAACGGGCCATGAGCGCCGCGTCGCAGGATCGAACCTCGCAGTCCACCCCTCCGACATACGCAGCGCTCCCCGCGCCGGGGGGCTTGCCCGCCAAACGGCGCAGCGCCGTTCCCCGACGTTCCTGGTTTACCCTGGAGACCGCCGAGCGCACTTACGAAGAGGCCTGCCGGCGCGCGCACGCGTTCGCTTCCCGCTATCCCGCGCTGTACCGCTTGCGGCTGCGGCTCTACCTGCCCTGCGTGGCCCTGGCGCAAATCTATTTGCTCGGCCTGCTCGTCACCGTGCCGTTCGCATTTCCCTGGGCATTTCGCGAGAGCCGGCTTCTGGCTCCCCTCTACGCGCAGCCTGCGCTGCGCTGGTCCTGCTTCGCCATCGTTTATGGCGTCTGGCTTCCGCTGGCGGGACTTTATCTCGCCGCCGCGTTGCGCGGATTGACGCTGGCGTACCTTGCACCGCGCGGCACCCGGCTTGCCGAAGCGGACGCCCCGCGCCTGTTCCGCCTGCTCGCGGAGCTCTGCCGCAGCCTGGACATTGACCCCGTGGCGCGCGTGATAATCTCCGCGGATCGCATTCTGGAAGTTCGCGCCCTGCCGTCCCGAGGCCTGCTGGGACCCGCCGAAGCCACACTGATCGCCGGATTGCCGGTGCTCGAAGAGCTTTCGCCGCAGCAGCTCCGCGCGCAACTGACCCACGAATTGGCGCACCTGGCCACGCACGAGCGCCGTTTCGGCGGGAACGTGCTGGCCTGGCGCATCCGCTTGCGGGAGCTGCAGAATGCCGCGGAAGCCGGCGCCATTCGCCGCGGCTTCTGGGCCTGCCAGGTGGACGAAGCACTGGCCGGCATGCTGGAAAACCTGTTGCGCCGCCTGGGCCCGCAAACTTTGCCCGCCGCGCGGCACCACGAATCGGAAGCGGACGCCATTGCCGGGGCGGTGGCCGGGCGCCCGTTTGCGGCCGCGGCTCTGGTGCGGCGGCGGCTGGCAGCGCATGCCCTGCCCCAGCAATTCCGTCAGCACTGCTACCACCTGGCGGAAACGGCTCCCCGGCCCCCTGAGGATCTCTTCGAGCGGCGCGCGGAGATTGCGCGTGCCGCGTTTTCCGAATCCCAGGTGCACGCCTGGCTGCGCCACGAGTTGGAACGCAAAGATGATCTGGCGGACTCGCATCCGCCGCTGTGGGACCGGCTGCGCGTTCTGGGTTACCAGCTCGAAAATCTGGACGATTTCCACGCATTCATGGAAAGTGCCCGGCCGCAGGACGGGCTCGGCGAGACCGCGGCCCGCTATTTCTTAGGAGACACGGCCGGGCGCTTCCGCGCTGAGTTTTTCGAGCAATGGGCCGCACACCAGGGTAAGGACTGGCGGATACGCTTTGAGGCCTATCAGAAGCTTCAAGCCACCGCCGAGGAGTGGCCGGCCGCGGCGTGCAGCAGTTCCCACAGTCCCGAGGATCTCTGGCAGATTGCCGTGGCGGTTGGAAACACTCGATCCTGGCCTGAAGCACGCCCGGTGGCCCATCGCATTCTGGAACTGGATCCGGCCCACGGCGATGCCAATCTGCTCGAAGGCCAGTTGCTGCTCGAAGTGGGCGACGCCGCGGGCCTCCCTGCCCTGGAGCGCGCCATGGCCGCGGACGCGGGCGCCGTGCTTCCCGCCTGCACGCTTGCGGCGCGTTTTATGGAGTCACGGGGCGATTCGGAATCCGCGGCGGGCTACAAGGCGCGCGCGGAGGAACGCCGCCGCGCCGAACGGACCATTGCCGAGGAGCGCGCCCACGTGCGCGCGACGGACACTTTGTGCGCCGCGGATTGCTCCGCACAAACCGCGGCCGCGCTGCTCCGCGCCGTCGAGCAGAATGCCAGCCACATCCGCGCGGCCTATCTGCTGCGCAAGCGCGTGGCCGGAGACCAGAAGAAGCCCCTCTATGTCCTGGGAATCGATCGCCGCAGGTTTCCGTTTCAGAATGCGCCACGCGCCAATCGCCTGATGCTGCGCAGGATTTCAGAATCGCCGGGACTGCCGGGAGACATACTGGTTTGCGTGGTGACGCGGGTCAATCGGGCCCTGCTGGCCAAGTGGAATTCCGTATCCGGAGGGCTGTTCTGGTCCGCGGCGCTGCGCAGGGCCACCGGGCACGTGCCCGCCCGCAACCTGCCCGAGGCTGCGGAAACCCAGCATCTGCTGCGCGAGCCGCCTGCCGCCCCGTCCATGCCCGCCCGTCAAACGCCCGCCGCGGTAAAATAAGTCCGCGGCGCGATCCTTGACAGAAGGTCTGCCGCGCGGTCAGAAATGCTGGCGAGCCACGAATCACCAGCCTCTTTCATTCATAGCGCAGCGCCACCATCGGATCCACGCGCATCGCCCGGCGCGCCGGGATGTAACATGCCAGGAGTCCCACAAAAGAAAGCAGCAGCACGACGGCAGAGTAGGCGGCGGGGTCGTAAGGCTTCACCCCCACCAGCAAGGTGGCCAGCAGGCGGGTGAAGCCCAGGGCCGCGGCGATGCCCACGGCAACTCCAGCCAACACGACGCCCAGGCCACCGCTGAGCACCATGCGCAAGATGTCCCGGGGGGCGGCGCCCAGCGCCATGCGCACGCCGATTTCGTGGGTGCGCTGGCTGGCGGCGTAGCTCACGACGCCGTAGACGCCCACCACCGCCAGGGTCAGGCCCAGGAGGCCGAGCGCGGCCGCGATATAGGCCCCCAGTTTGAACAGAAAGAACCCGTTTGCTCCCGCCAAGGATTCATCCATGCTCTGAACGTCATACACGGGCAAATTGGGATCCAGATCGCGAATCGCTTTGACGATCATGGGGCCCATGGTTTCCGGGGGCAGCGGCGACTTCACTTGCAGCGTGCGCGCGGAGAAATACATCTGGTCTTCGGGCAGATAGAAAAACGCGGTGGGGTCTTCCACCACTCCGCGATACTTTCCGGTCCTGGTCTCTCCCACCACTTCCAGAATGGCCCCGCCGCGCGCCTGCATGCGGAACTGCTTGCCGATGGGGTCCTGCCCCGGCCACAACTGGTTGGCCATGGTCTCGTTGATCACCGCGACCCGGTGGGACTCCGCGGTATCCGTATCGGCCAGCGCGCGGCCCTTCAACAACGGGATGCGCATCATCTGAAAATAGTTGGGGCTCACCACGTTATACAGGGCGAAGTGTTTGGCCTGTTTCGGCTCGCTGGCCTGGCCCGGAAGGTCCACGGACGACCCGGCGCCGTTGTAGCCCATGGGAACGCAGAAGGCCAGGGTGGCAGCCTGCACGCCCGGCAACGTGCGGACTTTCTGCGCCAGTTGACGGTAAAACGCGCGGCCCTGCTCCTCCGTATAGCCCCGGAATTGCACGTCCAGAACCGCGTTCATCACTCCGTGCGGTTCGAAACCCAGGTCCAGGGCGTGCGAGCGGGCAAAGCTTTCAGAAAACAGCGCCGCCGAAACCAGCAGCATCACCGAGAGCGCCACCTGCATCCCCACCAGCACGGTGCGCATCCGGTGGTGTTCACGGCCTCCGGTGTTTCCGCGCCCGCCCTCGCGCAGGGTTCCCTGCAGGTCCGCGCGCACGGTGCGCAGCGCAGGCAGCACGCCCGCCAGCAAGGCGGCCCCCAGGGAGACGCTGACGGAATACAGAATCACGCGCCAATCCAGGGTGAGATCCATGCGGATGGGAAGCTGGATGGCCAGGGGAACCGCGGCAATCAACCGCGCGGCAAACGCTCCGATGGCCAGGCCGGCAACTCCGCCCAGCAGAGCCAGCAGCACAATCTCCGTCAACAATTGACGCACCAGCCGTTCCCGCCCCGCGCCCATGGCCGCGCGGATGGCCAGCTCTTTCTGCCGCAGGGTTCCCCGCACCAGGAGGATATTGGCTACGTTCACGCAAGCCAGCAGAAGCACCAAGCCCACCAGGCCCAGGAAAATTCCGGAGACGAAGGCGATGTCACTCCCGCCGTCCTCCTCCGGCCGCGCCAGGCGCTCCGGCAGCAGGTGCATGGTGGTCTTCGTGTTGGTGTCCGGATACTGCTGGTCCAGGCGCGACGCCACCACTTGCAGCGCGCTCTCCGCCTTCTGGAGGCTTACCCCCGGCTTCAACCGCGCCAACACGTGCATGTTGCGGCGCTGGCGCGCGGTCAGCATGGTCGCGCCGTCCTGGGTCACTCCGATCATGTTGACCGGCAGATAGCCGTCCATTTCCAGCAGTGTGTAGGTCCCCAGGAATTCCTGCGGCACCACGCCCACAATCGTAAACGGCTGGCCATTGACCTGCACCGCCTTGCCCACCACGCCCGGGTCGCCATTGAAACGCCGCTTCCAGTAGCTGTTGCCCAGCACGATCACCGGGTCCGCGCCCGGCTTCTCACCTTCCGAGGGCAGGATCATGCGGCCGGCCGCCGGCTGCAGACCCAGCATCGAAAAATAATTCGGAGTCACAAATCCCACGGTCAGGCGTTCCGGCCGGTTGTCCGCGCTCAAGCCCACGAATTCGGTGATGTATCCGGCCATGTCCTGGAAGCAATCCCGGGTCTGTTCCCGGAAGTCCTTCATGTCCGCGTAGGAAAGCGGACCGAGAAAGGACTGCGATTGGTCCTGGCTCGCCGGCACCACCAGCTCCTCTGGATTCCTCACCGGCAGGGGGCGCAGGAGCATGCGGTCCACCACGGTGAAAATTGTGGTGTTTGCGCCGATGCCCAGGCCCAGCGTGAGCACCACGACCAAGGCGAATCCCGGGCTTTTCGCCAGCAGGCGAAGCGCAAAGCGGATGTCTTGCCAGATTTTTTCCATGCCGGCTCTCCACTCCTCCGCGCACCGGAGGCTACACTAGGTTACGGATTCCTCGGGCAATTCGTTCCGTCGTGCGTCTCTTCCCGCAACCGGACAGCCATCCGGCAGCCCGCCGGCCATTCCTATTGCCCTGATTCTCGGGGGGTTGGCGAGCCTTGGGGGCACCGCTTGCGACCCCCTGTCCGCTTTCGGGACACGCCCGTTGCGGAAACGCCAAACCAGCCCTCGCCTACGGATTAGACGCGGCCCGTCTGGCTCGCTACACTGAAAGAAGGAGCGCAGCCAGGTCCGGTGAACGCCGCGCACATCGCCGTGGATCGCAACGTGATTTTCTATGACGGCGACTGCGCCTTGTGCCAGGGGTTTGTGCGTTTCCTGTTGCTGTGCGACGGCGATGGGCAGCGATTCGTTTTTTCGCCGCTGCAGGGGCACCTGATCACCGAACTTCTGGACCCCGCCACACGCGCGGCACTGCCGGACACCCTGGTGCTGCGCACCACCGATGGCCAGGTGCGCATCCGGTCGGAGGCCGTGCTGGTGGCCCTGGACCGCCTGGGCGGTTTCTGGCGCTTGGTGGGAATTCTGGGGCGCATCGTGCCGCGAAGCATCCGCGACAGGGTATATGCCTGGTTCGCCCGCACGCGCCGCCGCGTGTTCGGCAGCACGCATTATCATTGCCCACTGGTCCCGGCAGATCTCCGCGACCGCTTTGTGGATTGATGTGGGACAGACATTCTTGTCTGTCCCTTCTGCACTGGAACTGACTTTGCATGTTGCTTCGGGGGAGGAACCGCAACCGCGGAGACAGACAAGAATGTCTGTCCCACACCGCCATTACAAGTTCAGCGTGTCGTATTTTGCCGCGATCTTCTGAGAAAGAGGGGATGACTTGAGTGGGGTGCGCCCGCGCGGATCGGTCCACCTTCCGGGAATCGCCGTGGCGCACTCCGGACAGCAGCCATCCTTCAGCCGGAAGTCGTACACCTCGTGCCAGCCGCGCCGGATGAGCACGGTGCCGCACTGCGGACAGCGCGTCTCGCCGGCCCCGTTGTGGATGTTGCCCTCATACACGTAATGCAGGCCCGTTTCCCGGGCAATGCGCCACGCGGTGTGCAGGGTGGCCGGAGGGGTGCGCGGCTTGTCCCGCAATTTGAAATCGGGATGGAACGCGGTGAAGTGCACCGGAACGTCCGGCCCCAGGTGCTCCAGCACCCATTCGCACAGCTTGCGGATTTCCGCGGGATCATCGTTCAACGTGGGAATCAGCAGATTGGTGATCTCGAACCACACGTTGGTTTCGTGCTTCAGCCATTCCAGCGTCTCCAGCACCGGCGCCAGGTGGGACAACGTAATTTTTCCGTAAAAGTCCTCGGTGAACCCTTTCAGGTCCACGTTGGCCGCGTCGATGTGATCGTACACGTCGTGAAACGCCTCGCGGGTGATATACCCGTTGGTGACCATCACGGTATTCAGCCCGGCCTGGTGCGCCACCTGCGCAATGTCAATCGCGTACTCGCCCCAAATGGTCGGCTCGTTGTACGTAAAGGCAATTGAAGGGCAGCCGTATTTCCGCGCCAGTGCCGGCACATCTTCGGGCGGCAGGTGCGTGGAATGCACCTGGTCGGATTTGGATTTCGAGATGTCCCAGTTCTGGCAGAAGAAGCAGCCCATGTTGCAGCCGGCCGTGCCCATCGAAAATACCTTCGATCCGGGCAGGAAGTGATTCAGCGGCTTCTTCTCGATGGGGTCCACCTGCAAGGCTGCGGGCGAGGCGTAACCCAGGCTGTATAGCCGCCCGCCTTGATTCACGCGGATAAAGCAGAAGCCGCTCTGCCCCTGCCCGATGTGGCAGTGCCGCGGGCAGAGATAACAATGCACGCGTCCGCCTGGCTCCGGCTCCCACCACCGCGCTTCGTGCAGCGCCGCGGTTTTCTGGAAAAGTTTAAGGTCTTGCATGGTGATCCTCCGGCGAGCGGGGCGCCCGTTCGAGAGGAGCAGTCCAATTCCATTATACGCGCAAGCGGGAGGGGGCAGTGAGTGACCGCAGAGGATCCGCCCCGGGGAGGAATTGAGCATTGATATCAAGCTTTGCCGATCCATCGGAGGAGTGGCCGGCCATTGCGGCGCCCCACGCCGCCCGAGCGAAACGCGCGTGTTTTGACAAACTCTTGCATTAGATATAGTCTAACTGGGCGATGGACGCGAAGGAGATTCAACGGGCCCTGGAAGACAGCGGGTTGCGGTGCACTCCGCAGCGCTACGCGGTGATGGCTTTCCTGATGGAACAGAACCGGCATCCCACGGCCGCGGAGATTTTTAAAGCCGTGAACCGCGTGGATCCGCG
>Ga0335078_10018070_pt1 | contig 10484 bp, 9 predicted proteins | sample Lox_Sample_32_FD_206711 | JGI IMG/M metagenome (GOLD analysis project Ga0335078, IMG submission 206711) | Soil microbial communities from Loxahatchee National Wildlife Refuge, Florida, United States - Lox_Sample_3.2 | ecosystem: Environmental > Terrestrial > Soil > Wetlands | place: USA: Florida...
GAACGATGGCTTGCCGCATCAGCGCGCGAGTAGCCCTTACCAACCGCCTTCTCGAAGCTAAGCCGGAATGCCGCGGACCTCTGTAGCGCTCGCCAGGGTGATTTCACCCAGGCGACACCCTCCCCGGTACCGCTTTTCAGCTTCTTAACTCCTTAATTGCACCAAGTTGCAGCGCAACTGTCCACTGGCAACGCGATTGCACTTCAAAGCCGCTTCTGAAAGGACGGGCCCCATGGCTACAGCCGTAGACCGCAAACCGGAATTATTGCGTGCCCTGCCCGGCGACGACGTCCGGCAGGTGCAATGGCGTTTCGCCGATCGCTACGATCTTCAAATGCTGGTCCAGTCCACGCGCGCGGTGGCTCGCGGACCCGTTGCCCGGCTGGTGGCCGAAGGCGCGCGCAACACCCACGCCTGGACTCCCGCCAAGCGAAGCCTCCTCAAGCACTTCGATGAGTCCGGCATCACCGGCGTTTTTCTCGACACCGAGCAGGGTGGCTTGGTGGAAGGACCCAAGAACCTGGCGCTCGCCCTGGTCGCGTTTGAGCTGGCCTGGGTGGATGCAGGCGCCGCCACCTGTAGCCTGGCAGGCTGCCTGGCCCTGGCCCCCATACACGAGCGCGGCACGCCCGAACAGCGCGACGCTTACATGCGCCTCTGCGCTCCCGCGCCGCCGGGCGAGGACCGCCAGCCCTGGCGCGGCGCCTTTTGCCTGACCGAGCCGCTGCCTTACGCCGGCGTCGAAACCGGGATGCTCGGCGGCAAGGTTCGCGTCGTCGAGTGGGAAGAGGGGAAAGAACCCATCCTCCAGGTCGAAAAACGCGGCCGATTCATCACCAACATGGGCTTCGCCAACTTCGTCACGGCAGCCGTGGATACCGGCGACGCGCGCATCGCCAAAACCTGCATGGTGATTCTGCACGAGAGCGACCCCGGAATCTTCGACCGCGGCGTACCTACGCGCAAGCTGGTGCACCAGTTGTCCTCCACCCGCGATCCCATTTTCAGCCTGAAAGTGCCCGCCAGCCGCATCGTGGGCGGCTACACCGTCAACAACGGCGTCATCGTGCCGCGGTACAGTCACGGCGAGATCATCGACGCGGTCTTCCGCCGCACGCGCGTCACGGTCGGCTTAATGACCGCCGCCAAGCTGCTCAGCGCCATCGAGCCGATCGTGCGCTACCAGCGCGGACGCTTCCGCGGCGGCGAGAGCACGACACCCGGCTCGCCGCGCTACGAACTCGGACTGCAACTCAAGGAGGATACCCTGCACCGCCTGATCGACATTTGGGCGACGGGCGAAGCCAGCGCCTCGCTGGGGTTCGCCGCGGCGCGCCTGTTCGACCAGCTCGATCCGCTCGAGCGCCTGAAGAACGAAACCTTCGCGGCCGAAGGCGTCACCGGCGGCACAAGCACGCTGCGAGCCATGCGCAAGCTGCAAAAACAGGCGCTGGATTACTTGAAAGTCGAGCCGGACGCACCGGCCGCCGGCCCGATGGTCCAGTTCGCCATGCTCGATTCCGTCGCCAACGTCCTCTGCCCCGCCTGCAAGCTGTGGAACACCGGCCACGGCGCCAACATGATGCGCGAAGCCGTCAGCCTCATGGGCGGCTACGGCATTACCGAAGACTGCCCCGGCTTCCTCGGCCATAAGTGGATGGACGCGCAGCTCGAAGCCACCTACGAAGGTCCCGAAGCCGTCCAGCGGCGCCAATTGTCGCTGACCATGACCGACGAGTTGTTCCTGGCGCAGTTCCGCAACTGGATCCGCGAAATGCGCCAGATCGCTTCCACGCATCCGGGCACCGGAGCTTGCACGCTGGGCACGGCCATGCAGATGTGGCTGTGGTCGCTCGATCATCTGCAGAAGGCCAACGACGCCGAAGGCAGCCGCTTGTATCAAAGCTCGCGCCACGGCGTGACCTTCCCCCTGGCCGACGCGCTTTGCTGGCTGCTCGCCGCGCGTTGCCAGATCCTGGACGTGCTGGAGCTGGAAACCCACGCCTACCAAGCCGTGGATCCCGGCCTGCTCGCCTTCTTCACGGACCTGTGCCACGTGCAGAGCGCCCGCGCCGCCGGCGAAGTCGGACGCATCTGCGCTGAGCTCGTGTTCGGCTACAACCGCCATCCCGCGTGGGACGTGGATGGCTGCGCCGCCTGTTATCGCGCCGAGGATCTGGAAGCCATGGAAGGCATGATTCCGGGCATCGCCAGCATCGCCCGCGGTTACACCGACGTGATCGAGAGCGACGGCACGCATCCGTCCAAAGCCGGGCCTTGCGCGCGCTTCGAAGGCTACGATCAGTTCACCCGTCTGCGCGTGCGGATGGATGGCTGCCTGACCGGAGCGCATCTGGCCAAGGATCGCGCCGCCGAAGCCCTTACCCACGTCATGATTCCCGAAGCGCTGGACTATCCGGCATGAACGAGACGCCCCAGCCGCGGCTGTCGATGGACGTGGATATCGTCTGCGTCGGCTTCGGCCCGGCCATGGGTGGCTTCCTTTCCACGCTGGCGCACGCCGCCGATCCGGATTTGCAGGTGGTCTGCTACGAGCGTGCCGGCGACATCGGCTTCGGCGTCTCCGGCGCCGTGACCCGTGCACGCGGAATTCGCGCCACGTTCCCCGAACTCGATCCGGCCGGGATCCCCTTGGCCGCCGCGGTCCGGCACGAGAAGCTTGTCTATCTGCTCGATCCCATCGGCGCCGCCCGCCGCGCACCCAGCCGCCGCTCGAGAACGCTGCGCGCCGCCGACCGGTTCCTGCGCCTCTGCCGCATCCCCCGCCACCACGCCTGGGAGCTACCCTGGACTCCCCCCTTCCTGCGCAAAGACGGCGGCTTGCTCCTCTCCATCGGACAGTTCATGCAGTGGACCGGCGCACAGGCCATGAGCGGCGGAACCGTGCAGATCTGGCCGGGCATGCCCGTCTCCGAGGCCCTCGTGGAGGGCGAACGCGTGGTCGGCGTGCGCCTGCTCGACCAGGGCACCGATCGGGAAGGCCATCCCGATGCCGGCTACATGCCGGGCATGGACATACGCGCCGCGCTCACCGTGGTCGGCGACGGGCCGGTCGGGGTAGTCGGCCGCCAGATCGATTCGCAATTCGGACTGCCCGCCGGCCATCATCAGCATGAATGGGCGGTGGGGGCCAAGATGGTCGTCGAGCTGCGCGAGGGCGTGGACCTCGAACCGGGCGCGGTCTTCCACACCTTCGGCTATCCCGAGCCCGAGATCTTCGGGTTCTTCTACGTGCATCCGGACCGGGTCGCTTCGGTCGGCATCTTCGTCCCCTCGTGGTTTCACAATCCGGCGCGCACCTCCTACCGCTATCTGCAGCACTACATGCAGCATCCGTATCTTTGGCGTTATCTCCAGGGCGGCAGACTCCGCTCCTGGGGCGCCAAGTCGCTGCAAGAGGCCGGCAAGCGCGGCGAGCCGTTTCTGGCCGGCGACGGCTACGCGCGCATCGGCGAGTGCTCCGGCAGCACCAACGTTCTGACCGGCTCGGGCGTCGACGAAGCCTGGACCACCGGCGTTCAACTCGCCGAAGCCGTGAAGGAGTTGCGCCGCGCAGGCAAGCCATTCACCAAGGCGAACCTGGAGCAGACCTACGTAACGTACCGCCGCGCAAGCTGGGTCGAAGAAGAAGGGCGCATCGCGGAAAAAGCGCGCGACGGCTTCCATCGCGGCGTGGTCACCGGCCTGGTAGGAATGGCCCTGGCCGGCGCGACCAAGGGACGCCTTTCCATTTCCGGCAACTGCTCCCCACGCTGGAAGAATACTACCGCGGCAAGCTGACCGGACCGGAAATCGAAGAGGTGCGCCACCAATGTTACTCGCGCGGCCTTGCCCTGCACGATGCCCTGATGGATCGCTGCGGCTGGCCGGCCGTGCCCTACGACGGCCGGTTGCTCGTCTCCCACCAGGACGCGCTGCTGGTGGGCGGCAAGGTGCAAGCCCCCGCGGGCTACGCCGACCACGTCACGTTCCTCTTCCCCGATTTCTGCGAGCGCTGCGCCACCAAGCTCTGCATCGAAATGTGCTCCGGCCAGGCTCTCACACCCGGAGCGAATGGCGTGCCCCTGTTCGACCGCGAGAAATGCGTGTTCTGCGGCGCGTGTCTCTGGAACTGCCGGCAGCCGCTGGATGACGATCCGGTGCGGACCAACATCGCGTTCCGCGCGGGGGCCGGCGGCTTGCACTCCAGCGAAAACTGAGGGAGCGGCGCAAATCCGCGGTCGAACCCCGAAACGGCGCGCACCATCACGTGTCGCGTCCGGCCCACCCGCCACGACCGGTCTACGGCTGAAGATGCATGTGGAAGAACGCCGCGATCCGCCGCCGCGCGTCGAGGTTGGCCTCCTCGTTATATGCGATGCCCGCGAATCGCATCACTCTGAACAACACGTTCCGATGGTCGTTCATGAACGAATGGCCGGCATCGGGATATTCCTTCACGTCGTGCGCGATGTGCGCCCGCGTCAGCGCGCGTTCGAGCTGCACGGCTACGCCTTGGGTCCAGCGGTCCTTGGCGCCGTAGCTGGCGACGATCGGACAGGCCGCGGCCAGGAACGTCTCGAGGTCGGCGGGCAGCGGTCCTCCATAGTTGATGCTGGAGGCGGAAAAGCCCCGTCCGGAGCACAGCAGCAGGGCGAACCCGCCTCCCATGCAAAAGCCGATCACGCCGGCGCGCCCGTTGCACGTGGGTTGTTCCAAGAGCCAGGCACGCGCGGATTCGATGTCGTCGAAAGTGGGCCCGCTGCGCGCCAGGCAGTCGCGAATCACCGTTCGGATACAGAGGATGGCTCCGCCGTGCCGGTAGAGCTTGGGCGCCACGGCCAGGAAGCCGGCGGCGGCCAGCCAATCGGCCTGGCGGCGCAGATCCGGAGTCATGCCGGCTGCGTCGTGCAGCACGACGACTCCAGGCGCGCGGCCCGCGATAGGCGGCGCCGCCAGGTAAGCGGCCATCTCGCCGCGAGAGGTCGGGATGCGGACGTCGGGCATGCCAGCGGCTTCCTGTCCGGCCAACATAGCACGGCTCGATGACTTCGCCGTCCAGGCCCGATCTCCCGGCTTGCACGGCTCGAGCCCCGGCGCGCCATTCCGGCGGGCGCCGGGCGCCTACTCCTCGTTGAATCCCGTCGCCTTGCGGAATGCCTCCACGTAATGCCCGTCCCTCTTGCCCATCGTGCGGAGCTGCGCCTTCAACTGCTCGAGCGCCGCCGGATCCCAATCGGGACGGTAATGTTCGATCGACGGCGGAAACTGGCTGACGTGGGCCGACGCCGCGTTGATTTTCATCTCGGCGGCATCGTCGATGTTGACGAAGTAATTGGCGTCCTTGCCGGCGTAATAATAATATTCCTCCGGCACGCGCCAGGGCTCCAGCCCGTCGTGCAGCCGTTGGTTGGGGAAGTAGAGATGCCATTCCGCCGCGCGGATCGCATCGATGGTGTTGTTGGCCGCCATACGGTGGTCCGTCTTGTGCCACCGCACATAATCGGAGCCGGGGTCCACGCTCAGCACCACGTCGGGACGGAACTTGCGGATCAGCCCCGTCACCTGCTCCACGAGGTCGCGCGAGTTGGCGTACTCCAGCATGCCGTCGTGGTATTGCAGCCAGAGAATGCTCTCCTTCCGAATGCCGACGATCCGGCAGGCTTCTTCCTCCTCGTGCATGCGGATGCGCGCCAGCCGCTCGCTGGTCATGTCGGGATCGTTCGAGCCCTTGTCGTCGTTGGTGTAGATGACGATGTGGATTTTGTTGGCGTTCTTCGCCAGTTTGTAAAGCGTTCCCGCGCAGCAGAACGTGTCGTCATCCGGGTGCGGGGTGAACAGCATGACGGTTTTGCCGCGCATGTTTTCCAGGCGGCCCGGCTCCTGCGCCAGCGCCAGGAGGGATGCAGCCAAAGCCAGAATCAGGATTCTCATAGAATGGGAGAAGGATAACCCTCGCGGCGCCCAACGTGCAAGCGGAGTTTCTGGAGAGCAGCCAGCCATTATGGATCGAAACGCATTGCGCTACGCGCTGAAACGGCCGATTGGAATCTTCGACTCGGGCGTGGGAGGCTTGACCGTGCTGAAAGCGCTCCGGCGCAAACTGCCGCATCGCGATTTCATCTATCTCGGCGATACCGCGCGCGTCCCGTATGGCCGCAAGCCCGCCGCCATGGTGGCGGAATTCGCTTACGGCATCACGGAGTTTTTGCGCCAGGCGGAGGTCGAAGGCGTGGTGATCGCGTGCAACACCGCGTCCGCGGCGGCTCTGCCCGGGTTAGCCCGGCATGTTTCGATTCCCGTCTGGGGCGTCATCGAGCCCGGTGTCGAAGCGGCGGCGCGCATGACCCGCAGCGGCAAGGTGGGCGTGATCGGGACCAAGGGCACCATCGGCAGCGGAGCTTACCAACGGCGGCTGGAACAGCTCGGGTTGACGGTTTGGGCGCGCGCGTGCCCCATGCTGGTGCATGTCGTCGAAGAAGGGCTCGCCAGCTCGCCCGAATCCGAATTGCTGCTGCATCACTACCTGGATGGGCGGGCCGAAATTGACACACTCATCCTCGGCTGCACACATTATCCCCTGCTCCACGATGCGATCCAGCGCGTGGCCGGCGATTCCGTAGCCCTGGTCGACAGCGCCGAAGCCCTTGCGCAGGCGGTCAACGGCAGTATGGACCCGGAGCCTGCGGGCGGCGGCGCGGGGCGCATCGTGCACTTCGTCACCGGGGATCCGGCGGCGTTCGCCCACACCGCCGAAGTCATCGGCGAGGTGGCGGGAGAAGTCGTGCCGCTCCCGGTGACCGAGTTGATCCGATTGCAGGCGCGCGCGCCGCGCTTCGCGGCCGGCTAGTTCGCGGGGGCGCAAGCTTCCGCGCGGCTCAAGCGTGGGCCACGCTAAACCGGGCGGCCCGCGAGACGGCCCCGGACGACCTCCATCATGCGCGCCGGATCGGTGACGCGCACGGCTTCAAAACCCGCCGCGCGGGCGCTCTCCAGTCCCGCGGGCGAATCCTCCACGGCCAGCGCGCGTTGAATGCCGAGGATACGGCCGGCCAGCAGATAGGGATCGGGCGCCGGCTTGTGCCGCTCCACGTCTTCGCCGCAGACCGTAGTGTCCAGGTACCGCCGGAGACCCGCGGCTTCCAGAAGGGGCTCGATCTCCGCCCGCGCGCTGGAAGATACCACCCCGAGCCGGTAGTCTTTCGAAAGCTCGCCGAAGAACTCCGCCACACCGGCGGCAAACGGCGGGTCCACCGCCATCCGCTCGCGGAAGATCTGCTTCTTGCGCTCATACTGCCCCCAAAGCAGAGACGGATCGGCGGGGGGATGGCGCAAATTCGCGAAAATGCGCATCATGTCGCGGTCCGAAGCGCCCACGCAGTTGGCCGCGTAGACCTCCCAGGTCACGGCGACGCCCAGCGGCGCAAGCGCTTCCCGCCAGCAGTCGCAGTGCACCGGCTCGCTGTCGAGCAGGACGCCGTCGAAATCGAATAGGATGGCTTCAAACTCAGGCATGGTGACCCACAAGTGTAGCGAAAGCGCGCGGGCGGCTGCGGCTGGCGCGGTGCAGGGCAGCGGCGGGCGCGGTGCAGAGCGGCAGCGGCGCGGCCGGCCGCGAAGGATTGCTGTCCCGCCCCCGACCTTCACCCGCGCTAAACTGGTTACATCTTATGGAAAACTTCAAGGTCACCCTGGAAGAGATCAAGGTTCTCGGCAAGGAACTGGTCGCCAAAGTCCAGGAGATGATCCACGCGGGCAACGTCCGCCGCATCATCATACGGGACGACCACGGACACACGTTCATGGAGATCCCGTTGACGGTGGCGGCCATCGGCGCGGTGGCGGCGCCGGTGCTGGCCGCGGTGGGCGCCATTGCCGCGCACCTGGCGCATTTCACGCTCGTGATCGAGAAGGTTGAGCCGGCGCCCGGCGCCGAGCCCGCGCCGCCCGCGCCCGCCGAGCCGAAGGCCTGAGCCGTGGCGGGGTACGACCACGAGCTGAGCCGCATTGTGGAGGAGTTGAACCGGGCCGTCCCCGGTTCGCGCGCCGCCGAGAAGCCATCTCCCGCGCGCCCACCGCAGAACGACGGTTCGCTCGATCAACTGCTGGCTTTCGCCGGCCGGCAAAACGCGTCCGACCTGCTGCTGATCGCCGGCACTCCGGTCGCCCTGCGCGTGAACGGCGCGCTAGCTCCGGCCGCCGGCCCGCCGCTGGCGCCCGAGGATGTTCGCAACCTGGTGCTGCCGCTGCTCGATGCGCGCCAATACGACGAACTGCAAAAGAAAAAATCGGTGGACTTTTGCTTCGTACGCGATCCCCTGGGACGCTTCCGCGCCAACATTCACCATCAACGCGGCACCCTGGCCGCCAGCATCCGCCTGCTGCCGGCGCGCATTCCATCGCTCGAATCCCTGCATCTGCCCGCCACGCTGGCGCGCCTGGCCGAACGCCGCCAGGGCCTGGTGCTGGTGACCGGCGCGACCGGCTGCGGCAAGACCTCCACGCTGGCCGCCATGATCGATCTGATCAACACCCGGCGCCGCTCCCACATCGTGACCATCGAGGATCCCATCGAATACCAGCACGTCAACCGCAACTCGATCGTCGAACAGATCGAGGTGGGCCACGATACTCCCGATTTCGTCAACTCGCTACGGAGCGTTCTGCGCCAGACGCCCGACGTGATCCTGGTCGGTGAAATGCGCGATCCGGAGACCATGGCCACCGTGCTCACCGCCGCGGAGACCGGTCACCTGGTCTTTTCCACTTTGCACACCAACGACGCGGTGCAATCCGTCTCGCGCATTTTGGATTCTTTTCCGGCGGCGCACCAGGGGCAGATGCGGCAGCAAATGTCGCTGGCGCTGCTCGCGGTCGTCGCGCAGCAACTCGTGCCGGCGGCCGACGGGATCGCGCGGTACCCGGCGCTCGAGATCATGACCGCCACCGACGCCGTGCGCAACCTGATACGCAAAGGCGACGACCACCAGTTGCGCAGCCAACTCACCATCAGCCGCGCCGACGGCATGATGACCATGGAACAATCGCTGGCGGAGCTGGTGCGCGCGGGCCGCATCCCGCGGGAGACGGCATTCGCGCACTGCTTCCGGCAGGAAGAACTGCGCCGGGTGCTGGAAGGGTAGACTGTCTGGATGATCTTCTCGCGAGTTTCCCTGCTGCTGGCCCCGCTCGCCCTGCTGGCGGCCGCGTCTCCGCTTTACGAATCCTATAAAGACGCTGCCTCGCGGATTATCGACGCCGCTCTGGCCGATCAGGATGGCTATGCCAAGCTTTCCTATCTCTGCGACCGCATCGGCAACCGGCTGAGCGGATCGCCTGCGTTGAACGAGGCCATTCAATGGGCGGCGGCACAGATGAAGCGCGATGGTCTGGAAAACGTGGCCACGCCGGCCGTGAAAGTGCCGCACTGGGTGCGTGGGCGCGAGGAAGCCGGGATAGTCGCGCCCGTGCGCCGCCAACTTACCATGCTCGGTCTGGGCGGCAGCGTCGCCACACCGGCTGAAGGGATCACGGCGGAGGTGCTTCCCGTGAGCAGCTTCGCGGCTCTCGATGCCCTGGGCCGCGACAAGGTCGCCGGCAAAATCGTGCTGTTCAACGTGCCGTATGAAGGCTACGGCAAGACCGTGGTCTACCGCGCCGCCGGCCCCTCGCACGCGGCGCGGTTGGGCGCGGTGGCCATGCTCCTGCGATCGGTCGGATCCCTGGCCATGCAAACCCCGCACACCGGCGCGCTGCAGTATTCGCCGGGGGACCCTAAAATTCCGGCCGCCGCGATCACCGTTGAGGACGCCACCCTGATTCAGCGGCTGTCCGACGCCGGCGACACGGTCACGGTGCACCTGTATATGGAAGCCCACATGTTGCCGGACGCCGATTCCGCGAACGTGATGGGCGAAATCCCGGGGCGCGACAAGCCCCGGGAAATCGTGGTCATGGGTGGTCATATCGATTCCTGGGACGTAGGCGCCGGCGCGCAGGATGACGGCAGCGGAATCATGGCGGCGCTCGAGGCGGCCGTGGTGATCAAGAAGCTGGGATTGCGGCCGCGCCGCACGCTGCGCGTGGTTTTCTGGACCAACGAGGAAAACGGACAGGCCGGCGGCCGCGCGTATCGCGCCATGCTCGGCGATGCGGTGCGCAATCACGTCGCGGCCATCGAAATGGATGGCGGCGCCGAAAAGCCGGTGGGATTTGGCGTGAGCGGCGGCAGCGCCGCCACCCTGGCGCGGGTCAAGGAAATCGGCCGTCTGCTCGAGCCCATCGGCGCCGATGCCATTCGCGAAGGCGGCGGGGGAGCCGATATCGCGGCCCTCATGGCCGACGGCGTCCCCGGCCTCGGACTCTTCACGGTCGGAACCCACTACTTCGACTGGCACCACACGCGTACGGACACGGTCGATAAAATCGATCCGCGCGAGTTCCGCCAGAACATCGCCGCCTTGGCGGTGATGGCTTATGTGCTG
>Ga0335078_10018071_pt1 | contig 10483 bp, 12 predicted proteins | sample Lox_Sample_32_FD_206711 | JGI IMG/M metagenome (GOLD analysis project Ga0335078, IMG submission 206711) | Soil microbial communities from Loxahatchee National Wildlife Refuge, Florida, United States - Lox_Sample_3.2 | ecosystem: Environmental > Terrestrial > Soil > Wetlands | place: USA...
TCATTATATTCGACAAACAATTCTAGGGATAATGACCAATTCTGCATTGATGAGGATCAACGCCGGCAGCGCACCCTCTCCACATCGGCGATACTATCTTGGCGCAGGCAGAAGGATTGAGTTAGGCGCTGGCGCGCAGGTGATCGACCAGCTGACGTGCATAGGGCGGCAGCGTGTCCATCTCGCGCACACAGATCGACAATTCGCGCAGCGCCCAAGCATCGGTGAGGCGCACCGCGCTGATCGCCATGTTGCGTTCGGTGCGCCTGACGGTGGTCTCAGGCACGATGCCGACACCGACATTGCATTCGACCAGCCGGCAGATAGCGTCGAACGAGCGCAATTGCACGCGCAGCCGCAACGGACGGCCGACCCGGTTGGCCTTGTCGGCAAGAAAGCGCTGGATCGCACTGGCGCGATCGAGGCCGACCATGTCGTAGTCGAGCACTTCCGAGAAGGCGATGCGTGAGCGGCTGGCAAGCGGATGGTTCTTCGCCACCACGAGCACGAAGCGATCGCTACGAAATGGAAACGTCTGCAAGTTGCCGTAATCGACGGTGCCGGCGACGATGCCGATATCGGCGGCGCCTTCCGCCATCAGCCCGACGATCTCGTCCGAGAGCCGCTCCTCGAGGTCGACGCTGATGTCCGGATAGGCCATCAAGAACGAACTCAACGTCTCCGGCAGGAATTCGGTGAGCGCGTTGGTATTGGACAGCACGCGCACTTGGCCGGCGAGCCCGCGGGCATAAGGTGTCAGATCTTCTTGCAAGCGCTCGGTCTGCGCCAGAATTCCCCGCGCATGCTGCAGCAAAGTGCGCCCGGCCGGAGTCGGCACCACGCCCTGGCGCCCGCGCACCAGCAATTCGGTGCCGAAGGCAAGCTCCATCTTGCGGATGCGCGTGGAGGCGGCGGCCAGCGCCAAATTCGAGCGCGCGGCGCCATGCGTGATGCTGCCCGCCTCGACGATATGGCGGAACAAGTTGAGATCGGTAAAGTCGAAGCGCATGTCGCTACTACCTTCTTATTCCGCGAAGGCAGGCTACGCAAAACAGGTATTGTGCCAGAGTAATCTAGCGTGCAAGGCTTCGCAATCGTTGAAGTAAGGTGTTGCGGTCATTCACCCCGGCCACAACGGATGGGTTGCGAAGACGTGGCGATGCGGCGAAACGGTATCGCCGTCCTGCGCTGCGAATTTTTTATTCGCGTCAGGGCGCAGCTTCGCGGTTTGATGCGTTGCGGCCCTGATGGACTTTGGTTAGTTAGCGCGGCTACGCGGTGGTGCGGCCAAACCGCACGATCCGAGCGTTGTGGAGAAAAACGATGACAGACCTTCCGGCGGGTTCGACGACAGGACCGCAGAGGTCCCGTCCGCTCTCCCCGCACCTGCAAGTCTACCGCCTGATGTTGACCTACGTGATGTCGGGCTTTCACCGCATCAGCGGTGCGGCCTTGTATTTCGGCATGCTGCTGGTCGCTTGGTGGCTGGTCGCCGCGGCGTCCGGGCCCAACGCCTACGGCTATTTCGAATGGTTCATCGGCAGCCTGATCGGTCGTCTGGTCCTGCTCGGCTACACCTGGGCCTTGCTGCATCACATGCTCGGCGGAGTGCGTCATCTGATCTGGGATCTCGGCTATGGCTTCGAGCCGGCCGAGCGCGAATTCCTGGCGCTGGCGACCATCGTCGGCTCGATCTCGCTGACAGTCATCGTCTGGGTGATCGGCTATCTCGCCATGGGAGGCCCGCGATGAAAGACGCTCAAATGCGCACTCCGATGCGCCGCGTGCGCGGGCTCGGCGCGGCCCATTCGGGCACCCACCATTTCTGGCATCAGCGCGTGACGTCGGTCGCCGGCATCCCGCTATGCATCGCGGCGATCATCGTCGCCATCGGCTTGCTTGGCCGCAATCACGCGGCGGTCGTGCAGATTCTCGGATCGCCGCTCGTGGCGATCATCATGCTGCTGTTCGTCATCGACATCGTCTACCACATGTGGATCGGCATGCAGGAGATCATTGTCGATTACGTCCACGAGGATAAGTTCAAGCTGGCGACTCTGTTGGCAAACACCTTCTTCTGCTTCGCACTCGGGTTCGCCTGCGCCTTCGCCATCCTCAAAATGTCTTTCGGGGTTTGAAGCCATGGCGACGAATGGGAAAACGAACGGCGCGCCGGCGAGCAACGGCAAGGCCTATCCGATCACGGACCACAGCTACGACGTGGTGGTCGTCGGCGCCGGCGGCTCCGGCCTGCGCGCCGTTGTCGGCTGCAGCGAGGCGGGCCTGCGCACCGCCTGCATCAGCAAGGTGTTCCCTACTCGCTCGCACACCGTGGCTGCGCAGGGCGGCATTGCCGCGGCGCTCGGCAATATGGGCGAGGATGACTGGCGCTGGCACATGTACGACACCGTCAAGGGGTCCGATTGGCTCGGCGACCAGGATGCCATCGAATATCTCTGCCGCAACGCTCCGGCCGCCGTCTACGAGCTCGAGCACTGGGGCTTGCCATTTTCGCGGCGTGAGGACGGCAAGATTTATCAGCGTCCGTTCGGGGGTATGACCACGCATTACGGCAAGGGCACCGCCCAGCGCACCTGCGCCGCCGCCGACCGCACCGGCCATGCCATGCTGCACACGATGTACGGCCAGGCGCTGCGCCATTCGGCCGAGTTTTACATCGAATATTTCGCTATCGACCTGATCATGGACGAGGAAGGCCGCTGTCGCGGCGTCGTCGCGCTCAATATGGACGATGGCTCGATCCACCGCTTTAGCGCCAACATGACGATCCTCGCCACTGGCGGCTATGGGCGCACCTATTTCTCCTGCACCTCGGCACATATTTGCACCGGCGACGGGAACGCGATGGTTCTGCGCGCGGGCTTGCCGCTGCAGGACATGGAATTCGTGCAGTTTCACCCGACCGGCATCTACGGCGCCGGTTGTCTGATCACCGAAGGGGTGCGCGGCGAAGGCGGCTACCTGGTCAATTCCGAGGGCGAGCGCTTCATGGAGCGCTATGCGCCGTCGGCCAAGGACCTCGCTTCACGCGACGTTGTTTCGCGCTCGATGACCATCGAAATCCGCGAGGGCCGCGGCGTCGGCAAGCTCAAGGATCATATCTTCCTGCATCTCGACCACCTCGATCCGAAGGTGATCCACGAGCGCCTGCCGGGCATCGCCGAGTCCGCGCGCATCTTTGCCGGCGTCGACGTGACCCGAGAGCCGATCCCGGTGCTGCCGACTGTGCACTACAACATGGGCGGCATCCCCTGCAATTACCACGGCGAGGCGATGACCAAGAAGAACGGCAACGCCGACACCGTAGTGCCCGGTTTGATGGCGCTGGGTGAAGCTGCCTGCGTATCGGTTCATGGCGCTAACCGGCTCGGCTCGAATTCGCTGATCGACCTTGTCGTCTTCGGCCGCGCCGCTGCGATGCGCTGCGCTGAAATCCTCACGCCGAATGCCGAGCAACCCGCTTTACCAAAGGACTCGGCCGACCTCGCCTTGTCGCGGCTCGACAAGCTGCGTCACGCCTCGGGCGGCACGTCGACCGCACAATTGCGGCTGAAGATGCAGAAGGTGATGCAAGAAGACTGCGCGGTGTTCCGTACCGGCGAGGTGCTCGAGCAGGGCCATAAGCGCATCCACGAGGTTCTCGATGGGTTAAGCGACCTGCATGTCACCGATCGCTCGATGATCTGGAACTCCGATCTCATCGAGACGCTCGAACTCGACAATCTGATGGCGCAGGCGGTCGTCACCATGGACGCGGCGAAGAACCGCACCGAAAGCCGCGGCGCCCATGCGCGCGAGGATTATCCCGAGCGCGACGACAAGAACTGGATGAAGCACACGCTGACGTGGCTGGACGCAAAGGGCAAAGTCTCGATCGACTATCGCCCGGTGCATACTTACACGCTCACCAACGACGTCGCCTATATCGAACCGAAAGCCCGCGTCTACTGATTTACTGTCATTGCCGGGCTTGTCCCGGCAATCCCGATAAGGCGGGCACGGTGCCCTCCTAAGCGAGATGGCCGGCACAGGGCCGGCCATGACAAGAAAAACGGAAATCGCCATGGTCGAATTTACGCTGCCGAAAAATTCCAAGATCACCCAGGGCAAGACCTGGCAGCACGCGCCGTCCGGCGCGCGCGAGACCGAGTTCCGCATCTATCGCTGGAGCCCGGACGACGAAGCAAATCCGCACATCGACACCTATTACGTCAATCGCGACGACTGCGGACCGATGGTTCTCGACGCGCTGATCTGGATCAAGAACAATATCGATCCGACGCTGACCTTTCGCCGCTCCTGCCGCGAAGGCGTGTGCGGATCATGCGCCATGAACATCGACGGCACCAATACGCTCGCCTGCACCAAGGCGATCGACGACAACAAGGCGCCGGTGCGCATTTATCCGCTGCCGCACCAACCGGTGGTCAAAGACCTGGTGCCCGACCTGAAGAATTTCTACGCGCAATATGCGTCGATCGAGCCGTGGCTGCACACCACCTCGCCGACGCCGGAGAAAGAATGGAAACAGAGCCACGAGGACCGGATCAAGCTCGACGGCATGTACGAATGCATTCTTTGCGCGTGCTGCTCCACTTCATGCCCGAGCTACTGGTGGAATTCCGACCGCTATCTCGGCCCCGCGGCGTTGCTGCAGGCCAACCGCTGGGTGCAGGACAGCCGCGACGAGGCAACCGGCCATCGGCTCGACAATCTCGAGGACCCATTCCGGCTGTTCCGTTGCCACACGATCCTGAATTGCTCGAAAGCCTGCCCGAAGGGGCTCAACCCGGCCAAGCAGATCGCGCAATTGAAAAAGGCAATGGTCGATAGGCAAGTCTAAGCCTGCGTGACTTCAGTCTTGATCGGCCTCATGCTGAGGAGCGCTCGAAAAGCGCGTCTCGAAGCATGGGGCCACCCCATCCTTCGAGATGCCCGCTACGCGGGCTCCTCAGGATGAGGCTGATCAAAGCATGGACGAACCCGCGCTCGACTTCACCGGCGTGACGCTGTCGCCGCAGAAGGAAACGGTGCGCGTCTTCTACAAGGAGCTGTGGGACCGCGCCGACAAGAGCCTGATCCCGCAAATCTTCCATGCCGATTTCACGTTCCGCGGCTCGCTGGGACCGGCGCTCGTTGGCCACCAGCAATTCGCCGGCTATGTCGACTGGGTCACCGCCGCGATCGGCCATTACCAGACCGACATTCTGGTGATGATCGAGGAAGGCAACCGCGTCAGCGGCAAGATGCGCTTTCACGGCCTGCATCGGCAGGAATTGTTCGGCGTGCCGCCGAGCGGGCGTCACGTCTGGTGGATCGGCATGCCGATCTTCACCTTCGAGGGTCGAAAAGTGCGCGACCTTTACGTGCTCGGCGATATCCACGGACTGATCGAGCGGCTTAAAGGCGGCTAATTGCACTTGGTCGCGAGGCAGAGCTTTTCCAATTCCGGAAACGGCTTGTAAGCCGCGTTGCCGCATTGCTCCTTGGTCGCATCCACCAATTGATTGAGGTGCCCGCCATAAAAATAGGCGATGCGGTCGACGCTGCCGGCATAATGCCGGCTCCCGTCGCGTGCGTTATAGCGAAGGCAAGCCGTATAGCGCTGGTCCTTGTCGACCGTGGTGAGTACCGGATCGGACAAATAGGCGTCCCGCACATTGGTCGGATCGATCAAGGTACGCATCATCGTGTTGAGAATTTCCTGCCTGTAGTTGGTCGGGAAGAGATTCGGATCGACCGGCACCTCCTTGCTGCTCGAGCAGGCCGCGAGGGATGCGGCGACGATCGCTGTCGCTAACCAAGTCGCGGCCGGCCGCTGCATCAAGGCACCTTTATCGATCGTAAGCCCCCTGTCCGCGCCAGCGGCAGACGCAGGCGATATTATTCGATGCGGCGCGGCGGTCCAGCCGATCAATCGAGTTTGAGCTTCTTGCGCCGCTGCGCCAACGTGCGCAGCCGCAGAGCATTGAGCTTGATGAACCCTTCCGCGTCGCGGTGGTCGTAGGCGACCGCGCCCTCCTCGAAGGTCACCAGTTCCTTGTCGTAAAGCGAATACTTGCTCTCGCGGCCGATCACCGCGACGTTGCCCTTGTAGAGCTTGAGCGTGACGCGGCCGCTCACATAGGCCTGCGACTTATCGATCGCCGCCTGCAGCATCTCGCGCTCGGGCGAAAACCAGAAGCCATAATAGACGAGCTCGGCATATTTCGGCATCAGCTCGTCTTTCAAGTGTGCGGCGCCGCGGTCGAGCGTGATCGACTCAATCCCGCGATGGGCGGCAAGCAGAATGGTGCCGCCCGGCGTCTCGTACATGCCGCGCGATTTCATGCCGACGAAGCGATTCTCCACGAGGTCGAGCCGGCCGATGCCGTTGTCGCGACCGAGATCATTGAGCGCTTTCAGCAGCGTCGCTGGCGACATTGGCCTGCCGTCGAGCGCGACTGCATCGCCTTTCTCGAAATCAACTGTGATGGTGGTCGGCTTGTCGGGCGCCTGCTCCGGACCGATGGTGCGCGAATAGACATAGGCCGGCACGTCCAGCGCCGGATCCTCCAGCACCTTGCCTTCCGATGACGAGTGCAGAAGGTTGGCGTCGACCGAAAACGGCGCCTCGCCGCGCTTGTCCTTGGCGATCGGAATCTGATGCTGCTCGGCGAATTCGATCAGCTTGGTGCGCGAGGTCAAATTCCATTCGCGCCACGGCGCGATTACCTTCACGTCGGGCTTGAGCGCGTAATAGGTGAGTTCGAAGCGAACTTGATCATTGCCCTTGCCGGTCGCACCATGCGCCACCGCGTCGGCGCCGACCTTTTCGGCGATTTCAATCTGCTTCTTGGCGATCAGCGGGCGCGCGATCGACGTGCCGAGCAGGTACTGTCCCTCGTACAGCGCATTGGCGCGGAACATCGGGAATACGTAGTCGCCCACGAATTCCTCGCGCAGGTCCTCGATGAAAATATTCTGCGGCTTGATGCCCAAGAGCAGCGCTTTGGCTCGCGCCGGCTCAAGCTCCTCGCCCTGGCCGAGATCGGCAGTGAACGTCACCACCTCGCAGCCATACGTCGTTTGCAGCCATTTTAGGATGATCGACGTATCGAGACCGCCCGAATAGGCGAGCACGACTTTCTTCGGCTTCTTGGTCTCGCCAACGGCCATGGCGCGTCTTTCTGCGGCAGCCCCGGCAGGGCTGCTTCCGCGGGCTTGTTGAACTCAGGTTGGCCGCGGCGGTCAAGAGGCGCCGGCGATTTCCCGCTACTTGGTTACGTCCTCGTAGACATCCATATCGGCGGCACCGGCGAGGATCGCCCGCCAACCTTGCAGGAAAGTGCGCACCATAGGGTCGCTTGCCACCTTGTGGCGATTAAGCTCGAGCGCGGCGTGGGCGGCGTATTCAATTTCAATGACGATTTGGGCCCGGTCGTCGACATTCTGCAGCACTCGGAAGCCGGTGCCGCCGAGGGTGCGATAGAATGGGGCGGCGCTGCGGATCAAATTGAGCACCTGTTCCGGATCGCCGAGCGCGCGCATCCTGAATTGCAGCACCCGTTTGAGGCGTTCGTCCGGCTCGCTCACCAGCCCCTCCTTGCGCGATTCGGCGCGATTTTAGCACCGCCAAGGCCAACGCAACTGCAGCAATCACCGCTGCCTTACGATCATCGGCAGCCCGCCCGCCGGCCGCAGCGTCACCCGGTGCTGGGGCCAGACTGCATGACCCGGCGCCAATTCCAAAATGAAATTTCGCATGATTACCGCGATAACGATCGATGCCTCCTGCATAGCGAGCATGGCCCCAATGCAGAGACGCGGGCCGGCGCCAAAGGGAAGATAGGCGAAACGGTCGATTGCCGCCCGCTCTTCGCCGAGAAAACGGCTTGGATCGAAACGATCGGGTTCGCGCCATAATTTGCGATGCCGATGCAGCACATAGGGCGCAATGACGACCATGGTGCCACGTCGGATCCATTCGCCGGCGAGTTCATCGGGCCCGATCGCGGCGCGGCTAATTGCGGCGATCGGCGGATAGAGCCGGTTGGCTTCCTCGATAACCGCGCGCGTCTGCACCAAGCGGTCTGACAATCCATCGATGTCGCCGTCGAGTTCGCGCTCGGCTTCGGCCTGCACGCGGCTCCGCCATTCGCTCGACTGCGACAAAAGATACAGCGCCCAGGTAATGCAGTTGGCGGTTGTCTCGTGCCCCGCGGTAATGAAGGTGAGGATATTCGCGCGCACCTCCGCTTCGCTCAGGGCCGCGCCGCTGTCCGGATCGCGCGCCTCCAACAGCAGCGTGAGAATGTCGCGCGGCACGCGCGCGGCATCTTCCGCGATGCGATGCCGACGCGCCGCGATGATTGCGTCGATTGCCGCTTCGAAGAGGCGCAGCATCGGCTGCACCTTCCATCGGCTGAGCCGCGGCACGATCGCCGGGACGCCGAGCACGTCGAACGGATCGAGCCGACCGATCGCCTCGAAATAGTGCTTCATGGCGACACGGATGACCTCGGTGTCGTGGCCGAGGCCATCGGAAAACATGGTGCGCTCTAACACCTCGAGCGTCACGCGCGTCACTTCGACGGCGATGTCGACGATTTGGCCGTCACATGCGCGCAAGCGGTCGACCAAGGCGGTTGCCGCATCGATCGTCGGCGCCGCAAAATTTGCGACCGTTCGGGGCGCGAACAAAGGTGCCAAGGCACGTCGCTGCGTGCGCCATTGCTGGCCTTCGACCGTCAGCAGCCCGTTGGTCAGGCCGGCCGACAACACGCGCCGCGTCAGCCAGTCCTTGCGGTAATTTTCGCTGTTGTCGATCAGCACGCGGCGAATGGCAGCAGGTTCGCTCACCAGCGCGACGCGGCCGATTGACAGACCGCCGAGGACAATCGGTTGTTCGAAGTGCGCTCTCGTCCAGGCTTCCAGCGGATTGCGCGCAAGCACACGCAGCAACGAGACCGGGCCTAAAGGCTTGGACCGGGGCATGGGTGCCGGCGGATAAAGCTTTGCAGGCGGGCCGTGCAAAACCTACTCCGAAGCGTGAGCAGCTGGCCGTTTGTTAATTTCCGGCTGGGAACAAAGTTCCGAAGTGACCCTAGCGCGGCGGGACCCAACGGGCCAATAGGCGCCTCGCCCGGCTAAAGCTCCGTTTTTCGCTTGCGCAGCAAACCGACGATGAAATCGTGGCCGGGCAGCGCGAACCGCTCAATAGCACTTTCGACCGCTTCGTCGGTCAGCCGCGTGCGCGGCCAGCGATAAAGTAATCCATGCACCACCCAGATGATTAGAAAGGTGAACACTCCGGCAAATATCGTGTCGGTGAAAAAATGCGCGCCTCCCATGATGCGCAGCACGGCCATGCCCGTGCCGAGCGCCAGCGCCGCGCCGTAGGCGAGCGCCCGCCATGCCGGCGGCACCAGCGCGGCGGGCGCGATCGTCCACACCGTGCCGGAAACGTCGCCGGAAACGAAGGAGCAATTGCCGGGACAGTCACCGCGCGGATCCCACCAGGCGACAAAATGTTGGTCGCCGCCGAACTGGGTGACATCGATCGGCCGCGGCCGGCCCCAATGATCCTTGAGCGTGACATTGACGAAGAGGCCGGGACCAAGTGCGACGGTCACAATCAAAAAAATGACGGCGCGGCCCGGCAGCAAAAGTCGCCGCCGCGGCAGCAACAGCTTCAGCACGAGCGCTGCCACAACCGGCATCATGATCACCGCCCCGACCCACACGCCGGCATCGCGAGCGAACATGAACGGCGGATCGATGTGCACGGCGAAATGGACGCCGCTCTTAACCATGGCGTAGAACGGCGCCGAAATCATCAGATCGAGTTGCGGGAAAAGCCCGAAGATGATGCCGACCACGGTGGCCAAGGCGAGCGAGATAATCAGTCCGGTCTGATTCATTGGTTTTCCAGTCGAGCGCGGCCTGCCGTCTAGCCGAGTAGAGGGGCAAAAGGAAGTCAGCGGCTGCGCCAACGGCCGGCATTGCGGCCGGCAATCAGCCAATAGGTGAGGCCGAATACGATGCCGACCGCGGCCACGATCTCGGCTTCGCGCGAAATCGGCGGCGGCGGATAGTCGATCGATTCTTCATAGGTGGAGGTGAATCCCGCGCTGTAATAGGCGAGCAGCAGGATCGCCGCGCCGGCCGCCGCCTGGATCAGCAAGGAGCGGATGGAAAACGCTTCGGAAAGGACCACGGCGATCAGAACCGGCAGGAAACCGACGAATACCGTGATGCCGGAGGCAATTGCGGCGGTTCCCCAGAAGATCATGTGGTCTGCAGGCTCCGGCCCCAGCATGTGCAGTTGGAGACCAAGCAATGCGATAGCTGCGGCGATGCCAGCCATCGCAGCCGCCATGAACAGCCCGAAGAGAATGACAACGATCCGGCCGACCAGCGCCATGGTCCTTCCTTTACGCCATCTTGCGCCCGCACAGGACGGCAATCACTCCGTCATCGC
>Ga0335078_10018072_pt1 | contig 10483 bp, 5 predicted proteins | sample Lox_Sample_32_FD_206711 | JGI IMG/M metagenome (GOLD analysis project Ga0335078, IMG submission 206711) | Soil microbial communities from Loxahatchee National Wildlife Refuge, Florida, United States - Lox_Sample_3.2 | ecosystem: Environmental > Terrestrial > Soil > Wetlands | place: USA: Florida...
GCCAGAAGACCTTCACCGGAGGCATCGTGCCGCGGGCCGGAAAATCGTACCGGATCACGGACTTCTTCGGAAACATGAAGTCGCTCACGCCTTCCTTGTGGATGCACTCCACCCGGGTCGGCGATCCCAGTTGCAGCGCCAGGTTGGGCGCGCCCAGAATGTGGCAGGCCATGTCTCCCAGCGCACCGCATCCGAAATCGTAGAATCCGCGCCAATTCGCCGGCTCGTAAAAATGACCGCGGAGCGGCGATTTGTAATTCGGTCCGCCGGAAGTGTACGGCCGTTCCTTGGCGATCCCCAGCCAGAGGTCCCAGGCGAGCGTGGGGGGCACCGGCTCCGGAGGCGGAATCTGGGTCAGCCCCTGCGGCCAGATGGGACGATTGGTCCACGCATGCACTTCCGTCACCGGCCCGATCTCGCCCGCCCAGATCATCTCCGCCGCTTGCCGCGTCCCCTCGTTCGAGTAGCCCTGGTTGCCCATCTGGGTGGCGACTTTGTATTTATTGGCGGCCTCCTGCAGCCGCCTCGCTTCCCACACCGTGCGCGTCAGCGGTTTCTGCACGTACACGTGCTTGCCGCGCTCCATACACCAGGTCGCCGCGGTGCCGTGCATGAAATCCGGAATAGTCACGATCACCGCGTCGATGTTGTCCGCCTGCTCGTCGAGCATCCGGCGAAAGTCCTTGTACTTGGGAACCTTCTCGTACTCGCGGAACTTCTGCGCGGCGTTCACCTCGTCGACATCGCAAAGCGCCACGATGTTCTCACTAGCACAGCCGTGGATGTCGCTCGAGGCTTTGCCTCCCGCGCCGATCGACGCGATGTTCAGCTTCTCGTTTGGCGACTTGTATCCCAGCCTCGGCAGAGAAGGCAGCCTGCCGAACCCTCGCAGCGGAACAGCGCCCGCCAGCAGCGAGCCGAAGAAGAAATAGCGCCGCGTGCACTGGTATGCCATATGAACCCTCCTGGTACATTTTATGCCCCTGCGGTGACGGTATGTTCTGTGGAGCGGGCCCTTGGCCCGCGGCGGCCTCCCAGGCCGCCCGGCGCCTACTCGTACCGCAGCGCCTCAATCGGGTTGATCCGCGACGCCTTCATCGCCGGATAAATCCCGAAGATCACCCCTACCGCCACCGATACCCCGAATGCAATCAGCACCGACGCCGTGGTCACGATGGTCTTCCATTCCGCGGTGCGCGCGATCAGCCAGGCCAGGAAAAACCCGAAAGCGATGCCCAGCAGCCCGCCCCCCACCGAGATGAATACCGACTCGGTCAGGAACTGCCGCACAATGTCGGTGCGCCGCGCGCCGGTCGCCCGCCGCACGCCGATCTCGCGCGTCCGCTCCAGCACCGTGGCCAGCACGATGTTCATGATGCCGATGCCGCCCACCAGCAGCGAAATGGCCGCGATCGCCACCATCACGTAAGTGAAAATCGTCTGCGTGCGCTGCTGCTGCGCCAGGAGCGCCGCCGGAATGGTCACCGTGAAGTCTTCCGTGTTGTGGTGCGTCGAGTTCAGAATCGCGGTCACCACTTTGGCCGTTTCCAGGCTGTCAGCGCCGGGCTTCAAGCGCAGATCGATTCCATCCAGGTCGTCCTTCATGAAATTGCTGCGGTCGAAGTAACGGTATTGAAACGTGTTCAGCGGGATGTAGACGATGTTGTTGAGGTCCTGCATCTTGCCGCCGCTCGATTGGCCGCCCGATACGAGCTGTTCCCCGAGCACGCCCACCACCTCCAGCCACGTGTCGTTCACCTTGATATATTTGCCGAGCCCCGGAGCATAACCCAGCAGGCTCACCTTGGCGCCTTCGCCCAGCACACACACCGCGCGGCTGTCCTCGTCGTCCTGCTGGTCGAAGAAGCGGCCCTCCACCACGTGCAGGCTGTGGATCAGGGCGTACGACGGGCGCACGCCGTACAGTTCCGGAATCTCGTGCGAGGGCTTCGGCAGGACCGTCTGGGGATGCAGAGTGCGCCGCGGCGACAGCGTTTCGAGCGCGTCGATATTGGCGCGCAGGATGCGCACATCGCGCTCCGTAAGTCCCGGCGAATCGCGCCGGCGCTGCTGCAGTTCCTCCTGGCTGGCCGCCGGCCGCGAGTCCACCAGCACGTTGCGCACGCCCAGTTGCTCGATAAAACGCAAGGATTCTTCCCGCGCGCCCGCCCCGATGGCCAGCATGCCGATCACCGAGCCCACCCCGAACACGATGCCCAGCGCCGTCAGCAGCGTGCGCGTTTTCTGCGCGCGCAAATTATCGAGCGCCTGGGCGAAGTCCGAAAAGATCCGGTCCAGCGGGTTCATTGCCCGAGCGCCTTCATGGCGCCCGCCTTGGACGGCGCGCCCTGGTTCTGCTGCTCGGGACTGGCCAACGCCACCACTTGCCCTTCCTGGATCCCGCTCAGCACCACCTGGCTTTCGCTCCGGCGCAACAGCTTCACGTCGTGCGCCACAAAACCGGAGTGCGTCTCCAGATATACGAACGTGCGCCCGTCGCTTTCAAACAGCGCTTGCGAAGGCACCCACAACGAATTCGGATAGGTGCCCGTGGTGATCACGATATTCGAAGTCATGCCCGGCCGCATCTCCGGCGACACCTGGTCGAGCGCGATGGTGCAGTCGAAATGCCGGTTCCAGAACGCCCCCACCGTGCCGCCGATATCCTTCACCGTGCCGCGGAATGTCTTTCCCGGCAGCGCCACAATCGTGACGTTTACCTTTTGCCCGACCGATAAATGGCCGCGGTCCAGCTCGCCGATGTGCGCCGTCACCTGCCAGTTCCGTAAATCCGGAATCTCCGCCACCATCATCCCCGCATTCACCGTGTCGCCCACCTGCAACGCGGGCAGTTGCATGCCGTAATAAAAGAAGTTGCCGTTGTTGTTCTGCGCGATGTTCACGTAGCCGCGCGACTTGGCCCGCAGCACCATGTTGTCGATGTTCTGTCGGGCCGTCTGCGCCTCCACCTTGGCTTTGTTGCGGGCGGCCTCTTGAATGGCAATGGCTGCGGCGGAGGTGGCCTGCTGGTTGGCGGTGTCCTGCTCGAGTTGGTGCAGGTGGTCCCTGGCGGCCTGGAGCGCCAGCGTATTCTCGCGCGCCACGATGTCCGCCAGAATCGGATTGCGGCGCACCTCCAGCTCCGCCGTGCGGACGTCCATCTTCGCCTGATAGAGCGCGTAGCGGGTCTCCTCCTGCTTAGCCTGGTTGTCCGCCTGCGTCTGCAAAACGTGCTGCTCGGCCTCCGCCAGATCGGCTTCGGCTTCTTTGAGCTTGTACTCCTGTTCGGTGGTGTCGAACTTCACCACCACGTCGCCCGGATTGACGAGTTCCCCCGGCTGGCGCAAGTACGTGATGGCCATGTCGCCGCCGCCGGTCATGGGGGCCGACAGCATTTCCGTGTGGCTGCCGGAAAGCTCGCCCGTGGCATGCACCGTGATGGTCACGTCGCCGCGCTTCACTCGCGTCACCGGCACGCTGGAAGCAGCCGTGGTCGAGACCGCCTTCATCAGCCGCGCCCCCCCCCAACCCACCAGTGCCAGCACTAGCGCCGCGGCACACAGCCCGATGATGAGTTTGCGCGTCATTTCGTCTGGCCCTGCTTCACTTCCACCAGCGTTACCATCGTGCCGGCCGGAATGCCCTTCACGGCCACTTCATCCGGATTACGCGCCAGAATCTGGATTTCGGCCGCGTGATAGCGGCCATTCTTGGCCACAAACACGATCGGCTTGCCGTGCTGCGTGAATACCGCTTTGGCGGGAATGCTGATGGCATTCCGTATGCGGTCCACCACCACGTCCAGGCTGCCGTTCATGGCGGGCCGCAAGCGCGGATCGGGCTTCAGGATGCGCCCGTAGGCGCGGAAGCTGCGCGTGCGCGGCCACTCGAAGCTCTCTTCGGTCAGCGGAGAGATGGCCACCAGTTCGGCCGCCATGTTCAGCTCCGGCAACGAGTCGATCCGTACCATGGCTTGCTGGCCCACCACAACGCGCCCGCGGTCGATCTCCTCCAGCTTGCCTTCCATCTCCAGCGTGGAGAGATCCGGGATCTCCGCCACCACGCCTCCCGGCCACACCTGGTCGCCTACTTGAAACGGCTTGGCGTTGATCCAGCCCTGCGAGTTGTTCTGCATGTAGATGACGATGCCGTTCAGCGGCGCCCGCAGGTCCATTTCGGACAACCGGTGCCGCGTAAGATCGACTTGCGCCTGCGCCTGGTCCCGCAGCCGCGTGAGCGATGCGATCTTGGCTTTGTCGGAGGTCGCGTGCAGATTCACCGTGGCCTCCTCGACGAGCAGTTTCTGTTGCGACAGCTTCAGGTCGATGCGGCTCTCTTCGCCCTGCAGCTTGCTGACGATCTCCGCCTTGGAAGCCTCCATTCCGGCCTTCTCCACGGCATACTTGGCAGTGCTCAGGTCTTGCCGGTCCTGCTCGGCGGTGATGCGTGCATCCGCCACCGCCTGGTCGAGCGTGGCTTGCGCCTGCTTCAGGGCGGCCAGGTTTTCCTGCAACTGCTGCTGCGTGCTGCTGGGGTCGAAACGCACTACCATGTCGCCCTTCTTTACAGGGCCGCCGGGAGGCGCCAGCCATACAATGCGCAGCGAGGGAACGTTTACCGGCGCCGTCACCTGCACGGAACGCGTGGCCTTCAGCTCGCCGCGGCAGCGCACGAAGACGGAGAAATCGCCCTGGCGCGCCGGCGCCACCGGCAGCGTTCCCGCGGCCTGCACCCGGCGCAAGCGATAGATGCCCGCGGCCGCTCCGCCCAGCACCAGGAGCGTGATGGCCAGCCCGGTCCAGAAGCGCGCATGGCGCACGCGTGGTTTCATGGGCCGCTCTTTGCGGGCGGTTCCAGGATCACCGCCGCCGAAAGATCCGGCAGCAGGTGCGGATCGCTCTCATCCAGCAGGAAGATCGCCGAAAACGTCCGGATGGGGCTGCCCAACGCCGTGGAGGCCGCCGGGCTGGCCGAAACCATGTGCGCCTGAAACGACAGGTTCGGGTAGGCGTCCAGCAATACCGTGGCCCGGCAGCCGGGAGATAAGGCCGTGACATCCGGTTCGCCCACGCGCGCGTTCACCTCCATCACGCTGGGATCGAACACCTGGATCAACGGCTGGCCGGACCAGAGCTGATCGCCTTCCTGGGCCTTGCCCATGGTTCCGTTGCGCCACACGTTCTCGAGCGCCACCATGCCGTCCAGCGTAGCGCGGACCTCCAGCCTTTCCGCGTTGCTCAGTGCGCGGTCCAGGGCCACCTTCTGGCGGTCGCGCTGCAACTCCAGAATGCGCACCGCGGCGGCATCGGACTGATCATGGAAGGCGTCCGACTTCTTCAGGCTGGCCACATGCTCGCGCGCGGCCTGTGCGGTCACCTCGTCCTTCAGGCGGTCGATTTCGGCCAACAGCGGTCCCTTGCGCAGCTCGATCTGGGCCTTGGCCAGGTCCGCCTGGGCGCCCTCCAGGTCGGCGGCGCGTTTAGCCGCATCCGCCCGGTTCTGCGCCTTGCGCTGGTCAACCTGGTGTGACAGATCGTCGAACTTGGCGCGCGCATCCCGCGCATTGTCGAGTTCCTGCGTCCGGTCGAATTGCGCCAGCACTTCGCCTTTCTTCACGCGCGCCCCGTTGGCGATCAGCCAGGTCAAGGTCAATCGCCCGCCTTGTCCCATGATCTCCGGCACTTGCACCGTCAGGAAGTGGACCGCCTGGACCGTTCCGCTAAGCCTTACTTCCGGCGGTGGAGAGGGGTCGCTGACGCGCGCCGGCGCCGCCGCGTGTACCACGCCGGGAGTCTGGCGGCCACAAGACGCACAAAAGGCGAACACCGCGCACACCAGGAGAGCTTCACCGCGGGAACGCATAGCGCGATTCAGGCCGTACTCCAGTTAGACGGCGCAACCCGGCAAAATGTTTAGCGATAAAGCTGCAAAAAACGGCCGGCTCGGCAAAACGCCGGCTTCCGAACGAGGATGCGGATTCAACAGGGGTACAGAGCCACGCGCGTCAGCCTCCCTGCTATGGAACGTCTAAGCACCCGGCCACAGCAACGGCTGGCGGCCGGGCACTGGGGCGCAAAACAAATCGCGAGGGAGGTTGAAGCGCGTGGCGCCCCGCCGTTTCTCGATGAGGCTCAAGTCGATGCCGGTGCGGACTTCGAAGAGGACCTCACGCCGTGGGCACTGGACCGCCCCTACGTTTGGGCCGAGATCGGGGCTCCGAATCCCCATTGTGGCGCTGCTTCTCGGCATCACGCCCACTGAACTACAAACGCGTCCCGGCGTATCTGTGCTTTTGAGGAAGCGAGACCTTCTACAATTAAGAGGCCACGCGTATGCGGCAAAACCAAGGATGAGCGGCATGGAAAGACGGCGAGTCTTCATTTCACACTCGGCCCAAGATGCGGACTGGGCGCGTTGCTTTGCTCAAGCCCTGAAGGCACGGGGCGTTACGGTATGGTTTGACGGATTCGACATCCGGCCGGGCGAACCGGTGCGAGAAAGCGATTGAAGCCGGCCTGCGCGAGAGCGAAGTGCTGGTGGCGCTGCTCGATGCGGAGTCTCCCTCCAAGCCCAATCTCTTTTTCGAACTCGGCGCAGCCATTGGTATGGGTAAGAGAGTCGTGCCGATCATACCGAAAGGCCTGGATCCAAGCATTCTCCCCTGGATGTGCGCCTCCGCCGGTATCTGATTCGAGACACGCCCGAACAGACAGCAGAAGAACTTTCCACCACTCTGAAAGCCGCATGACGCCGTGATGCGGATGGCTGGCCGCGCCACAGCTCACTCGTAACGCAGAGTGACGGCGGGATCGACGCGTGCGGCTGTGAAGGCCGGGCGCAATGCGGCAGCCAAGGCGATCAGCGCGACGGCGGCGCCGGCGGCGGCCAGCATCCAGGGATCGCTGGCCTTCCCACCGTACAGCAGGCTTTGGATGAGGCGCCCGCTCGCGAGCGTCAGAACCCATCCGAGCGGGATGGCCACCGCCGCCTGTAGCGCGACTCTTCTGATAACCTGTCGCTGCAAGTCCTTACCAGTGGCGCCAAGCGCGACCCGCAGGCCAAACTCGCGCATGCGGCGGCTGACCGCATAGGAGGTGACGCCGAACAGGCCCGCTGTCGCCAGCAGCAGGCCCAACAACGCCAGTGAGACGAAAAGGCCGGTCAGGATCGCGTCTTCCTTGCGCGCCGAGAGCATATGTTGCCGCATGGTGTGCATATCCCAAACGCGGAAGCCGGCGTTGGCGCGGCGGGCCAGTGTGCGAACCGAAGGCGCCAGCGATTCGGGATCGCGTGCGGATTCCAGGAAAAAAGTGATCTCGCCGGAGGGCATCTGGGCAAAGGGGAAATAGAAGAAGGGATCAATCCGCTCTTTGAGGTCGTTGGAGGGTCCGTCTTCCACCACACCCACGATCTGGCGTTCGCGGCCCTGGATACGAAACCAGGCTCCAATAGGATCGCGGCCGCCCATGAAGCGGCGGACGAAGGCTTGGCTGACCATCACAACAGGTGTCGCGCGCGGACCGTCCGAGGAGCGGAAGGCGCGGCCCGCCAGGACGCGTGCGCCCGTGGTGGCGAAGTAACTGGGGCTGACCTGGTCATAGCGGAAGCTTGTATCGGGCCGGCCGGGAAGTTCCAGAGAGACTTGCATTCCCCCTCCCGACCCGGCCAGCGGCGCCCGGCGCGCATAGGCTACGCGCAGCACACCGGGCAGTCCAGACATCTCCGATGCCAAGACCTCCGGCTGCCTGGCCGCGCCTTCGACGAGCAGCAGGCGCCGGTCGGGGTCCATCGCGGGACGAATCGCCGTCAGGTCTTGAAAGCTGCGGCATAGCAATGCGGCCGAGCAAGTCACGGCAGTAACGAACGCCATTTGTCCGACCACCAGCACACTCAGCCAGCGCGACGCTTTGGAACTGGAGGGGGCCTGGATCGCCGGAATGATCCGGCGCGTCCAGGCATCGCTCAGCGGGATCAGCGACCCGATTAGGGCCACCATCAGCAATGCCGCCGTGCTGAAGGTCAAAGTGCGGATATCCAGCCGCACACCGTAGTCAATGTGGTTTTCGCCTGCGTAAAGGAGTGGGGGAACCACATCGATCAGCCAGGATGCCACCAACAGTCCAAGCGCCGTGCCCGTAATACAGAGCAGGAAAGTCTCGCTCCAATGCTGGCGAAGCAGGTGCGTTCGTCCGGCACCCAACGCCAGGCGGATGCCGGTCTCGCGGCGGCGGGCTTCGTTATCGACGAGGCGCAGGTTCGCGAGATTTGCGGCAGCTACCAGCAGAACCAGCAGAAGCGGAGCCATGAGGAGTGCAACCATGCCGGGTCCGGCGTCCGCGAATGGGAATACCACTGCCGTTCGCCCGGGCGCGGGCTCCAGGCCATCTGCCTGCAGCTTGCCGAGCATGGCTTGCGCCTCCTGCTGCGCCTGTGCACGCGTGGCGCCCGGCCGCAGCCGGCCGATGACGTCGAAATCGTCCACATGCGGGTCCAGACGATCTTCGTAACCCAGCGAATGGAAGAACGTTTCCGGCGGGACGAAGAGTTCTATCAGCAGGCCGCGATCGGGTCCGGCAAAGCCGGCGGGCAGGACGCCGGTGACGGTTAGATCGGCTTTCCCAACGGACAGCGTGCGGCCGACAACATGGATGTCACCGCCGAGCGCAGTCCTCCAATAGTGGTTCGAAACAACCACTGTGCCGTCCCCTCCGGTACCGGCGTGAAAAACAGTGCCCAGCGCCGGCCTCACGCCGAGCAGGTCGAAGTAGTTCTCGGAGACGCCGGCCGTGATGGGGAAGTCATCGCGATCGGCCAGGCGGACCTTGGGACCCACCCGGCACTCGGCGGCCAGACCTTCCCAGAAGTGGGGATGCGCGGCGAGCGCCTGGTATTCCACCCAGGTGACGCTGCCAAGACGCTGCTCCCGGTCACGGGCGTAGACCCGGGTCAGGCGGCCGGGATCACGGACCGGTAAACTGCGCCACGCGAAGGCATCCACAAGGCTGAAGCCGGCCGTACAAAAACCGATTGCCAGGCCCAGAGAGAGAATGGCCAGTGCGGTGACACCCTTGCGGCGGGCGAGGGCTCGGATGGCCATATGCAGATCGCGAAAGATGGCGCCCATAAGATGATCTTGAGGCACGCGCAGGGCCGTCGCAAATGCCATCCTACGAGCCAATTTGAGAGTGCATTGTCCGCTTATGGGACCGGGATGTGCGCTCTCGTTACAGGTGCGGCATTACAGCTAAACTTGTAAAGATATGCCCGAAACCCCCGAACGCCCGCTAGGCTTCAGCACCCGTTCCCTGCACGCCGGACAGAAGCCCGACCCGGGCACCGGCGCTCGCGCCGTGCCCATTTACCAGACGACTTCGTTTGTTTTTGAAAACAGCGATCACGCAGCCGAGCTTTTCGCTCTCCAGCGCTTCGGCAACATCTACACGCGCATCATGAATCCCACCACCGCCGTGTTCGAGGAGCGCGTGGCGGCCCTCGAAGGCGGCCTCGCCGCGCTGGCCACCGCCAGCGGACAGGCGGCCCAGTTTCTGGCCGTCAGCAGCCTGATGCAGCCGGGCGACGACCTGGTGGCTTCAACCACCCTCTATGGCGGCACGTACACGCAGTTCGACGTGAGCTTCCGCCGCCTGGGCTACAACGTGATCTTCGTCGAGCCGGACGATCCCGAGAATTTCCGCCGCGCTATTACGCCGCGGACCCGCGCCCTGTACGGCGAAACCATCGCCAACCCGCGTATGAACATTCTGGACATCGCCAAGGTCGCCGCCATCGCGCACGGGCATCACGTCCCCCTGATCATCGACAACACCATGGCGTCGCCCTACCTGTGCCGGCCCATCGAGCATGGCGCCGACATCGTGGTGCACTCGGCCACCAAGTTTCTGGGCGGTCACGGCAACTCCATCGGCGGCGTGATCGTGGATAGCGGCCGTTTCCCCTGGACTTCCGGGCATTTCCCGCAACTCACCGATCCCAGCCCCGGCTACCACGGCATGCGCTTCACGGAGACATTCGGCGAGCTGGCTTTCATCATCAAAGCGCGCGTGGAAGGCCTGCGCGATTTCGGCCCCTGCATGAGCCCGTTCAACGCGTTTCTGTTCCTCACCGGCATCGAAACGCTCAAGCTGCGCATGGAGGCCCACAGCCGCAATACACTGGCCGTCGCGCGGCATCTGCAGAAGAGTCCCTTCGTTTCCTGGGTGAAATATCCGGGACTCGAAGCCAGCCCCTACTTCGCTCTCTCGCGGCAATACCTGCCCCTCGGCTGCGGAGCGATTCTCACGTTCGGCATCAAAGGCGGACTCCCGGCCGGCCGCCGCTTCATCGATTCCGTGCAACTCTTTTCGCACCTGGCCAACATTGGCGACGCCAAGAGCCTGGTGATCCATCCGGCCTCCACCACGCATCAGCAGTTGAGCGACGAGCAGCAGCTTGCGGCCGGCATCACGAAGGACCTGGTGCGGCT
>Ga0335078_10018073_pt1 | contig 10483 bp, 10 predicted proteins | sample Lox_Sample_32_FD_206711 | JGI IMG/M metagenome (GOLD analysis project Ga0335078, IMG submission 206711) | Soil microbial communities from Loxahatchee National Wildlife Refuge, Florida, United States - Lox_Sample_3.2 | ecosystem: Environmental > Terrestrial > Soil > Wetlands | place: USA...
TGGTGAGCGCCATTGCCCTCATGATCCTGCCCTTGCTGGTTCTATGGGGATTACTGAAGCTGCTTCCGCCCTGGGCGAAACGGACGGTCGGATGACCCCTTAGGAGGAGGCTATGCCGGCGCCACCATCCACTAGCTCGGACGCGGCCCTCGGGTCGAGAGAGCTGGACGACTTAGTTCTCCTGGTCCAAGACCTGCAGCAACGGGTTTCAAAACTGGAAGAGCGTCTGGGGACCGCAGCAGAGACGCCGAAGGTGCCTGTCGCGGCGCCGCCGCTTCCGCCCACACTCTTCAATCTCCCGCCAAACCCCGTGCCTGTTCTGGGCAGGATGGTCCTCGCCATCGCCGGCGCCTACATTCTCCGCGCATTAACCGACTGGCAAGTACTACCAGCCGCCGCTGGCGTGGCGGCCGGTCTAGTCTACGCGCTGGTTTGGCTCTGGGTAGCAGCGCGCGCGCCAGCTAAAGCAAATTTCGCGGCCGCCGTGAGTTGCTCGACGTCAATGCTGATTATGGCGCCATTGGTCTGGGAGGCAACCGGACGCCTTAACGTCATGTCGCCCGCGACGAGTTCCGCTGTGCTTACCGCCTTCGCGCTCGTTGCACTTGTGCTCGGTTCAAGGACCCAGCACAGAATCATTGGGACGATTGCAGGCGCATCTTCGATCGTCATGGCAATTGTGCTGCTGCTGGTCCGCGACGACATCGTCCCTTTCACGGTGGCGTTGCTCTTCATAGCCGCCGCAACTGAATTTGCCGCCCAGCGCGATCTTCGGCCGGGCTCGCGCGCCTTCGCCGCCCTCGCAGCTGACTTCTTGGTTCTCCTGTTTTCTTACCTGATGTCGAGCCCCCGCGGCATGCCGGAGAGCTGGATTCCTGCATCACCCCGCACCGTGCTTATCGTTCAGCTCCTGCTGGTGCTGATCTATGTGGGAACCGCCGTAACCGAGTCGGTGCTGCGGCACAAGACGCTTGCCTTCGCAGAGGTAGCGCAGACAGCGACCGCCCTCCTGATCGGAATCGGAGGCGCGGTTTGGGTTTTCAAGGATCATCGCGCGGTTATGCTCAGCCTGGGGATCGCTGCCCTGCTCGGCGGGATGGCCTTTTACGGAGTCTCGTTCCTCTTGCTGGAGCGTGACAACAAGTGGAACTTCCGTGCCTTGTCCACCTTCGGCCTGTTACTCGTGGTCGCAGGTATCTTCCTTCCATTTTCCCGTTCCGAATTTTGGATTTTCTCGTGTGCGTGCGCCGTGGGTTGCTGCTGGGCAGCGAGATTGTTCGCACTGCCCACTCTCGGCCTGCATGGAGCGGTTTATCTGTTGCTTGGCTCCGCTGCCTCGAGCGCAACGACCGAGCCTTTGGCTGCGTTGTTCGCCCTCCGTGCTGGCCCTGGCGAATGGCTGGCATCGGTCGGCGTACTTGTGGTTGCGGCCTTGTCCTGGGCAGCGATTGCGGGAATTCCCCATACTGCGACCGGCCATCGTCGCAACCAGATCTCATCGCTGGCTCTTGCCGCGCATGTAGCCTGGATCACCGCGGGATTGACGGTGTACGCCTTGCAGGCGCTATGGCGGAGAGGCTTCGGCGGAGTGACCGGCGGCGTCCCAGCGGCTACCTTGGGAACTGTGGTTCTAACAGGGCTCTCGCTCTCACTCGCGTGGCTGGGAACACACTGGAGAAGGTCAGAGCTGGTGTGGCTGCTCTACGGACTTATGGCGCTGTGCGCTTACAAGCTCGCGACACGGGATTTTATGAATGAGCACAACCTCGCTCTCGTCATTTCACTTCTCTGCTATGGTGGCGCCTTAATCGTCCTACCTCGGCTGCTGCGCTGCAGGTCCGCAGACGGCGTCACATAGCATTGTCGCCCCGGCTGAAGCGATCTGCTCAGGCATGGTTGGCGGCCAAGTCGGTGCGGGGCCTTCCAAAACCAAAGGCAGTTACTTTGAAGGCGAATTCATGCGGTAGAAATTATTGGGCCCTGGGTTAGGACTTATCAATGCCTGATAGAGGTAACTGGCTGCGAGCCCCAAGGCAATTGCAACCGTGATCACCGTCATGATCTCTCCCCATCGGTCGATCACGCCCAATTTCTTGGACACAATAGCCTGCTTCTGCACCTCCCCTTCTTCACCCGGCGCTAGCCGGACGATGTCTTCCTCGTTGTGGGCGGCGAAAATGATCCGATAGACTGCGAGAACCAGCGTCGCGATTCCGAGCACGGCCCAAATCCCTACGATGAACGTGACATTCATTGTTGGCCTCCCTTCTTGAACTGCCCGTCCGCGTTCTCGGTAAGCAAGCAGCGCTCCAAATCCACACGCCCGCGAGGCAATATGATGTTTCCTCAAACGGTCCTCCGAGATCCTCGTGGGGCTGTGCGAATGCACCCACCCCTGTGTTCTGCCGCGCAACTTTCGGAACAGCTCCTGCCGCCAGCGCCTGCGGTTTCACGATTCGAGTCGTGAGGTTCTTGAAATGAGCAACGGTAAATGGCCATCGTGGCTCTCGTCCCGCCCGGTCATGCCCTGTACCGTTGATGATCGGCGATCCGTTGCCCGAACTCGCCATCTCCGATGTGCCGTAGGGATAAGGCGCGGCGGATCTTGTCGATCAAACAGTCCGAGCAGCGCCAGTAGATCATCCTGTGGATCACCGATCGTTTGAACTTGATATCGATAACGGTGTTGGAGCCTCTGAAGTGTGCGAATGGGAGCCGCTCGAACTGGTTATCGGTTGCGAATTGGTCCAGAGTCGCCTTCAACAATGCTGGGGAAGATCGGAAGTCCCACCGAAAGAGGACAAGCAAAATCGATCCCGTCAGATTCGGGTAGTCCGCTTCGACAGGCATCGCGGCTCGTTGAATCGGACTTTGGCAAATTCGTGAACATAACAGGCGGCTGGATTAATGAACCATCGTTTGACCACCAAAAGCTATCTTCGTCTCCACGCCACAGCGGTGGCTCGCGGAAGCTGGCGCTTCCTACTCACCAGCCCCTGGCCGGAGAGCATCTAGGCGTTCAATTCGATCTGGGACGCGCTTAGAGAGCGCGCATGTCTCTTCGCCGTCGACCTGCCGGGGTTCGGCGCATCCGCGCGGCGCGACGCACCCGAATCCACCGCACTTTGCAACGAAGCGTCCACCTGGCCGCGGAGCGCGATGAACACTGCAATCATCTCGTCGGCCTGTCTAATCCAACGCAGCGCGGCATTGCTGAAGATCGCGTCGAATTCCTCGTAATAGTTCAGCGCCACGGCGTCGATAACGTGAGGGATCAAGCCAAGCTTGCGGCCCTGATTCGATTAAACGCGGGACTCGAATCGACGCCCAGGTCTTTTTCAGACGATCCGCGGTCAGCTACCAATTAAGACTAACTTAGGCCGACTAAATTCCCGCGTACCAAGAGTAGCCGAGGTCAGGCGAGATCGACCCCAAACCATTACGGATACTCTTCAGCGTGTCGGTGACCAGGATGTGGGAGAGATACTTCACGCTCTTGTATCCGAGCTGGCGAGTCACGCGCAGGCGCAAAGGAGCTCCATGTGGAATGGTCAGAGGTTGTCCATTCATGGTGTAAGCGAGGAGTGTCTGCGGGTGCAACGCATCGCTCATATCGAGACTGTCCCACGATATGTCGAAGGGGAAAAAGGCAACGTATCTTGCCTGTGGAAGAACGCCCGTCAGATTCAGGAGGTAGGAAAGAGGGACACCTGTCCATTCGGCGATGAAGGACCAACCCTCCTCGCAGGCCAGATGCGTGATCTGCGTGCGCGGCGGAAAGCGCTTTAATTCGGCCAGTGTGAACGAAGCCGGCCGGGCGACAAGCCCATCGACCGAGAGCTTCCAGTTCGCGAAATCGTCTGTCTGCAAGCGCTGATAAGTTTCATCCTCCGGAGGGTCGCCGTTGACGGGAGTCGCTCGGGAGATCTGGCTGCGATCGAATTCGCGAGCCAGAGGATGGCGGGCCATCAGAATTCGTTGACTCGCGTAGGTCAGGGTTTCGGCTGCGCCGAAAATTCCTCCGGAATCGGGTGGGATCAGGCCGTAACGGCGCGCGAGACGGGCGGCTACGGTCAGGCCCGCCGCGCCTGTCGCGACGGATGCGCCCGCGAGAAGTTTTCGTCGAGAGATGCCGGCGCTCATAATGGCTCGCCTGTAAGCATGGAGCGCATTCGATGGATGAATCCGGCGCGAACCACCATCGTTACATGAACAATAAGGAACACAAACAGAAGAGCCGCGACAAAGAAATGGATCGTGCGCGCGGACTGCTGGCCTTGGAGCAGGGCCACCAACTCAGGGAATACCGAGGTGACGGCCGGAGACATCGCGAGGCCGGTTGCGATAACCAGCGGGAACAGCCCGAACACGACGGCAACATACGTGACGCGCTGAATGGGATTGTAGAGCGTGCCGGGTGAGAAGACATTGTCGCGGAAATGACGGCTAACGATGCCGGAGAGCAGGTATGCCAGTCCGGCCAGAATGCACACCCAGGCGGAAAGAAAATGCAGGGATCGTCCCCAGCCAGTTTGGCCGGTCAGTACGAGCGGCAACGGCAGGTCGATCAACGATGGGCCGCCCATGCCCCCCGCCTCTCCCCAATAGAGGCGCGGGTGGGCAAGAAGAATCGCAATGCCGCTGACCAGCAGTCCGAGGAAGGCGGCTGTGTGAATCCAGTGCGTCGTTCGGACAAGCAGCGAGTGGCGCGGCGAACCGGTCACCGCAGCGGCGATTTCCGGGACGTAGGCAGGATCGGCCATACCCAGCGGGATGATACCACATGGCGAAATCGACGGGAGCGCTTTCACCCAGAGCGTTTGTCTGTAGCCCGGGGCGCAAAAAATCCGGACGCGGTTACAGTTTTCCCACCGCTTTCACGCTTTAGGTTTGCAAGGCGGGTCGCAGCAAATCCCACCATCCAAACAGGAGCATACGATGACTAGTAAAGAAATCGATCATTCGCACGAAATGCCGCGGAGTGGGGCTCCGCCGATCGGAGGTGAAGCGACCCAAAGCGCGAAGCACGCCGCGGCATTCAGTCCGAGTGTGGCCGAATACGAAGCTCGGCTGGCGGCCGCCCGGCAACGTTTCGACCAGCATCGGGCGGTTGCGGCTTTGTTCCGCGATAAGCTCGATCCCGAAACGTTCGAGGCTTTTCTAATCTATTTCAGCGCTCTCGGGGTAGGAATGACGGAACCGGTCGAGGGGTGGATCCGTGGAGCGGGAAGCAGATGCGGAGAGCTCGGCCTGGCGAAGCTAGCCAAGGCGCTGGATGCACATGCCGGCCAGGAGGCCGACCATCATCTGCTGATGATCGCCGATGTCAGATGGCTGGTGGACCATTGGAATGTCGATCGGCAGCCCAAGCTGAGCGCCGGCGCGCTGCTTGCGATGGAGCCCACGAACGGCGTACTCGCCTATCGCCATGTGCATGAGGATGTGATCGGAGGGATAGCGCCGTACGGCCAATTGGCCATCGAGTTTGAGATCGAAATGCTCTCAGTGACTTATGGAGCGCGACTGATCGAGCGATGCACCGAGGCGTGCGGAGGAAGTGTTCTGGAAGGTTTAAGTTTCCTAAGCGATCACGTCACGCTGGACGTCGGCCATACGCACTTTAACCGGCTTCAACTGAGCAGTCTGCTGGACGAGAATCCGTCTTTCCTCTCCAACCTGGTATCTGCCGGGTCGGCGGCCCTGGATGCTTACGCGATGTTTCTGGATGACTGTCTCGACTTGGCCCGCCGCAGGCTTTTGTCATGAACGCCGCAAGATCACCGGAAGTATCGGCGCTCATTTGGCAATTAGTAACGCCGTGCCCGGGCCTGCCGGTTGACTTTCTAAGTTCTGAGGCCACTGACGGATTTCTCGCGGAGCTTTCGGAGTTTCGAGGCCGAATTCTTTACGCGAATGGGCGAAGGCCGCGATTTGCACGTGAGGGGGGCCGATTTGCGGACGATGACGCGCTTGATCTCGAGTCCTTCCACGTGACGGTCCGGTCAGAGGGCGCGCTGATCGGGTGCGTCCGTCTTACCCCTCTGCCGGAATACTCGCGAAGTTTCATCGGCCAGCGAATTGGTCCGTCATCTTTGGAAGCGGTGGTTAAGCGGTTGAAGCTCGCGCGTACCGACTGTGTGGAGGCGGGCCGCTGGATCGTTGCTCCGGAAGCCCGAGGTACGGAGTTGGGCCGCACTTTGCTTCTGAGTTTGTGGGTTGTTGGGGAATTGCTGGATAAGCGCTGCGTTTTCGGAGCCGTGGGCATGCGGGATGGTCAATCGACATTGGTCAGTCGATGTGGCGGGCTTGTCGCTCCCGGCATTGACCCGCTCTTCGTCCAGGAGTTTGACGACGAATTGTCGCTCATGTACTTCGACCTAAATCATCCGCCTCCGCGAATCGCGATCCAATTAGCGCGAGTCAGGAGGATCCTTAACTTGCCTGGAGAGACAAATCGCCAATCAGTGGACCAGGTTGAGCAAGGGGTGGCGGATCTCTGCGCTTGAAAGTTATGAGTCCAATCGCGCCGTCAGGGTGCCGCACGAAAGCGTACGAGCGATGGTATCATTAGCCGCCGGTACAGCCACGGTAAAACCCGACGCGGAGGCAAGGTTTATTCATGGCGGCTCCCTCGCCCCAAGACCTGACCCAGTTGCTTGTGGCATGGAGCAATGGGGAGAAGGATGCGTTAGACCAGTTAATCCCGCTCGTTTACAGCGAACTGCACAGGCTCGCGCACCGGCATATGGCGAAGGAAAACCGCGGGCACCCGCTCCAGTCCACGGCCTTGGTTCACGAGGCCTACCAACGGCTGGTCAATTTGAAGGACGTGAATTGGCAGAATCGTGCTCATTTCTTTGCCGTTTCCGCTCAAGTCATGCGGCGCATCCTGGTGGATTACGCCCGCTCGCGGCGCTATAGCAAGCGCGGGGGTGAGTGGCGGCACGTCCCGCTGAATGAAGCTGTCGCCGTTTTTCCGGATCGCCGAACGGATATAGTCGCTTTGGATGATGCGCTGCGCACGTTGGCCGACATCGACCCCAGGAAAGCCCGGGTTGTTGAGATGCGTTTCTTCGGCGGCCTGAGCGTCAATGAAACAGCAGAGGTTCTCGACGTTTCTTCCGAGACCGTGTTGCGGGATTGGAGGCTGGCAAAGGTCTGGCTGCTGCGGGAGCTTGGCGAAGGGAGCGGGGATGAAGGCTGAGCGTTGGCGCCAGATCGAGCAGCTCTATCATGCCGCGCGCGAACAGGAACCCGAGCAGAGGCGCCATTTCCTCCAGGAGATCTGCGCCGATGAGGAGCTGCGCGGCGAAGTGGAATCGTTGCTCCAGCGCGAGACAGAGGCCGAGAGCTTCCTGGAGGCACCGGCACTCGATGTGACGGCGGAGGCCTTTGCGGAGGGCCGCGCACGATCGATGTTCGGACGTACGCTCGGCCACTACACGATCGTGGACTTCCTGGGCGCGGGCGGCATGGGGGAGGTGTATCGCGCAAGAGACTCGCGCATCGGACGCGATGTGGCTATCAAGGTGATTCCGCCTGTCATCGCGGGAGATCCTGAGCGCCTGAAGCGCTTCGAGCAGGAGGCGAGGGCTGCCGGCGCTCTGAACCATCCGAACGTTTTGACCATCTACGACGTCGGCGTGCAAGATGGAACGCTGTACGTGGTGTACGAACTTCTGGAAGGCGAAACTCTCCGGAGCCGTCTCCAGGAAGGTTCGTTGCCCCGGCGCAAGGCCATCGAGTATGCGCGCCAGATCGCCGCCGGGCTGGCGGCCGCCCACGACAAAGGCATTATCCATCGAGACCTTAAGCCTGAGAACCTTTTCCTGACTCGCGACGGCAGGATCAAGATCCTCGACTTCGGTCTGGCCAAGCTCACCTCGCCGGAAGGGTTCGGGAGCGACGGAACGGCCCTCGCCGCGCTCTCACCTCATCGTGAGCCGGGGAGGATTCTCGGCACTCCCGGTTACATGGCTCCCGAACAACTGCGCGGCGCAGTGGTGGACCACCGGGCAGACCTTTTTAACTTAGGAACGATCCTCTACGAAATGCTCACCGGCCAGAGGCCGTTCCGAGGCAGGACCACCAACGAGGTGTTGGTCGCGATTCTGAACGACGACCCGATCGAAAAGTCGGAATCCGGTGGTAAGTTTGACCCCAGCCTCGCTCGTCTGTTGCGGCGCTGCCTGGAGAAGAACCCTTACGAGCGCATCCAATCCGCTCTGGATCTGGCTTTCGATCTAGAAGCTCTTCTGATCCCGAATGAAAAGGCGCGGCCGCCGCGCTGGAAGAAAAGAGAGTTGGGAATTGGGCTGGCGGCAGCAGTCCTGCTAATCGGGTCGTTCCTGATCGGCCGCCAGATCGAGAAAGCGCGACCGCATCCGGCCCCGACCTTTCGACGACTGACGTACCGGACGGGCGTGATCACCGGAGCCCGTTTTGCGCCCGATGGTCAAAGCATCATCTATTCGGCCGGCTGGGATGGGAAGCCGCCAGAGCTGTTCAGCACGCGAGTCGGAAGTCCTGAGTCCCGGCCGCTCGGTCTGCCGTCGTCCGGTGTGTTCGCGATTTCATCCGCGGGGGAACTGGCCATTTCTCTGCAATGCGAGTTGAATTGGGCAGAGTGCCAAGGCACGTTGGCGAAGATGCCGCTAGCCGGCGGCGCACCCCGCGAAGTTCTCCAAGACGTCTTCTATGCGGACTGGGGCCCGAACGGAAAGGACTTGGCGGTGGTCCGGCCCGTAGATGGACGATTTCGCCTGGAATATCCAGCCGGAAACGTTCTCTATGAGACCGCCGGCTGGATCACCTATCCTCGCTTCTCGCCCAAAGGCGATCAGATTGCCTTTCTGGATCTTCCCACTTTGGGCGACGATTCGGGTTCGATTTCCGCGGTGGATCTCAGCGGCCACAAGAGAACGCTTTCGAGTGGCTGGAAGAACCTGAAGGGCTTGGCATGGGCTCCCAGTGGTAAGGAGGTTTGGTTTTCCGGAGATCGCACGGCGCGATCTCAGCTCCTTTACGCGGTCTCGCTCGACGGGAAGGAACGCCGCGTGTTTCAGGGTCCCGCTTGGATGCGCCTGCAGGAGATCTCGCGTGACGGACGCGTTTTGTTGTTGGAGGGCACTCCGCGTAGCCGCACGGTCTTGCAGCCGGCCGACGGGTCGGCGCAGCGAGATCTTTCCTGGCTTGACTGGTCCACCGCGGCTGACATCTCGGCGGATGGCAAGACGATTCTCTTCTACGAATGGGGCGAAGGCGTTGGAGGGAATCCAACGGTCTACCTCCGGGACACGGGCGGCAGCGATGCCATTCGTTTAGGAGAAGGCCGCGCATTGGCCTTGTCGCCAGACGGGAAAGTTGCGCTCGCCCTTCGGGGAACGCCGCCCAAGCTTGTCCTTTTACCCACGGGTCCGGGTGACGAGCAGGTCCTGCCGTCATCCGGCTTAGTAGAGTACTTGTCTGCGGCATGGTTCCCGGATGGGAAACGGATTCTTTTTGTAGGATCGGGTCCCGATTTGCAACCACGAGCCTACATTCAAGACATAGATGGTGGCGCGGCGCGCGCGATCGACGACGAGGCGGTGCGGTCAGCTTTGATTTCTCCGAGCGGCAAACTATTAGCGGTTGTCAGCGGCGACGGCGAGTATCAATTGCGTCCCGTGGACGGCGAACCGCAGGAGATTCATGGAGCCTTGCCTGGCGATCAAATCATCCAATGGAGCTCCGATGGCCGCTACATCTTTATGCAGGGGCCAGATGACAAAGCGATCGAGTTCTTTCGGGTGAATCTTTCCACTGGAAACAGGGAGCCATGGAAGAGCATTGGCGCAGCCGATCCGGTCGGAATGATCGGCTTCCAGCCCAATTCCGTCCATATGACGCCGGACGGGAAATCGTTCGTGTACACGTACTGGAAAGTGCTTACAGAATTGTATTTGGTCGACGGCCTAAATTAGTAGAAGCTACACGCAACATAGAAGCTACACGCAACTTGACACACTCGATTTCGAGGCCTATCCTCAAAAGATTCGGAGGAGCCGTGAAAAGCTTGAGGTTTGCTTGTGCGGTGCTCGCGTCTGCGATAGTGCTGGGCGGAGCCGTCGCTCTCGCGTGTGGCGATAAACTGCTTTCTCCCGGTAGTGTTGTCCGGTTTCGACTGGTCTACGGCTCTCATGAGGCCTTCGTCGTGATCTACTCCAACGGAGAGCCAGGCGTCGCAAACCAAAACCTCGCGATCCTTCGAAACGCCAAGCTGCAGAGCACGATGAAGGAGGCAGGGCTTAAGCTGCAAATCGCCGATGGCCCCGCGCAACTTAGCGATGCGCTCAAGTTGGGAAAAGTAGACGTGGTGGTGGCTGACTTCGCGCAGATAGGCGGGATCATCCAGCAACTGCAGCAGGCGCCGTCGAAGCCAATTCTCCTTCCGGTGCTTTCCAAACCTTCCAAGGCAGAGCTTTCCGCCGCGCAAAAGGATTAC
>Ga0335078_10018075_pt1 | contig 10482 bp, 10 predicted proteins | sample Lox_Sample_32_FD_206711 | JGI IMG/M metagenome (GOLD analysis project Ga0335078, IMG submission 206711) | Soil microbial communities from Loxahatchee National Wildlife Refuge, Florida, United States - Lox_Sample_3.2 | ecosystem: Environmental > Terrestrial > Soil > Wetlands | place: USA...
AGTTTGTGGAGAGCAAAGATCATCTTCCGCTCCGGGGCTGTTCAGGCAGTCGGTGTCTGAGTGTGCGAGATGGCGCAGAGACTCTCGGTGCTGTTGGCCTGTTGGCAGCGGGGGGCGGCGACGACGTTGTTGTTGATAGTCCATGCCTGCTGCCTGAGTCATTGCCCGACGACGGTCTTGCGCTTGGCTTGCACGACGCTGGAGTCGATGAAGCCTCCCCGCTGGCGGAACAGTGCCCGCGCTTGCGGAGTGCGTGTTCACGAAGTAGCTCGAGGCCGTGTCGATCGCGTACTTCTTGCCGCCTTCGAGCGTGTAGGCGCGGGAGGCCTTGCAATTGCTCTCGATAGCACCGTGGTCGAGGTCCTCAGAGCCGGACGGCTAGCTATTTGCCCTGACAAGCCTTTATGCAGGCAGCGCAGGGCTAACCACGGTAGAGCTTCCAGTGGTCCGGGCGGGTACAGACCCTCTCGTAAGCGGACGGTCAGCGGTTCGAATCCGCTCACCGGCTCCCAGTACCTCTGACATGCGGAAACGCGATCTAGCGGACCTAGGTGCGCCGTCCGCTCGGTGCGCACAGCGCTTATCGAGCTTCCTCTTATTGTTAACCCACACCTTCGTTTGCGAGGCTTCTAGGCGAGCCCTCGCAGGATTCAGCTTGGATAACGAGGACAATGGCGCTTGCCAGTTAGACGGGTTCGGTGAGTTTTGCGCGCATCCACGGGTACGGGTCGCGGAGCGGCTTTCGCGTCGCGCGTCGGCGATCCTGGATCGTGTGGAGTGGCTCGCCGGCGATGTAGTGGCGGCCCCGGCCGGTGCCATATGGGCTCAGGATGCCGGCGGAAGCGAGTGAGGTCAGGTCCCTGGTGGCTGTCTGCCGGTCACCTCGGTACGTTTCATGTAGCCGCCGCGCCGTACCCGGTAGCCGAGGACCGCGTCGAACATCGCGTCAAGTGTCCGTTCGTGCAGGCCGTGTTCCTGGGCAAGCACATCGAGTTCGCTCCAGGTCTGCCGGGCCTCATCGACCCGCCGGGCGACTGTCTGGGCTTGCATGTGGTGCGCGCGGAGATTGAAGGTCAGCCACAGGTGCGGGTCGGGGCGTGGCTGCCACGAGCCGTGTCCGGTATGGGCGAGGGCGCTGTAGTAGTCCTCGGTGTTGGCGCCGAGCCACTCTTCGATGCTGCAGAATTCCGGCTCACCGATGTCAGAGCGGGTAAGTACGAGGGTCGCAAGTGCGCGGGCCATTCGCCCGTTGCCGTCAAGGAACGGGTGGATCATCACCAGGTTCAAGTGCGCCATGGCCGACCGGATGATGGGATCGCTGTTGAGGCCGACGTGCAGGCTTGCCGCGAGCGCTTCCATGAGGGCCGGCACGTCCGCATAGTCGGGTCCCTCGTAGACGACTTGGTCGGTTCGCTCATCGTGGACGTAGATCGGCCCCTTGCGGTAGCGTCCAGGCGACTTGCCTGCATCGTGGCTGAGCATCATGTAGTGCATGGCGCGCAGTTCCGCCGTGTCGAAGGTGGCGTAGCCGGCCTCGCTCATCGCGAGGACATAGCCGAGGGCCTGGCGGTACCCCTGTATTTCCAGGAACGTCTTCTCGTCGGCGCTGAAAGGTTCGTCGCCGTCGATCGCTGCGGCTGCGTCGTCCTCCGCGACCTCGTATCCCTCGATGCTGCTGGAGCCCCGAATGTTGCGTGCAAGCGCGGATCGCCGCAGGCCGCCTTCCCACCGCCGCGGAGTGCGCAGGATATTGCGAAGGTTCTTGCGCATCTGGTGGATCTCACCGAGCACCACCTCGTCCTCGCTTGTCAGCGAGGGCGCGGTGCGTCGCGAACGGGCGTCAACTGCCCGGATAAGCCGCCAGCAGCAGCCCCTAGCCGCCGCCTAACATGTGGCCCACGTCACATTCAACGATTCCAGGTGACGCGAGCATTTCTCAGTGTCGGCACCGAATGGGACACAGGGAAAGGCAGGCAGCGAGATGACCCACATCTGGACCTGGACGCGAAACGGCACGCCGGTACTGACCACGCCGGAGGGGGTCGACATAGCGAACGATCGCGAGTTGCGCGAGAAGCTGCTCTCGGTCAGCGACTGGAACCCGGTAGTCGTCGTGGACGGGAGCACGTTCCGGACCTTCTTCTCGGTCGGCGCCATGCGTGTGCTCGACGAGGCGTCCCGCAGGATGGCAGCCGTGGGCGGAGAGCTCCGCCTCGCAACCACCCGCCCCAATATGCGCCGTGACCTGGGAATCGCCCGCTACGGCAGCCTCCTGCAGATCTTCGAGAGCCTCGACGATGCCCTGGACGTCACGCTCCAGCCGCAGGCTGCCTGACATGAAGGCGCCGGCCGCAGGCCTCCCGGCCCCGATTGCCTGGCTTAGACCGGTACCGGGCCATACATTGCGAAATGATGACGCCAGGGTGCCGGCGGGCAGCCGACGTCCGTCAGGCAGGTCCCGCCCGGGTACCTGCCCGGCTGCCCGCGGCAGCGGCAGCGGCAGCGGCAGGAAGTGGTACGTCGGCCCGGCCAGCGAGGCCAGGCCGCCAGCTTCAGAGAGGCTGTGTTATGGCGCATCGCTCTAAGCAAGACGGGGACGAACGCGGGGCCCAGGCCCGGCTGTCCATGGGATCGCAGGAAGAGTTCTTCACGCGCTACTGGCCGCGGCTGGTGCGGTTCCTGATCACCCAGGCAAGCAATCACAGCCTTGCGGAGGAAGTAGCGGGCGACACATTCCTCAAGGCATGGGACCGCTGGGATGACCTGCTAACGTACGAGCGGCCCGACTCGTGGCTGTTCAAGGTGGCGCTACGCGAGCTTCGCCGGCAGGAGGCGAAGGCGCGCACCAGGGACAGCCTGGCGGAAGACCGGACCGGCAACATGGCCGACCTTCAGGGGACAGCCCTGACGGACGACTGGGTAGCGGACAACTTCGCTCTCACCGCCGCGATACGGACCCTGCCGCGCCGGCAGGCGGAAGTCGTCGCCTGCATGCTGCTGGGCTACTCGACGAGGGAAACGGCCGAGATCCTCGGAGTATCCGAAGGCACGGCCAGGTCGCACCTGAGCCGCGCCGCGGGCAAGCTCCGGGTACTGCTGACCGACGCGGAACTGCCAGGCGTGGCACGGAAGGACCCATCATGACCCCGGAAGAAGCCCTCGGAGCGGATGTCCTTGGCTCCGCCGCCCGCACGATCGGCGAGATGCCCGAAGAAGCCGTCCAGTCGAAGTTCGCCCAGCTGCAGCAGATGCGGGGGGCCCGCACCGAGCGGGAGATCATCCGGCAGCAGGCGGAAGCCGACTCCCTCGAAGGGGACGAAGCGGCTTACCAGGCCGGCCTCATGCACGAGAAGAGCGACCTTAAGAAGGCCGCCCGCTGGTACCGCGCGGCCGCGGTCAACGACTTCCCCGGGGCATCGCTCCAGCTCGCCAAGGTGCTCGCCATGCTCGCGGAAGAGCACTATGCCAAGGGGGAAACCCACGCAGGAGAAGCACTGATCGAGGAAGCCTCGGACTGGTGCGTCAAGGCCTGCGCAGCCGGCGAGTTCGTCGAAGGCGAGGCCGAGGCTTTCGACCTCATGGAGGAACTCAACGCGCGCCTTGACCCGGACTTCCGTCGGCCCGGGCCCGGCTCGCGCAGCCCGGCAGCCGGTCAGTGCACCCGCGGCGGCCTGACGAAGGTAATAGCGATGCCGAACGATGCTATGGAAGAGCACCTGAAGTCCTGCGGCTCCTGCAAGGCCGAGCAGGCCGATCGGGCCGCCACGGGAGCATCGGCCTCCGCTTCGCGATGATCATCCCGCGGCCCTGCCCGCCCCAGTTGCCTAGCGCGGGCCTATCGGCTAGGGCGGTCCCGCGCAAGCACACTCGCGGGACCGCGAGCCTGTCCGACACACGCTTTCGAGTCGCGCACTTCACGATGAGGTAGACATGCCAACGTACCCAGTCCCCCGTCGGCGCCCCCGGCGCCGAGCAGCCTGGCCGCGCATTATCATCCTGGTGATCATCCTGGCGTTCGTCATCGTCATGACCGTGCTCGGCCACGCACCCGAGGCCGCAGCCGGCATCGCTGCCGCAGCCCTCGCCGCAGCGAGTTCCGCGACCGGCAGCCCCCGTGACCACATAGCGGACAACGATTGGGACGACCGCCGTAGCCTCCCGTGACGCGGCGAGTAGGGCAGCTGTTCCCACGACCTGACAGGCGTTCCGCGTGGAGGTATCGTTACCGGACGTCAGTCCGATTGTCACCCGCGCGGGGCAGGTGAGCCGGCACAAGGGGACACCGTCATGACAGGCCCGAGAGCGCAAGACGGCGCTTACAGCGCCGATTCCGAGCCCGGCAGTCGTCAGGAGACGCCCGAGCAACGCTACGCACGGCGGTCACGGAATGCGGCCGTGTTCGTTGCCGTGGCCGCCGTTCTGATGCTGCTCGTTTTGCTCGTGATGGGCTTGGCGGTGCTGTTCGTGCTGCACGCCATCACGAGCGTGCTCTGACGGCGGACACGCCAAGATCCCTGCGGAAGCAGAACCGGAAGCGACCGCGCAAGCGAGCAAGCGAGCCGGCAGGGATGGCTCTTGGCCGTGGTGCCGCTGGGTTAGATGGGCGAGTGGGCCGGGGGTCCTGCTGTGGTTGCCGTGTCGAGCAGGCGCTTGTCGCAGGTGACGAACGAGGTCAGCTGCGCCTCCCAAACATAGGGTCGCCGACTGTGTACGCTACGTGATGTGACTTCGCGACAAGAAGGTCGAGACTTCATCATGACCCGGGCGGAACTCGGTATCGCCGTGGTCATGGACCACCCGGCCCAGCACTTCGTGAGCGCGTTCCAGCTTCTCGCCGCCGAACCGGGCCTGCGGGTACACGTCTATTACGGCTCCGTGTCGAAGCGCATATCGGATCCGGGGTTCGCTACGACGCTTTCCTGGGACATTGACCTGCTTGAGTGCTACCCCTGGTCGGCCCCCCCGTCCAGCAGGACAGCGGCCTGGCTGACCGGGGAGCTCCGCGCGGCCCGCCCCGACGTGGTGCTCTGCTTCGGGTGGGCATCGCCGATCGCACGGACGGCGATCGGCTACTGCCTGCTTACTCGCCTGCCACTGCTCATGTACGGTGACACCACGTGGCAGCATGCGTCCAGCGGGCGCAACCGCCTAGCCAGGTCCGCCGCACTCCACGTGCTGCTGCGCCGGTGCGCTGGGGCCGTGTCAACCGGCACGTTCAACCGCGAGTTCTACATCCGGTACGGCATGGACCCCCGGCGCATCTGGCCGGGCGTATGCCCGGCAGACACCGACACGTTCGCGGCAGCCAGGGCTGAACGCCAGCCCGGTACGGACGGCGAGCTAAGGATCGGCTTCGCGGGCAAGCTGGTCACCCGCAAAGGGGTCGACGAATTGCTACGGGCGGCGGCCCTGCTCCCGGCCGAGCGGGCCTGGTCAGTCACGGTAGTCGGCGATGGCCCGATGCTTCCTCGCCTGCGGGCGCTCACCGCCGAACTGGGCCTTATCGACCGAGTCGTCTTCCGCGGATTCGCTAACACCACCGAGATGCCGAAGGTGCTCGCGGGCTTCGACGTGGTGGTCGTCCCCTCCCGGTTGGACATGAGGGTCCTGGTCACGATCGAGGCGATGGCGGCCGGCGCGGCGCTGATTGTCAGCGACGCTACCGCCGTGTGGGGACCCGGCGATCTCGTCGAGCATGGGATAACCGGGCTGGTCTACCGCTCGGGCGAACCCTCGATGCTGGCCGAGCAGATCAAGCGCCTGCTCGGCGACCCGATGCTGCTGCACAGGCTGCAGTACGACGGCGCCCAGCGTTCAGCGAGATTCGGGCCCGGCGCGTTCGCGCAGACGACGAGGGACGCGGTGCGAGAAGCCGTGGGCCGGTTAGCCGGAGCCAATGGACTGTGGGCAGCCGCCTCAAGCGCCGTCACCCCGTGCAGGCTGCGGCGAGTGCACCGCATGGGACGTGGCCGCCGCGGCGGAGCCGTCGCTCATGGCGTGATAGCCGAACACCCCGGCGATCGTCGCGCCGAGCAGGAGGATTGCTGCCGCGAGTGACAGCAGTGCGACACGCAGGCCGCGCCGTCCCCTGATCCCCGCAGGTCCGCCCCGGCCCTCCACGCCGTATGCATCGCCCATCTCGCGCTCCCCTGGCTCGTTCAAGCCGTCAGAATCGAAGACATCACCCGGATGACCTCGGATGACTACCCAGTGTAGTATCCATAATCGAAAGAGCCGCCACGGGGATTGCCGCAGGTGAGTGTCATGACTCGCCCGTCCCAGGCCGGCACCTCGCTCACCGGCGACCCGTCCAGCACTTCCATGACAGCCCGGTACAGGTGCTCAGCCTGGTTCGTATTCACTCACCGTATGTGCTAGGTGACGGTTCGCTTCCGCTGTAGGTTCTAGGCGAATCATCAGAAGGCGAGGATGCGCTGGTCGCCGCGGCCTTGGTAGCGGCGGGCTGCGGCGATGGCGGGTGGGCCTTTCTTCCGAACCTAAGAACAACCGCCACAGCGGTTGAGCCAGAGACCGCAAACATGGAGGGCACATGAGCAACGACGTGCGTCCCGGCGCTGCCTCCCCGGCTGCCGTCTCCCTGGCCACCGCCTCCCCGGCGAAGCTTTGGCTAGCCCGGATCCTGATGAGCCGTGCGGCCGGTACGCTCATCGGCCTCCTGTCGGCAAACCGGGTACGGCACCAGGGTGTCTGGTTCGACGTCCGTGGTAGCGAATTCTCCCCGCAAGTGCGGGCCCAGATGTTCTGGGGGAGCTACGAGGGCGGTGAGACGCGAATGATCAGGGACCTGCTGCGGGGGAGCACTACTGTCGTGGAACTCGGCAGCAGCCTGGGCATCACCACCACCCACGCGGCGGCGCTGATGGCTCCCGGCGGTCAGCTAGTGTGCGTCGAGGCCAACCCTCGGCTCCTGTCTGGGCTACGGGAAAGGCTCGCCCGCCGCACGGCCGCGCTGCACGTGGATTTCATCCACGCGGCGGTCACCGACACCTGTGGTGAGGCCGCCTTCGAGGTGTCGCCGGCGACGGTGAGCTCCTGCCTGGTCGCTGACCGGCCGCAGGGCGCGACCGCTCGCCCGGGCCACGAGGCGGTCCAGGTGCCCGCGCTCACGCTGCGCGAGATCCTGCGCAGAACCGGGGTCGATGAATTCGATCTAATCTCCGATATCGAGGGAGCCGAGGCCGCCTTCCTCCTGAAGGACCCCGGCGTATTGCGCCGATGCCGGCGGGCTGTCATCGAGCTGCACGAGACGACGGTCGATGGCCGGACCGCGTCAGTGTCCGATCTCGCTGCCGCTGCAACGGCTACCGGCCTGCGGATCCTGCGCCGTCATGGCCCCGTCATCGGGCTGGTCCGCCCGTGACCGGGAGAACCGGCATCACAAACCAGGGCCCGCAGAGCCGCGTCCCTCATCGTCCGCGCGAACGCGGCGGGCCCGAGTTCCGCAGACCACCCGGCTCCGTCGCGCTATAGCCTGCACAGCAGCGCCGAGTCATCGAGCAGCCGTTCGAGCAGCCCAGCAAGCATGGCAGGCTCGCCGCCCAAGTCGCGCAGGCCGTACGCTTCGCACATCTCGCGATCCCTCCGGGGTTTCTTGACAAGCCCGTCACACGCGTCGTCACCTGATGTGCTCTACTGACTACACAGTGTAATATCCCCCCTCGGAAGCGATGCCGCAAGTACGGGCCGGCCGGGTGTCGGGAACCCGTGCGACGCCGAGGAGGGGGCGGGTGAACACAAAGGCGATCGACGCCGATGTGCTGGGGCCGGAGGTGCGTGGCACGCAGTCCAGGCAGTGGCTTGCAGGCTGCGCGCGAAGCCTTGTCCTGGCCGGAACCGAGGCTGGTTACGACGCGATCGTGTGGCTGTCGGGGCTGTGCTACGTCGGCTGGCTCACCAGGGACATGCCAGACGTCGAAGCCAGGGCCTCCCGGCTTGCCGTGGTGGGTCTTGCCGTGTGCGTGCTGTCAGTGCTGTCCGGGCTGCTGGCCGGCCTCTACCGGGGACGCCATCCGCGGGGCAGCCTCGATGAGGTGATCAGCGTGTTCGCCGCGGGCGCGCTGATGCTCGTGCCGCTCGCGATGCTCGGCGGCGTGCTGCTTGGCGGGCAGCGCCACATGCTGCAAACCCTGCTCGGTGCCGCGTCCGTCGCGCTGCCCACCATCGTCGTGGCGAGGTACCTGGTCTTCACCGCGCGACAGGGCGGTCTGCGGTGGCGCCGCAGGCAGACGACGGCCGGGGTCAAGGTCATCGTCTTCGGGGCAGGGAACGCCGGCACCGCGCTGATCCGCCGCCTGCTTGACGAGCCGGGTTCCGCGTACCGGCCGGTCGCGCTGCTCGACGACGACCCGGCCAAGCGCCGCCTGCGGGTGCACGGGATCCCGGTCCTCGGCGACCGGACACGGATGGCCGAGGTGGCCGCCCAGACCGGCGCCGCGGTGCTGGTGATAGCGATCGCCAGGGCCGGCGGTGCCGCCTTCCGCGACCTCACGGCCCGCGCCGAGCGGTGCGGGCTGATCCCCAAGGTGATCCCCACCGCGACCGAGCTGATCAGCGGCGGCGCCAGGATCGAAGGCGTTCGCGATCCCAGGATCAGCGACCTGCTTGGCCGTCGGCCCATCAGGACCGACCTCGCCGCGATCGCCGGGCATTTCGCAGGGCGCCGCGTCCTTGTCACCGGTGCGGGAGGCTCGATCGGATCGGAGCTCTGCCGCCAGCTGCACCAGTTCGCCCCCGCGGAGCTGATCCTGCTCGACAGGGATGAGTCCGCCCTGCACGAGGTAGAGCTCACGCTGCACGGCCGTGCCCTGCTCGACTCCGAAGAGACCGTGCTCGCGGACATCAGGGACCCGCGCCGCGTCCGCGAGGTCTTCGAACGGTTCCGGCCGCAGGTCGTCTTCCACGCCGCGGCGCTCAAGCACCTGCCGCTCCTGGAGCGCTACCCGGCCGAGGCGGTGCAGAGCAACGTCTTCGGCACCCAGACGGTGCTCGAGGCCGCCGTCGCGTGCGGCGTGCAATCATTTGTGAACATTTCCACGGACAAGGCCGCCGATCCGGTTAGCGTGCTCGGCTACTCCAAGAAGATCGCGGAACGGCTCACCGCGCATATGGCGGGCCGCGTGGAAGGAACATACCTGAGCGTCCGCTTCGGCAACGTTCTCGGCAGCCGCGGTTCCGTGCTCGGCGCGCTGTCCGCGCAGGTCAAAGCCGGCGATCCGCTGACCGTGACGCATCCCGACGTGACGAGGTACTTCATGACCGCCGACGAGGCGGTCCAGCTCGTCTTGCAGGCAGCCGTCGTCGGCGGCAGCGGTGAGGTCCTCATCCTCGACATGGGCGACCCGGTGCGGATCGCCGACATCGCCCGGCGGCTTGCGGCGCAGTCCTGTCATCAGGCCGGCATCGTCTACACAGGGCTGCGGCCCGGTGAGAAGCTGGCTGAAGACCTGCTCAGTTCTGATGAGGTCGACCTCCGGCCGCGTCATCCGCTGATCAGGCACGCCCAGGTCAAGCCGATTGACCCCGATGAGCTTGCGGTGCTGCGCTCGCTCGACGACGAGGCTGTGCTGCGGCGGCGGCTGGCCGAGTGCGCTCTGGCGGAAATCGGGTGTCAGGCACCGACCTTGCCGGCAGTAACGCGTGAGGGCAGCCGATGAGAGGAGCCGCGAACCCGTTCTGGCTGGGAATTGTCAAGACATCACACGGAACGGGTTCGGCGTAGCGGCTCGCGGATAGGCGGGTTGGTTATGGGCGCATGGCCGGGGTAGGCCCTGAACCGCGCCCTGGCTGAGGGCAGTGGGCAAACGTCCCTAGCCGCCGCTTGTGAGGGGTATTGCCGCCAGGTCAACATCCGGATTCGCCGCCGTGCGCCAGTCATTCGTGAAACACAGCCAGAGCAGGACAGCAGCCACGATGGTCAACGCGACAGGCGCCGTCAGGGCAGTGGCAACACGCACGGCTTGCACTAGCCATGATGAATACACCTTGGCGGGAGCGACAAAGCCAGGCAGGCCTCCAAGTGCGCCTGCGATCGCGCGGATCAGGATGAGCCAGTCCAGCCGGGAGGGGGGCATCAGTGCGAGGGGCAGGAAAATGATGGGGTCGTACCAGGAGCGCTGCTGGGGCGAGACGACCAGCAACGCCAGCGCCAGCGCCAGTGCGGCCCGGACTGCGGGAAAGTCGCCTGGTCCCGGCGGCATGCGCCACAGCAGGATCAGCGCGAGGACCGCGAAGCTGATCATGCCCAGGGTGTTGATCCTGGCGGTCGCGTCCTGCCAGTGCAGTGCCCGCGCCAGTGAGACCCACGGAACATAGTCGACCGGGGCCACCGCCGAGGTCCCGAGTGCGGCGGTGATGGAGGCGCGGCCTGCCAGCAGGCAGCAGGGGATCGCCACGAGGGCTGTGCCCGCCGCCAGCGCGGCCAGTGCACGCGGGGACCGCCGTGCCGCCCAGCCGAGCCCCGCG
>Ga0335078_10018076_pt1 | contig 10482 bp, 6 predicted proteins | sample Lox_Sample_32_FD_206711 | JGI IMG/M metagenome (GOLD analysis project Ga0335078, IMG submission 206711) | Soil microbial communities from Loxahatchee National Wildlife Refuge, Florida, United States - Lox_Sample_3.2 | ecosystem: Environmental > Terrestrial > Soil > Wetlands | place: USA: Florida...
TGGCGGGAGCCTTGCGATACACCCAGCGCGCGCTGGCCATCGGCGAGAAGGTCTATGGGCCCGACCATCCCAAGGTGGCCATCCTCGCCAACAACATCGGCCAGATTCTGAAGGACCAGGGGGATCTGGCGGAAGCCTTGAGGTACACGCAGCGCGCGCTTTCCATCGACGAGAAAGTCTACGGCCCTGACCATTCGAGCGTGGCCAGAGACGCCAACAACATCGGCCAGATTCTGAAGGACCAGGGGGATCTGGCGGGAGCCTCGCGCTCTGTCGAGCGTGCGCTCGCCATCAACGAGAAGGTCTATGGTCCCGAACATCCCAAGGTGGCTACCAGTGCCAACAACATCGGCGGGATTCTGAAGGACCAGGGGGATTTGGTGGGAGCCTTGCGGTACACCCAGCGCGCGCTGGCCATCGATGAGAAGGTCTATGGACCAGACCATCCCAACGCGGCCAGAGACGCCAACAACATCGGACAGATTCTGAAAGCCCAGGGGGATCTGGCGGGAGCCTTGCGCTACACGCAGCGCGCGCTTTCCATCGACGAGAAGGTCTATGGCCCCGACCACCCCAACACGGCCAGAGACGCCAACAATATCGGACAGATTCTGAAGGACCAGGGGGATCTGGCGGGAGCCTTGCGCTACGCCCAGCGCGCGCTGGCCATCGATGAGAAGGTCTATGGCCCCGACCATCCCGACGTGGCCACCGCAGCCGGCAACATCGGCGGCATTCTGTGGGACGAGGGGGATCTCGCGGGAGCCTTGAGGAACACCCAGCGCGCGCTGGCCATCGATGAGAAGGTCTATGGACCCGACCATCCCAACGTGGCCACCGACGCCAACAACATCGGCCAGATTCTCCAGGACCAGGGCGATCTGGCGGTAGCCGTGCAATACATCCAGCGCGCACACCGGATCCTGCACGCTACCTACGGTCCTGACAACCCACTCACGAAGGGCAGCAGCCAAAACCTGGCGATCATCCAACAAGCCTTGGCGAAACAAACGGGCAGCTAACAGGTTTGATCGCGCCCCGAAGGCCTGCACAGCCACCGGCGAGACCGCCGCCGATATCCCACAGCGCCTGCCCCAGCCCAATCATGCGACAATCCAGATCCATGCGCCTCGTCTTCCGCGATGCCCTGTTCGACGCGCAACTCCTCCGCACCGTCAGCCATTCCTGCTACGGCGGCGCCGATCTCGCCGAGTGCCTGACCACCGCCCGCACCATCCGCGGCCAGGACATGGCCGGCTGGTTCGCCGCCTGGATGGAGCTCGCCAACCGCGTCCGCGCGGACGCCGGGCGCAGTCTCCACAACGGCCACGCCGTCAGCGCCCGCGACGCCTTCCTGCGCGCCTCGAACTACTATCGCAACGCCTACATCTTCCTCTTCGCCGCGCCGCCGCCCCCTGACTTGCGCCGCGCCTACGACCTGCACCGGCAATCGTTCCGCCAGGCGGCCGCCTTGATGAACCCCCAGCCGGATGAAGTCCAAATCCCCTACGAGCACACCGCCCTGCGCGGCTATTTCTTCCGCGCCGCCGGCGCCCCCCGGCCCACCCTGATCCTCAATGGCGGCTACGACAGCACCGCCGAAGAATGTTATTTCTGGAACGCCGCCGCCGCGCTCCAGCGCGGGTACCACTGCCTGATCTTCGATGGACCCGGCCAAGGCGCCGCGCTGATCGAAAACGGCTTGCCCTTCCGCCCCGATTGGGAATCCGTCATCGGCCCGGTGGTGGACTGGCTGCACGAGCAGCCATCGGTCGACCGGCAGCGAATCGGAATCGTCGGCCTCAGCTTCGGCGGCTACCTCGCCCTGCGCGCCGCCAGCGGGGAACCGAGAATCGCCGCGTGCATCGCCGACCCCGGACAGTTCTCGCTTTTGGATATTTTCAAGGCGCGCCTGCCCCCGCTCCTGGCCCAACACCTGCCCGAGCTGCGCGGCCTGTCCGGCGCGCTGCTGCGGCAAATCCTGTACGGCCGCCTGCACAAGCCCACCGCCGGATGGGCGTTGCGCCGCGGCTTGTGGGTTCACGGCGTAGCCAGCCTGGAGGACTACCTGCGTGCGGCCGCCGAATATACGCTCGCCGGCAGGGTGGAGCGCATTCGATGCCCGACGCTGGTCTGCCGCGCCGAAGACGACGACCTGGCGATCTCGGCGCGGAAGACCTTTGACGCCCTGACCTGCGCAGCCGAATTCCTCACCTTCCACCGAAGCGAGGGCGCCGGGGAGCATTGCGAAGCAGGCGCGCGCAGGCTCTTTCATCAGCGCGCCTTCGACTGGCTGGATCGGCGGCTGCAAGCAGCCGGCCGGCTGATCTCAGGGGCTTGTTGAAAAACGCGCCCGGGGCGCCGCTCCCTCAGAGCCGCGCGAAGGCGGTCCCGGGCTCTTTTCAAACGAACTCCGGGTGCGGACCCGATGCTGGCCGCCGGGGTGGCGCAAGCCGCAGCTTGCCGGGCGGGACTTCAGTCCCACCGAACGGCGAACTGAAGTTCGCGGCCGCAAGCTGAAGCTCGCGCCACAACGCTGCGACAAAATGTCCAAACTGCGGGGGCGGGACTTCAGCCCCGCCGGCCCCGTCCGAGCTCGCCCCAGACTAATTCCCGCTCTGCATACTCAAATCCAGCCGGAAATGAAGCATGGTCCTGGTGGTCGACGCCGCCACTCCCGCGGCCTTCCCCAACAGCTTCTCGTAACCTTCCGGACCCAGCGCTTTCGCCAGCGTCGGGCCACCATCCAGATCCGCGTATTTGTCGTACAGCAGCAGGCTGGTCCATTCGTTCGCGTCGCCGCCGATTACCGTCTCGTACAGCCAGTATTGCTGCACTTCGGCCTTCTTATAGCCCGGTAAGACATCGTTCTTGATGAAGTTCTGGAAGGCGGCGCGTTGTCCCGGCGCCACGTGCGTGGTGGTCACCATCGCCAGGTTCGGCGGTCCGCTCATCTGGTGTATGATGCTCAGCTCGGGATGCGTGCGCACGGCCACCGACCGCGACTCGATCACGCACTTGCGCGCACGGCCCAGCAGGTTCGCCAGCACATCCGGCGCCAAGGCCTTGGCCAGCGGGGTTGGCCCGTCCAGATCCGCGAATTTGGCCAACGTGATGGCGATCGTATATTCACTGCCGGCGCCCAAGTTCCCCGTGTCCCATGAGGACACCTCCGGCACGCCTGCTTTCTTGTACGCCGGCAGAATTTCGTTTTTGATCAGGCTCTCCCATTCCTGGACCATATCGGGTTTGACCTTGTAGGTGGTCACCCTCATGTACTCCGGCTGGATGGAATCCTGGGCCGGGCATAGGACCGGCCGGGCTGCGGTTAGGCCGGCGAGCGCAAGGCTCGCCGCCGCGATCTTTCCGAACGTTGATTTGGCTGTCATGTACTCTCCGTTACGAAGTTTCGGTGAGTATATTATGCCAGAGGGTGGCTACTGAACCAAGCGGTCCCGCGCCGAGCTTGCCAACGCGCGGCTCCGATGCGTTGATTCAGAGCCGCGACGGTCACGGAGCGGCAGCAACGAATTTGCTCGAAAGGCGCACTATCCGTGCTCCCGGATATAATCCGGCGAAGTAGCGGCGCGCGGCTTTTCCTTGGGCATCAGGATCCACGCGACGATGTAAGCGACGAAGCCCACGCCTGCACCGAACGCCAGCGCCAGCCACACGATGCGGACCAGCAACACTTCCACTCCCAGATATCGCGCAAAGCCGGCGCAGACGCCCGCGATCTTCTTGTTCTCGGTGTCCAGCGCCAACAGGGGAGCCGTGTACGGGTTGGCCGTGGCCTCCGCGAGCTTCGTCGGATGCCCGCATTGCGAACAATAGCGAACCTTGTCGTCGATCTCCACTCCGCAGCGTGTACAGAACATTGGGTTGCCTCGCTCACTGGATGATACGCGAAATCCGCCCGGCATGTTCAAGTCGGTAGAGCCTCGCGCTCCGCCGCCGGCCCCCGTTGCGCTTGCCTGTTTATCTCTATATGTCTTGTATAATCAATCAGATAGGCTTTGATTGTACGGTTCGGGGACCGCTCTCCCCTCCCCAACTCCGGATCCCTCACCGCCCGCTCACAAAGTCTTGAGATTCTCGTGCTGTCCCATACACTCACATGGGAAGGCAAACACCCTGGCCATGGCCGGTCCCAAACAACCACTCTACGATCTGGAAAACCCGCGTCCGCGGATGACCGAACCACAAAACAAGCAGATTCTCATCGTGGAAGACGAAGGAATCATCGCCGCCGACATCCAGAACCGCCTGGAGCGTCTGGGCTATACGGTCCCGACGATCGCCCGTTCCGGGGAAGAAGCGCTGCACTTTGCCCGGTCCACGCCCTTCGACCTCGTGTTGATGGACATACGCCTGAAGGGCGATATGGATGGCATCACGACGGCCCAGGCCTTGAAGGGCGTCTTGCAGACTCCGGTCGTCTACATCACCGCCCATGCGGATGAAGACACCATCAATCGGGCCACGCGCACCGAGCCGTTCGGGTATATCCTGAAACCCATTCGCGATTCGGAGCTGCGCAGCGCGGTGCAGATTTCCATCCACAAGCACGAGATGGAACGCCGCCTGCGCACCAGCGAAGCGTGGCTGTCGACCACGCTCCAGAGCATCGGCGAGGGCGTCATCGCCACCGACACCAACAACGAGGTGGTCTTCATGAATCCGCTGGCCGAGCAGCTTACCGGCTGGTCCGCCAAGGATGCGCATGGGCGCCAGCTCATGGAAGTGCTGGCGCTGTTCGATGAATTCACCGGAGCGCCATCGGAAAACCCAGCCGTCCGGCTGCTGCCCCGGCAGGGCGCGCCGGCGCCCCCGCCCCGCGGCTACACGCTCACGTCCCGAAGCGGCGCTTCCACCGTCGTGGAGCTCTCGTGTTTTGAAAACCGGCCGGATGAGCCGTTGGGCGCCATCCTGGTGCTGCGCGACATCAGCGCCCGGCGCGAGCTGGAAAGCCGCGTCATGCAGTCGCAGCGCATGGAGGCCATCGCCAATCTGGCGGCCGGCCTGGCGCATGATTTCAACAACCAGCTTACCGTCGTCCTCGGTTGCGCCGAAGAGCTGTGCGAATCCCTGGCCGGCGAGAGTCTGGAGCGCTCTCTCGAAATCAAGAACGCCGCTTCCCTGGCCACCTCCATCACCAGCCAGCTTCTGACGTTGAGCCGTCACGAAACCGTGCGGCAGGAGGTGCTGAACGTCAACGAAGTCATCGTCGAGATGCAGCCCGCCATTTCGTATACGCTTGGCAAGACGCGCATCCTGACCACTACCCTGGGTCCCCACGTGGGCCGCGTTCGCGCGGATCGCGGCCAACTCAAACAGGTGCTCCTCAATTTGGCCCTGAATGCCCGCGACGCCATGCCCGGCGGCGGCGAGTTGCGCATGGAAACCCGGAATGCCGAAGTCCAGCCCGGGACCCATGCCGCGCTGCTTTGCCCGCCGGGACCTTATGTGCGGCTCCTGGTGTCGGATTCCGGCGAGGGCATGGACAAAGCCACCCTGGCTCACATCTTCGAGCCTTTCTTCACGACCAAGAAACCGGGCTTCGGCACCGGGTTGGGATTGTCCATGGTGCACAGCATCGTCGTCCAGAGCGGAGGCTACATCACCGCGGCCAGCGAGCTCTGGAAAGGCACCGCGTTCGAGATCCTGCTGCCGCGCGTGGGCGACTTCCAAAAGGTGCGCGACATCGGCAGCCTCGAAGAGGGCGCCCCCGGCGGAGACGCCACGCCCACCGTCCTGCTGGTCGAAGACGAAGACAATGTCCGCCGAGTCATGCACAAGTACTTCGAGCAGGAGGGTTATCAGCTCCTGGAAGCCCGGGACGGCGAAGAAGCCCAGATCATCGCGGAACGCTACGAGGAGCCCATTCACATCCTGGTCACCGATGTCGTCATGCCCGGTATTTCCGGACCGCAATTGGCCGACCGCCTGGCGCCGCTGCGCCCCGGCATGAAGGTGTTGTTCGTATCCGGCTACGCGCACGATTCGCTCGAAGAGAACTGGGTGGTGGATTGGCAGATGAATTTTTTGCCCAAGCCATTTTCCGCGTCGGAGCTGCTCGGGCGCGTCCGCGAATTGCTGGGCGCTCGCTCCGCGGGCGGCGCGGTCCTGCTGCCGGCTACCGGCCGCAAGCCCAACTAGCGTGGGCGGCGCAAGTTTCCGTTTGCCGCGGAGCACTTCCGTTCGCCGAGCTTGGACCGTGGACGGAAGCTCCCGGCAGCGCCGGGCTGCCGGCCCGGAGGTCACTCCACGGCAAGCGGAAGAGGGTGGTGAAAAAGGCGCGGTACCACTTGTTGACGCGCGCGCCTCTGAAACGGAGGCTCGGTTTCGCAACAACCTGCAGAGCCGCGACCGCGAGGGAGTGTCCGCATGGTCCTGCGAGCCGCCAAAGGCAAGGAAGACGCACTTGAGCCGGCGCCATGGAACCAGGGTGTTCGACTGCGTCTTCAACGGAGTCCCCATGGCCCGCTGCGGGCCGCCAAAGACAATGAAGACGCGCTTGAGCCGGCGCCATGGAAATTAAAATGTTCGACTGCGTCTTCAACGGAGTCCCCATGGCCCGCTGCGGGCCGCCAAAGCCAATGAAGACGCGGTTGAGCCGGCACAATGGAATCACGGTGTTCGACTGCGTCTTCAACGGAGTCCCCATGGCCCGCTGCGTGCCGCCAAAGGCAAGGAAGACGCACTTGAGCCGGCACAATGAAATCGAGGTGTTCGACTGCGTCTTCAACGGAGTGTCCGGACGGTCCTGCGGGCCACCAAAGGCAAGGAGGACGCGCTTGAGCCGGCGCCATGGAATCAAGGTGTTCGACTGCGTCTTCAGCGGAGCGGCGCCCCGGTCGCGTCTTTCACCAACGCCGGAAGCTTGCGCCACCGATCCCTTCAGCCGCGGGCAGAGCGGCGCGCCGAAAGCGGACCCATGCGCCTGACCTTTCTGATCCTCGAAGACCGGCCGGAGGATGCCGAGCTCGTGGTGCGGGAATTGCGCCGGAGCGGGTTCGATCCAATCTGGCAGCGCGTCGAGACCGAGCGGGACTACCTGGCGCATCTCTCCCCGCCGCCCGATATTATTCTCGCCGACTACACCATGCCCGAATTGGATGCCCGCCTGGCGCTGCGGCTGTTGCAGGAGCGCGGCCTCAACGTCCCGTTCCTGGTCGTCTCGGGCACGATCGGCGAAGACGTGGCCGTCGACATGATCCAGCAGGGCGCGGCAGACTACCTCCTCAAGGATCGCCTGGTGCGTCTGGGTCCCGCGGTGAGGCGCGCGCTCGAGCAGAACAAGCTGCTCGCGGACAAGCGCAAGGCCGAAGAGGAGCTGAAAGCCAGCGAGGCCCGCTTCGATTCCTTCATGCGGCACAGCCCCGCGCTGGCATTCATCAAAGACGAGACCGGAAGGATTGTATATGTGAACGACACCGCCAGTCCGGCGGTAGCGGAGGGTCTCGGCGCCGCCGACCTGGAGGTCTTCGAGACCGGCCGGGCTTCTCAAGCGACCGGCGAAGTGGCCGCTCCCGGCGGGCCCCCGCGGCAACTGCTTTCGGTACGATTTCTGTTTCGCGACGCGGCGGGACGCCGTCTGTTGGGCGGAGTTTCCGTGGATATAACCGAGCAGAAACGCACCGAGGCCGCGCTATCCGCGGCTCTCGCCGCCAAGGACGCGCTGCTTCAGGAACTCCAGCACCGCGTCAAGAACAACCTGCAGACCATTTCCAGCCTCCTGAACGTGCAGGCCGAAGCGCTCGCCGAGCCCGGCGCGCGCGAGGCCTTGCGCGAGGCCCAGCGCCGCGTGCAGTCCATGGCCTTGATTCACGAGCAGATGTACGGCCACAAACAAATCGACGAGCTGGAGTTCGGAGAATATGCCCGGCGACTGGCTTCCGACCTGTTTGACTCATTCGGTGTCAGTTCCGAAGTGGTCCGCCTGTGCTTCGACTGCGATCCGGTGTCCCTCAAGATGGATCAGATGATTCCGTGCGGCTTGATTCTGAACGAGCTGATCACGAACTCTCTCAAATACGCGTTTCCCGCCAACCGCACCGGCGAGATTCGGGTATCGATACGGTGTGCGGACGGCGCGCATGTTACGCTGCAGATAGCCGACAACGGAATTGGGCCGCCCGCCGGATTCGACGCGAAGCGATCCAAATCGATGGGGCTGCGCATTGTCGAGATCCTGACCGGACAGTTAGGCGGCGCACTTCATCGGGAATCCGGCGCCGGATTCACTACCACGGTGACTTTCGTCAAGCACTAAGTGGCGCACGCTTCCGCGTCGCAAACTTACTCTATCGTCCATATACCCGCACCCAATCCACTAACATCTTTTGCGGGAACACGCTGGTCGCATCGGGATTCCCCGGCCATGCGCCACCCACCGCCACATTGAGGATCAGAAAGAACGGGTGGTCGTACACCCACTTGGCGCCTGACGGTAGGGAGGCCGGCGTGACGGTATGGTAACGGGCGCCGTCCACCAGAAACTCGATGCGTTCCGGAGCCCACTCGACGGTGTAGATATGGTAATCGCCGGCGAACCGGCCGGCCGCCAGTTTGAACGGCTGGCCGATGCCGTGCTCGCCCGAGTAGCCCGGTCCGTGTACCGTGCCGTGCACGATGTCCGGCTCGCGGCCGATGTTCTCCATGATGTCGATCTCGCCGCACGCCGGCCATCCGGCTTCCTTGATGTTGTCGCCCAACATCCAGAACGCCGGCCAGATGCCCTGGCCGTAAGGAATTTTGATGCGCGCTTCCACGCGGCCGTAAGTGGCCGAGAACTTGCCGAGGGTCTTCAGGCGGGCCGATGTGTAATGGCCGGGAGTGGGCTGCAACGCCTCGATCACCAGGTGACCGTCGCCATCCAGATAGGCATTGCCGCGGCTGCCGGTGTAGACTTCAAGCTCCTGGTTGCCCCATCCGCCGCCTCCCAGGTCGTAAACCCATTTCGACGGATCGGGCGGCGCGCCCGCCGCGCCGCTGAATTCATCGCTCCATAGCGGGCTTTTGGCCTGCGCCGCCGCGTGGGCCGGCAGCAGAGCCATGCAACAGATCGCAGCCAGGGGCCAATTCATCGTTCTTCCTCCCTGCCAGCATAGCAGCGGGCGGCCGCGCGGAGAGGGCCTTCCTGCCTCGTTCCCCACCGATTCCTTTAATCCGCGGTAGAGGGAAACAGCCGGGTGTACAATTAGTGAAGCCTGGTTGGGGAAATTCCGTTCCGTGCTTCATGGAGGCACTAACATGCGAGACATAAGTAAGTACGCGTGGGTTGGCGTTATCCTGGCGGCTTCGAGCGCGGCAATGCTGGCGCAGCAAAAAGCAACGGAAGCCAATCTGCTTGTGCTTCATGAATTCACGGGCGAACCCGATGGCGCTTACCCCGGAGGAAGTAATGCGGCAGTACCCGGGGCCACGCTGGTGAGCGATGCCAGTGGAGCCCTGTACGGCACGACGTATTCAGGTGGCGCCGCGGATGTTGGGGCAGTTTTCCAACTAATGCCGCCGCCGGTAACTGGCGGCTCCTGGACGGAGAGTGTGCTTTACAGCTTCACGGGAGGCGCAGACGGAGAGGAACCGTACGGAGGCTTAGTCCTCGACGCTAAAGGTAACCTGTACGGAACGACATATTATGGCGGAACTTATAAACCGGGGTGTATTTACGGTTGTGGCGTGATCTTCCAGTTGATCCGCCCGGCTGCGCCGGACGGCACCTGGACCGAGAGTGTGCTTTACCGGTTCACCGGCGGCAGCGACGGCGCCAATCCCGGCAGCGCTCTGGTGTTTGACGAAAAAGGCGCCCTATATGGCGCCGGATTTTCCGGCGGGGCCGCGGCGGCCGTGTGTCCCGGCGGCCTCGGTCAGACGCCCGGTTGCGGCGTGATCTTCCGCCTGGCGCCTCCGCCGGTGGCGGGCGGCCCTTGGACCTACCGCGTGCTTTACCGGTTCATCGGCGGCGCTGACGGCGCAATTCCCTTCGCGGGTGTGACCTTCCACGGCGCCGCGCTGTATGGCATTACTGCTCTAGGCGGCACTGCGAATTTCGGCACGATCTTTCAACTGGCGCCGCGAGCGGCGGCCGGGGAATGGACGGAAACCGTGCTACACACGTTTACCGGCGGCAGCGACGGCGCATTTCCCGTCTCCGGCGTAGTGTTCGACCGGAACGGCGTGCTATATGGCGCCGCGGCCTACGGGGGATCTTCGTCTCCTCAGTGCAGCGGGTTCTACAGCGGATGCGGCACGGTGTTCCAGTTGATGCCGTCCGCGGTTGCGGGGAGTTGGACCTTCGGGGTCACCTTCACCTTTGCGGAGCCCGTTCGCGGCGGAGAGTATCCTTGCTGTCTCGTATTCAGCGAAAGCGGCGAGTTATACGGCGCGACCGAATACGGAGGAGACCTTGGCGGCTACGGCGTCGTCTTCCGGCTGAAGCCCCCGGCTTCCCAGGGCGGCGTATGGACCCAAATCGTG
>Ga0335078_10018077_pt1 | contig 10482 bp, 9 predicted proteins | sample Lox_Sample_32_FD_206711 | JGI IMG/M metagenome (GOLD analysis project Ga0335078, IMG submission 206711) | Soil microbial communities from Loxahatchee National Wildlife Refuge, Florida, United States - Lox_Sample_3.2 | ecosystem: Environmental > Terrestrial > Soil > Wetlands | place: USA: Florida...
CCGACCTACACCTACAAGGACCAGGTCACCAAAATCGTTGCGGGACACAATCTGTATTTCGGCGCCTCCCTGGTGACCGCCGAAAAGAACGAGATGAACAGTCCGTACATCCAGGGGATCCTGGGCTTCGACAATACCGATACGGCCATCACTACCGGCAACGCCTTCGCCGACATGCTGACCGGCCAGATCGCGAGTTTCTATCAGGTCAATCTTAAGACCAAGTATTACAACCGGTACAAAATCGTGGAGCCTTATTTTCAGGACGATTGGCATGTCAGTAAGAGGCTCACTTTGAACCTGGGGTTGCGCCTGAGCCTGTTTGGAACTTATCGCGAGAAGTATCATCAGGCGTATAACTTCGACCCCTCGGCATACCAGCCCTCGGGGGCTCCCCTGCTCGATATCGACGGATCGGTTACCGGCCAGCAAGGCGCAATTATTCCGAACACCGGTAATCCCTATGACGGGATCGTGCAGTGCGGCGTCAACGGTGTCCCCGCGGGTTGCATGAAAGGACATCTGTTCAATCCCGCGCCGCGTATCGGCTTAGCCTTCGACCCGTTCGGCGATGGCAAAACCTCCATTCGCGCCGGTTATGGCATATTCTACGAGCACACCAACGGCAACGAAGGAAACAGCGAGTCGCTCGAAGGCAGCGCGCCCCTGGTGTTGAGTTCGACGCAGTACAACATCTCCGGCTACACCAATATCGGCGGCGGCGGCGTGGCCTTCCCGCTGGGCGTCACATCGATCCCGACCCAGGCCATCTGGCCTTACATGCAGCAATGGAATGTGAATATCCAGCACGAGTTTATGAAGGAGACCGTGCTGAGTGTGGCGTACGTAGGCAGCAAAGGCACGCACCTCTCGCTGCAGCGCGATATCAATCAGCTCTATCCCATTTCTTCGTCGCAGAATCCTTATCCAGCGGGGCAGGCTATGCAGGGCCCGACCAACACAAATCCCGGCGACTGCGCCAACGGCACAGTGAATGGTGTGGTCCCCATGGGCGCCGCCCTGAACCAGTTCAACGTTGCGTGCGGCGGCGATCCGGACTTCTACCGCCCCTATCAGGGGTTCGGTTCCATCACCTCCCTCGAGCCACAGGCGAATTCGATTTACAATGCTCTCCAGGCTTCGGCCCACCGCCATGTGGGCCGGCTCAGCCTCGACGTGTCATACACCTGGAGTCACTCCCTGGACGACTCGTCGGACCGCTACGACGGGAACTTCGTGGATGCCTACAATCTTGCCCTGACACGCGCCAGTTCGAACTTCGACCAGCGCCAACTCCTGAACGTCGGCTATGTCTACGACTTGCCGATCTTCACCAACAAGGGCCCGCTCCACACGCTGTTCGGTGGCTGGCAGATTTCCGGCATCACCACCTTCCAGACCGGTACGCCGTTCAGCGTGGTCGATGGTCTGTATAACGCCGGCGTCGGAAACGGCACCGGGATCGGATCTTACCTCGATCAGGTTGGCAATCCCAATGCGGTGCCCACCCCGCCATCCAGCCCTGCCGGCGTCTATGGGCCGCTGTTGTTCAATCCCGCGGCTTTCGCCGCCCCGCAAGGTCTCAGCTTCGGCACCGCCGGGCGCAACTCGTTGAGCAATCCGCGGCGCACAAACTTCGACATGGGCCTGTTCAAGCATTTCGCATTCACCGAGGCGCGCGGCCTCGAGTTCCGCGCGGAGGGCTACAACGTCTTCAATCACACCCAGTGGAGCGGCGTCAACGGCGGGACCAGTTGCTTCGGCGACGCGAGCAACGGTTTCTCGGCGGGAGATCCGAGTTGCTACGACAACAACAATTTCTTGCGGGCGGGCGGCGCGCATAACCCGCGCATCCTGCAACTCGGCATGAAGTTCATTTTCTGATGGCCGCCTCTCCCTGAATCCGTAGCCGCCGCTACGAAAATCGGGAGCGTCTCCGCGCCACTGGCCCTGTTTGCAACAGCTTGAGCCATGGCACCAGACTTGCATCATCAGTCCACCGGGGTAGTAAGAGGTTCATCGGCTTTGGTGCGTTGCCTCCTGATGGCTGCGCTCCCCGCTGCGATTCCACTGGTTGCAGCGGGGTATTTTTTTGCCCTGGCTCTGCTACACTAAGACTCTCCCGCAAATGCGCACGCTCTATTCTCGCTGGATCTCCGACTGGGAATACAAACTCGCTACCCGCGACAGCAACCGCATCGTGCGCCAGTTCGAATGGGGGCTCGACTGGCTGGGAATGCCGCCCGCTAACGGAAGCTCCAGCCAGGCGCTCGGCGATTTCGTCCACGGCGCGCTGGCCGATTCCGACCGCTTCTTCGCCTTCGAGGCGCCGCAGGATTACCGGCTGGATGCGGCGGTGGGCGATCGGCCCGCGCAGCTCGCCTTCACCAGCCCCATTCATACGCCCTACCCGGAGAACAACGTAGTCCGGGCCGCGTTCTTCCCCGCGCGCCGGGATAACGGCCGCGCCGTGCTGGTGCTGCCGCAGTGGAATGCGGACGAGCAAAGTCATCTGGCGCTCTGCAAGCTGCTGAACCGATTTGGCATCACGGCCCTGCGCATGAACCTCGCCTATCACGGCCCGCGCATGCCGCCCGAATTGCAGCGCGCTGATTATCACGTTTCGAGCAACCTGGGCCGCACCATCCACGCCGGACGCCAATCCGTCATCGACGCGCGCGCGTGCATCGGCTGGCTCCAGAAGCAGGGCTATCGGCGCGTTGGGATTCTGGGCACCAGCCTGGGATCCTGCATCGCCTTTATCACCGCGGCGCACGACCAGCGCATTTCCACGGGCGTGTTCAACCACGTGTCCATGTACTTCTCCGACGTGATCTGGACCGGTCTCTCCACCGGGCACATTCGCCAGGGCTTAATCGGCGAAATCACGCAGGATCAGTTGCGCGAATACTGGTCCGTCATCAGCCCCGCATCCTATCTCGACCGCCTGCGCGGCCGCGACTTGAAAAGCCTGCTGATCTGGGCCCGCCACGATTCCACGTTCCTGCCGGTGTATTCCCAACAGGTGCTCGAGTACTTCCGCAGCCGCCGGCTTCCGCACCAGGTCTTCACCTTGCCCTGCGGGCATTACACCACCGGACAGTTCCCTTTCAACCTTCTCGACGGCATGGTGATGTGCCGGTACTTAAACCGCAATTTGTAGCGGCCTACAGCGCTCAACCACCTACCCGTGGCGTGGCACAAGAAAACATTTGACAAAATTACAGGTTCGATTATAGGATGTAGTTATCACTGGAAAAGGAGGTGGTCCAGAATAATGAATGACAGTAGACCGCGCGAGGTGGCCGACTGTTGAGTCGACCGTTCTGACGTAGCTGGCTTCGTCCAGTGGCGAGGCCGAGTTCCTGTGGACCGGCTGCCTCTCGCGTAGCGCCAAGCCTCAGGTTTAATTTTGTAGGCTACCTTGACCCCCGTGGGTGCGCGCGTTTTTCGCGCATCCCCGGGGGTTTGTCCTTTTTTGCTATACTAAAAATCTCGAAAGGATTCCCGTTACAAATGAAGGCCGGTATTCATCCCGCTTACAACGAGCTCAACGTCATCTGCGCGTGTGGCCACACGTTTAAGACCCGCTCCACGCACAAGGGCGATATCCGCGTGGAAATCTGCTCCCACTGCCATCCCTTCTACACAGGAAAGCAAAAGCTGGTGGATACCGCGGGACGCATCGAGCGCTTCGAGAAGAAGTACAAGGAAAGCCGAGGCGCCAAGAAAGCCCAGCCGGTAGCCTGATTGGGGCGGGCCTATGGGCCTGTCTTATTTCTTGCCCTGCTCCTGTCTGTGCTTTTCCCGCTCTTCGCGCATCTTGGCATATTCGGTTTTCTGGCGGTCGTCCAGCATGGCCACTACCTTCCGAATGTGCTCGTCCCCGATGGTCTTGTGCATTTCGTGCATGCGCTGGCCGGTGGCGTCCATGATCTGCTGTAGTTGGGTCACTTGCGCATCGGACAATTGCAAGCGGGTGCGCATGTCCTGGATATACTGCTTGCGGAGCTCGGCGCGGCTGCGCGGAGCGTTCACCGTCGCAGTCACCGTCTTCGCCATATAGAGCCGGTTGGCAAACCCGCCAACCACCGTACCGCTCGCGAACACTACCAGCAGATACACCAGTGTGGCAAGATTGGACCGGCGCATCAGAGTTCGTCCCCGGCCGAGTCGGGCAGGTCCGGAGTGTCCTGTGCGTGCCCGGCAGCCAGCGCCTCCACGTAGCTTTCCATGGAGAATACCGAACTGCGTCCATGCGGGATATACAAGTACGCCGCCATCCCCAGCGACAGCACGGCGGCTGCCGTTACCAGGGCCCGCGCCCAGCGTCCCATGAAGAACACGGACCGCTGGCGCTCCTCAATTCGCCGCCACAGTTCGGGCATGAAGTTGGCCGACGCATCGGGATCAGGCAAGGCATCCCGGTAAGCCCGGAACAACGCGTCCAATTCTGCGCTTTCGTCGCCTCGGTTTGTCCATTTCATACTTCTAAATCTCGGCTTTCGCCGCACCTTTCGCGCTCGGTTCATGGCCGGCTTCTCCGAACGCCTTCAAGACCCGTTGCCGGGCCCGGAACAATCTCACCTTAAGAGCATTTTCTTTGACTCGGTAGATTTTTTCAAGCTCTTTCAACGAAAGCCCTTCCACTTCCTTCAGGGTCAGCAGAATGCGATCGGCTTCCGAAACCGCACTCAACATGGCGTCCACCGCCTCCGAAATCTGTCTCCGCCGCCGGAGGTCATGATCCACCCGCCCGCCTGCGACGGCATCGGCCAGCATCACCTGCTGCTCGGAAAGATCCGACATGCGCGACTCCATGCGCCGCCGGTGCTTCCGCAGATAATCGTACGCCGCATTCACGGTCAGCCGGTACAACCACGGTTCAAAGACCTCAGCCGTGCGGAGTTGATCCAGCGAAAAGTACAACCGCAGGAACACCTCCTGCCCTACATCCTCCACATCTTCCGGCCTCGAAATCAAACGTGCAATCGTCCCCAAAGTTCGCTTCCGGTATGCCAGCACGATTTCGTTGAACGCGGGGGCGTCGCCCGCCTGTGCGCGCTTGATGATCTCGAAATCGACTAGCATGCGGCCCCGAACCGGCCGGCATGGAAGCTCCCGGGCTTCCGTGTGTTAAGGCGTACCGGCAATACATCTAGGTTACAACAAGAAACAGAGCGCTGGCTCGAAGCCCTTCCAACCCTGCTACAATGCCCTCAATCTCAACTGGAGTCAAGATCTTGAATCAATACAGCGTCTTATGGGCGGGCGCGTTCCTCTCCGCCGTCCTCTCCGCCCAGGTTCCCGCCAGCGATTCGCGCAACACCACCATCCCCCACACGGATTTCCATTTCACCATGCCCAAGTACGCCACCCTGCCGGAATGGGAGGCCCACAAAGCGCATCTCGAGCGCCAGATCCTGGTCGCGGCGGGCCTGTACCCGCTTCCTGAAAAAACGCCCCTCCATCCCGAAATCTCCGGCCGGATCGAACGCGGCGATTACTCCATCGAGAAGGTCGCGCTCGAAACCATGCCTGGCTACTACCTGGGCGGTAATCTGTACCGGCCGCTCAATCCCACCGGCAAGGTCCCCGCCGTGCTGACGCCGCACGGCCACTGGACCTACGGACGCCTGGAGAATTCGGAGGGTTATTCCGGCCCGGCGCTGGGAATCAATCTCGCCCGGCAGGGATACGTGGCGTTCGCCTACGACATGGTGGGCTACAACGACACCCTGCAGACCGAGCATCGCTTCACCGGCCCCACCTACCAACTCTGGAGCTTCACTCCGCTGGGCCTGCAACTGTGGAACTCGATGCGCGCGCTGGATTTTGTGGAGTCGCTGCCCGAAGTAGACGGCCAGCGGATCGCCGTGGCGGGCGCCTCGGGCGGCGCCACGCAGACGCTTCTGCTGGCGGCGGTCGACAACCGTGTGCACGCCGATGCGCCGGTCAACATGGTCTCGTTCCTCATGCAGGGCGGGTGCCAGTGCGAAAACGCCCCGGGTCTGCGCATCGGCACGTCCAACGTCGAGATCGCCGCCATGATGGCGCCACGGCCCATGCTGCTGGTGTCCGCCACCGGCGACTGGACCCGCAATGTGCCCCGCGAAGAGTACCCCGCCATCCGCTCGATCTATGCGCTCTACAGACAGACGGACAAGCTGGCGGTGGTGCAGTTTGAAGCGCCGCACAATTTTAACCGGCTCAGCCGCGAGGCGGTATACGGCTTTTTCGCCAGGCAATTCCTCGGCGCGGATGGCTCACAGCCGGTCTGGGAACACGGTGTGGAAGAGGAGCCGCTGCGGGACATGCTCGTCTGGGAGGGACGCAGCCTGCCAGCCAATGCGCTCACCCAGGCGCAACTCTTCGAGCAATGGAAGCTCTCCGGCAGAAGGCGCATGGCGGCGCTGGACCGGGCCGCCCGCCGCGAAGCCATGCTGGACGTGTTTCATGCGGAGTGGCCGCGCGAGGTAATCGAGGAGCGCGCGGGTGATCATATAGCCCTCGGCCGGCCCGGACGCGGCGACCGCGTGCCGGGCATCTGGCTGCCCGGCGCGGGCGCGCCCACGCTTGTGATTCATCCCGACGGAGCGGACGCCGCCTGCCGCGATGCGCGCGTTGCGGAACTGATCCGCGCCGGAAGGCCGGTGCTGGCGATCGACGTGTTTCAAACCGGCAAAGCCGTGGCGCCGCGCGATCTGACCAAGCAGTTCGTCCTGACCTTCAACGCCAGCGACGACGCCAATCGCGTGCAGGACATTCTGACGGCGCTGCGATTTCTGGACGCGCAACACGCCGGCACGCCCGCGTTGCTGGCGATTGGAAAGGCAGGCGCGTGGGCGCGTTACGCGAAGGCCATGGCGCCGATCGATGTCGCGCTCTCAGCCGATGCGGGAAGCTGCCCATCGAGCGACGAAGATTTCGTCAATGAGCTGTTCGTGCCCGGCGTGCAACTGGTCGCCGAGCCGTGCAGGTTGTAGAGGGGAAAAAGACCGGGCGCTCGTTGAAGCGCCCGGTTGAGGAGCACCCGCGGGTTGCTCGGAGGTTACAACCCGCAGGGGTGGAGGAGACCCTCGATTACCCGAGTAAACCCCCATGTCCCAGGCAGCCTACTTCCCAGCCCGAGACCCGATAACGGGCCAGTAATGGGGGAAGGACCAAGTCTACCACATTCGCTTTCGCGGAACGGAAGCAACCTGGAGCCGAAATCATCGGGATGTCGTCCTTATAGGACAGCAGCAGCAGATTGCCCGGCTCGACCGGCGCCAGGAACCGTTCCACGCGGCTGCCAACCTTTTCCATGGCGCGCCCTACGACGTCTTCCGGACCCGCCGGCGCGGTGGTGGACGCGATCATGATCACGGCCGGTTTGGACCGCAGCAACTGCTGCATGCATCGGCCGACCGAAGCTTCGTCCTCGGTGCAAGAGAGGACGAAGCTGGCAGATACGCCGAAGTGCTCGAGCCGCTGGTGCATGATGTTCTCGAACAACTGGCGCGCCCGATCGCCGTTGAGCGGATCGGTATACAATACGCCCACGGTAGGATTCCGTATGGGCCGCGCCTGCAAGATCGGACCACGCTCTTTCAATATCCCGACGACGGCGTCCAACTGCGTGCGGGAGACCGCAAATGGCGCGCTCTTGACGGTCGCAATGCGCTGACCTGGAATGGCGAAGCTGAAATTGAGCGCCGTGGCGATGACCACGCTGGCCGCGCAGTTGATCTGCTTCAGCAACTCGTCGTCCACCAGCACGCAACACTTCTCGGTGGCCTGCAGATTGGCGCGGCCGCCGGCCGCCAAGCGGATCTCGAAGCTGCCGCAGCCCATTTCGCTGGCTACCGCGCAGACCGCGTCATCTTCGCCAACCTCGCCTTCCTCCAGTTCGGTCACCCAGATGGACGCCATGCCTTCGGATTCCAGAACGCGAATATCGTCGTCACTGATCACATGGCCCTTCGCCAGCAACTTCTTACCGCCCGGACGAAAGACGGTGCAACACAGCACCCGACCATTCGATGATTTCACATCAACCGTTTGGGCTCGCATGGTTCCTCACTTCAGGTATTACGGATTGGTTTATCCTAATCCAGAGTATAGTACATGTGGAGTAGGATTTCACATCAGTCTGCGATTATTATTTCGTTGCCGGGAAACGGCTCCCTCATTTGGGGGGATTCTACGGAGTGGTAGGGGGGTCCACTGCGCGTAGCACGGGCAACTGAACCAACGGGGATTCCTCAAGCTGGCGGTCCCACTGAGAATGCCTGCAGTACTCTGGCCGCAGAACGCGCATTACCGCGATCTCGTCGCAGCATTGAAACTTAGGGCAGCGCACGCAGTCTTTCCAAGCCTTGAGCGGCAACTCGCCGCGCTCCACTTCCGCGAAACCCATCTTGCGGAAGAAATCCGCCACGTAGGTGAAGGCGAACACGGCGTCGAGCGAGTAATTGGACGCTTCCCGGACCAGCGCCTCGATGAGCCGCCTGCCGATGCCGTGGGTCTTGGCGTCTTCGGCCACGGCGAGCGAGCGAATCTCCCCGATATACGGCGTATAGAAGTGCAGCGCACCGCAGCCCACCAGCCCTCTACCGGTCACGATGACGGAGAAGTCGCGGATGTCTTCGGAGACCTCCATCTCGGTGCGCGGCAGCATGATCCCTTTGGCCGCGTAGCCGTTGATCAGCCCCAGAATGGGACCGATATCGTGCATGGCGGCTTTGCGAACCACGAACTCATCGTGGGCGCCGGCGCGTCCGGCGTGCTCTACGATGGCATCCTCTTTCAAACCACTGATCATCCGGCGCAGACCTCCTCCACGGCCAGGCGAGTGCCCACTTCCTCGCCGGCCAGTATTCGTTCCAGAATGTCTTCAGCCGCGCCCGCGCAGATCCGCACCTGGGGCACACCCTGGGCGAGCGCGCTGTGCGCGGCGTTCAGTTTGGCCAACATGCCGCCGGTGGCGATGCCCGCGGCGATGAGCGACTCGCTACGCGCCATCGTGAGACTTGGCAGGAGGCGCTTTTCGGCGTCCAAAACGCCGGCCACGTCGGTAAGGAAAATCAACTGGTCCGCGCGGAATGCCGCGGCGCAGGCGACCGCCATTTGATCGGCGTTGACGTTGTAGAAACGGCCTTCCCGGTCTCCGGCCACGCAGGCCACCACCGGCAGGAAGCCGCCCGCCAGCAGTGCATGGAGCAGCGCTGGGTCGGCGCGGGTGACACGCCCGACGCTGCCCAGGGCTGGATCGAGTTGTTCCGCTTCCACCAGCCCCCCGTCGATGCCGGATACGCCGACGGCGCGCGCACCCGCACGGTTCAGCGCGGCCACCAATTGGCGATTGACGCTGCCGGCGATCACCTTGACGACCGCATCGAGAACCTCGGGCGTGGTCACGCGGAGACCGTTGACGAAGCGGCTTTCGACGCCGCGCTCGGCGAGGTAACGGGTCATCTGCCGGCCGCCGCCGTGTACGACGACCATTTGAATGGCGGGCGAAACGGCGCGTGTGATGGACGCGATCTGGCGCGCCAACGCTTCGCGGGTCGAGTCCACATCCAAGAGCGTGCCGCCGAGTTTGACCAACAATTTCACAGCAGCCCCTCGGTCTCCGGATACCCGAGCAGCAGATTCATGTTCTGGACCGCTTGCCCGGCTGCGCCCTTCACCAGGTTATCGATGGCGCTGACCACCACGGCGCGTCCGGTGGCGGCGTCCACGGCGACTCCGATATCGCAATAGTTGGTGCGCGCCACCGCGTGCAAGTCCGGCAGGTGGCCCGCGGGATACAGCCGGATGAAAGCTTCGCCGGCATAGCGCTGGGCGTAGATGGCCAGCAGATCCGCGGCGCTGATGGGCCGTTGCGCGCGGAAGTAAATGGTTTCCAGGATGCCGCGATGGACCGGCAGAAGCTGCGCGGTGAAGCTGAACTCGCGCTCCTCCAGGCTGGAGATCATGAGCACCTCGGGAACGTGCCGGTGATGCAGGACGGAATAAGCCGAGAAGTTGCCGGCGACCTCGCAGAAGCTGGTCTTGAGGGAGGGCTTGCGGCCAGCGCCGCTCACGCCGGACTTGGCATCGCACACGATGCCGGCGGCGCGGTCCACCACGCCTGCTTCGAGGAGCGGCCGAATGGCCAAGTTGGCCGCGGTGGGATAGCAGCCCGGGTTGGCCACCAGGCGCGCCGCGGGGATGCGATCGCGGCAGAATTCCGGCAGGCCGTAAGCGGCTTCGGCCAGCAGCTCGGGCTGTGTGTGAGTTTCCTTGTACCAGGCAGCGTAGGCGGCTGGCGTGCGCAGGCGGAACGCGCCGCTCAGGTCGACGACTTTGACGCCGGCGGCGAGCAGGGCGGGCGCCAGTTCCATGGAGACTTCGGGAGGAGTGGCCAGGAAGACGATGGAGATCCCCTCGGCGCGCACGGCTTCCGGAGTGCAGGGTGCGCGGCGGGGACCCAATGGGCCCTGAGGGCGGGGGTGG
>Ga0335078_10018078_pt1 | contig 10481 bp, 7 predicted proteins | sample Lox_Sample_32_FD_206711 | JGI IMG/M metagenome (GOLD analysis project Ga0335078, IMG submission 206711) | Soil microbial communities from Loxahatchee National Wildlife Refuge, Florida, United States - Lox_Sample_3.2 | ecosystem: Environmental > Terrestrial > Soil > Wetlands | place: USA: Florida...
AGATGACGGCGGCGAGCGCCGTGAAGATGTAGAAGGCGGCGTACAGCAGGGCGGTGATCGCGATGGCGTCGTTGAAGGCGTTCGCCAGCGACGTGGCGAGCAGGTAGGCCCAGGTAAGACCCAGCAGGGTCAGGCCGACCACCACGCTCGCGGCGACGGGGGTGGCGAACCGGCGGTTCACGTTGCCCAGGAACGGCGGAAGCACCCGGTGGTTGGCCATCCCGTAGATGACCCGGGCCCCGAGCACGATGCCGACGCCGGAGGTCGCGATCACCGAGAGCGCGAGGGAGAACGCCATGACCTTGGCCCAGCCGGCGCCGCCCAGCGCCTGGGCGACGTAGACAATGGCGTTGGTCGAGTTGGCCTGCAGCTTGCCGGGCGACACCACGCCCTGCAGGCCGACCTGCGTGACGGTGTAGACGACGGCCAGCAGGGCGACCGCCAGCATGGCGGCCTTGCCCGGGTTAGCCCGCCGGTGCTTGACCTCCTCGTTGACGTAGACGGTGCCGTCCCAGCCGGTATAGGCGAACAACGCGACCAGGAAGCCCGCGGTGAGGCTGCCGTGACCGCCGATCCCGCTGAGGCTGAACCAGCCCTTGGTGATGGGGAAGGTGCCGTGCCGGTGGTTGATGACCGCCACCAGGCCGACAATGGCGAAGCCGATGAGGATCGTGTACTCGATCAGGGCCATGCCGACCTGCGTGCGGGCGGTCAGGCGAATCCCGACGATGGCGATGACGAGCATGCCGATGAGCACCGCGGTGTCGATGGCGAGGTTCGGCGCGACCGCGGTGTCGGTGGAGCCGAAGACCGCGAGCACCGTCGGCCCGAGGACCACCGTGGTGCTGACCGTCCCGATGATGCCGCCCATGATCATCAGCCAGCCGACGAGAAACCCGACGTACGGGTTAATCACCCGGCCGACCCATTCGAAGGCGGCGCCGCAGTTGGCGTTCCACAGGTTCAGGCGGCGGTAGCAGTTGGCGATCACGATCATCGGCAGCGCCATCAGGATGAGGGCCGGCCCGCTGGCGTAGGCGGTCGCCAGGGCCATTGCGGCCAGCGTCAGCCCGGAGGACGCGGCAGGCGCGGCCGTGGCCATCCCGATGACGGTGTCCTGCGCCACCCCGATCGCATTCGGCTCGAGCTTGCCCTCCGGAATGAGTCCGGTCCTGGTGAAACTAGCCGGGGAATCAACCGACATCTCGGGTCTCCTGTCCTGCTGCCCGGCGCTTACGTGATCGCGCGCAGCGGAAAGCCGCACTCAGCTTCCGAAAAGAATGCGCGTCTGCGCCGTCACCCCACCTGGCACGATTGCGGCCTCTGATGGCCCCGAGGCAGGCCGGGCACGACAGAGACACCAGCGAGATAGTACCGGTCAGTTCGCCTCAGCACGCGACAAAACCGGAAGATTCCCGTCCCGGCCGGCCTCGCGGACGCTGACGGCATCAGCTGTCCCCGACGCTCAGCAGGCTCTGGCGGATGGTCTCGGTAAGCGGATCCCCGGCCGGCAGGACGCGCTCGCAGCGCACGGCGAGATCGCGGAGCAAAGCCACCGCATCCCCGACCCGGCCGACGGCATAGAACAGGTACGCCAGGTTAGCCAGGCGCGCGAGCGTGTCCGCGTGATCCGAACCGAGGACCCGCTCTGACTCTGCGCAGCACTGCTCGGCAAGCTGCATCGCGGCCGGCATCCGCCCGGCGGCCCGGTAGGCGTCGGCCAGGTTCGCCATGGTGGCGAGCGTGTCCGGATGATCGCTCCCGAGCACCCTCTCACGGTCGGACAGGGCCCGTTTGTAGTGTGAGATGGCGTCCTTGTTCTTGCCCTCGGCCAGGAAGGCCGCGGCGAGGCGGTCCCTGGTGGCGATCGTTTCCGCGTCTCGCGGGCCCTGCAGGCGCTCGCGGTCGGACAGATTCTGGCTCAGCAGCTTGGTAGCCGCATCCGCATCGCTGGTGGCCTGGTAAGCCACGGCGAGTTCGTCGCGCGCGCTGAGGGTGTCCGGGTGCCGGGGACCGCGGAACTGTTCGCACTCGCTGACGGCCCGCTGCAGGACCGTCACGGCGTCTCTGGGTTCGCCGGCCATGATGAGAGCCTTGGCCAGGTTAACCCGTGCCGCGATGATGGCCGGATGGCCCGGCGCGAGCTCGCGGCCGCGTTCGGCCAGGACCCGCTGGTACCAGTGCACGGCCTCGGCCGCGTACCCGGCCGCGAGGAAGGCGGCGGCCAGGTGGCCGGCGACGACCAGGGCGTCCGGGTGACCGGGCACCAGCTTGGTATCGCAGCGGGCGGACAGGTCCCGCCAGTACTCCACGGCCGGCCCGACCAGGCGGGCCTCGTCAAGGCTCCGTCCGGCGCGCAGCAGCAGCTGATGGCACCCGTCAGCCCACAGCACGTCCGGGGCCGTGTCGTGCAGGGCGACCGTGTTCGACCGCAGGCCAACCGCGGCCCACGGGCCGGGCTCGTCGACAGGCCAGATTTCCAGCAGGGCATTGGCCGCGGTGCGGGCCGCGGGCTCCTGGACGTTCGCTGGTGCCGCCAGCCTTATCGCGGCCTGGAGCACCGAATTCACCAGGACGGTCGGCGGCGAGACGGCCCGGTTGATGCTGACCAGCCCGGCCCGCTCGATGGCCAGCAGCGCATCCCAGGCTGGCTTCGGATCGACCGCCGTGGAGAACGACGTCACCGCGCCGCCCAGGTACGCGGATACGGCCGACGTGCTGAAGACGCTGCCGGGGATGCCGTGCCCGTCGAGCAGCGCGACCAGCACCAGCATGAGCCGGACCGACGCGCCGGGAAGCAGGGATTCGGCCTGGCCGAGAGAGAGCGTCCAGGTGACGGCGGCCGCCGAGGGCACCTCGCCCGCCGCCACTCCGATCTGCTGTCGTCTGCGGGCGAAGTAGTCCCGGTAGTCCCGGCAGGCCAAGGTGGAGTTGGCGACGACCGAGGCGGCCTGGGCGAGCGCCAGCGGCTCGCGGCCGAGGGCCTCGATCAGGTCAATGGCGCCCTGGCGCTGGACCGGGTTCACGCTGAGCCGCTCAGTCAGGCAGTTGAGGGCCTCGCGGACGCTGTAGAAGCCGACCGGGATGACCTGCATCCCGCGCCGTCCCGAGGTGAACGAGGACTGCGAGCTGGTGACCAGTACCCGGCCCGACGGCCCCTCCGGCCAGAGCCCGTCCAGGTCCTCCGCGTCCTGCAGGTCGTCCAGCACCACCAGCCAGGCCTGGCCGGTCACGCTCAGCCAGCTGACCATGCGGGCCGCGATCGATTCGGCCGTGCCGGTCGGCTCGATGCCGAAGGCCGCCACCCAGGCCTGCACGTACCCGGACAGGACGGACGCCCGGTCGGTGGCAGAGATCCAGATGAGGGCATCAATGGCCCCGGAGCGCCAGAGCGACTCCGCGATGATCACCGCGATCTGGGTTTTGCCGCAAGCGCCCAGCCAGTTCGACGGACCTTCGGCGAAGGCCGAGCCCGGCACCAGAGCCAGGGTGGTTCCCGGGACAGCCGCCTCCAGGATGCCGCGAGCGGTATCGGGCCGCTCGGTGTAGCCCTCGGCGAGCGGAGGCACCTCGCCCACCCGGAATCGCTGAGCCGCCGGCTCAGCTGACATTCCTCCCGAGGGCATCACTGCCGCTACCCCCAACGATTCATCTCGTGTCGAAAACCTCCTCGGAATACTTCATCAATAACATGGGGAGGCGCAGACACGAGGAGCTTTTCCATATTGGGATCTTCACTAACACACCATTATGCACGTGCACCATGGTTTACATACCCCTCTAACGGAGGTTGGGCAAAGGTGCTACGGACTGAGTTCGGGCGCTACTGAGGGTAGGGGAGACAGTGTTGCCAGGGTTCAGCAATGAGACTGTGTTACCAGGGTTCAGCAATGAGGTTGTTGGAAGTCTAAGTTATTGGGGGTCCGCTACCGAGGCCAGCAGGGCCTCCCGGGCCTGGGTCACGGCCGCCAGCATCGCACCGCGCAGCACCGGTTCGCCGGGCACGCCGGTCGGCACCACCCGCGGGCGGGAAGGCCAGATGCTGGCGACCGCGGCGGCGACCCGGTCCGCCAGGGCGGTGCCGCCGGCCCGGCCCACCTCGCCGCCCAGCACGACCAGGCCCGGGTCGAGCACGACGCAGACGGAGGCGACGCCGACCGCGACCCGGTGCGCGAGTTCGCTGAGGAATGCCTCTGCGTGATCCTCGGCGGCGCCGGACAGGGCGGCCTGGACCGCCTCGGCGGGCGTCTGCGCCGCGAAGCCGTGCCTGGCCGCAAGCTCGCGCACCGCGCTGCCGCCGGCCAGGAACTGGAAGCCGCCGCTGGCCGGGTGCCTGATGTCGGTGTGCAGCGGGGCGCCGTGCACCGGCAGGTAGCCGATCTCGCCCGCCGCCCCGGCCGTGCCCCGGTGCAGCTGCCCGCCCAGGATCGTGGCCAGGCCGAGACCGACGCCCAGCCAGACCAGGACGAAATCGTCGGCACCGGCGGCCGCGCCGTCGGCGCGCTCGGCCATCGCGGCCAGGTTCACGTCGTTCTCGATCACGACCGGCTTGTGCCACGCGCTCTTGAGCGCGTCGAGCGCGCCCTCGTGCCACGCGGGCAGGTTCACCGCCAGCCTCGGGTCGCCGGTCCGCGGGTCGACCACGCCGGGGCTGCCGATCACCAGCGCGCTCAGCCGCGTGACCTCGATCCCGGCCCTCGCGCAAGCCTGCTCGACGGTACCGCGGACCAGTTCGACCGGATCGTCGGCTCCGTTCGGGTTACCGCTCACCTCGGCCACCCGGCGGCCGGTAACGTCGGCCACCGCGGCGCTGACCAGATCGGATTCCACGTAGAGGCCCGCCACGTAGGCGCTGGACGGGACGACCGAGTACAGCGCGGCGTTCGGGCCGCGGCCCCCGGCCTGCTCACCCGCGATCGCCACCAGGCCGCGCTCCTCCAGCCTGGTCAGCATCTGCGACACCGTAACCTTGGAAACCCCGGTGTACTCACTGATCTGGGACCTGGTGAGCATCTCGCCGCCGAGCAGGAGATCGAGCGCGGCCCGGTCGTTCAGCTCACGCAGCAGGCTTGGCGTACCTGGTCGGCGGTCCATCGCGGTCCCTTCATGATCTGTTGGCCCAGTGTGCCGTAACCTGCCCGGCCTCCGCACTTGTGACCTTGGGTAACGCCGCGGAGACGGCTTTGATCTCTATATGGCAACGGGGGCTATCTTATAGGAAAGTTTCCTGATAATTTCTCCTGGACGGCTCCACCCGGCCTCAACCACCCCCAACCACCCGGACCACCGGAAGGAGAGCCAGCAGTGGGACTCAGGAAAACACCGGCCGCTATCGCCGTGCTGGGCGCGGCGGCGGCCCTCGCCATCGCGGGCTGCAGCTCAAGCGGCTCGTCAACCACCGGGTCCACGTCCTCGTCATCGGCTGCGCCGGCGCAGCTCACGGTGTGGCGGATGGGCTCCTCCACGCCAGCGCAGGTCTCCTGGATGAACGGCGTGGTCAGCCAGTTCCATAAGGATTACCCGGCCGACGCCAAGACCAGCGTCAAGGTCGTGTTCGTCCCCTGGACGAACCGCACCACCGACTGGGCGAACGCCCTGTCCAGCGGCAAGAACGCACCCGACATTACCGAACTCGGCAACACCGACACGCCCACCGCAGTGTCGCTGGGCATGCTCGCCAACATCACGACCGACGTGAACGCCTGGTCCAACAAGCCCAACGTGGTATCCGGCATGCTCGCCAACGACACGCAGAGCGGGAGCATCTACGCCGTCCCGTGGTTCGGCGGCGTCCGCGGCATCTGGTACCGGACCGGCCAGTTCAAGGCCGCGGGCATCACCAGCCCGCCGGCCACCTGGGCCCAGCTCGTCACCGACGCGAAGAAGCTGATGGCCAAGTACCCGGGCACGTACGGGCTGGGCGCGCCGACCTACGACACACCGGCCGTGGCCAGTTTCATCTGGGGTGCGGGCGGCCAGCTCGCCGTCCAGCAGAACGGCAAGTGGGTCGGCGAGCTGACCTCCCCGCAGTCCGAGGCGGGCATCAAGTTCTACGTCGACCTGTACCTGACTAACCATGTCTCCCCGTCCCAGTACATCGGCCAGACCGAGCTGGGCAACGTGGGCGCTACCTCGGGCGGCGCGAACGAGGACTTCGCGCTCGGCAAGCTGGACATGTACATCGACGGCGCATGGGCGTCGGGCACCTTCCCGGCCAACGCGGTGGACAAGTCGCAGTGGGCCTCGTTCCCGATCCCGAGCGAGAACGGCCCGAACCCGGCCCCGGCCTTCGCCGGCGGCTCCGACCTGGGGGTCTGGTCCGGCAGCGAGTACAAGACGGCCGCCTGGGACCTGGTCCAGGTGATGGACTCGGTGCCCAACTCCACCTCGTTCGCCAACTCGCAGGGTTTCTTCCCGCCCTACACCTCCCAGCTCACCGGCGGCTCGTACTCCAGCAGCCAGCTGCTGTCCGGTTTCGCCAAGGCGGCCACCAACACCCAGATTTCCCCGATGAACGCGAAGAACTGGGCTACGGCGGACGCGACTGACCTGGTCATCCCCACGATGATGAAGCAGCTGATGAAGGGGGCCAACTTCAGCTCCACGGTGGCCTCGGCCAACACCCAGCTGCAGAACGTCCTCAACAACGGCAGCCAGGGCTAGCCGGTTAGTCTCCCCATGGTGAGAACCGCTTCCGGCCAGCCGGGGAGGATCCCGGGATCCCAGGACCCCGCCTCCCCGGCCGGCCGGGCCGGCCGCCGCGGTCCGGCCGGCCCGGGTTCGCGGGACGGAGGCGGCGCGCGACAGCGCGCCGTGGCATTCGTCCGGCGCCATCACCTGACGCCGTACGTGCTGCTGCTGCCGTCCGCGGTCGCGATCGGCCTGCTGCTGTTCTGGCCGACCGTCCAGATCGCGGAGTTCTCCTTCCAGAACTACGGGATACCGCAGCTCACCGGGCAGGTGCCCACCCAGTGGGTGGGCACCGCCAACTTCAGCGCGATCCTGTCCGATCCGGAGTTCTGGCTGTCGCTGCGGATCAGCCTGGTCTTCGCCGCGGTGGTCGTGCCGCTGACGCTGCTGGCCGGCACGCTGGTCGGCCTGCTGCTCAACCGCCTGGGCCCCCGGATGGCCGCGTTCGTGTCGAGCACGGCCATGCTGGCCTGGGCCACGCCCGCGGTGTCCGCGAGCGTCATCTTCATCTGGCTCACTGACCCGGACGGCGGTGTCGTCGACTGGACGCTGTCCCGGCTGCCGTCCTGGCTGGGCGGCGGCGCGCAGTGGGCCGGCTTCAGCTGGACCAACTCGGCGCTGCCCGCCTACACCCTGCTGACGGTGCTGGTGGTCTGGCAGGGCTTTCCCTTCGTCGCCGTCGCCGTCCTGGCCGGGCTGAAGACCATACCCGCCGAGCTGCACGAATCCGCCCGGGTGGACGGCGGCGGAGCGTGGCGGATCTTCTGGCGGGTCACCTACCCGCTGCTCAAGCCGATCTTCCTGGTCCTGCTGCTGCTGTCGATCATCTGGGACTTCGGCGTGTTCACCCAGGCCTACCTGGTCACCGGGGAACTCGGCAACCGGGACGAATACAACCTGGGCATCTACGCCTACGACCGGGCCTTCACGATGCCGCCGAGCTACGGGATCGGGTCCGCGCTGGCGCTCATCCTCACGGTCATCCTGCTGATCATCACCGTCGGCTACGTCCGGGCATCCGTCCGCCAGGGGGCAGTTCAATGAGGCTCAGATCCCGTACGCTCCGCCGGGCCGGGCTGAACGCCCTCGGCGTGCTCGTCGCGCTGGTGACGCTGTTCCCGATCTTCTGGATGGTGTCCACGGCGTTCAAGCCGGCCACGGAGATCTACTCGCTCACGCCGCATCCGCTGCCCGCCCACCCGACGCTGGGGAACTTCCGCTCGGTCATCGACGGCAAGGTAATCGGGCTGCCGTACTGGAATTTCCTGAAGAACAGCCTGTTCGTCACCCTCGCGTCGGTCGCCGCGTCGATGCTGATATCGCTGCTCGCGGCGATCGCGGTGGCCAGGTTCAAGTTCAGGTTCCGCACGTCGTACCTGATCATGCTGCTGATCGTGCAGATGCTGCCGCAGCAGGCGATGGTGATCGCCCTGTTCCTCGACTTCCGCTCGCTGGGGCTGCTGGACAACCTGGTCGGCCTGATCCTGGTCTACACGGCCTTCTCGCTACCGGTGACGATCTGGATGCTGCGCAACTTCGTGGCGGCCGTGCCGCGCGAGATGGAGGAGGCCGCGGCCATCGACGGCGCGGGGCCGGTGCGGATCTTCTGGCGGATCATGCTCCCGCTGGTGGCACCCGGCCTGGTGGCGACGAGCGTCTTCGCGTTCATCTTCGCCTGGAACGAGTTCATCTTCGCGCTGACCTTCCTCGGCACCGACTACGCCAAGTACACGCTCCCGATCTACGTGACCTATTTCTACGGCCGCGGCACGGTGGACTGGGGATCCATCATGGCCGCCTCCACCTTGTTCACGATCCCGGTGATGGCCTTCTTCCTCATCGTCCAGCGCCGCATGACCAACGGCCTCGTCGCCGGGGCGGTGAAGGGATGAGCCAGGACACCACGGTCAGGGCCGCCGATCCCCTGCTGACCCGGCTGGCCGACGCCATCCTCATCCCGCCGTTCCCCGGCGCCTCGGCTCCGGGCTGGATTCTCGACGCGCTCGGGCGGGGCCTGGCCGGCGTCACGCTGTTCGGCCAGAACATCTCGGCTCCGGACCAGGTGCGCGCGCTGACGGCGAGGCTGCTCGCGGCCTGCGCTCCGGCCGGGGCCGACCCGGTCATCGCGATCGACGAGGAGGGCGGCGACGTCACCCGGGTCGCTTTTTCCGACGGCAGCCCGTACCCGGGCAACGCCGCGCTCGGCGCGGTGGACGACATCGTCCTGACCAGGGCGGTGCACCAGGCGATCGGCGCCGACCTGGCCGCGCTCGGGATCAACTTCAACCTGGCGCCGTGCGCCGACGTGCTCGACGCGGCGGACAGCCCGGCCGTGGGCACCCGGTCCTTCGGCGCCGACACCGCCCTGGTCTCCCGGCACACCGCCGCCGCGGTGGCCGGCCTGCAGGACGCGGGCGTGGCCGCGTGCACTAAGCACTTCCCCGGGCACGGCCGCACCGGCACCGACACTCACCTGGCCATCGCCACCATCGAGGGCGGTCTTGACGAGCTGCGGCGGCGCGACCTGCCGCCGTTCACGGCCGCGATCGGGGCGGGCACGGCGGCCATCATGCCCAGCCACCTGCGGGTACCCGAACTCACCGGCGAACTGCCCGCCACGGTGTCCGGCGCCGCGCTCACCGGGCTGTTGCGCGGTGAGCTCGGGTTCACCGGCGTGATCGTCTCCGACGCGCTGGAGATGCGGGCGACCAGGGACCTGTTCGGCATCCCGCGAGCCGCGGTGCTGGCCGTGGCGGCGGGCACGGACCTGCTGTGCCTGGGCCGGGACGGCGGCGAGGAGGACTACCTCGCGGTCCGCGAGGCGCTGGTCGCCGCGGTCCGCGACGGCATGCTCGACGGAGCCCGGCTGGAAGAGGCCGCCGACCGGGTCGCGCGCCTGCGCGGGGGCCTGGCGCGCACCCGGCGGGACCGCGATGGCGGGGCCGGAGGCGACGGCGTCCCCCGCCACGGCGTCGATCGCGACGGCATGGCCGGCATGGTCGCGGACCGGGCCAGGATCGGCCTGACCGCGGCCCGGCGTGCGCTGCGGGCCACGGGGCCGCGCCGGGCGCTCAGCGCCCCGGTCATCATCGAGGTCGAGCCGCGGGAGAACATCGCCGCCGGGCGGTTCGGCTGGGGGCTGGGCCCGTGGGCGCCCGCCGGGAGCGTGCGCCGGGTCAGCGCCGCGGGGATCTTGGCCGGCGCTACTGCGATCCTGGCCGAGGCGGCGGGGCGCTCGCTGGTGGCGGTGGTGCGGGACGCGCACCGCGATCAGAACACGCGATCCCTGGTCGGGGCGCTGCTCGCGGCCCGGCCCGATCTGGTCCTGGTGGAAATGGGGCTGCCGTTCTGGCGCCCGCCGGAAGGCACCTCCTACCTGGCTACCTACGGCGCATCCCGGGCCAGCGCCCACGCCGCCGCCGAGTGGCTCGGCCTCGCGTAAGGGACGCGCCGTCCGCGGTCAGGGGCTGGGTGAAGCTGAGGGAGACGGGGTCGCGCCGGGCGCGGGCGGGAGGGAGGGGCTGAGGTCGGTGAGCAGGTTGGTGTCGTAGGTCATGATCACGTAGGGGCCGTAGACGTAGACGTGGGCCGGGCGGCCGAACGCGTCACGGATCTGCCAGGCCGCGATCTGGTCGAGCGGGACCGGCGGGTTCATCAGCACGACGAAGTTCGCGTCGTGCCGCCGCGGGTCGTACCAGGTCCGGTCGAACTCGTAAGGGCCTGGGGCCGCGTCGCCGTGGTAGAAGCTCACCGACCTGATGCTGACGGCACCGCCGCTGGCCAGCGTGGTG
>Ga0335078_10018081_pt1 | contig 10479 bp, 10 predicted proteins | sample Lox_Sample_32_FD_206711 | JGI IMG/M metagenome (GOLD analysis project Ga0335078, IMG submission 206711) | Soil microbial communities from Loxahatchee National Wildlife Refuge, Florida, United States - Lox_Sample_3.2 | ecosystem: Environmental > Terrestrial > Soil > Wetlands | place: USA...
CATCGTAGGCGCGCGAAGCTTTGGCCGGCGTGTCGTTGAACTTCGACGACAGCGCCCCCATCCCGTCGAACAGCACCGTCAGCGTCCAATCCAGCTCTTCGCAGCCGCCGGCAAATATCATGTCCTGCTTGCTGTTTTGAATAAGCTCGTAGGCGTTGCCGATGCAGTGATTGGACGTCGCGCAAGCCGACGAGATCGAATAGCTGACACCCTTGATCTTGAACCAGGTCCCGAGCGTCGCCGAAGCGGTCGATGACATGGCCTTTGGCACCGCGAACGGGCCGACGCGCTTTGGTCCCTTGGTCCGTGCGATATCGGCGCTCTCGACGATAGCCCGCGTCGATGCGCCACCGGAGCCCATCACGATCCCGGTGCGTTCGTTGGAGATTTCGTGTGGTTCGAGCCCGGCGTCGCGGATCGCCTGCTCCATGGCGACGTGGTTCCAGGCCGCACCGCCGCCGAGAAAGCGCATGGCGCGGCGGTCGACCGCCTCGCTGGCGTCGAGCGTCGGCGCACCGTGCACCTGAGAGCGGAAGCCAAGCTCGGCGTATTTGTCGGCGCGTACGACGCCCGACTTCGCTTCGCGCAACGAAGCAAGCACCTCTTGCGTATTGTTGCCGATGGACGAGACGATGCCCATTCCGGTGACGACGACCCGTCTCATATTCGCCTCGTCAGCCTCTTGCCACCGGCAGCCGCCGCTGGATCAGGCGCCGCTCGCCTGGGGCGCCGCATCGTGGAACAGCCCAACCTTGAGATCGAGCGCCCGGTAGATGATCGAGCCATCCGCGGAGAGCCAGCCATCGGCAATGCCGAGTACGAGTTTCGAGCGCATAACGCGCTTGATGTCGATGCCGTATACGACATTCCTCATGGTCGGAAGCACCTGGCCCGAGAACTTGATCTCGCCCATGCCGAGCGCGCGGCCCTTGCCCGGTGCGCCCAACCAGCCGAGAAAGAAGCCGAGCAATTGCCACAGCGCATCAAGACCCAGACAACCCGGCATCACCGGATCGCCCTTGAAGTGGCAGGGGAAGAACCAGAGGTCGGGCTTGAGATCGAGTACCGCGCGCACCAGCCCTTTGCCGTATTCGCCGCCAACTTCGGCAATTTCCGAAATCCGATCGAACATCAACATCGGCGGCATCGGCAATTGCGGGCCCTTGTCGAACAGCTCTCCGCGCCCGCACGCCAGCAGGTCCTCATACTCGAAGTTGGAACGTCGCTCCTGCATGCCTTCCATGTCCGCCCCCGCCGACTGCGTGGCCGATTCCCTAACATATGGGACTCTCGCGGCAAAGCCGCACCCCTCCCGGCCCCTTGATGCGGCGCCGCAAAATGCGGTCCCGGCGCGTCTTAAGCAGTTGCAGCATACGCAGGGCGGCGTATAATGATTTCACTTGTAACGATCATGCTCGGCCCCTTCGCGGGGCCGTTAGGTGAAGCAATGACAGAACCGCGTCTTCCCGCCACCGCCGCCTTCGTTTCGGCCGCCAGCCAGCCGCGTGCCGCCGGCGACCTGACCGGATGCCCGTGGCACGACGTCAAAGCCAAGCTGCGCGAGGTGGGCTTGCGTCCAACGCGACAGCGCATGGCGCTTGGCTGGATTCTGTTCGCCAAGGGCGACCGGCATGTCACGGCCGAGATGCTTTATGACGAAGCCAACCACGCCAAGGTGCCGGTGTCGCTCGCCACGGTCTACAACACGCTGCATCAGTTCACCGAGGTAGGGCTCCTGCGCCAGGTCGCAGTTGATGGTTCGAAGGCCTATTTCGATACCAACAATTCGGAACACCATCACTTCTTCATCGAAGACCAAGACGATCTGATGGATATCCCCTCATCCGACGTCGTCGTCGGCAAGGCGCCGGTCCCGCCGGAGGGTTACGAGATCGCCCGCATCGACGTCGTGGTTCGGCTGCGGCGTAAGGGCAAGTAACCCCACGCACTAGCGACTCCATTTTAATCTGCAGCCGCCGCGCGGATCGCCGGCGGCGGTGGTGGCTGGCTTGCTGAGGGGCTGCGCATCATCCGTGTGGCGGTTTGAGCGCGCGCGGATTTCTATCATTGCCGAGCGCCACGCGACAGTCATCGCTCAACCTCAGGTCCATTCCCAATCGCCGGGCAACCGAACCAGGTGACCAGGTCAGCATACATACGTATTGAAAACATCACAACGGAGTTGATTTCTATCAAAACAGAGGGATAGAACATCACCTCCAATATCGCAGCATGATCACCGCAGGCCAACTCAAGGCGTCGCGCGCCCTCCTCGGGATTGATCAGCGCACGCTTGCGGAATCGGCCGGACTGTCATTGCCGACCATCCAGCGCATGGAGGCAAGCGACGGTGTCGTTCGCGGCAACGTCGATTCGCTGATGAAGCTTGTTGCGGCGCTCGACGCGCTCGGCATCGAACTGATTTCCGACAATATCGCGAGCCAAAGCGGCGGCCGCGGCGTGCGGCTCAAGCGGGGATCGTCGTGATGCTCACGATCGTTCTCCTGTGTGCCGCGGTGTTGCTGGTCCTCGCCCCGCTCGCTGTCGCCCTCGCCCACAGAGCTGCGGCTACGCAATTCGTTTACGGCGTCAGCATGATCGCGACAGCGATTTCGCTGATCGCCGCGCTGACGCATCTCGTCGCCGCAGCCTCACCTGAAAACATCGTATTGCCTATCGGCGTACCGTGGCTTGGCTCGCATCTGCGGCTCGACGCGCTATCCGCTTTCTTCATTGTCGTTATCGATCTCGGCGCGATGACCGCAAGCTTGTTTGCTCTCGGGTACGGACGGCATGAGACGGCGCCAGAGCGCGTGCTGCCGTTTTATCCCGCGTTTCTCGCCGCCATGACGCTCGTTCTGGTCGCCGACGACGCATTCACGTTTCTGCTGTCGTGGGAATTCATGTCGCTCACCTCGTGGGCGATGGTGATGTCGCATCATCGCGTACCGGAGAACGTGCGTGCCGGGTACGTCTACCTGGTCATGGCAAGCTTCGGGACGCTGGCTTTGCTGCTCGCGTTCGGCCTGCTTGCCGGACCCGACGGCCTCTACACGTTTGCGCAGATGCGCGCGGCACATCCCTCGGCGGTACTTGGCGCGCTGGCGCTCGTCCTTGCTTTGATCGGGGCCGGTTCGAAGGCCGGCCTGGTGCCGCTTCATGTCTGGTTGCCGCTCGCCCACCCGGCTGCTCCAAGCCACGTGTCCGCTTTGATGAGCGGGGTGATGACGAAGGTCGCAGTCTACGGTTTCGTTCGCATCGTGTTCGATCTTGCCGGCGGCCCGGCGTGGTGGTGGAGCATTGTCGTGCTCGCACTTGCCGGAGCGACAACCGTGATGGGCGTGCTTTATGCGCTGATGCAGCACGATCTCAAGCGGCTGCTTGCCTATCATACCGTAGAGAACATCGGCATCATTTTCATCGGCCTCGGACTTGCGCTCGCGTTCAAGGCGCACGGCATGTTGTTCGCCGCGGCGCTGGCGTTCACCGCCGCATTGCTGCACGTGTTCAACCACTCTCTGTTCAAAAGCCTGTTGTTCTTCGGCGCCGGCGCCGTGCTCACCGCGACTGGCGAGCGTGACATGGAGCATCTCGGCGGCCTGATCCATCGCATGCCACGAACGGCGTTCCTCGTTCTCATCGGTTGCGTGGCGATCTCGGCGCTGCCGCCGCTCAACGGCTTTGTTTCCGAGTGGCTGACGTTCCAGGCTATTCTGCTGAGCCCGCAGCTGCCGTCCTGGGGACTGAAGCTCCTGGTGCCGTCGGTCGGCGCGCTGCTGGCGCTTGCTGCCGCGCTTGCGGCCGCCTGTTTCGTCAAAGCTTACGGCGTTACATTTCTGGGCCGCCCGCGCACCCGGGCGGCCGAAGCCGCGACGGAAACCGATTCCTATTCGCTGGCGGCGATGTTTGTGCTGGCGGCGTTGTGCCTGCTGGTCGGGATTCTGCCTGGCGCGTTCATTGATGCGCTGGCGCCGGTCAGTTCCGCTTTGATCGGCGAACACATGCCGACGCAGATCGGCGCGCAATGGCTTTCGATCGTTCCGATCGCGGCCAGCCGCAGCTCCTACGACGGACTGCTCGTCTTTGTGTTCATGACGCTATCGGGAACGCTCGCCGCATGGGCCATTCATCGACTGGCCTCGGACCGGCTTCGCCGCGCGCCGGCCTGGGACTGCGGCTATCCCGATGCCAGCCCCGCCACGCAATACTCGGCGACGAGCTTTGCGCAGCCGATCCGGCGCGTATTCGGCACCATTGTGTTTCGCGCCCGCGAGCAGGTCGAGATGCCGCCGCCCGGCGACACCCGCCCGGCGCGGCTCAAAGTGGAGCTGCATGATCTGATCTGGGAGGCGATCTACGCGCCGATTGCCGCCGGAACCAGCTTCGCCGCTGACCGCCTCAATCGCTTTCAGTTCCTGACCATCCGCCAATTTTTGACGCTGGTGTTCTGCACGCTCATCGTTCTGCTGCTGGTGCTGGCGATATGGTCCTGATCAGCAATTTTGCCATTCAGGGCGCGCAGATGCTGCTGGTGCTGTTATTGGCGCCGCTGTTCACCGGCTATGTGCGCAAGGTCAAGGCCCGGCTGTTGCGCCGGCAAGGACCGCCGCTGTTCCAGCCTTATCGCGATCTTGCCCGGCTGGCGCGCAAAGAGGTAGTGCTGGCGGACAGCGCGTCGTGGCTGTTTCGCATCATACCCTACCTCGTCTTCGCCGCGATCTGGGTTGCAGCCTCGCTGGTGCCGACATTCCGCACCGGCCTGATGTTCTCCTGGTCGGCCGATTTCATCGCCATCATCGCGCTTCTGGGCAGCGGACGTTTCTTTCTCGCACTTGCCGGAATGGACGTTGGCACCAGCTTCGGCGGCATCGGTTCGAGCCGCGAAGTGATGATCGCCTCGCTGGCCGAGCCGGCGATGATCATGATCGTGTTCTCGCTGGCGCTGATCGCCGGGTCGACCCAGCTTTCCACCATGGCCGCTTTCATGGCGTCTTCGGCCGTGGGCCTGCGGGTCTCGCTCGGCCTCGCACTGTTCGCGCTCATGATGGTGGCGATCGCCGAAAATGGCCGCATCCCGATCGACAATCCGGCGACGCATCTTGAACTGACGATGGTGCATGAGGCGATGGTGCTCGAATATTCGGGCCGGCATCTGGCGCTGATCGAGCTTTCGGGTTCGCTGAAACTCATTCTGTACGTTTCACTGATCGCCTGTCTGTTTGCGCCGTGGGGGATCGAATCTGCCGGCGCTGCGGTGCCGACGCTCGCGATCGGCGTTGCCGCCTATATCGGCAAGCTCGCCGTCGGCGGCTTCCTGCTTGGCGTGTTCGAGACATCGATTGCAAAGATGCGTGTGTTTCGGGTCGCGGAATTCCTCGGCGCGGCGCTGATGCTCGGCCTCCTTGCAACACTCCTGCGCTTCGTATCGGCGAGCTTCTGATGAGCGGAATCAATTTCGATATCGCGCATTTCCTCGCCGGCACCCTGGTGCTGGTCAGCTTCCTTGAGCTTTATCAGGACCGGCTCTATGCGCTGCTCAACGTTTACGCCGCGCACGCTTTGGTGCTCGCGGCTTCCGTTGCGTGGCAAGCCTTCGTCCAGGACGCCCCGCATCTTTACGTGACCGCCGTCATCGCGCTGGTCTTCAAAGCGATCATCATCCCGGTGACGCTGCACCGTGTGATCGTGCGGCTCGGCATTCATCGCGAGATCGAAAAGGTGGTGGGCGTCGGTACCGCGATGCTCGCCGGCATGGGTCTCGTCGCACTGTCCATGGTGGTGATGCTGCGGGTGACGCAAAACGCCGATCCGTTGGCGCGCGAAGACCTCGCTTTCGCGCTCTCGGTGGTGCTGCTCGGACTGCTGATGATGGTGACGCGGCGTAACGCAGTGAGCCAGGTGGTCGGCTTCATGTCGCTCGAAAACGGCCTGGTGCTGGCGGCGACCGGCGCCAAGGGCATGCCGCTCGTGGTCGAGATCAGCGTCGCGTTTTCCATTCTCATCGCTTTCATCGTGATCGGAATCTTTCTGTTCCGTATCCGCGAGCGCTTCGACACCATCGACGTCCAGGCGCTCGACCGCTTCCGCGGAGAGCGCCGATGACGCTCGACGGCATGGCGATGAACGCGCTTCTGGGCGTGCTCGTTATCCCGGCGGTAGCCGCCGTGCTCCTTGCCGCACTTCCCAATTACCGGGCGACGGCACGGCTCAACGTCGTGGCGACGACGCTGACGCTGGTTTGTGCGCTGTCGCTGTTTTTCGCCAAGCCGGCGCCTGGCTCTTACTTTTTGGTCGACGATCTCAACAACACGTTCATCGTGCTGACGACCTTCGTGGGCTGGACCACGAGCATTTTCAGCGCCAGCTATATCGGCCACGAGCTTGAGATCGGCCGGCTGACGCCGCGCTCCGTGCGTTTCTACCATGCCATGTATCAGGTCCTGATGTTCGCGATGAATCTCGCGCTCATCGCCAACAATATCGGCCTGATGTGGGTGGCGATCGAACTCGCCACGCTGACCACCGTGATGATGGTCGGCATTTACCGCACCCACGAGGCGCTCGAAGCGGCCTGGAAGTACTTCATCCTCGGCAGCGTCGGCATTGCGCTGGCGTTGTTCGGCACCATCCTGGTGTACATGGCGGCACGGCCGGTTGTCGGCGAAGGTCTCAACGCGATGGTGTGGTCCGTGCTGGTCACCCGGGCAAGCGCCTTCGACCCGGCATTGCTGGATGTTGCGTTCGTCTTTCTGCTCCTTGGCTACGGCACCAAGGTCGGCCTCGCCCCGTTGCACGCCTGGCTGCCCGACGCCCACGCCGAGGGCCCGACGCCGATCTCGGCGGTGCTGTCGGGTTTGCTCCTTAACGTCGCGCTGTACGCGCTGCTGCGTTTCAAGATGCTGCTGGCGGTGAACACCGCCGCGCTCGCCCCCGGACCGCTGATGGTGGCGCTTGGATTGCTGTCGCTCGTGTTCGCGGCGTTCATGCTGTACCGCCGCCGCGACATCAAGCGGCTGTTCGCCTACTCGTCGATCGAGCACATGGGCATCATCACCTTCGCCTTCGGCATGGGCGGGCCGCTCGCCAACTTTGCCGGGCTCCTGCACATGACCATGCACTCGCTCACCAAGTCGGCGATCTTTTTCGCCGTCGGCCATGTCGCACAGGTCAAGGGCACCCAGCGGATTAGCGACATGAGCGGTCTTACGGAGACCAATCCGGTGCTCGGTTGGGGGCTAATCCTCGGCGTCGCGGCCATTGCCGGGCTGCCGCCGCTCGGCATCTTCATGAGCGAGTTTCTGGTCGTCAGTTCGACATTCGCGCGCGCTCCGCTGTTGGCGCTCGTTCTCGTGTTCGGCATTCTGGTCGCCTTCGGCGCGTTGTTGCTGCGGCTCAACAGCATCGCCTTCGGCGAGCCGCGCGGCGCTGTCGGAAAGACCCAAGCCTCGTATGTGCCGATGTTCGCGCATCTGGCGCTGGTGCTCGCCGCCGGCATCTACATGCCGCCGGCGCTGGTGGCCTGGTTTCAGAACGTCGCTGGATTGCTCGGTTAGACCGATGCCCGCGCTGACTGACATCCTTCGGGGCAAGCGGGTCGACGATCACCGCCCGTGGCCGCGCGTCATCGTAACGACCGATACGTGGCGCGACGTTGCCCGTGCAATGGCCGCCGGCCGCGCGACGCTGCTTGGGCTGTGGGGCGACGCCGACGCATCGCTCGCCGTACACATGGCGGTCAGCGGCGAAACTGCAAATGACATCGCGGTCGCAAGCCTCGAATGCCCGGACGGAACATTCCCGTCAGTCGGCGCGCTGCATCCGCCGGCCATCCGCCCCGAACGTGCCGTTCACAGCCTCTACGGTTTGCAGCCCGTCGGCGCGCCGGATCTACGACCCTGGCTCGATCTCGGCTTTTGGGATGTGCGCTATCCGCTCGGGCCACGCATCCCGCCGCCAGACGTGCGGCCGGCCTACACTTTTCTGCCGGCGGAAGGCGAAAGCCTGCATCAGATTCCCGTCGGGCCGGTGCATGCCGGTATCATCGAGCCGGGACATTTTCGTTTCACTGCCTCGGGCGAAACTGTCGTGCGATTGGAAGAGCGTCTCGGCTACGTGCACAAGGGCATCGAGTCGCTGATGGCAGGCGCGAACATCGAGCGCGCGGCCAAGCTTGCCGCCCGCACCTCCGGCGACAGCACCGTCGCTTACGGCATCGCGTTTGCACACGCCGTCGAGGCGGCATTGGGCGCCGAAGTGCCGCCGCGGGCGCGATACGTGCGGGCGCTGATGGCGGAGCTGGAACGGCTGGCCAATCATTTCGGCGACATCGGCGCCATCTGCAACGACGCGTCGTTTGCCATCATGCACGCCCATTGTGGAGCGCTTCGCGAAGTGGTGTTGCGCACAGCCGACAGCTGTTTTGGCCACCGGCTGATGATGGACCGGGTTGTTCCCGGCGGTGTTGCGGCCGATCTGCGCCCCGATTCGCCGGCGTCGCTCAAAACGCTGCTTGAATATGTGCGGCGGCGCTTTCCGCGTTTGATCGAGCTCTACGACAATACCGCTTCGCTGCAGGACCGCACCGTCGGCACCGGCATCGTGCACGCCGACTTCGCGCGACAATTCGGTGCTGGCGGCTATGTCGGGCGCGCCAGTGGCCGCACGTTCGATGCGCGCAAAACGCCGGGCTACCCGCCCTATGATCAACTCGGCTTTGAGGTGCCGACGCTGACCGAGGGCGATGTCAATGCCCGGGTCTGGATACGCATCCGCGAAGTCGAGCAAAGTCTGGCGCTGATCGATCAACTCATCGATCGTCTGCCAACCGGGCCGATCGCGACCAAGCTCACCGCGCGGCGCGGCGAAGGATTGGGCTTCGCCGAAGGTTTTCGCGGTGATGTGCTGGCGTGGATACGGCTCGACGGCGACCGCGTCAGCCGCTGCCATCTGCGCGATCCGTCATGGTTTCAGTGGCCGCTCCTGGAAGCCGCCATCGAGGGCAACATCGTCGCCGATTTCCCGCTCTGCAATAAGTCGTTCAATTGCTCCTATTCCGGGCACGATCTCTAGCGCATGTTCAGGAAAAGTGGTCGCCGGTTTTCCGTCAAGAACATGCGCAACTGAAAAGGCATGTGAATGCGAAGAACGCTGCTTGAGAGCCTCAGCCACGGACCGCTCACCGAAGCGCCGCCGTCGCGGGATGATGCTGCGCTGGCCGAACTGGCGGCGAGCCTCGAGCGCTCGGCGCGGCGCCGGCTCGGCCGCAGCCTTTCGATCCGCGAAGTGGATGCCGGATCGTGCAACGGCTGCGAGCTGGAAATCCATGCGCTCAACAACGTGTTTTACGATCTCGAACGCTTCGGCCTGCGCTTTGTCGCGTCGCCGCGCCACGCCGACGTGCTCCTGGTGACCGGACCCGTCACCAAAAACATGCGCGAAGCGCTGGAGCGGACCAATGTTGCAACACCGGATCCCAAATGGGTGGTCGCACTCGGTGACTGCGCCTGGGACGGCGGCATTTTCGCCGGCAGCTACGCCGTGGTCGGCGGGGTTTCCAAAGTCTTGTCCGTAGATCTACACATTCGCGGCTGCCCGCCGTCGCCAATTGAAATCCTCAAAGGCCTGATCGCGCTGTTGGACGCGCAAACGGCGAAACAACCATAACGGCCGGGCGCGCCTTAATCGACTTTCTCGTTGGGATAGACGCCCCACAGCCGGTTCTGCTCGATCCAGCCGTCAAAACCATCGCCGGCCAGATGGCACCAACTGCCGGTGCAATGCTTGATCGAGCCCAGCACGCCCGATTGCAGTTCCGCGGTGACCGGGCTCTTCGGATCGGGCGTGGCGTGAAGCTGTTCGAGGTCGGTCTTTGATTTCAATTGCACCACCGCCATGCGCTTTCCGGAAAGCAGTGAGTGATAGACCCACCCCTCCGAACCGTCGGAGTCGCGGATGCGCCGCCAGTTCTCGAACTCGGCGGTGATTTCAACCGGCCAGCCGACCCGCGTATAAATGAAGGTAACGTCGTGATCCTTGTCCGGGCCGCCACGTACATTGACCCGATCGGTCTTGAGGCTGACGAAGCGCGGCACCGGCAGCCCGCTGGTCGCAGGATCGCCGCCGGCCTGCGCGGGCGCCATGGCAAAAGTCAGCGCGAGAAGGGCCGCCATTACGGCCGAAACCCACACGATCATCAACCTGACATGGCTTAGTGCTTGGCATAGTGCCACGGCGGGACGCCCCCAAACGCAACGTGACGCGCGGTTATGCCGGGAACCCGGCGCGCTTTATGGGAACGCAGCCATCTGCTAGAGAGAAACGATGTACCGCCTCCCAGCGTTTGAGTGTCGACGAGGCGGCTTAACGAGAACTTAACGGGCGGATGCGGCTAAAGAGGGCCGGGAGAACCGGGCGGCTTCGAGCATGATCCGGAAAATGGCGAGCGGGTTTTTCCGTAAAGCCGATTTTCCGAACTGATTA
>Ga0335078_10018082_pt1 | contig 10479 bp, 8 predicted proteins | sample Lox_Sample_32_FD_206711 | JGI IMG/M metagenome (GOLD analysis project Ga0335078, IMG submission 206711) | Soil microbial communities from Loxahatchee National Wildlife Refuge, Florida, United States - Lox_Sample_3.2 | ecosystem: Environmental > Terrestrial > Soil > Wetlands | place: USA: Florida...
GAGCGCTTTGCGGTGAGTGGGGCCGTGATCGGCTTCAACTTTCATTTCGGCCTCAACCGTGCCGGCTCGCCGGATTTTCTGATCGCCGAAGGAAAGAAGCGCGGCTTCGAGGTCGATGTGGTGCCGCCTTTCGAAGACAACGGCCGACCGGTCGCGTCGGGTCCGATCCGTGCGGCGCTCGCCGCGGGCTGTGTCGACGAGGCGGCCGAGTATCTCGGCTATCCATGGTTTGTCTCAGGTGACGTGATCCATGGCGACAAGCGCGGGCGTGAACTTGGCTTTCCCACCGCGAATCTGACGCTCGATGCGGCCTGCGGCTTGCGTCACGGCATTTACGCGGTACGGGTCGGACTGGACGGCCGGCATTACGACGGCGTGGCGAGCTTCGGCCGCCGCCCGATGTTCGATAGCGGCGCGGTGTTGCTCGAGGTTTTTCTGTTCGATTTTACCGGCGACCTTTATGGCCGCAAGATCGACGTCGCCTTCATCGCTTGGCTGCGCTCCGAGGAAAAATTCGCTTCGGTCGACGAACTCATTCGGCAGATGCAGGACGACGCACGCCGCGCGCGCACAGCGCTGTCGCAGCGCCCCAATGCATTCCCGCCCATTTAGAAAGTTCTTCGGAAAAAGGTCCGTGACAGCATGAGTCGAGCGACTGCCGTCCTTCACCCTGGTGAGCCGTTCACTCTCGCGCCGGGCACGGGCGTGAGCTTTGAGATCGAGGCCGGCCAGCGGTTCAAATTGACCCAGCCCGAGGGCGAGCAGGTCGCCGATTTGATTTCCTTTAATCGCGATGACGTGCGCGAGCTGCTGTCGATGCATTCAAGCCGCGCCGTCAACCTGAATTGGAAGCTCACGGCTCCACACGTGCTCTACAGCAATCGCACCCGCAAGATGTGGCAGATCGAAGAAGATCTCACCGGCGAGAATTATTGCGGTGGCGGCTATTGCAGCGAGCATCTCAACGTGGCGCGGTATGGCGCGGCCGGCACCGGCGCGCCAAGCTGTCAGTCCAATCTGGAATTGGCCATTCGCAATTATGGAATGGACCGCTGGAGCTTCAACGTCGACGCCTGTTTCAACATCTTCATGACGGTAGCCTATGATCAGAACGGCGTCTGGGAGATTCGCTCGCCGAAAGGCAAGCCCGGCGATTACATGATCATGCGGGCGTTGATGCCGCAGATCGTGGCCATTTCCAATTGTCCGATCCTGTTTAATGCATGCAACAACTATCGGCTCAAGCCACTGAGTTTGGAAATCCTGAAATAGTCACGCGAATTGGACTTCAAGCTTGGGCAAATCGGGTTACTTGGCGCTGTGGTGGTGTCCGCGATATTCGCGGAGCCATTGCGCGGCCATGAATCCGAACAGTGCCACGGGCACGACCCGCTGCCAGCCGACCGAGCGGCCGACTTGGACCGCGAGCGTCAGCAGCTTCGGATCGAGGAGACCGGGCCCGGCGTGAGCCCGCGCTGCCCGTTCAAGAATGGCGCGCTCTCGCGCGCGCTGCCGTGCCGCCGTGCCGATGACGGCTGCGATGATAGTGACAGCCGCGAAGATCGCGGCCATAAGCAGGGCCGCAAAGACGCCGCCGAACTGCATCGCGAACCAGTCGTAGCCGGCAATGCAGAGGAATGAGAACGCCGTCAGTGCGGCCAGAGCCGCGACGGCAACGCAGGCAAACAGGGTCGGGGTCGCGCCACTCCGCGCCTGGATCGCAAGTAGGATATCGCGGGTCCAGCTTTTAATCATCGAGCTTCGCCAGGCGCCGCGACGGCGCACCGCCGTGATCAGCGCCGCCACGCCGCTCCAAAGATGAAGGCGAGGCCGGCAACCAGCGCCAGCGTGGCATAGGGCCGATTCTTGATCGACTCATCGACGGCGTCGACAAAATTGTCGGACACGTCGCGCATGGCATGGGCCGCCTCGCGGCTCTTGTCCTGTGCGTCCGAGACGACGCCGTCGACGCTCGTCTTCGCGCGCCGCCACGCCGCATTGCCCTTGGCTGCGACGATTTCGCCAACCTGCTCGGCGAGGCGCGCGAGGTCATCGCGCAGCGCCTGCAGGTCCTTCTGAATGTCATTTGACGCGGCAGCGGCGGCCTTGCTGACTTCGCGCAGGCCTTCGCGCGCATCGTTGGCGGCGTCTCTCGCTGTGTCCCGCGCGTGATGCGATGCGGTAGATGTGGTCATGCGTTTTCTCCGTAAGTGGGAGCCTGACTTGCCCGGATAAACGTTCAGTGAGTGGAAAGTTCCATTCAGTCCGGAAGCTTGACTTCGTCCTCCGGGAATAAATGGCTGAAGACAACGAGGCCGACGATTGACAGCGGCACCGCGAGGAACGCGCCGATGGGTCCCCACATCCAGGTCCAAAACGCCAGCGCCAGCACGACGACAAGCGGATTGAGGGTTATGCGCCGACCGACAATTGTCGGCGTGATGAAGTGCCCTTCAAGCGTCGTCAATCCAACGAGCGCAGCCGGCGCGATGAGCGCGTGGCCGAGCGAGGGGAACGTGACGAGGCCGACACCGAACAGAATCACGACCATGACGGCCGGCCCGACGTACGGGACGTAGTTCAAAAAGGCAGCGAGCAAGCCGAAGATCACGGGATTCGGTAGGCCGATGACCGCAGCGCCGATGGCGACGATGACTCCCAGCACGGCGTTGATCACCGTGACCACGGCGAGATAGCCGGCAAGATTTCTTTCAATGTCGCCCATGATGCGCAGGAAGCGCAGCTTGCCCTCGTGGCTTGCGAACAGCGACACGAGCTGCGTGCGCAGCTCGATCTGGCCGACCAGAAAGAACAACAGCGTACCGAAGAACAGCAGCAGCTGGCCGGCCGCAGGCGTCAAAAAGGCGACAACGGGCAGCACCACGTTGGGGGTCGCCACGGCCGGTGGGGGAGCACTGCCACCGCCGAACAGAGCGGTTTGGAGTTCGCGCAACGCGGTGAGCGGCGCTTGGAGCGCTGAGAGCCTCTGCTTGATGGTGGCGCCGATCTCTGGGGCGCGGCCGATCCACTCGCTGACGGGCGCCGCGATGGCGGTTGCCGCCAGGGCGAGCATGCCGACGGCGAGGAGCACGATGAGAACGCCAGTGATCCAAGGGGAAATACCGTGCCGTTTCCCAGCCTTGATCAACGGCGCCAGCGTCGTGGCGACCACGGCCGCGATCAGAATCGGCAGCAGGATTTCTCGGCCGACGTAGAGAAAGCCCCCGAGAAGGAGAAGGAAAATGCCGATGTTCGCGGCCTGGCCGGCGGAGACCCACACGTTTTGCACGCCCACCGGGTGCGGGTCGCTGATGACCAGTGCGCGACGCGCTGCGCGGTAGGCGCGAATATATTCCACTGAGGTGCTCTCCGGCGCCCGTCCCCAGGGTCGCCATCGCTATTCTTGATATTTCCTGCGATTAACGCGGAGTCGGCGCGTGGGGTTCCGCCGTGGACGCGGTCCGACCGGTGTAGGCCTTTCCGCAGTGCAGTCGGCTTGTTAGAAGGCGCCCCACGAGAAGGCGCAGCATGACCGAAACGCCGACCAAAGCGCGCAACTACAGCGAAACGCTGTTCTTGCCCAAGACCGACTTCCCCATGCGCGCCGGGCTGCCGCAGCAGGAGCCGAAGCTCCTTGAGCGCTGGCAAAAGCTTGACCTCTACGGGCGGCTGCGCGCCGCCGCCAAGGGGCGGACCAAATTCGTCCTCCACGATGGGCCGCCTTACGCCAACGGCCATGTGCACATCGGCACCGCGCTCAACAAGATCCTCAAGGATGTGGTGACGCGCAGCCAGCAGATGCTTGGCTTTGATTCCAACTATGTGCCGGGTTGGGACTGTCACGGCTTGCCAATCGAATGGAAGATCGAGGAAGAGAATTATCGCGCCAAGGGCAAGGCCAAGCCGGATCTCAGCGATCCGGAGGCGATGATCGCGTTCCGTGCCGAATGCCGCGCTTATGCGCAGCATTGGCTTGGCGTTCAGCGCGCGGAGTTCATGCGGCTCGGCGGCGTCGGCGATTGGATGCACCCGTACACTACCATGAGTTTTCCCGCGGAAGCCCAGATCGCGCGCGAACTGATGAAATTTCACGCCAACGGCACTCTCTATCGCGGGTCGAAGCCGGTGATGTGGTCGGTGGTGGAGAAGACTGCGCTCGCCGAGGCCGAGGTCGAATACGAAGATTATGTCTCCGATCAGGTGTGGGTGAAGTTTCCCGCGCAATACGTTGTTAGCAGTGGGGCAAATATTGATCATCGCCACCTCACCTGGAATAACCTCGTTAAAGACTATCAGCCGTCGATCGTGATCTGGACGACGACGCCATGGACGATTCCAGGTAACCGCGCCATCAGCTACTCGCCCCGTATTGAATACGGACTTTATGAGGTAACCGACGCGCCTAGCGACAACTGGGCGCGCCGAGGCGATCGCTTTGTCCTCGCCGACAGGCTTGCGATCGATATCATGCGGCAAGCGCGCGTGCTCGCTTATCGCAGAGTGTCCGAGGTCGTATCAGAAGTTCTGGCGGCAGGGGAATGCCGCCATCCTCTTGCAGGGCTTCATTCTGGATACGGTTTTCGCGTTCCTGTGCTGGCCGGTGACCACGTTACTGAAGACGTCGGCACCGGATTTGTGCACACCGCCCCGGGACACGGCAGCGAAGACTTCGATGTGTGGATGGCGAACGCGCGCGATTTAGCGGCGCGCGGCATCAACACCACGATTCCCTACACTGTCGATGCCGACGGCCGCTTTACCGATCAGGCGCCCGGATTTACCGGCAAGCGCGTGCTCACCGAGAAGGGTGACAAGGGCGACGCCAATGAGGCGGTGATCCAGGCGCTGATCGAAGCCGGCATGCTGATCTCGCGCGGGCGCCTCACGCATCAATATCCGCACTCATGGCGTTCAAAGAAGCCCGTGATCTATCGCAATACGCCGCAGTGGTTCATCCCCATGGACAAGGACATCGACGGGCGGGGCGACACTTTGCGCCACCGCGCCATGGCGGCGATCAAGGCGACGCGCTGGGTGCCCGAGCAGGGCGAGAACCGCATCGGCGGCATGGTCGAGAGCCGGCCCGATTGGGTGATCTCGCGCCAGCGTGCTTGGGGGGTGCCGATCACGCTGTTCATAAAAGAACAGCCTGACGGCTCGGTCGATGTTCTCAACGATCCGGACGTCAACGTCCGCATCATCGAAGCTTTTGAGCAAGAGGGCGCCGATGCTTGGTACAAGGCGGGTGCTCGCGAACGCTTCCTCGGCAAGCTTGCCAACGAAGGCTGGCAGAAGGTCGACGACATTCTCGACGTCTGGTTCGATTCTGGTTCGACGCATGCGTTTGTTCTGGAAGATCCGGTTCATTTCCCCGGCCTCGCCGGCATCAAGCGCAAGCAGGACGGCGGCTCCGACACCGTGCTGTATCTTGAAGGCTCGGATCAGCACCGCGGCTGGTTTCAGTCCTCGCTGCTGGAGAGTTGCGGCACTCGCGGCCGCGCTCCGTTCGACATCGTCGTGACCCATGGCTTCACGCTCGACGAGGCCGGCTACAAAATGTCGAAGTCGCTTGGCAACGTGATTGCGCCCGAAGACGTGATCAAAGAGTCGGGGGCCGATATTTTACGGATGTGGGCGTGCGCGGCCGACTACTGGGACGATCAGCGCATCGGGCCGGAAATCCTCAAGACGACCGTCGAGACCTATCGCAAGCTGCGCAACACGCTGCGCTGGATGCTCGGCAATCTCGCCCATTTCCACGCTGGCGAACGCGTCGGCCATGACGCCATGCCGGAACTCGAGCGGTTGATGCTGCATCGGCTTGCGGAGCTCGATCCGCTCGTTCGCGGCGCCTACGCCGATTTCGACTACAAGCGCATCTTTGCCGCGCTCAATGCCTTCATGATCGTCGATCTTTCGGCATTGTATTTCGATATCCGCAAGGATGCGCTCTACTGCGATCCTTATTCGTCGGTCACGCGCAAATCGTGTCTCACGGTGCTCAATCACCTATTCCGCTGCACGGTGACCTGGCTCGCGCCGATCCTGTGTTTTACCGCCGAAGAGGCCTGGCTGGCGCACGACACGGCGGCGACTTCGGTCCACCTCGAACTGTTTCCCGATGTCCCGGCGTCCTGGCGTGACGACGCCATTGCCGAGAAATGGCGCAAATTGCGCAACCTGCGTCGCGTGGTCACAGGCGCGCTCGAGGTCGAGCGAGCGGCCAAACGCATTGGCTCGTCGCTGGAGGCGGCGCCGATGATCTATGTGGCGGATCCCGATCTGTTTGCTGCCGCCGTCGATGTCGACCTGGCCGAGTTGTGCATCACTTCGGCGGCCACGTTGGTCGAAGGCGACGGACCGCCCGCGGCGTTCCGCCTCGACGACGTGCGCGGCGTCGCGGTGGAACCGCGTCGCGCCGAAGGGCGAAAATGCGCCCGCTCGTGGAAAATCAGCGAAGCGGTCGGTCTCGATCCGCAATTTCCCGACGTGACCCCGCGCGACGCGAACGCGTTGCGCGAATGGGAAGCGATGCGCAAGGCTGCAGAGTAGGGAGCGTAAGCGTGACCGATGCAGGGCGCGGCAAGGCCCCCGGTTCCTATGCGTGGGGACCCGAGAGTGCGTTTGGGCTTGCGGTCGCAGTGGCTACCATCATGGTCGACCAGGCATCGAAGTTCTGGCTGCTGTCCGGCCTGGATCTTAGCCTTCATGCCCCCGTCGCGGTCCTGCCCTACCTCGATCTGGTGCTCACCTGGAACACCGGCATCAGCTACGGGCTATTTCCGCAACAGGGGCCGGTTGGACCCTGGGCGCTGCTTGCCTTTAAGATCGTGGCGGTCGCCTTTTTGTGGGCTTGGCTTTCCCGGGCGCAGTCGCGGCTGACGGCGTTGGCGCTTGGGCTCATCGTTGGCGGCGCGGTTGGTAACGCCGTGGACCGGCTCCACTGGCCCGGGGTCATGGATTTTGTGCTCTTGCACGCGCAGATCGCGGGCCGGAACTGGCGTTGGTATGTCTTTAACCTCGCCGATGTGGCAATTGTTGCCGGGGTCGTGGGACTTTTGTATGAATCGGTGCAGCGCGGGGACGCCGCAAAAGCGCCCTGAACCGGGTATATTGCCGCCTTAGTGGGATCGATCTGCGGCCCAGGATCGACGGATTGGGCATCGAAGAGCTTGCCGAATTGGCTCCCAGGGTGAGGGTAATGCTGCAACACAGTGTTCCAGGCCGTAACTTCGGCCACCGGCCCGTGATGCGCGTCGCGCGAGGCGCCGCGCTTGCCGTTCTCGTCATGTGCGCCAGCGTTGCCGTAGCGCGGGCCGGCGACGACGATCCGAATACCACGCAGGCCTCCAACAGGTCGCTCTACGACAAGATGCTGGACACGATTGGTTTGGGCGGTCAGGGCGTCATCCAATATAGTGAGCGCTCGCCGCTCGTGGTGCCGCCAACGCGCGATCTGCCGCCACCCGGCGCCAACGCTGCGCCCGCGGTGCCGAACTGGCCCAAGGATCCCGACGTTGCGCGAATCAAGCAAACCAAACAAAAGGAAAAAGTCAGTCCGCACCCCGACTGGGTTTTGGAAAATAATCGCCCGCTGAGTCCCGGAGAGCTCAACGCGCCCGGCGCAAATCCCGCCGCGACTCCTACGACCCCAGGGCCGGCCTGCGGACCTGCCGACTGCCCCGACAAGCTCGAACCCAGCAAGAAGAGCGTCTTCAACTTCGATTGGATGAAGAAGGAGCAGTACGCGACGTTTACCGGCGAACCGCCGCGTACCAGTCTGACCGAGCCGCCGCCCGGCTATATGACTCCGTCGCCCGATCAGCCCTACGGCATCGGCCCGGCGCAAAAGCAATACAAGGTACCGACGGTCGGCGACCGGATGACGCCGTCGAGCGGCACTGCCCAAGGGCAGTGAAGAAAACCGCCTATCATTTGGCGTCAGATGTTGGGTGGCACGTGCCTAGCTCAAGCCTAGGGAGTCTGCATTTTGTCTGAATCGCCCGCGCGAGCAATCGCGCCTCAGCTCGCGCGACAAGCCTTTTTGCGAAAAATCCTGCCGGTCGCGGTGATGTTTGCTCTCGCCTTTGCAGGCGGCGTAGCCGCGACGCGCGCCGAGGCCGCTCCCCAAGTTGCTGACTTCATCCTGGCAAACGGTCTCGAAGTCGTGGTGATTCCCGATCATCGCGCGCCGGTCGTCACCCACATGATCTGGTACAAGGTCGGTGCGGCCGATGAGACCCCGGGCAAGTCAGGTCTTGCGCACTATCTCGAACATCTGATGTTCAAAGGCACGGCGAAGAATCCCGGTAACACGTTCTCGCAAGCCGTTGCGGCGATTGGCGGGCAGGAAAATGCCTTCACCACCAGCGACTACACCGGATTCTATCAGCGGGTGCCGAGCAACCATCTCAAACAGATGATGGCGTTTGAGGCCGATCGCATGACCGGCTTGGTCCTGACCGACGAGGTCGCCAAGCCCGAACTCAAGGTCGTGCTTGAAGAGCTGAACATGCGGGTCGCCAACAATCCGTCGGCTGAGCTCGAACAACAGATGGATGCGGCTCTTTACCTCAATCATCCGTACCATCGGCCGGTGATCGGATGGCGCCACGAAGTCGAAAAGCTCAATCGTGAGGATGCACTGGCGTTCTACCGGCGCTTCTATACGCCGAACAACGCCGTCGTCGTCGTCGCCGGCGACGTCACGCCCGAGGTGGTCAAGGCCGACGCCGAGGCGACTTATGGCAAGGTCGCAGCCCGCGTCGCCATCGGCCCGCGGCAGCGTCCGATGGAGCCCGTGCAGAAGGCGCCGCGAACCGTCACCTTCGCCGATGCCCGCGTTCAGCAGCCGACTGTCAACCGTTACTATCTTGCTCCCTCTGCGGCTTCCGCCAAGGCGGGCGAAAGTGAAGCGCTTGATGTGCTGGCCAATGCGCTTGGCAGCGGCTCCAACAGCCGGCTCTATCGCACTCTGGTGATCGACAAGGGCGTTGCGCTCAACGCCGGCGCTTTCTATTCGGACACCGCGCTCGATTACGGCAAATTCGGCGTCTATGGCTCGCCGAAGCCCGGCGTGTCGCTCCATGAGCTTGAAGCGGCGATCGATGCCGTGCTGGCGGATGTCGTTGAGCACGGCATTACGGCCGACGAGATCGAACGCGCCAAAACCGGCCTCATTGCCGATGCGGTCTACGCCCAGGACAATCAGGCAACACTGGCGCGCTGGTATGGCGCGAGCCTGGTGACCGGCGAGACAGTCGAGAAGCTCAAAACCTGGCCGGACCGCGTTCGCGCCGTAACCGCCGAAGCCGTACAACAGGCTGCGCGGCAATGGCTCGACATTCACCGGTCGGTGACCGGGTATTTGGTAAAGGATCTGCACGCCGAGGAGAATCGCTCGTGAACCGTTTGGCCCCCGCGCTGTCCTGCCGCTGCTTTCTCCGCCTCGACGTGCGAGGTTGGGCCGCGCGCGCTGTAGCCGCCGCGATCCTTGTTCCGCTTTTTGCGATCGGCCTATGGGCCACGCCTGCGCACGCCACCACCATCGAACGTATTGTGAGCCCGGACGGCATCGAGGCCTGGCTGGTGCGGGAGCCGGCTGTTCCTCTGGTGACTGTCGATTTTGCGTTCATCGGCGGCTCCGCCCAGGATCCGATCGGCAAGGCCGGCACGGCTTTCCTGATGACTTCGCTTTTGGACGAAGGCGCGGGCGATTTCGATCAACAAGCCTTTGACGACCGGCTCGACCGCAAAGCGGTGCAACTGAGCTTTCACGCCGATCGCGACCACATCAGCGGCACGTTGCGTACGCTTGTGGAGAATCGCGACGAAGCCTTCGACGATCTGCGCTTGGCCCTGACGGCGCCGCGCTTCGATGCCGCCGTTGTCGAGATCAATCGTGCGCAAGTCCTTTCGGCGCTGCGGCGCCAGCAGACAAGCCCGACCGATCTCGCGGCTTTGCGCTGGTGGTCCACGGCCTTTGCCGACCACCCCTACGGACGGCCCGTCGCCGGCACCTTGGAGTCGGTGCCGACGATCACCGTGGACGATCTGCGGACCTATCAGCATCGGGTGCTCGCGCGCAGTAACCTCAAGGTCGCCGTCGTCGGCGATATCGATGTGGAGACCGCAAAGGCCATGCTCGACCGTATCTTCGGTGCGCTTCCGGCGAAGGCGGAGCTGACGCCGGTCGAGGCCGTCGTGCCGCAGGGTGTGGGACAGCATATTTCTGTCGATCTCGACGTGCCGCAGACGGTGATCGATTTCGGCTGCCCCGGCATCCCGCGTAAGGACCCGGATTTCTTCGCCGCTTACATCGTCAATGACATTCTTGGCGGCGGCACATTCTCCTCGCGGCTTTACCGGGAGGTGCGCGAGAAGCGCGGCTTGGCCTATTCGATCTACGACAGCCTGTTGTGGTTTGATCACACGGCGGTGTTTTTCGGCTCGACGGCGACGCGCGCCGACCGCGCCGAT
>Ga0335078_10018083_pt1 | contig 10479 bp, 5 predicted proteins | sample Lox_Sample_32_FD_206711 | JGI IMG/M metagenome (GOLD analysis project Ga0335078, IMG submission 206711) | Soil microbial communities from Loxahatchee National Wildlife Refuge, Florida, United States - Lox_Sample_3.2 | ecosystem: Environmental > Terrestrial > Soil > Wetlands | place: USA: Florida...
CGCGAACTCCGGCGTGGTCAGGCCCAGGCCGGCCGATCTGCGCTCGGCCACTTCCTTGTCCCCGGGCAGCACCTCCAGCTTGCGGCGCAGCCTGCCGTCCCGGGCCATCTTCCGCATCATCCGGCTGTGCACATGCAGCATCTCCGGGGCCTGCGCCCGGGACGAGGCCAGCGCCCGGTTCTGGTGGTAGTTGTCCCGCAGCACCAGGCTGGCGACCTCGTCGGTCATCTCCTGGAGCAGCCGGTTGCGCTGGCCGGGGGTAAGCTCGCCGCGGCTGACGCTGTCGGCCAGCAGGATCTTGATGTTCACCTCGTGGTCGGAGGTGTCCACGCCCGCCGAGTTGTCGATGAAGTCGGTGTTGATCAGGCCGCCGGCCAGCGCGTACTCGATCCGGCCCGCCTGGGTAACGCCCAGGTTGCCGCCCTCGGCGATCACCTTGGCGCGGACCGCGGTCGCGTCGATGCGCACCGCGTCGTTGGCCCGGTCCCCGGCGTCGCCGTGGCCCTGGCTGCTGGCCTTCACGTAGGTGCCGACCCCGCCGTTCCACAGCAGGTCCACCGGGGCGGCCAGGATCGCGGCGATCAGCTGGTCCGGGGACAGCGCGCGCACCGCCTCGTCCAGCCCCAGGGCCTGCTGCACCGGCGCGGAGACCGGCACCGATTTCACCGTCCGGTCCCACACCCCGCCGCCCGCCGAGATCAGCGCCGGGTCATAGTCGGTCCACGAGGACCGGGGCAGCGCGAACAGCCGCTGCCGCTCGGCGAAGCTGGCCGCGGGATCTGGGCCCGGGTCCAGGAAGATGTGCCGGTGGTCGAACGCGGCCACCAGCTTGATGTGCCGGGACAGCAGCATGCCGTTGCCGAACACGTCGCCGGACATGTCGCCGATGCCAGCCACGGTGAAGTCCGTCTCGTCGGTGTCCACCCCGAGCGTGGCGAAGTGGAACTTCACCGACTCCCAGGCGCCGCGCGCGGTAATGCCCATCTTCTTGTGGTCGTAGCCCTCGGACCCGCCCGACGCGAACGCGTCGCCGAGCCAGAAACCGTGGCTGGTGGCGATCTCGTTGGCGGTGTCGGAGAACGTCGCCGTGCCCTTGTCCGCCGCGACGACCAGGTACGGATCGTCCCCGTCGTAGCGGACCACGCCGGGCGGCGGCACCACCTGGCCACCGTGCAGGTTGTCGGTGACCTCCAGCATCGCGGTGATGAACGTCCGGTAGCAGGCCAGCACCTCAGCCTGGTGCGCTTCCCGGTCCGCCGGGTCGGGCAGCCGCTTGCAGACGAACCCGCCCTTGGCCCCGGACGGGACGATGACCGAGTTCTTCACTTCCTGCGCCTTGGCCAGGCCGAGGATCTCGGTGCGGAAGTCCTCGCTGCGGTCCGACCAGCGCAGCCCGCCCCGGGCGACCGCGGCGAACCGCAGGTGCACCGCTTCCAGCCGGGCCGAGTAGACGAACAGCTCGAACTGCGGCCGGGGGGCGGGCAGGTCCGGAACCTGCGCCGCGTCCAGCTTGACCACCAGGTACGGGACCCGGGCCGGGTCGGCCGAATCGTGCGCGGCGGCCTCGGTGAAGTAGTTGGTCCGCAGCGTGGCGCCGATCAGCGCCAGGTAGGCGCGGAGCACCCGGTCATGGTCGAGCACGGCGACGTCGTCGAGCTCGCCGCGGATCTCCTCGGTGAGTGCTTCGCTGCGCTCAGCCTGGCCGACCTGGCGGGCCGGGTCGAACCGGGACTCGAACAGCCGCACCAGCTGCCGGGTCACCGCTGTGTTGGCGGCCAGCACCCGCTCGATGTAGTCCTGGCTGAACCGGGTGCCGGCCTGGCGCAGGTACTTGGCGTAGCCACGGAGCATGGTGATCTGCCGCCAGCTCAGCTGCGCGTCCAGCACCAGCGCGTTGAAGCCGTCGTCCTCGACCTGGCCCCGCCACAGCGCGCCGAGCGCGTCCTGGAACAAGACTTTCACCGGGCCGGGCGGCGGGGCCGATTCCGGGCCGGCGGTGCCGCGGCGGCGCAGCCCGAAGTCGTACACCCAGAACGGCTTGGCCAGGCCCGGGCCGGTGAACTCGTAGGGATGCTCGTCCACCACTTCCAGGCCCATGTGCTGCAGCCGGGGCAGCACATCGGTCAGCGTGATCGGGGACCCGGTCCGCCAGATGGTCAGCCGCCAGACCAGCGGGCGGCCGGGCGGGGCGTCCTCGACCGGTATCCCGCCGGAGAATCCCTCGGCCTCCCACAGCTCGAACGCGACGTCCTGGCCGGAGTCCAGCATGCTGAGCGCCTGGGTCAGGTCGTCCAGGGCGTAGACCGCGGGCACGTCGGCCTTGTACGTCTCCGGGATGGCGGACTGGCAGATCCGCAGCAGCGCCTGGGCGCCTTCCTCGCCCAGCCGCTGCTGGGCGGCGGCGGCCAGGTCCTCGTCCCACGAGCGCACCGCGGCCGCCAGCCGGGCTTCCAGCTCCGCGGTATCCACCGTGGCCAGCTGCTGGCCGCGCTCGGCCCGCACCACGACGTGCAGCCGGGCCAGCGCCGAGTCGCCGACGGTGGCGCTGTACTCGACCGCCACCCCGCCGAACGCCTGGCGCAGGATCTCCTGCGCGCGCAGCCGCACCGCGGTGGTGTACCGGTCCCGGGGCAGGTAGACCAGGCAGGACATGTACCGCCCGTACACGTCCCGGCGCAGGAACAGCCGGGTCTGCCGGCGCTCGCGCAGGGCGAGCACGCCCAGCGCGATCGGGGTGAGTTCCTCGGCCGAGATCTGGAACAGCTCCTCGCGCGGGTAGCCCTCCAGCACCTCGGTCACGTCCTGCCCGTCGTGGCTGTCCGCGGTCAGCCCGGCCAGCTCCAGCACGTTGGCCAGCTTGCGCCGCAGCACCGGGATCCGGGTGATGCTCTCGTGGTAGGCGGCGTGCGTGTACAGGCCCAGGAAACGGTGCTCGCCCACCACCTCCCCGGCGTCGTCGAGCCGCTTGATCGCGATGTAGTCCAGGTAGGCCGGGCGGTGCACGGTAGACCGGGAGTTCGCCTTGGTCAGGATCAGCCGCTGCGGGTCGCGGGCCCGGACGCGCACCTCGGGCGGCAGCGCGGCGAACGAGGTCGACCCGCGCCGGTCGTACCGCAGGATGCCCAGCCCGGTCCCGGGCACGGACCGCAGGGCCATCCCTTCCGGGCCATCCACCAGGTCGTACTCCCGGTAGCCGAGGAACGTGAAGTGGTTGTCGGCCAGCCAGCGCAGCAGGGCCACGGTCTCCGCCGGGGCGCTCGCTCCCTCCGCGGACAGCCGGTCGGCCAGCCAGGTGGCCTTGGCCTGCATCCGCGCGTAGTCCTCCACCGCGACCCGCACGTCGTCCAGCACCCGGTGCAGGTCCACTTCGAGGACGTCCAGCGGCACGCTGCACGCCCGCAGGTCGACCTCGAGGTGGGTCCAGGATTCGGTGATCTCGTCCGGGCCGGCCTGGCCGCCGCGCAGCGGCCCGGGCAGCCCGCGCAGCTCCCCGTTGACGTCCCGGCGCGCCGCCAGCTGCGGGTGGATGACGTGGTAGCTGTCCAGCCGGTGCCGGGCCAGCTCCATCTCGATCGAGTCGATGAGGAACGGCATGTCGTCGGTGACGATCTGCACCGAACCGTGGACCGCGTCGAACGCCGCCCCCACCCCGGGCGGGCAGACCCGGACCAGGGCCCGGCCGGGCGGCCGGTGCGCCCCGAACTGGGCCTGGTCCATGGCCACCGCGGCCAGCCGCGCCGGGCCGGCCGCGGTCAGGTCCTCGGCCGGCACATGCCGGTAGTAGGCGCGCAGGTACTCCAGAACCTCATCCCGGGGCCCGGCCGGGCCCCGGTCGGCAGCCTGGCCGGCCGCCTCGGCCAGCAGGACGTCTTTGTCACTCGCTGCCGTCTCGGACATGCTCATGCTCCCTGGGTTACTGATACTCCCGCGGCTGCCACAGCAAGGGGTAGTAGCGCAACGGCATCCGCGCGCGCAGGTACGGGGCGCCGGGCGACCCGCCGGTCCCGGCCGGCGCCTGGGCGACCGCGATCCGCTCAGCCCCGGCCTGGCCGGCCAGGGCCGGCTCGGCCACTGCTGACCGGCCGTTGGCCCGGTACTGGGCGGGCGTTTGCTGTGCAGACGGCGCCGCGCCACGCCGCCCCGGTGTAGTCACGCGTCTCCCTCAATCGCCGTTGATTGCTGAGCTGCGCCCGTCTCCGACTCTACGCGGGCGCCGCCCTGGCTGGTGAACAGGCCGAGGACCTCCGGGTTGGCCAGCGCATCGGGGTCGGCGGCCTCGGCCACTGGGGTGCCGAGCAGGATCTTGCGCACCGGTACCTCCAGTTTCTTGCCGGACAGGGTACGGGGCACGCCGGGCACCTGGTGGATTTCGTCGGGCACATGGCGGGGGGACAGCTCGCTGCGCAGCGCGGCCCGCAGCCGGCCCGCCAGCTCGTCATCCAGGTCGCGCCCGGGGGCCAGCACCACGTACAGCACCAGCCGGCCCGGGCGGCCGAGCTGGCCGGTGTCCACCACCAGGCTGTCGATGACCTCGGGCAGCCGCTCCACCACCCGGTAGAACTCGCTGGTGCCCATCCGCACGCCACCCCGGTTCAGCGTGGCGTCTGACCGGCCATAGATGACGCACCCGCCGTCCGGCAGCATCGTGATCCAGTCACCGTGCCGCCACACACCCGGGTAGCTGTCGAAATAGCTGGACCGGTAGCGCTGCCCGTCCGGGTCGTTCCAGAAGCCGACCGGCATGGATGGCATCGGCTCGGTGATCACCAGCTCGCCGACCTGCCCGGTGACTGGCTGGCCCTGCTCGCTGTACGCCTCCACCTCGGCGCCCAGGCACCGGCCGGCGATGATGCCGGCCCGCACCGGGAGCAGCGGGTTGGGCCCGACGAACCCGGTGCACAGGTCGGTGCCACCAGAGAACGAGCCGAGCAGCAGGTCCGGGCCGACCTCCTGGTAGACCCAGCTGAAGCCTTCCGGCGGCAGCGGGGAGCCGGTGGACCCGATACCGCGTATCGCGGTCAGGTCCAGTTCCCGGCCGGGTGACAGCCCCGCCTTGGCGCAGGCCAGCAGGTACGGCGCGCCAGTGCCGAAATAGGTGACCCGGTTGGCCGCGGCCAGCCGCCACAGCGCGTCCGGGCCCGGGTGAGCCGCGCTGCCGTCGTAAAGCAGCACGGTCGCCCCGGCCAGCAGCCCGCCGGCCAGGTAGTTCCACATCATCCAGCCGGTGGTGGTGTACCAGAAGAACACGTCTTCCGGGCCCAGGTCCTGCTGCAAGGTCAGCGCCTTGAGGTGCTCCAGGACGATGCCGCCGTGGCCGTGCATGATCGCTTTGGGCAGCCCGGTCGTCCCCGAGGAGTACAGCACCCACAGCGGATGATCGAACGGCACCTCTTCGTACTGCGGCTCCGGCTGGCCGGTGGCCCCGGGCAGCCGATCCCATTCATACCGGCTGACCCCGGGATCCGGGCCGCCCGCGCCCGGCTGGCCCACGGTGACCAGCGCGGCCAGGCCGGGCAGCCCAGCGACGATCTCGGCCACCGCGTCGGCCCGGCTGTAGTCCTTGCCGCCGTACCGGTAGCCGCCCACGGTGAACAGCACCTTGGGCGTGATCTGGGCCAGCCGGTCGATGACGCTGTGCGGGCCGAAGTCCGGTGAGCACGACGACCAGATCGCGCCCATGCTGGTGGTGGCGAGCATGGCGACCAGCGCCTCGACGATGTTCGGCAGGAAGCCCGCCACCCGGTCGCCCCTGGTCACGCCGAGCGCGCGCAGCGCCGCCTGCACCCGGGCGACCTCGGCCGCCAGCTCGCCGTAGGTCAGCGTCCGGCGGCTGCCGTCCTCGGCGCAGGCGATGATCGCGATGCGGGCGGGCTCGGTGCGCGCCGCCCGCAGCGCGTTCCGCGCGTAGTTGAGGGTGGCGCCGGGAAACCAGTCAGCCGCGGGCAGCTGGCCGGTCAGCGCGGGGCCGTCACCGCGCCGCCCGAGCACGCCGAAATAAGCCCACAGCGAGTCCCAGAACGCCCCCGGGCTGCCAACCGACCAGGCCCACAGGTCCGGGTACCGGCCTACCGGGACCCCGCGCGTGCTGGCCAGCCACCGCTGATAATGGGTGATCTTCGCCTGCGCGATGACCTGCGGCCCGGGTTCCCACAGGACGGCGCCATAGTCGCTGCCAAGCAGCTCCGCGACCTCATCGTTGCTGGGCATAGGCTCCAGCATGGAGGCGGCCACCGCTGTCCGCAACGTGACCGCCCGGCCGGCCGCGTGATTCCCCCGGCCAGCGGGCCGGTCAGCCGACCGCGGCCAGGGTCAGCCGGTCCACCGCCGCGGCCACCGCGGCGCTGTCGGACAGGTCGCCGAACACCGCGTCGGCCCCTGCGGCGCGCAGCTCGCTGACCGTGGACCGGCCGCTGGCCACCGCCACGCAGCGGCCGCCGCCGGTCCGGGCCGCCGCCACGTCCCGGGTGGAGTCCGCGATGTAGACGGTCGACCGCTCGTCGAATGGCGCACCGTATTTCTCCGCCGCCCGGGCCCTGATCATCAGCAGCTGCGCGCCCTTCGGGTAGACCTGCGACCCGTACCCGCCGATCTCCACGTCGAAGTAGCCGTCCAGGCCGAAGGCCCGCAGCTTCTCCACCGCGTTCGGCTTGATCGTGCCGGTCAGCAGCGACTGCACCACCCCCGGCAGGCGGGCCACCCCGGCCACGGCCTCGGCCGCGCCCGGCAGCACCTGGCCCCGCTCGGCCAGCTGGTCCCGGCGGGCCGCGAAGGTGACCGCCAGCACGTGGCTGAACCGGGCCAGCAGGTCCTCATCAGCGGATGAGCGGATCCCGTTCAGCGCCAGCGCCTCGAAGAAGATCTCTGACTCCAGCCGCCCGGCCACCTGCGGCAGCTGGACCAGCGGGCGCCCGGTGACGTGCCGGAAGGCCTCCGCGTAGGCGTCCCTGGTGACCCGTCCCACGTCCACCAGGGTCAGGTCGATGTTCCACAGGACCAGGCGGTGAATGGGAACCTCCGGGGATTTCACGCTCGACAGTCAACCACTCACCCCATGTGCGGGTAGCGGTAATCGGTGGGGGGTGCGAACAGTTCCTTGATGGCCCGGGCGTTGGCCCAGCGGGTCAGGTTGAGGATCGAGCCGGCCTTGTCGTTGGTCCCGCTGGCCCGGGCCCCGCCGAACGGCTGGCGGCCGACGACCGCGCCGGTCGGCTTGTCGTTGATGTAGAAGTTGCCCGCCGCGAACCGCAGCGCCTCGGTCGCCGCGTCGATCGCCGCCCGGTCCTGGGCGATGATCGAGCCGGTCAGCGCGTACGGCGCAACGTCGGCCGCCTGGCTCATGACCTCGGCGTACCTCGCATCCGGGAAGACGTGCACGGCCAGGATCGGGCCGAAGAACTCGGTGCTGAACACCTCGTCGGCCGGGTCGGTGCAGGCCACCACGGTCGGTGGCACAAAATAGCCGTGGCCGCCGTCCGCCTCGCCGCCGGCCAGCACCCGGATGGACGGGCGGGTCCGGGCCCGGGCCAGCACGTCAGCCAGCCGCTCGAACGCCCGGCGGTCGATGACCGCGCCCATGAACAGGGACAGGTCGGTGGTCACATCGCCCACGGTCAGCGCGCTCACCTGGGCCAGGAAGTCATCCCGCAGCCGGTCCCACACCGACTGCGGAATGTAGGCCCGGGACGCGGCCGAGCACTTCTGCCCCTGGTACTCGAAGGCGCCCCGGATCAGGGCGACTGACAGCACGTCCGGGTCGGCCGACGGGTGCGCGAGCACGAAGTCCTTGCCGCCGGTCTCCCCGACCAGCCGCGGGTAACCGCGGTAGGCCGCGATGTTCTCGCCCACCGTGCGCCACAGGTGCTGGAACGTCCGGGTGGACCCGGTGAAGTGGATGCCAGCCAGGTCCGGGTGGGTCAGCGCGACCCGGGACACCGCCTGGCCGTCCCCGGTGACCAGGTTGATCACCCCGGGTGGCAGCCCGGCCGCCTCCAGCAGGCGCATCGTGTAGTGCGCGGACAGCTGCTGGGTGGGCGACGGCTTCCACAGCACCACGTTGCCGAGCAGCGCCGGCGCGGTCGGCAGGTTGGCCGCGATCGAGGTGAAGTTGAACGGCGTGATGGCCAGCACGAAGCCTTCCAGCGGCCGGTACTCCATCCGGTCCCATTCACCCGGCGCCGAGGACGGCTGCTCGGCCAGCAGCCTGCGGGCGAACTGCACGTTGTACCGCCAGAAGTCGATGAGCTCACAGGCCGCGTCGATCTCGGCCTGGAACACCGACTTGGACTGGCCGAGCATGGTGGCCGCGTTGACCGTGGCCCGCCACGGGCCGGCCAGCAGGTCGGCCGCTTTCAGGAAGATCGCCGCCCGGTCGTCGAAGGACAGCGCCCGCCAGCCGGGGGCGGCGGCCGCGGCCGCGGCGATCGCGTCGGTCACGTCCGCATCGGTGGCGTTGCCCAGGTGACCGAGCACCCGGGCGTGGTTATGCGGTTCAACCACCGCGATCCGCTCGCCGCCGCCCATCCGCTGCTGGCCGCCCAGGGTCATGGTCAGCTCGGCCGGCTCCCCGGCCAGCTCCTTGAGCTTGGCCTCGACCACGGCCCGGTCCGCGCTGCCCGGCGGGTACTGGCGGACCGGCTCGTTGGCTGGGGTGGGCACGTTCGTGACGGCATCCATGAGGATCTCCCTGGCCTGCGTGAGCTGTGGGCGGTGCCCTCATCGTCGCACGAGAACCCGGCTGCCCCGGCCGGTGCCCAGTGCGGTGGCGGCCAGCGCGCCCACCACCGACATGGCCGCCAGCACCAGCGCACAGTCGTGCCAGGCCGCCACCGCCGACCCGGTCAGCCGCAGCCGGGTTTCGTAGAAGGTGGCCAGCAGCGCGATGCCGAACGAGCCGGCCAGCCGCTCGGCCATGTTGAACAGCGTGTTCCCGTCCGCGACCCGGGACTGGTCCAGATCCCCGAGCAGCGCCACGACCAGCGGCTGGATGGTCAGCCCGAGCGCCACGCCGCGGCCCGACAGCAGCGCCGCGGTCAGCCACAGCGGGGAGCTGGGGCCGAGCAGCAGCATGCCCAGCGTGCTGGCGGACAGCAGGGTCAGCCCGCCGATGACACTCCAGCCGACGATGGACGGCTGGGCCTGGCCGCGGTCCACCACGACACTGCCCAGCCAGCTGGCCAGTCCCATGACTACGCCCTGGGGCAGCAGCACCAGCCCGGTGACCGCGGCCGGGTGATGCTGGATGTCCTGCAGGAACACCGGGGCCAGGAATAGCACCGCGAACAGCACCACGCTGGCCAGGCACTCCAGGGCCAGGATGAGCGCGCGGCGCGGCGAGCCGAGCAGGCTCAGGTTGACCGCGGGGTGGCCGCCCCGGCGCACCAGCCGCCGGGCATGCCCCCCGTAGCCCAGGATCAGCACCAGCCCGGCCGCCCAGGCGGGCGCGGCCGCCGCCGTGAACCAGCCGCGGGCCGGCCCCTGGCTGGCACCGTAGATGGCCACCGCCAGCCCGGTGCCGAGCAGCAGCATGCCCCAGCCGTCCAGCCGGCCGGCCGGCCCCGCGGCCCCGGCCGGGGCGGCTGGGGCGCGGCGCTCGGCCCGGGCCGCGATCAGGGTGCCGGCCAGTGCGGCCAGCCCCACCGGCAGGTTGACCAGGAATACCGAGCGCCAGCCGAACTGGCCGATGAGCAGGCCGCCGAGCGCCGGGCCCAGCGCCGGGGCAGCGAAGAACACGATGCCGAAGCTGGCCGGGATGTTCCGCCTGGTCTCGCTGTCGCTGATCAGCCGGCCCATGGCCAGCGGCACCATCGGCGCGGCCACCAGCCCCGCCGTCACTCGCGCCGCGATCAGCACCCCCACCGAGGGGGCCAGTGCGCAGCCCGCCGAGGCCAGCGTGAACGAGGCCAGCACGGCGGTGTACGCGCGCAGCGTGCCGAACCGGCGGGCCAGCCACGGGGTGGCGGCCAGGCCGCCGCCCAGGCCAAGCAGGTAGCCGCTGACCGTCCAGGACGCGGCGGACAGCGTGGTGTGCAGGCTGGTCACGATGACCGGCACGGCCACGTTGACCACCGACGAGTCGATCATGGACAGCATCGGCCCGGCCAGGAAGATCACTGCTGCCAGCCCGGGCGGGCGCCCCTGCGCAGCCCCCGGCAGGTCACTGGCCCCGGGCGACACCCTGGCCGTCATCCGGGCTCGTCCGGCCGGCCAGCCCGGGCCGCCGGCGTCAGTTCGTCCAGCCAGGCCAGTTCCTGGCGGTACCGGTCGATGTTGAAATCGAGCACCCGCAGGCCCCACGGCGTACCCGCCGCATCCAGGCGCAGCGACTGCAGATGCGCCAGCCGGGACCGCAGGATGTCGCGGCGGACGCCGAGCATGGCCAGCCGGTCAGCCACCGCCATGTCGGCGAAGAACGAGACCCGGGTCTGGAACTCGTTCTCATCGGCCAGCAGCGCCGGGCTCGCGTCCCTGATCATCGCGGTC
>Ga0335078_10018084_pt1 | contig 10479 bp, 6 predicted proteins | sample Lox_Sample_32_FD_206711 | JGI IMG/M metagenome (GOLD analysis project Ga0335078, IMG submission 206711) | Soil microbial communities from Loxahatchee National Wildlife Refuge, Florida, United States - Lox_Sample_3.2 | ecosystem: Environmental > Terrestrial > Soil > Wetlands | place: USA: Florida...
CTAGTCATTCAACTTAGTCAATCGGATTAGTCAAATGGGTTAGTCTGATGGATTAGTTCAAGCTGGTTAGTCGATCGAATTAGTCGCCGGAGGTTAGTCCTTCGGACTAGGCAAATCGATCAGACAGCTGCGGTGAGAACTAGCAACGACAAGGGGAATTGTGCTGTTTGTGGAGTTGCTTAAAAGGAGGGAAGCCGCCAGCGCTCTTCCGCTGGCGGCCAAAGATCGAAAAGGGAAATCTTAGAACATGTTCCAGAGGTACTGATTGTAAACTTCGTGATGATATTGCACTTCCGGGACTTTGACGAACGTACCCAAGAGCCGGGGGCAGCGGTCGGCAGCGGCTTTCTTCAAATCGAGGTAGCGGCCTTTGACGTCCTCACCGAACAGCGTGGTGGTCCACTCGGCTTTGTCGAAGTTCGCGATAGCGTCGTAGATGTTGTCGGGCAAGTAACGTTCGGCGCCGCGGAGGTTATCGTGCGGCAGAATCTCTCCCTCCAGGCCGGTGCGGAACACCGAGTACAGAACCATGTACGGATTGGCATCTGGCCCCACCGACCGTACCTCGACGCGCGCGCTCTTGGAATTCCCGATCGGCACGCGAACCATCGAGCCGCGATCCTTGGCTGAGGCTTTGATCTGGTTCGGCGCCTCGAAGTGGGGATCGAGCCGGCGGTACGCGTTCACGCTGGGATTGAGGATCAGGCAGACGTCATTGCCGTGGGACAGGATGCGGTCGATGAACTCCCAGCCGCAGGCACTCATCTTTTCCTCGCCCTTGGGATCCCAGAAGAGGTTCTTGCCTTTCTGTGTAATCGAAACGTTGGTGTGCATACCCGTGCCATTCACACCGACTATCGGCTTGGGTAAGAAGCAGGCGGTCAATCCCATCTTCTTGGCAACCTGCCGGCAGATCAACTTGTAAAGCTGGATCTGATCGGCGGCATTCACCACTTCGGAATAACTGTAGTTGATCTCAAACTGAGAGGGCGCCACCTCGGGATGGTCTTTTTCATTCTCGAAGCCCATGGAGCGTTGCACTTCGGCCGAATGATCGATGAACATGCGTAACGGGTCACCCGGCAGCGAGTGATAGTAGCCGCCCGTGCTGACGTATTCGAATTTCTGAGTTTCATGGTACCGGCGTTCGGCATCCACGCCTTGAAAAACGAATCCTTCAATTTCGTTGGCGGCGTTAAGCGTGTAGCCTTCCTTTTCGAAAAGACCTTTGGCGTAGAATTTGAGTACGCTGCGCATGTCGGCGGCGTACGGCGTGCCGTCTTTGTCGATGACTTCGCCGAAAACCATGACCTTGCCCGGCCCGAAGATGTCCGACGGCGCCCAGTAAAACGAAGCCCAATCCACACCCAGACGCAAATCGCTTTCCCGTTGCGCCGTGAACCCGCGGATGGAAGAGCCGTCGAAGGTCATGTTGTCCCAACTCTTCACCAGCCACTTCTTGTCGTAATCGAGCATGTGCAGCCGGCCTTCGAGGTCGCTGAACAGGAGGGTTACGGCTTTGATGCGCTTCTCGTCAGTCAGGTACTTGAGACGCTCTTCCTGAATCTTTTCGATGGGAACGCGGGAGAGCCGCTGCTCTTTCGCGCGCAGATTCAGTTCTTCCAACTCGCCGTAAGAAAGGCTGAGAAAATCCTGTAGTCCGTTAGATCCGTTCACCATAAAACATCTCCTTGGTTGTTGGGCGCGCGAGCACACGCGAAACGTGCCAGGCGTAAACGAGGACTGGCCGGCCGTGGCCAAAGCGGTTCTTCTGGAGCGCCGAAAATTGATTGTCGGCTAAACCCTCGCCTCCCGCAATCGTTTCACGCACAAAACACTTATAGATTCTCTTTATGTCCTGGTTTCAAAAATTTGATGCCTGGGGTTAACTGTCATCTTCCGATCACAGGTCCGTGGTATTCTGACGCACGGAAGCTCTCCTTCATGCAGAAATACGACCTGATTGTCATTGGCTCCGGGCCTGCCGGACAGCGCGCGGCCGTGCAAGGCGCCAAGTGCGGCCATCGCGTAGTGGTCGTGGAGCAGCGTGCGATCGTGGGCGGCACGTGCATCAATACCGGGACGATCCCCAGCAAGACCATGCGGGAAGCGGTGCTGCTCCTTTCCGGCTATTCCGCCCAGGGCATCTACGGTCCCAACTACCACGTGAAGGAAAAAGTCACGATGTCCGACCTGGGAATGCGCGTCAACCAGGTGATCCAAACCGAAGCCAGCGTGACCGAGGGCCAGCTTGCCCGGAACGGCGTGGAGGTCGTGCGCGGCCATGCCACTTTCTTGGATGCCACCCACGTGCAGGTGGACGGCGTAAACGCGACCTTTCAACTGGAGGCTCCCTACACGCTGATTGCTACCGGGACCCGGCCTTCGGTGTCTCCGCTCGTGCCTATCAATGGCCGCAACATCATTAACAGTGACCAGGTCCTCAGCATGCCGGAGATCCCCAAGACGCTGATCGTCGTGGGGGGCGGCGTGATCGGGGTCGAGTATACTTGCATGTTCGCCATTCTGGGTGTTCGCGTGATCCTGGTGGAAAAGCGTCCGCGACTTCTGGAATTTGCCGACGCCGAGATGGTGGAGGCGCTTTCGTATCATCTGCGCGATCGTCGCGTGACCATGCGTCTCAACGAAGAGGTGGCCAGTGTGGAGGAATCGCCGGACGGCGGCGTAGTGGCCAATCTAAAGAGCAACAAGCGCATTTCCGGTGATGCGTTGCTGTATGCGGTGGGACGGCAAGGCAACGTGGACGGGTTGTGCTTGGAAGCCGCGGGTCTGGACGCGGACAACCGCGGCCGCATCCAAGTCGATTCCGAATACCGCACCAAAGTGCCGCACATCTACGCTGCCGGTGACGTCATTGGATTCCCCAGCCTGGCATCGGTTTCGATGGAACAGGGACGGATCGCGGCGGCTCACGCTTTTGGCCTGAAAATCCAGTCGAATCCCGCGACCTATCCGTATGGAATCTACACCATTCCGGAGATCTCATTTGCCGGAAAAACCGAAGAACAACTGACGGACGAAGACGTGCCCTATGAGGTCGGGCTGGCCTACTACCGGGAGACCGCGCGCGGCCAGATCCGCGGAGATACCACCGGACGTCTCAAGCTGATCTTCCATCGCGACACGTTTGAAATCCTGGGAGTGCACATCATTGGCGAAGGGGCGTCAGAGTTGCTTCACATCGGCCAAGCCGTGATGACTCTGAAGGGAACCGTCAATTACTTCGTCGAGACGGTCTTCAACTATCCCACGCTGGCGGAGTGCTACAAGCAGGCGGCGTTCAACGGTGTGAACAAGCTCGCACGGTTTCACGCAGCGCCACAAGTGGCATAGCGGGGCGCTCTCGCTTCTTGCCCGGCAGACGGATGGTTCTCAGGTCCTGATTACTCCCATCCAAAAGTTTGATTGACACCCAGCTTCCCGTTGCCCATAATTCGGGAAGGCTACTAGGGACGTTCGCCGTTCCAGCCACAGGCTCCCGTCCAGCCAGGATTTCTTCCCATGACCCAGCGTATGCCCGAGCGCGACCAGGATCACGTCTTAACCATCGAGGAAATCGCCGGCTTGGCGGAAGAGACGGGCAAGCCAGCCGAAACCCTCATGCACGTGGTCGCCCTCATCGCACGACGCTTCGAGACCAATGTGTGCTCCGCGTACCTGCTGGAGCCCGATCGCGCCAACCTGGTGCTGGCGGCTACCGTGGGGCTGCGCCCGCAATCGATTGGCAACGTGCGCTTGGCCTTGCACGAAGGGTTGGCCGGACTGGTGGCGGAGCAGGTGCGGCCGGTAGCCGTGGATCAGGTCAAAAACCATCCGCGCTTCAAATATTTCAGTGAAGCGGGCGAGGACGCCTATCAATCGTTTCTCGGCGTACCGCTCATCGACCGCGGTGTTCTACAGGGCGTGCTGGTGGTGCAAACCATCGAGGCCCGCATCTTCCGCGAAGATGAGATTCGCGCGATGGCGGACGCCGCGGCACAAGTGGCGCCGGTGGTCAGTGAAGCCCGGGCGCTCGATCGTTTCATCGCGCCGTCCCAGGAAAAGCTCTGGTCGCTGGCCCGCAATTTATGGTGGAGTTGGGACAACGACTCCACCAGCCTGTTCCGCGATCTGGACCCCGTCCGCTGGCGCCAAATCAATCACAACCCGATCTCGCTGCTGGGCGAGATTCCACTCTCAAAACTGGAGCGCCGCGCCGGCGAACTGGTGCTCCACGGGCGGATTAACTATGCGTACCGCCGCCAGCAGGAGTACCTGCAAGCGGACCGCACCTGGGGCGCAAGCCATGCCGGGGTGCTGCGGCCGCGGCCGGTGGCCTACTTCTCCGCGGAGTTCGGGCTCCACGAATCCATTCCGATCTATTCCGGCGGGCTGGGCGTGCTGGCAGGCGATCACATCAAGAGCGCATCCGACCTGGATATTCCCCTGATCGGCATCGGTCTCTTCTATGGGCAAGGTTATTTCCGGCAGCGTCTCGACGCTGGCGGCTGGCAGCAGGAAGAGTACCTGGAAACGGACACGAACCAATTGCCCATGGAGCCCGCCATCGGCAAAAAGGGCGAGGCGATCACGGTCCAGATCGAAACCCGCAGCGGACCTATTCGTGCCAAGGTCTGGCGGGTGAAGGTCGGCCGATGCGACTTGCTGCTGCTCGATTCCAACGTGGAAGGCAATGCTCCCGAGGATCGCGAACTGACCTCCCGGCTGTATGGAGGAGATGGCCGCGTGCGCATCCGCCAGGAGCTGCTGCTGGGCGTCGGCGGCTTTCGCGCACTTCGCGCCATGGGTGTTACGCCGGGTGTGCTGCATATGAACGAAGGCCACAGCGGATTTGCTTTGCTGGAAGCCCTGCGGGCGCGCATGCAGGATGAAGGTATCGGATTCGATCAAGCCCTGTCGCGAGTCTCGCGCGAGGCAGTCTTCACCACTCACACTCCCGTGCCCGCCGGTCACGACCGCTTTCATGCGGGTCTGATCGAAGAGCACCTTGGGCCGCTCCGCGAGCAGCTGGGCCTCTCGCACGATGGGCTCATGTCGTTGGGCCGCGAGAATCCCGGCAACCCGCACGAAGAGTTCTGCATGACGGTGTTGGGCCTGCGGCTTTCGCGCCGCACCAACGCGGTTTCCGCGCTGCACGGCGAAGTATCCCGCGCCATGTGGACCGGCCTTTATCCGGGCCGTCCCGAGGATTCCATCCCGATCGGGCACATCACCAACGGCGTGCACGTGCCCACCTGGCTCGCGCCGCAAATGTTTCGTCTCTACGATCGTCATCTGGGCACCGGGTGGCACCAGCACAGCGGCGACGCCAGCATTTGGGAGGGGATTGAGAACGTCAACGACGGCGAGCTCTGGGAGACGCACCTCAGCTTGAAGTCGCGCTTGATCGAGTTTGTACGCCGCCGCGTCGTGGAGCAGGCTGAGCTTCGCGGCGAGGCCCCGGCGACGTTGCAGAAACTCAGCCGCGTTCTCAGCCCAGATGCGCTGACCATCGGATTCGCACGGCGTTTCGCCACGTACAAGCGGGCCAATCTGATTCTCAAAGATATCGAAACCTTGGCCGCCATGGTGAACGATCCCAAGCGGCCGGTGCAGTTCGTTTTCGCCGGCAAGGCGCACCCGCGCGACGACCCGGGCAAGCGCGTCCTGCAGCAAATCGCGGAACTGATGCGCGACCGGCAGTTCGCCGACAAATTTGTATTCGTTGAGGACTATGACATCAAAGTGGGACGCCATTTCGTCCAGGGTGTCGACGTTTGGCTGAACAACCCGCGGCGTCCGCTTGAGGCTTCCGGCACCAGCGGTCAAAAGGTCGTGCTGAACGGCGGCCTGAATCTTTCCGTACCGGATGGCTGGTGGGCCGAGGCATACGACGGCTACAACGGCTTCTCCATCGGCACCGGACGCACGCACTCCAACATGGACGTCCACGACCAGCGCGATGGCGAGGAGCTATACCGCGTCCTGCGCGAAGAAGTCATTCCGCTCTACTACCAGCGCGACCGTGACGGCCTGCCCCGCGGTTGGATCCAACGCATGAAGCGCACGATTCGTACGCTCGGCTGGCGCTTCAACGCCGACCGCATGGTAATGGATTACACGCTGAAATGCTATGTCCCGGCAGCCGGCGGAACGTCCAGCGACATGAGCAACACGGGATAAGCTTTACGTCCGAATCAGCTCCCGGACAATAATAAGAGTATGGTTGAGGTGCCGATTAGCCGGCGAAGCCTGCTGCTCTTCGGCGTTGGCATAGCCTGGGGCGCCGAGCGGCAAATGCACCTTTCCCTGTTGCCGCTTTACACGAAGGATTACCCCGCCGTTTCCTCCGATTTTCTGAACGCCGCAAGCGCAGCGCTTCAAAAGACCTACCGGGTTGTTACCGCATCGTCGAAACCCGAATTCTACGACGGCGCCGGGGAGGGAAGTGTGCTGCTCGACTACCTGGCCGCGCGGGAGGGAAGACTGATGGGTGTCATGAGCGCTCCTCTGCGCGCCATGTCGGCCAACTCTTCGGCCCTAAGCAACGTGTGCGGCAACGCCTATATCCCCAATGATCTTCGCGAATGGCCGAGAGCGGCGATTATTACAACCTACGAGTTTCGGAACATGGCCGAAGATGCGGCCCAGCGCCATCTGGGAGTAGTCGCGGTTCACGAACTCGGCCACAATCTTGGCGCGTGGGACTGTCAGGATCGGTCCTGTTATATGTACGAGGAGATAGATATCTCGGGCAGGCACTTACCTTCCAAGTTCTGCGCCAAACACCGGGACTTACTCTGGCAGTTTCTGCGCTAATGGCTCGTTTGGACGCCGCAACTCACTCCCTCACTCTTCCACCGCCTCCACCTTCACCGCCACATTGATCACCTGCTCGCCGCCGCCTAGCGCGACGCCTTTCACCGGCGCCACGTCGGAGTAGTCGCGGCCCCACGCCAGCGTCACGTGGTTGCCGTTCACCAATTGATCGTTCGTCGGATCCAGGTCCAGCCAGCCGAAACCGGGGCAGAAGACCGAAACCCACGCGTGGCTGGCTTCGCCGCCGACCCCCTCGCCGCTGCGTAGATAGCCGCTCACGTAGCGCGCGGCCAGTCCGAGCGATCGCAGACAGGCGATCGTGAAGTGCGCGAAGTCCTGGCACACGCCGCGTCGCGATTCGAGCACCTCGGCTACGGGAGTCACCACCGTGGTAGCGCCCTGTTCGTAGTCGAATTCCGTGTGGATGCGATGGCACAGATCCATCGCGGCTTCGAGCAGCGGACGGCCTTCCGCGAAGGACGGCGCCGCATACTCCGCGAACTCCGGCCCCAGCGTAATGCGCGGGGATTCGAACACGAATTGATACGCCTTCAACGCGTGGAAGTCGGCGTGGCGCCATTCTTCGCCGCACGCCTGCTCCCATCCAGGCGTTAGGGCCGGTTCCAAAGGATCGCCATCGGCGATCTCGATTATGCTCTCGGCGGTAATCGTCAAGGTCTGGTGGGGTTCGTGTATCGAAAAATAGATGACGTCGTTGCCGAAGTAATCTTTATGCCCGAACATCATATCGGGCATGGGGTTGACCGCGAGATTGTGCTCCAGCACGTGCTGATTGCGGTCATTCCGCGGCGCCAGGTGCGCTTCGGTGTGACAAATCGAGACCGGTTCGCTATACAAATAGGTCGTAGTGTGCGTGGCTCGTAGCATGGTCTACGAAATGGCTAACTGGCGCGAAGGAAGCGCCTGGCTGAAGTACGTCCGCGTGATCGTCTCGGACAATTGGCGCAAGTCGCCAGTGATGCGATTCAACAGGTTCTCTAACTGCGCGCGCCTTCCCTCGGAATCAGTACACATGAATTCGCGGACCTCGGCTAACTGCACGGCCGCCAGCAACGAGATCGCGATCCGCGCCTCCGGTGGACGGCGGATCATCGACCGGCTGCCGGGCAACTGGTCCACATGCTCGCGTAGACGCGCCAGTTGATACGCCACCGAACGCGGGTTGGCTTCATCCAGCAGCAACAAATCGAGCACCAGGTCGGCCTGCATGGAAGTGAGGTAACGGGAGCGATACGTGATCGAGCTGTCGGCGATTTCTAATAGAACTTCGAGCTGCCCGCTGTCGGTATGGCATTCGTAGCCCAAGCCGTAACGGATCAGGTCCACCATTTGAACGGCGCGCTCCAGCCGTCGCCCGATGTCCAGGAAACGCCAGCCGTCGCCGCGTGTCATACTCTCCATCACCAGCCCGCTGAAGGCCGAGAGTGTGGTGATGGATTGGTCCAGAACGGCCTGCGCCCCGCTGATGCGGAGCGGCTCGGGCGGCGGGGGCGACGAGAGTTGTTGATCGAGTTGGTTCAGCACGCGCCAGGCGTCCGCGGAAATGCGATCGCGCAGCAGCCAGGCCACGCGGCGCACCTCGCGAATGTGCGATGGCAGATTGTTACGCGACCGGCTGTCATAAATCAATGCCAATACTTCGTGTTCCAGCGCGCCGAAGTGGCCGTTCGCCGGTGGGTTCTCGGTGCGAATCGAGCCGAGCCCGGCAAGGACTCGCATGCCGGCAGCCACGCCCGCCGCGGCAGACAAATCCGATTCCTGAAACAGCCGCGGTAGCACCGCGCGCGCCACGCGCACGGCCGGCTCGATTCGTTCCACGTAGCGGCCCAGCCAGAACAGATTGTCGGCCACACGGCTGGGCAAATCGAAGGTTGCGCGGCTGATATCGAGCGGCGCGGACGCCGACGGCAACAGGCTCAACTGCGATGTCGGCTCTCCCGCGACTACCCACGTATCTTTGCTTCCGCCGCCGCTCTGCATCGAGACAACCAGGTCGTCGAGCGAGCTCGTAATGCGCGTAAGCCCGCCCGGCATCACGCTGTACGAATCTCCAGAAGCTACCGCATAAACGCGCAGCACCAGGTGGCGCGGACGAACCGGCCCGTCTTCCCACGCCGGCACAGTCGAAAGGGCCACCTGCTCCTGCGCTACATACGATCCGGGCGATTGGCGAATCTTCTCGATCAATCCGGCTCTTTCTTGGTCGTTCAGCCGCACGCCGAATATCGTCTGCACGTTTCGCGAAGGAAACGCCGGCTTGATCACCAGCTTCGATAAGTTCTCGGTCACGTAGGCCAACGCCGGCGGCTCGCCGCACCACCACGTAGCCACGGCGGGCATCTTCATCTCTTCGCCGAGGAGGTGCTGGCACAGGCCCGGCAGAAAGCTGGCAGGGGCGGCCGATTCCACCAGGCCGGAACCCAGGGCACTCGCCACTGTCACGGTTCCCGACCGCACGGCTTGCATCAAGCCGGGAACGCCCAGCATGGAATCGGGGCGCAACTCCAGGGGATCGCAATAGGTATCGTCCTGCCGCCGCACGATCAAATCCACGGGCAACAGTCCGCGCAGCGTCTTCAAGAAGACGCGGTTGTCCCGCACGGTGAGGTCGGCGCCTTCGACCAGCGTGTAGCCGAGATAGCGCGCCAGGAACGCATGCTCGAAATACGTCTCGTTATAAGGCCCGGGCGTCAGGAGCACGATGCGCGGGTTCTCTTTGTGGCCGGGAGCCATCGAGCGCAGCGTCTCGCGATAGGTTTGGAAGAACGTGGCCAGCCGGTGAATCTGTCCCGCGCGAAAAATATCTGGCAGCACGCGGGCGGATACCAGCCGGTTCTCGAGCGCGTAACCGGCCCCCGACGGCGCCTGTGTGCGGTCGGCAATGATCCACCAGCGGCCATCGGGAGAGCGTGCCAGATCGGCTGCATAGATATGCAGGTAGACGCCGCCGGGGACGGGAATATGACAGCAGGGTCGCAAGAACGCCGGGTTGGGAAACACCAGTTCCGGCGGAATCAGGCCATCGCGCAGCAGTTTCTGCGGTCCGTACAGGTCGCTCAGAATCGTGTTGAGCAGTGTGGCCCGCTGCACGATGGCGCTTTCGATCGCCGCCCACTCCGTGCGGTCGAGCACCAATGGGATCGGATCCACCGGCCAGGGACGGTCGGTGTTGCGCGGATCGCTATAGACGTTATAGGTGGTGCCGTTCTCGTGGATGAGGCGCCGGCCTTCCTGCCAGCGCCGAGCAAAACCTGCGCCGCCCATCTCCATCAGCGGCTCCATCAGCCGCTGCCAGTGCGGGCGCACCGTGCCGTCGGCCGCCAGCATCTCGTCATGAAAGCTGGGGTTCGGATCGTAGAGCCACTCGCGATTCAGGTGCTCCTCGGGCTGCGCGATTTCCCGGTTCATGCGTGAAAGCTAACCCCTATCCCCTCTTCGCATTCTGACACAGTGGGGCAGTCCCTCGCAGTCTGGGTCCGCACATAGTCAGGAGACAGGCGACACAAAGCGACCGCTGTCCCACACTAGTGAGGTGTCCCGGTGACTTCGACAGCGTGTGGGGCCAGGGCTTCGGCCCTGCCGCCGCCCTTCCGGGCGGCGTCGCGTGCGCAGACGGTCAGGACGCCGGGCGGAAGCCCG
>Ga0335078_10018085_pt1 | contig 10479 bp, 6 predicted proteins | sample Lox_Sample_32_FD_206711 | JGI IMG/M metagenome (GOLD analysis project Ga0335078, IMG submission 206711) | Soil microbial communities from Loxahatchee National Wildlife Refuge, Florida, United States - Lox_Sample_3.2 | ecosystem: Environmental > Terrestrial > Soil > Wetlands | place: USA: Florida...
ACGCGCGCCGGTGGAATGCGATGCACCCCTGCCAGCGTCCGTGCCGTATACACGCTCACCGCCAGCACCGCGCGCGCCCGACGCAGCGCCAGACGCTTGACCGTCGGCAGCCGTCCCCACGCTTCCGACCCGTGTGCTACCACCATGTACGGCGTCGCGTGGCGCAGCCGGATCATCGCGGCAATGAGCGCCTGGCTCAAGTGGCTGCAGATCACGAGATCGTAGCGCGACCCCGCCTGCCGGAGGGCTCGTACCGCATGCCGGACCTTCGCCGACAACGTAAGTCGGTTGGTTGTAGGCGTCAGGATGCGATAACTGCCTTCCAAAGAGGAGCTCTGCCCGCGAATTTCATCGCGATTCCCACGAAGGCGGGAATCCCCCAGAAGTGGCAGCACGTCGACGTGCGCCGGCAATCCGCTCAGCGCCGCCGCCAGCGTTGCGGTGTAGCGGGCGACGCCGCCACGCGTGTAGATGTCGGTTGCGAGGATCAGGATTCGCACGAGCGGGCGACGCGTCGCGGGGCGCGAGCCGAACCTGGACTTCGATAAGCGAACCGAGCAACCGCGCTGAGGATCACGAGGTTTCGAATCAGCGTGCTCCAGAAGTCGAAGGCGTCAAGTTCGACAATCGAGAGCACGGTCAGGAAAATGCCGGTGTAGACGAAAAGCCGCCGCTTGTCACGGGCGTCGGCGAACCGGTCTGTCAGATATTGCGCGGCGCCGCCGAACAGGAACATGCCGCATAGCAGGCCTGTTACGCCGTATTCAAAGAGCAAGTCTCCGGGATAGGTCAGGGCGGTGGAGGTTTGATCGCCAATTCCGATCGCGATACTAAATCGCCGGCCCTTGTCGAGGATCGGCTTACCCGGCCACAGGAGCCGCGGCACAAAAGGATAAAATGACAGCATCCACCAGCGCTCTTCACCTTGCAGGAATTTGCCGCGGGGTCCCAGGTTCAGAAGTTCAGCGACGCTCTGCAGCAGGTCCAACCTGGCGATCGCGGAGCCGGCGCCGCCCGCGATCCAGCCTTGTACTCCGGAGCCGGCACTCGCCTGTTCAAAGGCCTGAACACTGACGTCCATGGCGCTGGAGAGATCCATGCCCTGCTGCGCCCGGTCCCGCACTAGACCGCGGTACTGGTTGTAAAAAGGATAGATCATCACCAGGCCCAGAAACGTCGCGGCCAGCCACCCCATTTTGATCCGGCGCCCGGCCACGGACGCCACCACGCCGACCAGCACGAAGTTTTGCAACAACTCTCCCTTCATGCCGGAGAGCAGTCCCCACACGCACTCCGGCACGAACACCATCCAGAAGAGCACCTTTCGCTCCAGGCTGAAGGGATGGAAACATCGTTCGATTGCCAGAATCACCAGCGCGTAGGTCCCGAGTTCGAAGAGGACGTTGGCCACCTGCATCGCGGCAAGATTCTTCAAGTAGGCGTCCTGGGAGGCACCATACCCAAAGCCGAAGTTCTCGAGAAGGTAGGTTTTGACCAGGAATGCGGCGGTGTAGAGTACCAGCGCACAAATCACCGTCCGGTCGATGGGCGCGGCTTGTGAGGAGTCAGCGTCAACGGCAAGCGACGTGGTCTTCGGGGGCGCTGACAATCGCGAGGCCACGCGACATCCCACCCAGAAGGCGCCCATTCCGAGCAAAACATAAACCAGCGCTCGCTCGAACAAGGCGTAATCACCGTCGACCGGGTGGTCCAGCTCCACGTTAAAGAGAAAACACGCGAGCGGCGCAAGACCGAAATCCAGGAAGGCAACAACGGTGACCAGAGACGGAATGTCAAACAGCCGGAGGGCTCCAAAGCGCATTCGTGAGCCGACGAACGCCGACGAGGCCACGCCGTACAGCCCGACCACAATCGTGAATCGTTCGATCTCACGACCTTCGCTCCCCGCAACCAGCAACGCACCCCAAGCGATGGCCGATAGAGACACTACACACAACAACGCGAGATGGCTCAACGGCAGCACGCCGCGCGGCCGGGGAATCGCGATACTTGGAAAATCTTGCATTATGCGACAGGAACAGCGACGACTTCGACGCCGGGGACATGTGCAGCACGCGTCGCCGGATCTGTATCTGAGAGTTCCAAGACGTCGAACATCTGCTACAACCGGATCTCGTACGATTACTCGCGAGGGCCCGGCGCGCACGCTACGATGCCGCTAGTCAAAATGCGCATTTCAGGCAACCGAAACAGGAAGCTGGGACGCTGAAGTCGTAGCGCATGCGAATGTCGCCGCTTCGATAGCTTTTGCGCATCGCTCCGGCGTGAAGCTTTGTACGATCTCGCGCGACCGTTTTCCCATCCGTTGGCGCAGAGGCGCATCCGTCACGAGACGACGAACGGCCCCGGTCAGCGCCTTCAAGTCGCCGGTGGGAAAAACAAAGCCGTTCTCTCCGTCGCGAACCAGCTCACTCGGCCCCCAAACGGCTGTGCGGTCACTGACGATTACCGGCAGTCCGCAAGCCATGGCTTCATTCGTCACCAGAGCCTTCGCCTCGCGTGACGATGGGAGGACGAGCACGTCTGACACGGCGTAGATTGGAGGCAATTCCAACTGGTTCTTGAAACCTGGGAAAAAGGCATTGGCGATACCTCTACTGGCAGCCTCCGACTCCAACGCCTTCCGAAGTGGACCGTCTCCCACAAACACCGCAGCCAGGTTGAGACTCTCTCGCCGCAGGTTTTCGAGCACCTCTAACAGGTCGTGAGGCCTTTTGTGGGAAGCGAGCTTCCCGACAAAGAGTAGAACGATTGCACCTACCGGGATACCAAGACTGCGGCGTATCTCAGCGCGCCGGGTGCATGCTAATCGAGCACCGTTCGAGAACAGGTCGTCATCGATGGCAAAGGGAACGTCGAAAGTGGCGCGAGCGTGAACTCCATGCGACTCGTAGAAGAGCCTGTTAAACGCACCGCTGGTCAGGAACGCTGAAGTACGCTTGAAGAGCGCGTGCAGGAGCATTCTGCGCAGCCAGCCCTTCACCCCGCGCTTTTCCTTCTCGTAGGTCACACTGGTGTCGCCGTAAAGCATCCAGGGAATCGACTCCCACCGCGCCTTGGCAAAAGCGAGCCAGCAAGTGAGATATGCCCATCCAAAGACAATCAAGGCATCGTAATTGTCCGCTTTGAGTTCGGACACGATACCAGGGGCGAAATAGGCCAGAGGTCCTTTTGTTCTCGGGGACCTCGGGCTTCGCAAGGCCTTATAGCGGTAACCTTCAAGCAGCGGAGTGTCCCAGCGTATGTCGCGCGCAAACTCGGGATCGAAGTAGACTTCGGCGCCATCCAGTCGGCAGTAGACCACTGTGAGATGGATGTTCTGCCGCTTCGCCAGTTCCCGGAACACCGGCGCAAAGTATGGCACGGGGTGGCTGAGAAGAATGGCGAGCCGAATCGGTCGCGCGGCAGATCGTGACCACGATCGAGACGCCTTCCGCATAGGACAGGGGGCACAACGGGAAGCTGGCTTCACTCTCGTTCCGCAATCGCCGCGACCGCCGCAGTGAAAATGGAGGTCAACTCGTCGCGCGGGCCGCCCTCGATCGTCTGGATGGCGCCGAGGACACTCGTGATGGACTTCCACAGGAAGCAGCGGACGGCGCTGCGCAGGCCGTGCGCCACGGGCCCCATGGGGAACGCGCGAATCTTGACGAATCCCCCAAGTTCCAAAACCTGCTTGAGGCTCGAAGCGGTGAATGGCGTCTGGTGGGTGAAATCCATGTAGAAGAGCGACGTGTAAAAGGCGGCGAGATTCGGAACCTGGCAGAGAAAGCGCCCGCCGGGCTTGAGTGCGCGGCGCGCGCAGTCGACCAGATCGATGACTTCATGCCTGGGGAAATGCTCCAGGACATCAAGTGCCGAGATGAAATCGTATCCACGGCCGGAACGCAGGAACTCTCGGGCGTCTGCACGATGCACCTGCCCAACGCCGAGATCGCGGGCGACGGCGATGTGCTCTGAATCGAGATCGATGCCACAGGTGTTGCGGTAGCCTGCTCGCTGCAGGAAATAGAGAAATTCGCCATACCCGCATCCGACGTCGAGAATGCGCGCATCCTGAGCCTTGGGAAGCAGGGGCGCGAATCGCTTCCGATAGGCCGCCTCTCGGCCTCGGAGAAGATCGGGGACACAGCGAGGCGTCGGATGATGAGGCCGTGACTGGGCGTATCGTTCATAGACACCGGCATCGACGCCGGCGGGGCGTTTCCCGGCCGTTTCCGTGGTCTGAACTGCCGCGGGCTTCATCGCCGATCCTCCCCGGCGCGAGGCAATCGGTCCGAACACACAGCGATGCCTGCAAAGAACGCGAACCACGCGGCGTTGGCCGGAATGTGCAGGTTGAAGTCGCCGAAACTGTGGACCAGCAGGCCGCAACAGCCGATGGCGGCGCCCAGGCGGATCCAGCCCCCCTCTTGATCGAGTCGTTCGCCGACTCTGGAGAAAGCAAGACCCAGGAACAGGCCGATCGCCGCGAGGATCGCGATTCCCCCCGCGAGGCCCGTCTCGGCCAGGACCTCGGCGTAGTCGTCGTGAGCGTGATCCCACTCCAGGTCGCTCGCGAAGCTGCGATAACGCGGGTAGACCGTGGCAAAACTGCCGAATCCTGTTCCCAACCAGGAATGAGCCCGGAAGATGCCGAGTGCGTCGCGCGCCAGCTCGATACGTTCGCCGAGGGTCGCCTCTGGCGCCTGAGGCAGATTGGCCACCGCGCCGAGTCGCTGCGAGATCCGGCCGGGATCGAGCGAAAGGAACAACGCCGCGGATGCCGCCACTCCGGCGATCCCCGCGACGATCAGGCGCCGGCGACGCGCCTCAGGAACAAATCGAGCGATCATTGCCGTGAACAGGACAGCCTCAACGGCCAGCGAGATCATCCCGCCGCGCGAGCCCGACAGCAACACCGACGCAGCTGTGATCAAGATGGCGAGGGGCGCGAGACTGCGAACCAACAGGCTCCTCCGCCGCCGCACGTCCTGGCGATTTGACAGCAGGCAACCCAGCGCGGCCGGGATCAACATTTCCATCAGACCCGCGTAGTGGTTGTGATTCACGTACGGCCCAAAAATCCAACCGCCCCAGCGTGGCCGCACCACACCGTAGATGGTTCCCGGGCTGGCGAAGAACTGCAGCGTGCCGAAGAGCGCCAGTCCGCAAGCAAGAACAGAGATCGCAAACCCGAGCCGCCGCAAATCGCGGGGCGAGGCGTCATGCCACAGTTGGCAGGTAAGAACGAAGATGAGGGTGTCCGTGAAGAGCTTTAGCAACGCCTCGCGTGTCGCGACTGAATCTGCGGTCAGCCCTAGTTCGAACTGCAGGATTCCGATAAGCAGAAAGGCTGCGGCAGGTATGTAGAGCGGGCTCCAGTGAAGCCGTGCCGAACCGCGTTTAGCGGCGGCCCACGCCCACAGCAGCAGGCCGCCCGCGCCCAGAATCGATGTGAGCGCCCAAGCCCAGGCTTCTACGGCGCCGAAGGCCAGCGTGCCGAGCAACAGCGTCGCAATGAGGATCGCGCGGCTGGCGCTAATGCTCCGGGGAGGACGCTCGAGAACGGCGACACCGACAGTTTCAGATCTCTCGTCGAGCGGCTCGCATTCAAAAGCGACGGGAAGGGTAGCCATTCGCGTGCTCAATACAAGGGCCTTGACGCTTCGAGCGGGTGCTCGACGATCGACACATCGTCGACCCAAAAGACACCGCTGATCTCCGAGGGATATCCGCGGCTTCGGGGGCGCCAGATCGAGAGGCGCACGAAGGGCGTCGCAGCGCTCGCCGTGAAGCTGAGGGTGATTGCATGCCAAGGCGCGGTCGACGTGACATCCGGAGTCGAGACGTCGAGGCAGGGCGTGGACGAGCACGCGAGATCGCGGACGCGCAGCCGCGGACCTGTGTCGGAAGTGATCGCCTCGCTGCGCACGAATGCAGAGAGCATGTAGGAATGCCCCGGCCTGACCGGCACGACCTCGAAGATCGGTTCGTACTCCTGATTGCGGTCTCCTGTGAACTCCATTCGCATCGAATGAGAGCCGCCGTGGGACGCATCGGAGATCGCGATTGAAATGAAGGGCTGGGGATTAAGCCGCCAGTCGAACCCCGCGTTCAGCGGACTGGTCTCGAACCCGCCGTTGAACACAAGTTCACCGCCCGGAGCCGACGATCCCGCCTCGCCCCGGATGCCGGGACCGGAGTCGGAAATCACGCCGAGTCGCTCGAGGTCCGCCCAGATCACTGCCGCTTCGTGTTCCCTGCCCTTGTCGATCAAATCGTCCAGGTACGGCTTGATCTCGGCCAGGCTCAGGGGAACAGGCTTGGCTGCTTTTGCCGCTGCTGCGTCCCCGGCTCTTTGATCGCCGACTCGGTCACTCGCTGCTCGGTACCCACGCTTTGCGTGATCCGCGTAGTCTGGGTAATCTGCGGATTGTAGGCGTCGCCATTCTGCGTAGGCGGAGTCTTCGTCGCCCAGACGGCTGGCCAGGTTAATGAATGTCGCCGAGACGTGCGGATTCCTGTTGCTTGCCAGGATTCCCTGCTCGACGCCGGCGGATGTCTCGACTCGCAGGCAGGTTTGAAAGACAGCTTCGGCGTACGCCGGATCGAGATCCAGCAGACGACGGAAGTTCGCGAAAGCGTCCGATTCGCGGCCGCTCCGCAGATCGTAATTTGCGGCGGACCAATAAAGGCGCGGCGTCGTGGGGCTCGCCGCGAGGGCACGAGAGACAGCGTCCGAAGCGCAGGACGCGTCGTGCGACGCTTCGCAAGCCGCCGCCAGGTCGGACCAGTAGAGCGCTTCGCGCGGATCTAACCGGGTGGCATGCCGCAAGTGATCCAGTCCCCTCATCCGGTCCGCAGAGCCATCGGAATAGACAAGCACTATGCCCAGGCGATGCTCGATCTCAGCGTTGTCCGGATCGATCGCGAGCGCGCGCTGCAGCGTCGAGGGACGGCCCGACGCACTCAGTGTGACCGCGGTCGCGATTCGCGCGGCTTCGAACGCAGGCAGCATCGCAACGATACCGGCGGCGGCTAGAAAGAAAAGTCGACGGTTAGGCGTTGAGAGCCTCCACTCAAGAAATGACGGGCTGAGAATACGCATCCGTTATTACCGCGTCGACGCCGCGGTCGCGTCGTAGTAGTCGTGATAGTAGCGGGCGCGCGAGGCATAGTAGTAGGCATCGTGGCGCGAATCGACCTTGTTCATCACTGCGCCCAGCAGCCGTCCGCCGGCGCTGCCGATCAGGGAGTGCGCGCGGAGCAGCGCGCCGCGCACCGTCACGCCGCTCTCCACCACCAGGATCACCCCATCGACCAGCGTCGAGAGCACCGTGGCGTCGGTGACCATGAGAAGCGGAGGCGAGTCCAGCACGATGTGATCGAAGCGCGCGCGCAATTGTTGCAGGATATCAGCCATCTGCGGCGACGAGAGCAATTCCGCCGGATTCGGAGGCGTCGCGCCGCTGGGCAACGCCCAGAGTTGCGGTACACCACCTACGGGACAGATCACTTCGTCGAGGCCGTGCGCGCCGGTCAGCACTCCGCTCAGTCCCGGCTCGCGGCTTATGCCCAGTTGGCGCGCGACGCAGGGCTTGCGCAGATCGCCATCGACGATCAGCACGCGGCCATTGCGCTGCGCCAGCGCCAGCGCCAGATTCATGGAGGTGCAACTTTTGCCTTCATTCGGCTGCGGGCTGGTGATAAGCAGGGCCTGCGGTGGGCCGGCCGCCGTGGAAAGCAGGATGGCGGTCCGCAGCGCGCGGTACGACTCCGAAAGCGCGGACGCAGGATGCTTCAAGACCGCCATGGCCACCGCTCCATTGCTGATGGGCTTGCCGAGCACCCGGTGCTTGCCATTCGCCGCTCCATACATTCGTCTCCCTTCCGAGCCGGCGGCAGGAACAATCGCCAGGGCGGGCGCGCCGATGAGCCGCTCCACGTCCTCGGCGCTCTTGATCGAGTTGTCGAGCCCTTCCTCAACGAAAGCAAAGGTCACACCGAGGATCAACCCCACCAGCAGCGCGATGCCGACGTTCATCAGACGCTTCGGGCGGACGGGCGTGGACGGCACAAACGCCGTGTCGATCACGTGGATGTTCGTTGCCCGCAACCCGGCGGAGACCGTCGCGTCCTTCAGGCGCTGCAGCAGACTTTCGTAAAGCTGCTGATTCGTGTCGAATTCCCGCTTGAGCATGTTGTGGCGGATCAGGAGCTGGTTCAGCTTGCCGACTTCGCTCTTCTCCGCAGTCACGGCATCCGAAAGCAGCTTCTCGCGGCCGCGCGCCGCCACGTAGTCGTTGTGAATGCGCTCCATCAGGCGATGCCGTTCGTCATCCGAGAAGTCCTGCATGGCCTTGATCTGACTCTGCAGCCGCACCACCTTGGGGAATTTCGGCCCGTACTCGCTGAGGGCGTCCGCATATTGCGCGCTGAGATCGGCAAGTCTCTCGTCGAGCCTCTGCAGCAGGTCGTCCTGCACCAGAAGGGCGGCCTGCGTGGGATTGGAGAGCCCCAGGTTGTTGAGCGATTCCTTCTGCACGCGGTCGTTCTGGGCGGCGGTCAAGTCGCGGCTCAGGTCCGCCAGACGCTCCTCGACCACATTCTCCTTGTCGCTCACGTTGACGATGGCATTCTCGCGCTCGTAATCGACCAGTTGCTGCTGCGACTTTTCCGTCTTGGCCTTCAGCTCGTCGAGCTGCTGTTCCATCCACGCAGAGGCTTGCCGCGTGGAGTTGTACTTTATGCGGAAATTGTATTCGGCGTAGTTGTTGACGAGCGCGTTGGCGATGGCGGCCGCGCGCGCTGGATCAATGCTCTCATAGCTGATTCCGAGCATACGGCTGTTGCGCATCAGTTCCACGTGCAGGTTCTTGCGGAAGGCGCGGATCAGACTGCCGCGCTGCGATGCTGTGGAGCCGGCCGAATCCACCGGGCCGGCCCCGGAGTTGAACTCCGGATTTCTCTCGAGATTCAGTTGCTGAATCGTCTCCCAGGCCAGCGTGTCGCTCTCGAGCACATTCACCTGCGTCTGCAGGAACTCGTCGTCGCTCGGCGTGCTGCGATAGAGGTCGCTGAGGGACTGGATTTCCGGCGACTCGGCGTCCACTTCCACGCGCGCCACCGCCCGATAGACCGGCCGCATCTTGAACGAGACGATGGCGACGACTGCGGCCAGAACGCAGACGGCCGCGAGAATGGTCCAGCGCCGTTTCGCCAGGACGTGCCAGTAAGTGCGCAGGTAGAAATAGCTGTCGGTCCTCTCGAGCTCGATATCTGTAAAGCGCGAGGCTCGCTGGACGGGTGCGAGATTCGCGGCGGGCACGCGTTGCAATGAGTCGCCTTCAATCATGGCAGTTCGGGGATCTCACAATCGCCAGATGATGACGCCGGTGGTGATTTGCACCGCGGCTTCCGCCGCCCGGCGCAGCGCGCGCTGGCTGGTGCTGTCAGGCACGAAGAGAATTTCGTCCGCGGTGAGCGGCCGGTCTGGAGCGCGTCCGGCCAGAATCTCCTTGAGCTTCACCGGCGACTGTTCCGGCGCATCTGAAGACGCGGACCGGGGACGAATGATCATCGCCTTGTTGGCGATCGCGGTGGGCTTCAGGTCCTCGGCTAATGCCACGGCTTTTAGGACCGTCATCGGTTCGTGTTCGCTCGTGAGGACGAATCCGCCGGGACGGTTCACCGCCCCAACCACGTAGACCACGCCGGCGCGTTCTACCGTCACGCGGTCGCCAGGGTACAGGGCGAGATTCAAACGCGCGTCGTTCGTCTGCATCAGGCGTTTCAGATCGACCACGATGGGATCGGACGCGTTCTGCTCGGAGTCTTTGGTGGCTCGACTCTGGCTACCCGCATCACCGTCCGTCATCTCGCTTGCGATGTTGCCGCGCGTCACGAGCGCGATACCGCCCGCGTCGTCCGAGAGGCCTTCAGCCTGCGCCAGAACGTCGAGCAGCGTGGTCTTACCAAACACCGGATAGAGTTGCGGCTTCTTGACGGCGCCGGTCACCGCGATGGCGTTCAGGCGCGATTCGCGGACTTCGACGGTGACGCGCGGATCGCTCACCAACTGCTCCGCCTTGAGTCGCGCGGTTATTTCAGCGGCAAGCTGATCGGGGCTGAGCCCGGCAGCGGCAATGGGTTGGATCATGAGCGGCAGAACGATGGTTCCGCTGGGCCGCACGCGATAGGAGTGCGACATCTCGGGCACGTCGAAGACCGTGATGTCCAGCAGATCGTCCGCGCTGATCGCGTAGTCCATCGGCGCCGCATGCGCGATCTCGCTGGTTGGGGACGAGGGCGGAGCGATCTTCGGTCCGCCTTGGCCCGCAAGCACAGGAACGGACGCGAGCATCGCCAGCGCAAACAGGACCGGCGGTGTAACGGACGACATTGATCGGGTTCCGGCTTTCAGCACGGTCTGTAAGTTTGGGGTGCGCTCGGAGGCCGCCGCGCGCGCTCCACAAT
>Ga0335078_10018086_pt1 | contig 10479 bp, 4 predicted proteins | sample Lox_Sample_32_FD_206711 | JGI IMG/M metagenome (GOLD analysis project Ga0335078, IMG submission 206711) | Soil microbial communities from Loxahatchee National Wildlife Refuge, Florida, United States - Lox_Sample_3.2 | ecosystem: Environmental > Terrestrial > Soil > Wetlands | place: USA: Florida...
GTCCGACGGCCGTGGAACTCCGCGACAGCCTCTGCCTATACCAACCGGAAGTCGCCGCTATGGGAGGCGATGGTGCAGCCGATCTCTTGACGCACGTTGAAAACGTGCTCGCGCAGATTAAGACCACGGTCAGCGGCCAGTTCATCTCGCAGAACCCGGACAACGGCCAAGTCTACCTGGACCTCAAGAAGACTGAAGACTATGACGCATTGATTGAGAAGCGAGCCGAATCCCTGGATTCAATGGAACTCGATCGCTACTACTACGAAGCGTTGAAGCGAGTAATGGAGTGTACGGACCAAACCTACGTCAGCGGCTACAAGATCTGGGAACATGAGCTCGAATGGATCGAACGCAAGGTCGGTCGGCGCGGATATCTCTTCTTCGGGGCGCCGAATGAGCGGTCGACGGCCGTACCGCCGCGCGATTTCTATCTATATTTCATTCAGCCTTTCGATCCCCCGCGGTACCCGGACGAGAAGAAGAATGATGAGGTCTTCTTCCGTCTGAATCTCTCGGGCAGCGACGAGAGTTTCCGGACCATCCTCCGAACCTTTGCGGCAGCGGTGAATCTCGCTTCGACTTCATCCGGCAATGCGAAGGAGACGTACGAACGCAAGAGTGAAGGCTTTCTGCGCAACCTCGTGAAATGGTTGCAAGAACACATGACCACGTCCTTTGAAGTCAGCTACCAAGGAAAGGCCAAGCCACTCCTGGCGTGGGTGAAGGGAAAAGCACTAGGCTCCAGCGGAGGGATCAATGTTCGCGACGTCGTGAATACTGTCGGGTCAGTCTGTCTGGCGCCACATTTCGAAGACCTGGCGCCGGAATACCCAACGTTCTCGCTTCTCATCACGACCGCTAATCGGGACGTGGCCACCCAGGACGCGCTGAAGGGGATCGCGGGTGGCCCGCGCACCAAGCTCGGCGCAGCCGTACTTGACGCACTCGATCTACTGGATGGAGAGCGCTTGGACCCGGCGAAGTCCAAGTTTGCGGCCCTGGCCGCCGACACCCTAAAGAAGAAGGGCCACGGGCAGGTAGTGAATCGTAGCGAACTCATTCACGAGGTATATGGGGTTGAATACTTCGCTCCGGACCGCTTCCGCCTGGAACCGGAATGGCTACTTGTGCTTCTCGCGGCTCTGGTCCACTCAGGAGATATCGTCCTCGCAATTCCGGGCAAGAAGTTCGATGCCACGAACCTCGCCCAGCTTGCGTCCACCCCGATCGACGACCTGATCGCGTTCAAGCACATAGAGCGGCCGAAGGACTGGAACTTACCCGCGCTCAAGGCCCTGTATGAGCTTCTCGGGCAGCCGCCGGGACTGGCGCAAGCCCTGACGCAAGGCGGTGAACTGGCCGGCGGCGCCGTCAAGACTCTTGGAATCGAATCGAAGAACTTGGTTGAACGCATAGTCCATGCCGAGCAGGTGCTCCAGGGCGGGTTGAAACTGTGGGCGCGGAACCTTCTCGCGCATGAAGATTCCGAGGCGCTGCGCGAGCGTATGGACGGGACCAAGCAATTTCTGGAATCGCTTCAAGCCTTCACGACACCCGGCCAGTTGAAGAATTTCAAGTACGAACCCCAAGAGATTTCCGCAAAGCGAGCTGGGCTGGACGCCCTAAAGCAAGTGGAGGCCTTGCAGGAAATTGCGGTGGATTTCGGGCCGCTGGCTTCTTACATGGCGATCGCCGAGACCTCTCTGCCCAGTGATCACCCCTGGATCGTCAAGGTTCAGGGCGTGCGCCACGAACTGCTGAGCGACATGCTCGATGCGGGCAAACGGGAATCGGTGGTGTTTCGCCAACAGGGGCTTCAAAAACTAACCTCTCTCAAGAAGGAGTACGCCGATCTGTACGTCTCGGCGCATGGCCGGGCGCGCCTGGGCAATAAAGAAGACCGGCGCAAAGCGCAGTTGCTAAAAGAACAGCGGCTCGTGCAGCTTCAAAAGCTCTCCACCATAGAACTGATGCCTAGGCAGCAACTCAGCGACTACCAGAATCGGCTCGGTGGCCTCAAGACCTGCTTCAGTTTGACCGAGCCGGAGCTGGACGCCTCACCCGTCTGTCCGCACTGCAATTTCCGGCTCGTAACGGAACCGAACGGACAGTCCGCCGGTCAAGTCTTAAAGGGCATCGAGGAGGAACTCGAGAAGCTTTACGACGGGTGGACCAAAACGCTCTTGAGCAACCTGGAAGATCCAACGACCCAGCAGAACCTCTCACTACTCAAGCCCGAGGCCCGCAAGATTGTCGATCGCTTTCTGAAATCGCGCTCGCTGCCTGAAGACGTTAACCACGATTTCGTTGCGGCGCTCCAGGAAGCCCTGTCCGGCTTGGCCAAAGTCGTGGTGACCACCGAAGGCCTCCGGACGGCGCTCCTGGCCGGCGGCTCACCGGCCACATTGCCGGAATTGAGGAAGCGTTTCGATTACTTCCTTGTGGAGCTTGCCAAAGGTAAAGACCCACAGAAGGTTCGAGTCGTGCTGGAGTAGACACGAATGGCGCGCCCATTTACAGGTGCGGAGATTGCCGGACCTCTGGCCAATCCGGGATCGGATTGGCAGATAGCTGAGGGAGACAGTGGAGGCGAACGCTTAATGGAGGTCCACAAGAACCATGGCTAAGCGACTGGAAGGGCAGGATTCACTGCTCACCGCTGAGGAGCGGGAGTCGGAAGGACCGGTCGAGTGTCTCGGTCTCACGTTTCCATCGCAGAGCGCCCGTCGGGCGCACTTTCTTTCGATGCTTCGCGAAAAGCTCAAAGACCCCGCGTTCCGAAAAGCCGATGGATTCCCAATCGGCGCTGATGAAGACATCCTGCGGATCTCCGACCCACCATTCTTCACTGCCTGCCCTAACCCGTTTCTTGAAGATCTGGTCCGACACTACGGCACGCCCTACGATTCGGGCGTTGCTTACAGCCGGAAACCATCCGCCGTTGATGTGAGCGAGGGCAAGACCGATTCTATATACAGCGCTCACGCCTACCACACGAAGGTTCCACACAAGGCGATCATGCGCGCCATCCTCCATTACACCGAACCTGGTGATGTGATCCTGGATGGGTTCGCGGGGTCCGGGATGACGGCAGTAGCCTCGCAGTTGTGCGGCGCACCCGAGACAGAGTTCAAGAAACAGGTGGAAGATGAATGGATCGCTGCTGGAGATGGCCTCCCGAAGTGGGGTGCACGGCACGCCGTTGTCGGTGACCTCGCGCCCAGCGCCACCTTCATTGCAGCTAATTACACTACTCCCGTCGACATCACGGAATTTCAGACCGAGGCTCAGCGGATTCTCGATGAGCTCAAGGGCGAAATCGGCTGGATGTACGAGACGCTGCATACGGACGGCCTCTCAAAAGGGGTCATCAACTACACAGTTTGGAGTGAGGTTTTCTCGTGCCCCAATTGCGGTGGAGAGGTCGTCTTTCTAGAAGAGGCGCTTGATCGGAAGACCGACCGTGTGAGGGATCGGTTTCCCTGTCCACGCTGCTCGTCCGAATTGACCAAGGACAACCTGCAGCGAAGGAAGGAGACTCAGATCGATCCTGCGACCGGTAAGCCCTGGGATCGGATTCATTTCATTCCAGTATTTATCAATTACACGGTGGGCACCAAGAAGCACGAGAAAAAGCCCGATAAGCACGATTTGGCAAACCTCAAGCGGATAGCCGGTCTCCCTCTTCCTTATACTGTACCGACCAATGCCTTCCCTATTGCGGAGATGGGTCATGGATCGCGACTGGCCCCAAAGGGATTCACGCACATTCACCACCTGTTTCTACCCCGTGCCGCGCAGACGATGGGCAGGCTCTGGGAAAAGGCGTTAGCTGTCAAGGGCGACCGAATCCGAAACATGGTCCTTTTCTTCGTGGAACAGGCGATTTGGACCATCTCCCTTCTCAATCGATTTCGGCCTACTGGATACTCGCAGGTCAACCAATATCTGACCGGCGTCTATTATGTTCCGTCGCAACATGCGGAGTGCTCTCCTTGGTACATCCTCGACGGGAAACTCAGCCGTTTGGTAGCAGTCTTCAAACGATCAATGGCTGGGTTCGGGGCGATTGGAATCACGACAGGTGATGCGGCTCTCTTGCCTATCCCGGATAGTTCAATCGACTACATTTTTACCGATCCACCATTTGGCGAAAATATTCCTTATGCAGACCTGAATATCTTGGTCGAATCCTGGCACCGCGTTTTTACGAACACGAAACCGGAGGCAACGATTGATGGGCGCAAGGGCAAGGACTTGATCGATTACGAGTCGCTCATGCAGAACTGCTTGAGGAAATACTGCGATGTCCTGAAACCCGGGCGGTGGATGACTATGGTTTTCCACAATTCCAGCAATGCCGTGTGGGCGGCAATTCAGGAGGCAATAAGTGGTGCAGGCTTCGTCGTGGCCGATGTGCGTACGCTGGATAAACAGCAGGGTTCTTATCGACAGGTCACCAGCACCGCAGTGAAGCAGGATCTCGTCATTTCCGCGTACAAACCGAACGGCGGGTTAGAGAATCGCTTCGAGATCGAAAAGGGAAAAGAGGATGGAGTATGGGATTTCGTCCGCACTCACCTCCGCCAACTTCCAACGTTCGTCAGCAAGGACGGCAACGTAGAGGTGATCGGGGAGCGACAGGCATACATGCTGTTCGACCGGATGGTTGCCTTTCATGTACAGCGTAACGTGACGGTTCCGCTTCCTGTTGGCGAATTCTTCGTTGGACTCTCGCAGAAGTTTCCGGAGCGAGATGGGATGTACTTCCTCCCGGAGCAGGTAGCTGAATACGACCAGAAGCGCATGAAGGCGAAAGAGGTTCGTCAGTTGGAGATTTTCGTGCGCGACGAGAAGAGCGCTATCCAGTGGCTCCGCCAGCAATTGCAGGACAAACCTCAGACGTTCCAAGAATTGCATCCGCAATTCATGCGCGAGATCGGAGGATGGGAGAAGTATGAACGCCCACTGGAGTTGCGCGAACTCTTAGATCAGAATTTCCTTTTATATGACGGCGCCGGGGAAGTACCGAGCCAGATCCATCGATATCTGTCCACCAACTTTCATGACCTCAGGAAGCTGTCCAAAGACGCCCCCGCTTTGCGCGCCAAGGCGAAAGACCGGTACTACGTGCCCGACCCGAATAAAGAGGCAGACGTCCAGAAGAGTAGGGAAAAGGCGCTTTTGCGGGAATTTGCCGAGTACCGGGAGACAAAACAGAAAAAGCTGAAGGCTTTCCGATTGGAAGCGATCCGCGCGGGCTTCCGGTGGGCCTGGCAACAGAACGACTATAACGCCATCCTCCATGTTGCTGAGAAGATCCCGGAGGATGTGGTCCAGGAAGACGCCATGCTCTTGATGTGGTACACCAACAGCCTTATGCGCGCAGGGCGGCGCTCATGATTGCAAGGTGGAAGCTGTTCAACTTCAAGTCCATCAAGAACGAAACCAAGCTGGATTTCGGCCCGCTCACGATCTTCGCCGGCGCGAACAGCAGCGGAAAGAGCGCATGGCTCCAGTCGATGCTGCTGATCAGCCAGACTCTGGCGCATCGGGTCGGCTCGCGATCGGTGGTCTTGAACGGCACACTGACAAAACTGGGGCAATTCAACGATCTCAAGTCCCAGGGAAGCGAGGCTGGTCAAATTAGTATCGGTTTTGATTGCGCCGTAACCGATCAGCCGACAGTCGAGAATTCTCGTTCCACGCTTGCCGATGCGTTATCCCGTTTCTCTTGGGTCGGCTCACCGAAGCTCGAAACCGTTTCCTGTGAGCTTTCGTTCGATGCCGATCCGTCCAGCCCGGAACGAGAGCTTTATCAGCTTCAACCAAGACTGTTCGGGTGCCAGCTCTCCGTCGTTTCGACCGCGAAGAGAGAAGACAAGACGGAGATACGCACCTCGGTCGTAACCGTGTCAAGGGCAAGTGGACTGGCGGATTCCCGTTCGAAGCTGGACGGGCTCTCGGAGAAAGAGAAGGCGACTTCCTGGGCGGAAGCCGCCTTGAAGTTCGACGTTACGTTGGACCCAGAATCAACCTCTGAACTTCGCGAGTTGTTTTCCGCACAGCAGGTTGGGTGCGTCCTTCGGCACTTCCTGCCGGACCAACTCGTAGTCAGATTGCGTCCGGGCAAGAGCGGTCTCCTAACCGGTGCCCAGGAATTGATTTGGCGCCTCTGGAGCAAGACGGAAACACAAGGGCAGCCATCGCCGGGCACCACAGACGGGGAGAATCCGGAAGCACCCGGTGAAGAGACGCTCACGGCCATACAACTTCCCGGATCTTTGCAATCCGCAGTAACGTACCTCGATCGCTTTTTCACTCGGTCCGTGAAATACCTCGGGCCACTGCGCGACGAACCGAAGGCGCTCTATCCTTTGGCCACAGGCGTGGAACCAACCGACGTCGGACTCAGAGGAGAGTACACGGCTGCGGTCCTCGATCTTCACAAAACCCAGCGTATTCGATACATTCCCAGCGACCATTTTGTCAGCCCACAAGTTGAAACATCATCTTTGTTGCGGTCATTGGACGCAGCCGTCACAGACTGGCTTAGGTACTTGAGCGTGGCGGATAGCGTCGTGACAGTGGACAAGGGCAAGTTAGGCCACGAATTGAAGATCATCCCGCCTGGCTTGAAGGTGCCACATGATCTGACCCATGTCGGTGTGGGCGTGAGCCAGGTGCTACCGATCCTCGTCATGTGTCTGCTCGCCGAACCGGACACTACGTTGATCTTCGAGCAACCAGAGCTACACCTGCATCCAAAAGTCCAAACCCTTTTAGGGGATTTTTTCCTTTCGATGAGCCTTCTTGGCAAGCAGTGCATCCTGGAAACACATAGTGAATATCTGATCAATCGGCTGCGATTCCGTGCGGCTGCCGCGTCCACCGATGATGTGTCCAAGGCGATCAGAATGTACTTTGTCGAGAAAGTCGGGGATTCGTCAACCTTCCGTTCTGTCGTCGTGAACGAGTTCGGAGCCATCATGGATTGGCCTGAGGGCTTCTTCGATCAATCGCAGAGCGAGGCAGAGGAGATTCTCCGCGCCGCCACGCGCAAGAGACAGTCTCGGGGACGGAGGCTGCCGCATGCTGAGCGTCACGATTGATACAGCGGTTTTTGCTCCCCCTGGCGTAGACGCTCCGGCCGACGACGTCCATGGGTTCGTGGCGACCCTGTTGGAGTGGCGCGACGCCATGGATGAGGAACAAGTCGGAGTCTATACGAGCAAATTTGCGCCCGCCGTCCTTATGAAGTGCGGCCTTTACCCGCTGAGGCCACAGTTAAGGGAATTGCTGGCGCGGGCCCAAGTTTTCGAATACGACGCCAACACGGTCGCCGTCTTGGCGGAGACGCTCTTAGGCCGATCCGCCAAAATCGAAGATGCACTTGGCATCGATGATGTCCTGGTTGATGATCTCACTATCAAGCCAGACATCTTCGCCGGCCACGCTCCTGTCACGCTACGTGAGGAAGCGGAGCGCTGCGCCGTTGTGGTCTCCATTGCGACTCAGTACTGCAACGAGCCTCTCATTCACGGACACGCTATTGTAATTCGGGCCCACGATTTCGGCGCGGCAGTTCGGGTGAGAGGAGTACTCCAGGACGTTGAACACTCCCGCAATGATCTGGGCGGTCTTCCGATGGCGCCGGAGTATTTCGAAGGATCAGCCTTGGTCTGCAGCAGCTTTCACCGGCTGCTCATGAGTCTGGACGAGGTTGCGGTCCTTCGTGCGGCGACGGCCGAAGATAACGTCCGGGCAGCCATTAATCTTGCGCTCTACAAGCAATACGTCACTCTGGGCCGGCCGCGAGATTGGCAGGACCTTCCCGATTTCCTCATCGGGCACGAGTTCTTCGCCAGCCTCGAAGCACATCATGTGATGTCTGGGACCGCACTGGCGGAGAAGGTCATCCGAGCTGTAATCGAGACCATTTGCCACGAGAATCTCGCCGCAACGCACTGGCTCAGGAAAGGGAAGGGCGGGAGCGATGCTCAACGGATGAGAGGAAAAGATGCTGCGTGGCGGCGCGATATCGACTACGAATACCATCTGCACTACTGGGAATGTGAGATCGGTGTGGTCGAATTGGCGCTACTGGTGGTCCACAACGAGTTTTCAATTCCTGAATGACAGTTTCGAATGGGCAATACGGCGAGCACGATCGAGCAAGGGCAGTGGTTCTTCGACGAACGGCGTCGTCTGCGATGCCGCATGTTGGAACAGGTTTCCACCTGGGGCCAGAGCCTAGCTCGGCTCTGGTATCCGGAGGCCGGAGCCGTTCTACTGGCTGATCCGAGTCATATCAAGCCGATTCAGGACCTGCGGGCCACTCCGGAGGAGATCTCATACGTCACGGCGGCAGCCAGGGTTGCGGAATCGTTGGAGGAGAATGTCCTGCTCGCCCCAATTGAATCCTCCGTGATCCCTCTGCCTCACCAAGTCCTTACCCTTCTGAAGGCGGTTTCGAGCGACCGTATCCGGCTCTTGCTTGCCGACGAGGTGGGTTTAGGAAAAACGATTGAGGCCGGACTCATCCTCAAAGAGTTGAAGCTTCGCGGCATGGTGCGGCGTGTGCTAGTGGTGGCTCCAAAGGGGTTGGTGAGTCAATGGGTGGCGGAAATGCGGACGCATTTCGGTGAAGAATTCCGGCTCTTGCTGCCCGGAGACTTCCCCGCATTCCGCCGCGTAGCCGGCCAGGACAACGTCTGGAAGATGTACAACCAGATTGTCTGCCCAATGGATTCGGTGAAACCCATCGAGAACCGCCGTGGCTGGTCGCCTGACCAGGTGCAAGAGTACAATCGGGACCGGTTTGAAGATCTCGTCGCGGCGAATTGGGACCTGGTCATCATCGACGAAGCTCATCGTCTCGGCGGGATGACCGACCAGGTCGCGCGCTATAAGCTCGGCCAGGGTCTGGCGGAGGCGGCGCCCTATCTACTGTTGCTCACCGCGACTCCGCATCAGGGCAAGACGGATTCGTTCCGGCGCCTCGTCTCCCTCCTTGACAAGACCGCATTTCCGGACGTCAGCTCCGTGAGCCGCGAGCGGCTCGAACCCTTTCTTGCGCGAACTGAAAAACGGAGGGCGATTGACGCGCAAGGCAACCCGCTGTTCAAGCCACGCCGCACGCAGTTGATCCCTATCCGATGGAGCGACCGCCACGTCGGCCAGGGGCAACTCTACGAAGCCGTCTCCGAGTACGTCCGCATCGGATACAACCAGGCCGTGCGTGAGAAGAAAGCGTACGTGGGCTTCTTGCTCCTTCTGATGCAACGACTGGTGACATCCTCGACACGTGCGATCCGGACAACTCTCGAACGGCGGCTGGAGGCGCTCCAGGCGCCGGAGGAGCAGCTTTCGCTGTTCCCACCCGGTTTCGATGACGAGTGGCCGGACCTGGATGGCCAGGAGCAGGTCGATTTGCTAATGCGCATGCGCACGAAGGCCCTCCGGAACGAGCGCGCGGAGGTGCAACTACTTCTGGACATTGCAAAGAGAACGGAGGCGGCATCGGCTGACGCTAAAGCTGAGGCGCTCTTGGATTGGATCTACCGGCTCCAACAGGAAGAGTCGGACCCCGATCTCAAAGTGTTGCTGTTTACCGAATTCGTGCCGTCGCAAGAGATGCTACGGGAGTTCCTGGCGGAACGCGGATTCAGCGTGGTCTGTCTCAATGGCGGCATGGGGATGGAGGAGCGCAAGCAAGCTCTCCAGGCATTTGCAGGGGAAGTTCGGATTCTGATCTCTACCGATGCCGGTGGCGAAGGATTGAACCTTCAGTTCTGCCATGCCGCGATCAACTTTGATATCCCGTGGAATCCGATGCGTCTGGAGCAACGTATCGGGCGCGTTGATCGAATCGGGCAGACGCACGTGGTCAGGGCCGTCAATTTTCTGCTGGAGGAGACCGTCGAATTCCGGGTACGCGAAGTGCTCGAAGAAAAGCTCGTCATAATCCTGCGCGAGTTCGGCGTTGACAAGACCGGCGACGTGCTCGATTCCGCGGACGCCGGAGAGATCTTCGATGAGCTGTACCGGGATGCCATCCTGGAACCCGCTACCGTGGAGAAGACAGTTGACACGCTGCTCTCCAGGGTGCGCGCTCAAGCGGAATCGATGAAGCGGAGTGCGAGCCTGCTTGCGCAGACCGGTGATCTCACTCCCTCAGAGGCCCAGCGGCTGCTTGGTCATCCGTTGCCCTACTGGATTGAGCGCATGACCGTGAATTTCTTGCGGTATGCCGGCGGATCAGCGGAACGTACTCGAATCGGATGGAATCTTCGTTGGCCAGATGGAAGCACAACGCTTTCGGCGGTTTTCACGCTGGCCGACGCGGAGAAAAACCCAGCCGCGACCCACCTGACTCTGGAAGAGCCGAAAATGCGGGGGATCGCAACCCGAGGGGCCCGCTTTGTGCCCGGACAGCCCATTCCCTGTTTGGAGCTTCGTGGCGTCCCGTGGGAG
>Ga0335078_10018087_pt1 | contig 10478 bp, 8 predicted proteins | sample Lox_Sample_32_FD_206711 | JGI IMG/M metagenome (GOLD analysis project Ga0335078, IMG submission 206711) | Soil microbial communities from Loxahatchee National Wildlife Refuge, Florida, United States - Lox_Sample_3.2 | ecosystem: Environmental > Terrestrial > Soil > Wetlands | place: USA: Florida...
CCTTTACAATCAGCCCGGCCGGGCGGCCTTTCTGCCCGGTCATCCCATGGCCGGAAAGGAAAAAGGCGGCGCCGCGCTCGCCGACGCGAATCTGTTTCGCGGTGCGGTGTGGCTCTTCACGCGCGCGCCGGGCGCGGAGGGTACGGGCTTTAGCCCCTACGAAAACAGCCCTGAAGATATCGGGGCTTCAGCCCCCGGGCGCATCTCTCCCCGCGCCGCGGAACTGATCAACGAGTGGCGCCTTTGGGTCGCCCGATTCGGCGCGAAGATCGTCGACCTCGATCCCGCGCGCCACGACGAACTCGTCGCCTGGGTGAGTCACCTGCCGCAATTCGTTTCCACCGCGATGAGCGCGCTTCTGGAAGAACAGGTCGGCAACGCGCCGGAACTGAAAGACATCGGCGGACGCGCGCTGCGCGAGATGACGCGCCTGGGCGCCAGCCCTTATTCCATGTGGCGGGACATCGCGCTGACCAACAGCGAAGCGATCGACGCCGTACTCCACGCCCTTGAGCAGCGCCTCGCGCACCTGCGCGAGAACCTGCGCACGCCGGGCCTTCGCGACGAATTCGAGCAGGCCAACCGGTTCCGGCGGGAGTGACAATGCGTCCCGGTGACCGGAAGAGTCATTCTCTGAACGCGGCGCGCAGATCTTTCATGAGCAGCATCAGATGCGTGTCGTTCACCGGCGATGGCTCAAAACCGAATCGCCTGCAGAACCTGGCCGCAGGTTCATCGATGGCATGGACGAGCGCTGCTCGCGCGCCAATGATATCGGCAGCGCTGGCGATGCGGATCAGCGCATCCTTGAGCATTGCCGATCCCAAACCGCTGCCCTGCTCGGCCTTATCGACCGCGAGCCGCGTCAGAAGGATCACCGGAACAGGATGATTTGCCAGTCCTCTTGCAATCCGCGCCGGCGCATCCTCGCGGCGCACGCTGCCACTGGCCAGAGAATAGTAAGCGATGACCCGCTTTGCCCGGTGCACCACGTAGGTGCGAGAACTTTCATTTTGCTGGTTCGTCCATGCGAAACGCTTCAGCCATTCGTTCAACGAGGCGTGGGCTCCGCAGTCGAATTCGCTCAGGTCGTGGGTTCGAGCAAGCGCCTTAACGCCCGATCGCGGCGCACGTTCCGCGTCACGGCCGCTCAAGGATTGAAGGCTCTCTCAAAAGTTTAGCCAGCTGCGGAATATGACGTGCCGGCCGGTCGAGCGCCTCGATAAAAGCGTTCCACTGCTTCGCTGGAATCTCGAATGCCCTTTGGTCGGCGAGCATCCGCTCCGCACGTTCCGAAGCACTTTCCAGAATAAAGGCGCTCATACTGACGCCCGCGGATGCCGCGGCACGACGGATCTTCGAAGCGTCGCGCTCCGTGGTCCGAAGATGGATCCGGCGTTCTCGTTTTGAGGCAAGCGGCATGGCAGAGCTCCGTACGCACATTGTACGCCAGATCGCCTGCCTTCCGAAACGACTGGAGAACCAGTTGCCCAAAAAAAGAGCCGGCTACTGGAGCGCTCGGCGGCCGCTCGTGAGCGCACCCCGTCGATTTTCGCCCTTTTCGTCACATTCTGCGAACAAGGCGTCAAGCCGCTGCGTATTCCCCGATTGAGCAGCCTCTTTTCCCCGGAGCTTGCTTCCGGATACTCTCAGGCCAGGAGGTCTCGCGCATGGCGCTCTTCAAAGATCAGCTCAAGTACGCGTTCCGCAGGCTGGCGCGCGCCCCGCTGTTCACGACGATCACGCTGTTGACGCTGGCTGTCGGTATCGGCGCCAACACCGTGGTCTTCAGCGTCGTCGAAGGCGTCCTCCTCAAGCCGCTCAGCTATCCTGAGCCTGACCGGCTCATCGGCATCTGGCACACCGCTCCCGGCATCGGCCTGCGCGAAATCAACGTAGCGCCTTTCCTGTACTTCACCGATCGCGAGCAGGCCAAGACCCTCGAAGATATCGCCATCATCCAGGGCGACTCCCTTGCCCTTACCGGCGCGGGTCAGCCGGAGCGCATCGACGGGCTCGACGTGACCGACGGCGCCTTTTCCATCCTCGGCGCCAAGCCAGCTCTGGGCCGGCTCTTCACCCGCAGCGACGACCAGCCCAACGCGCCCAGGACCGTCGTCATCACCTACGGCTTCTGGCAGCGCAAATTCGGCGCCAGCGCGTCGGTCATCGGTCGCTCCATCACCCTCGACGGAACCTCGCGCGAGATTATCGGCGTGCTGCCCAGGAACTTTCACTTCCTCGATCGCGACAACGATGAGGTCTACGTCCCAATGCAGCTTGACCGCTCCAAGATCCATCTCGGCGATTTCAGCTACGACGGCCTCGCCCGTCTCAAGCCCGGCGTCACGCTGGCCCAGGCCAACGCCGATATCGACCGGCTCATTCCCATCGGAATCCACAGCTTTCCCGCGCCCGACGGCTTCAGCGTCACCCTTTTTGAAAAAGCAGGCCTCCACGCCGCCATCCACCCGCTCAAGCAGGATGTCGTCGGCAACGTGGGCAACGTGCTCTGGGTGCTGATGGGCTCCATCGCCGTCGTTCTTCTCGTCGCATGCGCCAATGTCGCCAATCTGCTGCTGGTGCGCGTCGAGGGCCGCCGGCAGGAACTCGCCGTCCGCACCGCTCTCGGCGCCGGCCGCGGCCGCATCGCCACCGGCCTGCTTAGCGAGAGCCTGATTCTCGGCGTTGCGGGCAGCGCGATCGGGCTCGCCCTGGCTTACATCGCCCTGCGAATTATCGTCGCCATGGCGCCCACCGGCCTGCCCCGCCTGCACGAGATCGGCATCGACTTTCACGTCCTGCTCTTCGCTCTCGGGCTGGCGCTCTTCGTCGGCCTTGTCATCGGCTTGATTCCGGTGCTGAAATACGCCGGCGCCAACGTGCAGAGCGGCTTGCGCGAGGGCGGGCGCGCGCTCAGCCAGGGCCGCGAGCGCCACCGCGCCCGCCAGGCGCTGGTCGTCGTGCAGGTGGCTCTGGCACTGGTGCTGCTCATCTGCGCGGGACTCATGATCCGCACCTTCACCGCCATGACGCACATCAACCCCGGCTTCACATCCCCTGAGACCCTTCAGAATTTCCGCGTCTACATTCCCGAGACGATCGTTCCCGAGAACCAGGATGAGCGCGTGGTCCGCACCATGCAGGCCATTCGCGAGAAGCTCGCCGCCATCCCCGGCGTCGATGCGGTTTCGTTCGGCACTTCGGTCCCACTCGATGGAACCCAGAACAACGATCCGGTTTACGCGCAGGACCACGTCTACAAGGAAGGCGAGATTGCGCCGCTGCGCCGCTTCAAGTTCATCTCTCCCGGATTTCTGGGCACCCTCGGCACGCCCATGCTCGCCGGCCGCGACTTCACCTGGGACGACCTCTACGGCAAGCGTCCCGTGGCCATCGTCGCCGAAAGCACCGCGAAGGACTACTGGAAGTCGGCCTCCGGCGCGATCGGCAAGAAGATCCGCGTGGGCAACACCGATGACTGGCGGGAGATTGTCGGCGTGGTCGGCGACACTTACGACAACGGCGTCGACAAGCCTGCCGTTACGTGCGTCTACTGGCCTCTCATGCAGTCCAACTGGGAAGGTCAAAAGGGGTTGGTGCGTCGCGGCGTCGCCTACGTCCTCCGCTCTCGCCGCGCAGGCTCCTCGGCCTTCATGAGCGAGATTCAGCGCACCGTCTGGTCCGTCAACGCCGACCTGCCGCTCGCCTACCCGAGCACCGTCAAGGAGATCTACACCAAGTCGATGGCGCGAACGTCGTTCACGCTGGTCATGCTCTGCGTCGCCGGCAGCATGGCGCTTTTGCTGGGGATCGTGGGAATCTACGGCGTGATCTCCTATGCCGTGTCGCAGCGCACGCGCGAGATCGGCATTCGCATGGCCATGGGCGCGCAGCGCGGCGCACTGACCGGGCTGTTTGTCCGGCAGGGGCTGGTCCTGACCGCGATCGGGATTGCAATCGGCGTAGCCGTCGCCTTCGCGAGCATGAGGTTGATGCAATCGATTCTCTTCCACGTGAGCCCGATGGATCCGTCGACCTATATCGTGGCGACGGCAGGCATCGTCGCCATCGCCTGGCTCGCCTGCTACCTGCCGTCGCGGCGTGCCTCAGCGGTGAACCCGGTCGACGCGCTGCGCGCGGAATAATCGCGCGATTTCGGATCCAGCGGGGTGCCCCAGGTCCCTGTGTTGGGACCTGGGTCTACGACCCTGCAGCGATTCCGCAACGGCCGCAGCCAGGTCTACTGCGGCAACCCGCCGTTCTTTCCCACAAAGACGCACACCGTCACGCTGCCCACCGGCTGTTCTGCCGCCGTCGCCGTCCAGGTCAGTTCTTCCCAGTGCGACTGGGCAGCTCGCGGCGCGGCGAGCTGCGTCTGGATCGGGTAGCACTCGCCCGGCTGCACGGGATATCGCGACCATGCCATCCGCCCTGTCCATCCCGCCGGCAACTTGGGCTCGATTGCCATCTCCGACGCATTCTGGGTGCGATTGCACGCCACAAAATCGAGCGTCAGCTTGCCGCTCTCGTCAGGCGTCGCCTCGGGCACGGGAATCAACTGCGCCAGCCCATCCAGATTGTGCGCCTTCCAGAACTGCGCATAGAAACGCCACGGATCGCCGATTTCGAAGGTCAATCCGCTCCGATTTTCCGGCTCGTATCCGCGCACGCGCGCAAACCCGATCGGTCCCGGCAAGATGTGTTCGAAGACATCGCCCGTCACCGATCCGCCGACGAGCGACTTGCCCAGAATCAAGTGCATCGGATCGTCGAATCCCGCATACGACCCGCTCTTGACCGCCTTCACGCCAAGATCGCCTTCCTGCGTGAGGTAAAACGTCTGCTGCTCCGCCATCAGTTGCGCATAGGGTTTATGCCGCGAAGGCGAGATGTCGGTGTTGCTGTACGTAGGGCCCGTCCCGTCGACCATCGCTTTGCGATAGGGCGACTTCACCGCCGGATCGTGCCAGTAAGGCCCGAAGACTTCGAAGGCGTCGCTGAAGAAGTAGAGCTTCTTCGGCTGCCACGGCTGCAGCCCCTCAGTCAGATTGGCCATGCCGGTGCGGTCGCGCGGCGGCGAAACCTGCTCGGGAAAACGCGTCAGATCTGCTGCCGCATCGAACGCCTCGACCGCGAGGATCGCCGAGGCCTGGTGATCGTCGTGGTTCTCGCCGACCACCGGATCGGGCAGCCAGGTGAGGACCACTTCCGGCCGCGTGATGCGAACGATGCGGACCACTTCGTCGAGCGCCAGCCCGTGATTCCAGCGATCGAGCGAGCGAAGCACATTCTGCCCCGGCGTGTCGTGCCCGTTCAGGAACCAGACATTTTCAATGCCCCACGCAGCCAGCGCGCGCCGCGCCTCGATTTCGCGCAACTGGCCGAGCGCCGCGCCGGCCTCGTAGCCCACGCTGTTGCCGCCGCCGTCGCCGCGCGTGCAGTACAGCACGGCGACGCGTTTGTGCTCGTCCAGGGCGACGCGCGCCAGGTATCCGCCGATGACGACATCGTCGTCGGGATGCGCAACCACGAGCAGCAGGTCGGCCTTGTAGCGGTCGTCCGGCTGCGGCAGCGCCGGCGCCACCTGCGCCTGCGCTACGCTCGCGAGAAGTAGACCGAAAAGCGCGAACAGACCACGACATGCCATGAATGTCATGAGAACTCGAAGCGCGTACACGTGTCTCGAGAGCCGGCTTACAACGTATCCTTGCCCGGCTCCAGCGCGCGAAATCCTTCGGATTTGGCAGCTTCCAGCATCGGCGCCGAAGAAGAGATGAAGATGACCTCGGTGCCCTGGAACATGTCGCGCGCCACGGCTGCAGCGCCCAGTTGCAACGTGTCGGGCCAGCGCAGGCTGGTGCGGTCCAGGAGCTGACGCGCCGCTTCCAGCACCGCCGGATTCAGCGGTTGCTGCACCATGCGCGCCGCCTCCATGCGCAGAATATCGAGCGCCGCCGTGGCGTCCTCGGCGGAGATGGTGCCGGCGCGCTCGCGCCGCCGGATGGCTCCGTAGACCTCGAGCGGCGTGGAGGCGGAGATGAGCTTCCGATTGTCCTCGACGGCCTCCATCAGGTGGATCAGCGCATCGGTGCCCGGTTCCTGCACAAAGAGTTTGGCGAAGGCCGTCGATTCGAGAAAATAGCAACTCACAAGCTTCCTCGCTCTTCATCGATCGCTTGAGCGATTGAGTCGCCGTGGATGGCCACGGGATGAAAACGCTGCGCCTCTTCGGGAATCCCGGCTTCGGCGCGGTTGAGTCGGATGGTAGTGGTCGGATAAGCCGGCGTCTTGGGGTTGGCGATCTTGCTGGTCAGAACCACTCCGCGCTGGATGGCCTCGGCCAGGACTGCCTGGCGCGACTCAGGATGCTGATTCCAACGGAATGCCTTGCGGGGGAGGAAGGAGTCGCGGAACCACTTGAGCGCGATGAAGGCGTGTCCGCCCCGTTCGGCCTCCGCCAGCGCCGCGCACAACTCCTTCACGCGCGCATCCAGATCGGAGGGGACCACGGACTGCGGATGATCTTCATCTTCTTCGAAGGCGTGATCGGCTGAACTTCGCTGGCTGGCCCGCGAAACGCGGGGAGCCGCCTCGCCGTCGACGCGCTCGAAGTAGATGCGCAGCTCGTCCTCTTCCGGTGACCAGTTCTCCGCCGACGCATTACGGCGCTTACTGCGGCCGTTTTCGCTGCAGAGCTCGACAATGGCCTGGTAACCCGGCGGCGCCAGAAAACGCAACGCCCGCGCCAGTCCCGGATCGGCGGAAAACCCGAGCTCGTTGAGCGCTTCCTCAATAATCTCTTCCGCTTCGGGAATGCTTAGATTGCTTACATCTACGCTGCTCTGCACAGCCTTTGTCGATTTCATTTCCTGTCTCCAAATACGGCGCCTCGCCCGCCTGAGCGCTCAATCGTCGCGGACGCCTTTTAGGCCGGATGCCTCGGTTGCGTTTATCCCTCACGGCAGGGAAATACAGGGCCTTGACTTCACCTGGGTATGTGCAGAGGAAATACGTCCACTGCCGTATCGGCGGTAAGTCCCCCGCCCGAAGACGGGAGAAAGAAACCCATTACGAGTTGCCGGATTTCTCGAGGGTCTGTAAGGTGTTCAGGAGACGCAGGCGGCGCTTCCTCGGGGGGGAAACACCCATTTCACTTGTCTTGTCGACCCCACATCGCTCAAGAAATACTAGTTAACTCACATCATCTGCTGCTTGTACATCGAACAGTGTAACCCAAAAAACCGTATGTGCACTCCCTTTCTCTCAAAAGGAAACCCGGCCCATGGGAGAATCTCGTTCCGAAGACGAATGATACCGCTAAATAGTTGCGTTGGGGACGGCTTTTTTGATGGCTCCAAAATCCGTACAATAGGGCCATGTGCCGAAGGTGGTTTTTGTTCCTGCTCGGCTTGTGGTGCACCTGCCCGCTGCTCGCCGACGCTCCGGCTTTCGATTTGACCGGCCCCAAGGTCGATGTGCACGTCAAGCGGGGCGATATCACCCTACCCATCGGACAGGTCCCCAATCTGCTCCCCGGCGATCGGCTCTGGATTCACCCCGATCTGCCGGAGAGCCAATCCGCGCATTTTGTCCTGGTGGTCGCCTTCCTTCGCGGGATCACCAATCCCCCTCCGCCGGAGTGGTTCACGCGCGTGGAAACCTGGTCGCGAACCGCTCGCGAAGGCGTCTTTGTGACGGTTCCCGCCGAGGCCCAGCAGGCGCTCGTCTTTCTGGCGCCGGAGACCGGAGGCGATTTCAGCACCCTGCGCGCCGCCGTGCGCACACGCCCCGGCGCCTTCGTTCGCGCCGCGCAGGACCTGCAGGCGGCGAGCTGGGACCGGATGCGTCTCAACGCGTACCTGGCCGAAGTTCGATCCAATTCCGCAGCCGATCCAAAGCTGCTCCAGGAGCGTGCCGAAAAGGCCGCCAAGACGCTCGGAATCCGGCTGGACAAGGAATGCTTCGACAAGCCGACCGACCAGCAGGCTCCCTGCCTGACCCAGCATACCGACGGCCTGGTCCTCGACGATGCCAACACCCAGGGAATGATCACCCAGCTGGCCAACGGCGCTGCCGGCGACCTGATGAACCAGCTCAGCTACTCGCCCTCGGCGGGGGCGGGAATTTACAGCGCTTACGTCGGCGCGGTTCTGGACACAGTCAGAATTCTCTCCTCGCTGCACACCGCGCACTTCCAGTACATACCGGCGCTGGCGCTGCCGCATAAGGATACGCTCAATCTTCACCTGAACTTCCCGCCGTCGTTCCGCGATCCCAAATCGGTGATCGTGGTGGCGCTGCCTCCGGTGGGGCCGGCCCTTCCGCCGCCGCTCCATCTGGACGATCCCATGGATAGCTACTGCGTGCAGAAGCCCGGCGTTGCGCTCGAAGCCGAAGGCGCGCCGCTGGTCTTTGCCACGCAAATCGCCCATTCCCTCACGCTTGTCGTCGACACGCGGCTGGGCCCGGTCAACATTCCCGTCTCGGCGGACGCAGCGGCCGGCGGCTTTGTCTTCGATCGTCCCGCGCCGGCCCTGCCCGGCGGAGAGATGACCGGCGTGCTCCGAGGCAAATGGGGATTCGACGAATGGGAGGGTCCGCACTTCAAGCTGCATGCTCCCGAGCCCGGCAAATGGAGCCTTGCGCCCAGCGACCAGCTGGCGCTGATCGTGGGACGCGAAGATACGCTTCATCTGCAGGGAGACAGTTGCCTCTGTGTGGAAAGGGTCGACGAAAAGAACGCCGCGGGCGATCCGGTCAAGTTGACCTGGAAGGCGGCCAAGCCGCAGACGCTGGAAGTATCCATGCCCATGAAGGATGTCTCGCCCGGCAACTTCACCATTGAAGTGCATCAATATGGGCTGGCCAATCCTGACACCCTTTCCCTGCAGGCCTATGCCGAGGCCGCTTCGTTAAGCCGGCTCACGCTCAGCGCTGGAGATTCCGCCGCCGAGTTGACCGGCAAGCGGCTCGATGAGGTCGAAAGGGCCACCCTGAACGGCATCACCTTCGTCCCGGCTGGACTGAAGCGCGTGGAGGATGTCGATGAGCTGGCCATGAAAGCCGGCGATTCGACCGCAGGCCTGGAGAGGGAAAAGAGCTATGTGGCCCAGGTGAAACTGCGCGACGGGCGCCAGATCAAAGTGCCCGTCACGGTAGAACCACCGCGCCCGCAGGTGACGCTGCTCAGCAAGGGAGTGCAGGACCAGGCCCAGGAAGAAGCTTCGCCGGTACACCTCGGCAGCCCGGACGACCTGCCGCTCGAAGGCCGGCTCGTCTTCTTCCTCAAATCGCGCGTCCCGGCAAATTTTCCCCGCGACGAGAAAATCGAAGTCGCCGCCGATGACAGCAGCTTCCACACCCTTTTGTCGCTCACCGAGGGCAGCCTCATGCTGGAAGACTCAGCGACCGCCCTCGGTGTCGTCGATCCGCAGGCCAGGTTCGGTTCTTCGGCTTTCGGCCCGGTGCGGGTGCGTCCGATTTCGGCCCAGGGAGTGGCCGGCGACTGGGTGGAACTGGGCACGCTTGTTCGCGTGCCGGGATTCGGCGTCCTTCGCTGTCCGCGTTCGGTTGCCAAGCCCTGCACGTTGAGCGGAAGCAACCTCTTCCTGGCGCGGGCCTTCTCCGCGACTTCGGATTTCGACAATGCGATCGATGTGCCTCCGGAGTTTACCGGGACGCAGCTCACCGTGCCCCATCCGGCCGGCGGCGTTCTTTACCTGAAGCTGCGCGACGATCCGGGCACGGTGCAGACGCTCAACCTGACTCCGACATTTCCGCCGATGAACACGCCGACGCCGCAGGCTCTGGCGGCTCCGCTCAAGCCGGCGCCTGCAACTCCCGCGCCGGCCCACGCGACTCCCGGCGCTCCAGCCGTCACCCAGACAGTGTCGGAACCCTCGAAATCGCCCGCGCCGCAAACCGCGCCTCAGGCGACGCCCGCAGAACCGGCTAAACCGGTGCCTGCTCCGCAAGCTGTGCCGGCCGATCCGGCCAGACCGGCGCCCGCAGGCTCGGGGCCGGAGGCGCCACAGACCGGGTTGAACTCCCCTGCGCCGAGGCCCCAGCCGTAGCCCCGGCTGTCCTCAGTGGATATGACGGTTGTCGAAGTGCATGGCGTCGTCCACTTCAGGGTTGTCCTCTTTCGAGCTCGTACCCCAGAAGATGCAGGCGAAAAAGACCGCGACGATGACCGGCACGACCACAAACGGCGAAGAAATGTGCACTCGGCAACCTCCCTTGCGATAGCGTACCAAACCGCTACGAGTCCATGGACTCGCGGTTCGTTCAGGCGGAGAGTTGCGCCGGAGGGCGTTCCAAGAACGGCATCCCTTGTGCGTCCGATTCTGAACAGTCTTTCTCGGTTGTGAACGCGGATTCGCCATAAGGACTACGCTAACCCGTTGATTCGAAGGGGATGGCGCCCGTGCCGCCGCGGTATGTTACATGCTGTAGCATTCGGGAAGCCGTGGTGT
>Ga0335078_10018088_pt1 | contig 10478 bp, 7 predicted proteins | sample Lox_Sample_32_FD_206711 | JGI IMG/M metagenome (GOLD analysis project Ga0335078, IMG submission 206711) | Soil microbial communities from Loxahatchee National Wildlife Refuge, Florida, United States - Lox_Sample_3.2 | ecosystem: Environmental > Terrestrial > Soil > Wetlands | place: USA: Florida...
TGGCGCGGGTACTTGGGTCACGGCAGTACGCGGACTGGCGGACGCTCCGGTTCGAGCCGTTCACCTCGCCCGTCGTCCGCAAGGCCATCGGGCAGCTGGCGTCACGGATGCGGGACAGCTTCTGGCGTCAGGACGCCGGCTCCCAGGCGCCCCGGCGAACCCCGACCGAGCACAGCACGCTGACCGTGCTCCAGCCCAATTCTGAGCAATGGTCGGTGCGGGCGGTCTATCCGACATCCGCCACGGTGGGCACCCCGTACTCCAACCATTTCACCGTCACTAACGGCGTCACCGTGACCTGGGCCGTCACGGCCGGGTCGCTCCCGCCCGGGCTCTCGCTGAACACGGCCACCGGGACGCTCAGCGGAACGCCGACCAAGCAGGGCGGCTATCACTTCACCGTCGTCGCCAGGAACGTGGCGACCGGCAAGGCCAAGCCGGGCGGCACCTACAACTTCGTCGTCTACCCGGCCGGCCTCCAGCTGTGACCGGGCCGCGAACCGCCCGCCGACCCAGCCGGCCCAGCCGGCCACCGCGCGGCCCAGCCGGCCACCGCGCGGCCCAGCCGGCCACCGCGCTTCTTGCTGTTATCATGCGGCGGCGACACAACCGCGGCACCCAGGGCCGCGCCGCCGGGCCTGCAGGTAAACAAATCACAACAGGTAAAGAAAAGACGCCTGGAACGCTTTTTCTTTACCTCGGGCAAAAAGTTTTCCCGCTGAGAAAAGTTTACCGGTAAAGCCATGTGCAGCAGGGGCACGTGATACGCCGCCCCGACGCGAACCGCCCTCCACCCGCCACGGCGGCTCCGGAAGTGACCGGCAGGCCCGTCGTCAGGAGAGCTGGCGCCGGGCGCCGTGGCCGGGAGGCGGGAAGATCCGGGTTTCGTACCCGGCTCCGCCCGAGCCGACTTGCGCCAGGCCGGCTTCGGCCATCCGGTCGTAGGCGGCCAGGATGAGTTTCTTGACACGCCGGCCGGCGTCGTCCTGGCTCTTGCCAGGTTCGCGGCTGTCGTCGCCCTGGCCCTCGCCCCGTTCGGGGCCGTCGGCGCCTGCCTGGAGCGTGTCGACGATGTACTCCACGTCGTCGCGGTCTTCGATCCCGTACACGCGGAAGAAGAACGCGTCAAGTTCCGCTCGCAGGCTGACCCGGCGGCCGGGGTCCCAGGCGAACGGATCCGCGCCGCGATCGTCCAGGTCCCGGGCGAGGGGGCTCATGTCGGGCGAGGTGTACACGAGCTCAAGCACCCGGGGCACGATAAACGGCAGGTGCGGCTCAAGCATGTCAGGTGTCGGCACGGGAAGCTGCTTCCAGTGGGCGGCCCGCACGGCGGGGCCGTCGATCTTCTGCCGGGCGACGTAGTCGAAGACCAGCGAGCTCTGCGCCGCGATCAAGGCCGCGGCGAACGGCGGGACGACGTGCGGCAGCATCAGGTGCAGGGAGCTGGCGGTGCCCGCGCGCGGCAGGAACACCGCGACCGCTCTTCGGTCAAGCACGGGCCGATCGCGGGCGGGCGCGCGCCAGGCGCACAGCCACGCCCAGTTCCAGCCGAGTTCCGCGAGGCGGTCCGCGATGCCGGGGCGCTGCACGGTCTCGCCGTTACGCTGGACGGCGACCGGTCCGCGCTCGGCGATCCAGTACCTCGGCTTCGCGGCCTCATGGTCGAACGGGTCAATCATCGAGGGCTCATAAAACGGGAGCATGCGCTGGCCATCGCGGGTAAAGGTGCTTCCCGCCGGCTCCCAGCCATCGCCACGCAGTTCCTGCTCAGCGCGGAGCAGGCCCGTGTCGGCGGCGCGGGGGAACGCCGTCTCCAGCCTCATCTTCCACGGGTTCCCGTCGGCCCGTGTCTCGTCCCACAGGGCCGGCACGCGGCGGTAGATCGCCGTCACGAGCGCGGCGTCCCTGGAGCCGCGAAAGGCCGGCAGCGCGCCGGTATTCGGGTTGACGAGCGCGGCCTCGCCCGGCGTCAGCGTGAACGTCCGGCCCCCGTCGCCGAGCTCACCGTCGCCGAGCTCACCGTCGCCGAGCTGAGCGGGACCCGCTAGCCGGAACCCGAACCTGGCCGCGCCTGCGCTCACAGGGCCGCCAGGCACAGGGCCGCCAGGCACAGGGCCGCCAGGCACAGGGCCGCCGCCGAAGGTGAGCAGGCAGAGCCTGGCGCCCGGACCGGTGAAGTCATACAGGGACGCAAGCACGCCGCGTCGCATCAGGTCGCCGAGCAGGTGCCGCGCGCCGGGTGCGGCCGCGATCCCCGGGGCCACGGCGCAGCCCGCGCGACCCTCGGGCGCGAGGATCGTCATGACGCGCTCCGTGAAAAGCTGGTCCGTGCGCAGCACCGACACGCCAGGTTCCGCCAGGCCCGCCGTGCATCCGGGATACGCTCCAGAACCCGTGGCGAACCGGAAGACCGTGCTTTCACCGCGACGGTCGATCTTCGCCCGTGGCGGGGCGGACAGGATGCAGCTGAAGCCGCCCCGCCACCGGGTCTCGCCCTCGCAAACACGGAAGACGTCGGGAAACTCCAGGTGCCAGTGGAAAAACCCGTGCTCAGCGCGCAGCCGTTCGATCTCCGCCAGGGACTCGGCGGGGAGAATCCCCTCGGCCGCCCGCTCCCGCAGGTCCAGCAGGACCCGGTTGACGATCGCGGGCGGCGCGTCCCGCGTCTTGGGCCAGGCGAAGGCCGCGCACCAGGCGTCGGCGACCAGGCGTCTCGCGCGGAAGGCTGCCGAGTCGCGCCAGTCCTGGTACCCGGCCGCCTGACGGCGGTCATCGGCCGGCGCCCCGCCGGGCAGCCGCCCGATCTTCGCCAGGGACTTCGCCAGTGCCTCGTTGGAGTGGGAGTAGCCGCCCTGCTCACTGAACAGGGATGCCTGCCCAGGGTCAGGCTTGGCGTTGGCGCGGCGCAGGGACCGGGCATGCCCGCGGTCGTCACCGTCGGCCGTCCGGAACGCCTCGTCGGGGATGCCGCCCTCGATCAGCTCCGGACTAGCACCCACCAGGGCATTGCCCTGCCTGACGCGCCCGTCAAGGAAGGGCGGCGGCATCCCCGGGACGTCGGCGGCCAGCCGCAAGCGGTCCTTCGCCCGTTCCACCGCCTCGCCGCTGACGTCCACGCCGTAGATGCAGCTGCCCACCACCTCGCGCATCGCACGCCGCAGCGCGTCCGGTGACGGGTTCACCTCGCGGGCCTCCGCCACCCGTCGCGCGATCCTACCTGCCGCCGCGGCAAGGAGGCTTCCCGAGCCGCAGGCCGGGTCGCAGACCGTGACCGCCAGCAGGGCCTTCGCGACTTCCGTGGCCTCGCCGGAGTGCTGCTTCCGCTTCGCGGCCTGCCGGCCCCGCTGGGCCGCGGCGTCAAGCACCGGCTCAAGGGCGCCGTCGAGTAGGCAATCCACGAACGCCGACGGCAGGCAGTCCATAGCCGTCAGTACCGCATTCACCCAAACAAATCTAGGCCAACCCGTCTCTTGCCATGGGTCACAGACCCGCACACGCCACGTGCACCGGCTGCCATGGCGGCACCCATCACGCTGGCGCACGTCAGTCCCATGCTCATGTCGCCTCCCCCGCCCGCGACTCTTAATAAAGACTAAGCTACACTAAAAGGACGAGGTTGGAGGGACTGTTATGCAGCTACGCGACGCGGCCGAGACGCTCGGCGTGCACTACCAGACGGCGTACGGCTGGGTGCGGCAGGGCACGCTGCCCGCGCTGAAGACGCCGCGCGGCTACGAAGTGCGTGAAAGCGACGTGCGCGACCTGCTTGCCAGGCGGACGGCGGGCACCGGGCCGCCGTGCGGGGTCCAGATCAGGGACTGGGCGGCGCAGGCCGTCCGGATGTACGTGGCGCTGGTGACCGGGAACGAGGCCCAGGCGCGGCGCCAGTTCACGCGCATCGCCGCCGGGGCACCACTCACCACGGTGTGCGACCAGGTGATCGCGCCGACGCTGCGCCGGGTCGGCGCGGGGTGGGCCGTCGGGGATGTCTCCATCGCCGCCGAGCACCGCGCGACCGCGATCTGCGAGCGGCTCATCGCCGCTCAGGTCCGCCAGCCGCGGGGCCGGCCGCGCGGCGTCGCGGTGACCGCCACGCCGCCGGGCGAGCGGCACGCGCTGCCCCCCGCGATGGCGGCGGCCTGCCTGCGCGAGGATCACTGGCAGGTTAACCACCTGGGCGCCGACCTGCCCACGGCCGAGGTCATCGCCCTCGCCGCCGGCGCCGGGGCCGACCTGGTCGTCCTCTCGTCGGCCACGCCACGCGGCGCCCGGGCCGCCGGCAAGGCAGCCAGCGAGATCCGCGAGCGCCTGCCGCAGGTCCGCGTCCTGGCAGGCCGCCCGGGCGACAAGCTCGGCCGCCTGTGCGAACTAGCCAGGGCTCCGCGGGCGGCAGGCGAGGGCATCAGCGAAAGCGCACGGTGATCGCCTGGGCGATCTCCTCCGGCGCGTCCTCCTGTATGTAGTGCCTGGCGCGGGGCAGCACCACGGTGACGTGGCTCGGGAAGGCGGCCTGCATGCGGGGCAGCAGGTGGGCGGGCCGGAACGCGAGGTCGTTCCTTCCCCAGAGGAGCAGCGCCGGCTTGGCGCCGAGCGCGGCAGGCACGTCACTGGCCAGGCGCTGCAGCAGCGGGCGCGCGGCAACGAGCTGCCGCGGCAGCTCGGCGACCCCCCGGCGGGCGGCCGGCGACGGCTGCGCCTGGCGGTAGTGGTCCATTTCACCGGTTGTCAGGTGGTGCGCCATCCCGAGCGGCACGACCCGCTCGACGAAGACGTTCTTCTCCAGCATCTGCCGCTGCATCCACGGAGTGGACGCCACCCGGCTGAACGCCGCCATCCTGCGGTCGGCGGGCCAGAACCAGGTATCGCCAAGGATGACGCCGCGGACGCGCTCGGCGCGTTCCGTGGCGACCGCCATGCCGACCGGGCCGCCCCAGTCATGGCCCATCGTGACGAACCCGTCGAGCCGGAGGTGGTCCACCAGCTCGCCGACGCAGCGGGCGTGCTCCGCGGCCGTGTAACCGTAGGCCTCGGGGCGCTCGGAGAGCCCGAACCCCAGGTAGTCCACCGCGACGCAACGGAAGCTCCCGCGCAGCAAGGTGATGATCTTCCGGTACAGGAAGCTCCAGGTCGGGTTGCCGTGGCAGAACAGGATCGGCGGCCCGGTGCCCTCATCGACGTAGTGCATCAGGCCGGCCGTGCTGTCGAACCAGCGCGACTCGAACGGGTACAGGGACGGGTCCGGCGTGAAATCGATCCGCACCAGGCTAGCCTCGCCGGCGAGCCGCCGACCTGCTAGGGCCTGCCGGACCGTGACCCGGGGACGTTCGGCCCTGCCCTCTCCGGTTAGCGAACCGCATGGATCTGCCTTACCTCCTGGCCACGAGCGCGGGTCACGCTCGTGCTCACCGGGATCCCTGGGATAGGGAAGGCGCTTCTGGTTCTGGACCGGCCGCCGTAGAGTCGTGGGGTGGCGCGGCGTGACTGGGTGGAATGGCACCGGGACTACGACGATCCAGGCTCTTTGCTCTCGCGGCGGCTGGAACTGGTGCAGGGACACCTGCGGGCCGGGCTCGGCCGTGCCCCTGCCGGGGACATCCGGCTGATCAGTTTGTGCGCCGGGCAGGGCCGGGACGTGATCGGCGTGCTGGCCGGGCATCCGCGACGTGGCGACGTGCGCGCCCGGCTGGTCGAGCTGGACGAGCGCAACGTCGCGGTCGCGCGGCAGGCGGCGCAGGCGGCCGGGCTGGACGGCGTTGAGGTGCTGCGAGCCGACGCGGGGACCACCGATGTTCAGGCACTCCGGCTTCCGCGAGGAGGCGCTCGACACCAGCAGCGACGGCTTCATGGCGGTAGGCGCGCACCGGCTGGCCGGCCAGCCGACCGCGCTGGTGTCCGGCCAGCGGCTGTTCACCTTCAGCCCGGCCAGGTAGCGCTCTCCCACTGCGCACGCATTCGGCACAGTCGCGACTTACCAGGCCACGTCGGAACCATCTGATCCGCAGGAGCGGGCAAGGTATCCAAGGTCGTCCATGGGCGCTTGCGCGCTGGGCCGGTACGCTGCAGCTGTCGGTACCTGAGAACTGCTGTCCGATGCCTTGGCAGCAGCATTGGCAGCAGGCGGCTGAACGTCAGCGTGTCATTTGCGTAGATCCCGTGAGCCGCTGACTGCGCTGGACGGGGCCGGAACGTCAGCGGTCATAGACTTAAGTGCATGTCAGCTCCGCGTTCGCCTGACCGGGAAGTTACCGATGCGGCACGCTGGTGGCGGGCAGCGCCGCGAACCGCTGGTAGCCGATCGCCGTCCCGTCGGCGGAATGCACCTCGCTGGCCGCGGGCTCCTCATTCACAGGCCGAATCCTATGTCCGGATCCTCCCTTGAGAAGCGCCGTTAGGTGCGGTAATCGGGCGCGGACCGCCTGCGGAGCTGGCCGTGCATAACGGAGTGTGCTGCCGCAGGGAGCCGGTTGGCCGGACCCGGCCAGGCAGGAAGCGGTCGTACCGAGGCGCCTGGCCGTGGTCACGCGCCGCGTGCCCGGGGCCGTGACCGGCAGGCTAAGACCGCTGGCGGCTGGTCACCGGGCGCGGCGGTTTCCGGGAGAGTGGTCGTGGTTTGCGGGTCGTTGCCGGTATCGCGGCTTGGCGCCGGGGCTTGGGCTGCCGTGGTATAGGCGTGGGCGGAGCGTTGCACGAACTCGAGCACATCGGGCTGGAGGCGGTCCATGCCTCTGCGGTCATACCATCTGGTCACCGCGGCCCCTGTGATGAGCCAGAAGACGAGCCCGGCGGCGGTCAGCACGGCGCCCCTGGTGAGGCCGGCGTCTGCCTGCGCGTTGAAGTACAGGATGGCCCGCACCCCGCCGAGCACTTGCCGCAGCGGTTCGAAGCTGGCGGCGAAGCGGAAGAACGAGGGCAGTGCCTGCACCGGGACGGTACCGCCCGACGATGCCAGCGCAAGGTAGACGAACAGGAGCATCGCGAGCAGCTGCCCGAGGGAGCCGAAGGCAGCGAACAGGGTGAGCGTGCCAGCCGCGATCGCGATGCCCGCGAACGACGTGAAGAGCCAGAGCTCGCCGGCGTTGGGAGCGTTCATGTTAAGGAGCCCGGCCGCGACCAGGAGCAGGATGCCGGTCAGGATCGGCACGGCGGCCAGCGCCACCGACCATTTCGTCAGCAGCGTCTGCCACCGGCTGATGGCGACCGGCATTCGCTGCCGCCACCTCGGGCCGATCTCGCTGGTACCGTACCCGAGCGCGGCGTCGATGCTTGAGTTGACCAGAACAGCGCCGAGGAACCCGCACATGAGCGCCAGCAGCGAGATGTAAAAGGCGCTCAGCCCGAGTGCCGAGTCCGGCGGGACCGAACGGTAATCGCTCGTCGTCACCGTGACGGGGCTGGCGGTGTCGACTCCGCCGCGCGGCGTGCCGCCGAGCTTGGCGGCCTCCGAGGAGAGCTTGCTGCCGACCGCGCCCGATACCTGTTGCAGGGCCGGCTGCGCGACGCCGGTGGCGAGCTGTACCCCCATGGATCCCGCACGGGGGTTGGTCGGCAGCTGGATCGCCGGCGGGCCGGCGGACGCGGACGACAGCCCGTAGGCGTATAGCAGGGACGCGGTGAAGCCGGGCGGGATCACGATAGCGGCGTAGGCATTGCCGCTGTTCATCTGGGCCTCGGCCTGGGCGTACGAGACCTCGTCCAGCGATAGTCGGCTCGTCACGCCGCTGGCGTGCAGCAGGTCCGAGGCCACCTCGGCGCCGAAATTGACCTGGCTGCCGTGCACCGTTCCGCCGCTGTCCTCGTTGACCAGCGCCACGGGCAGGCCGCTCAGGTGTCCCGCCGGGTTGACGATGGCACCGATGTAGAACAGCGTCATGAAGAACATCAGGACCGCCGTCAAGGCGATCGGGGCAAGCCACAAGGCGCGCACCCGTAGCAACGCCGACGCGCGGGTCCGCGGCGTGACGCCGCGGCTCCCGCTTCGTTCATGTCGCGGAGAGTTCACGGGACCCCCTCCCCGCTTCGATGCTCTCATCGTGCATGCCCGAAGTACATAAGCTCCCAGATCGCCTTGTCCGCGAACTCCTCGACGAGCGCCCCGGCGCGGAGGCACTGCACCCGGCACTCGCCGCTGAACCGCAGGTAGGCGCCGTCGAAGCCGGCCAGCGTCGCCGCGAGCCGCTTGACGCCGTGGATGCCTTCGATCAGCCTGGCGCGGGTAAGCACGTCCTTGGCCGCGTAGGTCACCACATAGCGGTCGTCCCCGCCGGAGTAGCTGTAGCGCAGCACGTTCGCCACGGGCTTGCCGGTCTTCTCGTCGGTGTGGACGTCCTCCACCGTGAAGGCGACTTTTTCGGCGTCGCTGGTGAGGATGTGCCCGTCCCTGGCGAGCATGAAGTTCGGGATCGTCGCGTAGCCGTACCTCTCGTGCGCGGTCACGTACGACGTGAGCACGGAGTACGGGCCTGCCTGACCGCGCGCCCAGTACCAGTCGTGGATCAGCTTCTGCAGGGCGGCATTGCCCCAGTTGTGGTCGTGGTAGCCGATGCCGGCAGTCTCGTGGACCTCGTCGCCGATGCGGTAGCGCTGCAGGTCGCACTCGAAGCGGTTCCCGGCGATGCGCACGTCGGCGTGCTCCGTCGCGGCCGAGTAGCTCTCCCCCGCGAAGCCCTGCTCCTTCTGCAGGCTGCGCCCGTCGGGCAGGTCGAGGTTGATGCGCACCAGCGGGGTAAGCGGCTTGCGCGGCTCAGTGAAGTCCTTGTCCTGAAAGACGACGACGAGCGCCGCGCCGTCGTCCAGGTGCGCGTCGAAATACCACCACTCGAAGCTGCCGGGTCCGCCGTCGGTGCGGGCACCGTCCTCCCAGGGGGCGATGGCGTCGCGGGAAAGCCCCAGGCGCTCGTAGTCGGCCCCGCTCGCGGCCCGTCCCGCCAGGGGTGCCGTCGTGGTCATGGCACGCCTCCTTTAATGAAGGAATATTCCTTTTAATATTCGGCCGGCCTCGTTCCTCCTGTCAAGAGTGAATATTCCTTCTTCTTGATGGCCGGGTGGCGCCATGCCCAGGATCACCGACGAGCGCCGGGAAGCCTGCGGGCGGCGCTCGGAACGGATGGCGAGCCGCCGACCTGCTAGGGCCTGCCGGACCTTGACCCGGGGACGTTTGGCCCTGCCCGCCGCGCCGCACGGCGAGTATCTATCGAGGTAGTAGCCGAGCAGGCGCCGATCGACCCGGGGGGCCGCAATGCAGGAAACTTCCGCAGCCGCGGCATACGTTGTCCAGCCGTACGACAACATCACCGACGATGTCTTCGCCAACGCGGAGAACTGGCCAGACGCGGTTGGCCTGAGACGGCGGGTGAACGGCGGGTGGGTTCCGGTCACCTGGCGTGACTTCGCCGCCGAGGTGCGCGCCCTCGCCGCCGGGCTCATCGCCTCCGGCATCAAGCCGGGCGACCGGGTGGCGCTGATGTCGCGAACCCGGTACGAGTGGACGCTACTTGACTACGCGATCCTCACCGCCGGCGGCGTCCTCGTGCCGATCTACCCCACCTCCTCACTTGAGCAGGTCGAGTGGATCCTGGGCGACTCCGGCGCCGCCGCCGTCATCGTCGAGACCGACGCGCACGCGGGCATCGTCGGCGCGCTGCGGGACGGCCTCCCGGGACTCGCCCACGTCTGGCAGGTCGACGCGAGCCGCTTCGGCGGGCTCGCCGACCTCAAGGCGCTCGGCGCGGACGTGACGCCCGAGCGGGTGGCAGAGCACCGCCGGGCGCGCGGGGCGGGCGACCTCGCCGAGATCATCTACACCTCCGGCACGACCGGCCGTCCGAAGGGCTGCATGCTGAGCCACGGCAACATCGTCGCCAACGCCCGTAACTGCATGCAGAACGACGGGTTCCCTCAGGTGTTCAACGCCAGCGCGTCGAGCCTGCTGTTCCTGCCGCTGGCGCACAGCTACGCCCAGCTCATCCAGTACGGCGCGATCTACTCGCGCACGGTGCTCGGGCTTGTCGACATGGCCGATGCCGTGGCCGAGCTGCCGAGGTTCCGGCCCACCGCGGTGCTGTCCGTGCCGCGGGTGTGGGAAAAGGCATACAACAGCGCCAAGCACCGGGCCATCGCCGAAGGGCACGGCAGGATCTTCGCCAGGGCGGAGGCGACGGCCACCGCCTACAGCAGGGCGCTTGACGCGGGCGGTCCCGGCCCGCTGCTCCGCCTCGAGCACCTGCTGTTCGACCGGCTCGTGTACGGCAAGCTGCGCGCGGCGCTCGGCGGCACGGTGCAGTACGCGTGGAGCGCGGCCGCCCCGCTCGGCACCCGGCTCGGGCACTTCTTCCGCGGCTGCGGCATCACGGTGCTCGAGGGTTACGGCCTGACCGAAACCAGCCCGGCGGCCTGCACCAACACGCCAGGCGCGCAGAAGATCGGCACCGTGGGCAGGCCCATACCCGGCGCCACGATCCGTATCGCGGCCGACGGCGAGA